>Ga0181538_10004585_pt1 | contig 12825 bp, 14 predicted proteins | sample PEATcosm2014_Bin_40_FD_119773 | JGI IMG/M metagenome (GOLD analysis project Ga0181538, IMG submission 119773) | Peatland microbial communities from MTU Mesocosm Facility, Houghton, MI, USA - PEATcosm2014_Bin23_30_metaG | ecosystem: Environmental > Terrestrial > Soil > Wetlands > Peat | place...
CCACGCGATCCTTGATCGATCTGATCCGCGCCCGCCGGCCGGGCATCAACTTCATCGTCTCGGTCACCACCGACACCGGCTTCGCCCGCGGACAGGAACTTTACGGCTCGGCGGCGGATGTCACCCTCGTGCGCTATCCGCTGGATTTCACTTCGGCGGTCGATCGGCTGCTGATCACGCTCCGGCCTTCGCTGGTGGCGCTGCTCGAGCTTGAGGTCTGGCCCAATTTCATCCGCCGATGCGCCCAACGCAACGTGCCCGTGATCCTCATCAATGGGCGGATCACTCCCGGCAGCTTTCGGCGCTATCGGCTGGCCCAGCGGCTGGTCGGGTCGATGTTCGCCCGCCTCCATCACGTGGCGGCGCAGGATGCAACATACGCGCAGCGATTTGCCGAGCTGGGGGTCCGGCAAAATCGCATCAGCGTCACCGGCACCATGAAGTTCGACAACGCTCCGATTGCCGACCGATTGCCCGGCCAAGACGAACTGGCCACAGCCGTCGGCCTCTCACCCGGAAAACAACCGATCTGGGTCTGCGGCTCCACCGGCCCGGGCGAGGAGGAGATCATCCTCCCGATTTATCGCGGCCTTCTGGACCGCATTGCCGATCTGCGGCTGGTGATCGTTCCGCGCAAACCCGAGCGGTTCGATGAAGTGGCCCAACTGATCTCCGACGGCGGATTTCCCGTCGTTCGCCGATCGCGCCCGGGCGAAATCCCGCCCGCCGCCGCGCTCCCCGCCATCGTTCTTGGCGACACCATCGGCGAATTGCGGAAATTCTACGCACTGGCCAGCGTCGTCTTCGTCGGCCGCACCCTGGTCGATCTGGGCTACCGGCAGCACGGCAGCGACATGATCGAACCGGCCGCATTGGCCAAGCCCGTGGTCGTCGGACCCTTCACCGCCAACTTCGCCGAGGCGATGAATTGTTTCCGGCAAGCCGATGCCATGATGGTCGTGCAGACAGCCCAGGAACTGGGGCAGTCCATCGAGATTCTGTTGTCCGATGCCGCCCGCGCAACGACAATCGGCCATCGCGCCCGGGAGGTCGTCAAGGCCCAGCAAGGCGCCACCCAACGACATGCCGATTTGATTCTTGACACGCTCGATTCGGTGCTGACCATGAGCCGGCCATGAAGTTGATCAACCGGCTGGAACGGAAATTCGGCGATTACGCCATCCCCAATCTCACGCTGTATCTGATCGCGCTTCAGTGCTTCACTTTTTTCTTGGCGATGGCTTACCCCGACTTCGTCGGGAAGCTGGTTCTCAGCCACGATCGCCTATTCGCCGGTGAATGGTGGCGGCTGCTGACCGTCCTGTTCATGCCGCCGTCAACCTACCTCATTTTCATGCTGTTCTTCCTATATTTTTATTACTTCGTCGGCACGACGCTGGAAACGCAATGGGGAACGTTCCGCTACAACCTTTATATCTTGATCGGATACCTCGGCACGATCCTTGCCGCGCTGATCCCCCACGCGGTGGTAGCCAATGTTTATCTGATGGAGTCGGTATTCCTCGCCTTCGCCTGGCTCTATCCCGAGTATCCGATCCTGCTTTTTTTGATTTTGCCCGTCAAGGTGAAATGGCTGGGCCTGGCGGCCTGGATCACATATCTGATCGCGTTCTTCAGCGGCGGATGGGACACCAAGGCCGAAGTGGTCGCTGGGGCATTGAATTTCGCGATCTTTTTCCACGCCGATCTCTGGCAAGCGGTGCGAACGTATCCGCGGCGATTCAAAGGCCAGATGGCGCAGGCCCGCGCCCGCGATCCGAAGCCGCCGATGCACGTCTGCGCCGCCTGCGGCGTCAGCGATCAATCCGATAAGAAGATGGAATTCCGCTACTGCCCGCTGTGCACCGGCACACCGGCGTATTGCATCAATCACATCCATAACCATCAGCATCGGTGAGGAAATGGCGCGCGGTGACGTGCGTTCAAATCCCGCTACCGCGATCTTGGGGCGTGGAAATTTTCCGACGATCAGACGTGGTATGGGGTGGTTTGCCGTCGTGAACCGATTATTGTTGTCCTACCAGGACGTAAAATGAATTTTTACGAAAAGTATCCAATCATGCTGCCATACGTCGGGAGCCGTTTTCGAATGGCTGGAGCGCCATCACTCTTGCTTATCGGCGAAAGCCATTACCTGCCCGAGGGCAAACCAGCATATGACGCCCCGACTTGGTATGCATCGAGCGACAGGAATCTTACAGACGAGGAGAAAGAGCACCTTAACACCGCGAAACTTTTGAAAGATGCATGTGAGCGAGGCTTCAAGAAAAAAGGCGAGTCGATTTGGAGGGAATCTTTTAAGGTAATCAACGATTATGGGCCAAATTTCCCTGAGTTCAAAGAAGTGGGCAATCACATCGCGTTCTATAATTTCTTTCTCCGACCGGCGTCACGGGGCAATTCCCTTAAGGGGATTATCACAAGCGAGGATGTGAAGTATGCGAACGAAGCGTTCGAAAAGCACGTCGAGGATCTCAAGCCGTCCGGCGTGATTTTTCTTTCGGTGCTTGCTTACGAGAGGCTTTGGCCACATCTGCGGTGCTCGGTGCCTTCCATAGTAGCAACGCCGCATCCCGGTTGCCCGTGGTGGAACAGGAGGGCGCCAAAATACGGAAAAAAAAGCGGGCGTGAAATTCTTGCAGAATTCGTCAACACGAAGACGACGTGGCTGCAAAATAAAAATGCCTGAGGCAATGTGCCGTCGCGCGCTCCGCGTTCAACTCTCGCGATCCCGGCGCCAACTTCCCGGTCGGCGGCGAAGATCGAATATGGCAATGATGTCCACCATCTGTGCCGACGAGATGCGATAGATTATCGCGTAAGGAAACCGATCAAGCCGAAAACGCCGGATTCCCGGCTCCATTTCCGGCCAGCGTCGCGGCGCCTCCAGCACGCGTGCCAACGCCAAGCCCACGTCGACTCCGAATTCGGCTCCCAGCCCCGCGCGCCGCGTTTCGTAGAAGTCGGCGGCGGCGAGCAGGTCAATTCTTGCTTCAGGCGAGAAGCGATAGTTCATCGCTTCACCGTTGGAAGCGTTGGCGCAGTTCCTGCATGACCTGCTCGCCGGGGAGGGGCTCAACCTCTCCGTTGTCCAACGCGGCTATGCGACGGCGAACCTCGGCGACTTGCCCCGGCGTGAATTCCTCCGGCACGATGCATTGCCAAAGGGCTTCGGCCACTTCGTCACGCTCCCGCGGTTCCAGAGCCATTGCCTCGGTCAATATTTGATCCTTGGTCATCGCCATGGATTCCCTTTCTTCATCGTACAACTGCATCAATTATAGCGTGCAAGCCATCAGGGGCGAAATCCTCGTTTTCAGCAGAGAAACTCAGGAAGAGCTCGACCGGTTTCCCGTCACTCCGATAAAAAGATGGAATTCCGCTACTGCCCCCTGTCCACCGGCACGCCGACGTATTGCATCAATCATATTCATAACCATCAGCATCGGTGAGGAGAGGGAGGAGGCGGCGTGGGATCAAGGTATCCCAAAGCCGTGCAAAACCAGCTTGCTTTTCACGTCGTATTGAGTAAAAATACTCAGCGTAGTGAGTAAATCGTATGACACGACAACCGATCCATGATGAATTGTTGAAACGGCTGAAGGAAAAACGCCGCTTCTTGCAGGTATTGGCAGGCCCGCGTCAGGTCGGTAAGACCACCTTGGTCAGGCAGGTGATGGCGGCGTCAAGAATGCCCGCCCATTACGCTTCCGCTGACGAGCCGACGTTGCGCGGCGACCGCACCTGGCTTGAACAGCAATGGGACATTGCCCGGCTCAAAGCCACGGAAGGGAAATCCGGCGCATTGCTGGTTTTGGACGAGATTCAAAAAATCACCGGCTGGCCCAACGTGGTGAAACTGCTTTGGGACGCGGATACGCATTCCGGCGTTCCCCTCAAGGTGGTGGTGCTCGGTTCGGCCCCTTTGCTTATCCAAAGCGGCCTCACGGAAAGCCTGGCGGGACGTTTTGAGGTGATTGCCGTACCGCACTGGTCCTTCACGGAGATGCGCGAAGCGTTCGGCTGCAATTTGGATCAATACATTTTCTACGGCGCCTATCCCGGCGCTGCCGGATTGATCGGCGAACCGCAGCGCTGGCGGCGTTACATTCTCGATTCCCTGATTGAAACCACGATTTCGCGCGACATTCTGTCGTTAAACCGCGTGGACAAACCGGCGCTGTTGCGCCGGATGTTTCTACTCGGTTGCGCCTATTCCGGCCAGATTCTCTCGTATCAGAAAATGCTGGGCCAACTCACGGACGCCGGAAATACCGTCACGCTGGCCCATTACCTGGAGTTGCTGCAAGGCGCGGGGATGCTGGCCGGGCTTGCCAAGTATTCCCACGGCCAGGTGCGGCAGCGCGGGTCAAGCCCCAAACTGCAAGTGTTGAATACCGCGCTGATCAGCGCCACGGACCAGCGCTCATTCGCGCAAGCAAGAAACGAAGGCGATTATTGGGGACGGTTGGTTGAATCCGCCGTCGGCGCGCACTTGTTCAATTCCAGCTTCGGCACGAACGTCAGCGTTACCTACTGGCGTGAACGAAACCAGGAAGTGGATTTTGTTTTGCGGCAGGGCAAGACCGTGGTTGCGATTGAGGTGAAAAGCGGAGGCCGCCGTCAATCGCTTCCCGGCTTGGCAGCCTTTGCCCTGCAATTCAAGCCTAAACGCCAATTGCTGGTTGGCGGGCAGGGCATCTCGTTGGACGAATTCCTTTCCCGGCCGGCGGCGCATTGGCTGACGGATCATTTTTGAGCCAAGTTTTCTGCGGCAATAGGAGCCGAACCATGAACGTCCAATCAGCCCTCAAATCGCAGTATCACGCAGCCCTCAAGACCCTGCGCTATGCGGTGGAGAAGTGCCCGGATGGACTTTGGGACGACCCTGCCGACGGGGCCGCGCCGTTCTGGCGTGTCGTCTATCACACGCTATTCTATACGCACTTCTACCTGCAACAGGACGAACACTCCTTCATCCCGTGGGCCGGTCATCGCGAAGAAGCGAATTTTATGGATGTCATTCCCTGGGACAACTCACGTCCGCCCAAGCCCTGTAACCCGTTTACGCGCGACGAACTGCTCGAATACTGGCGTGTCTGCGACGACATGATCGACGGCGGTGTCGACAGGCTGGATCTCTCCGCCGCCCAGTGCGGGTTCCCGTGGTACAAGATGCCGACGCTTGAACACCAGATCGTTAACATCCGGCACGTCCAGCATCACGCCGCCGCTCTGGCGACTCGCCTGCGTCGCAACGCCGGCATTAGCATCGAATGGATCGGGCGGGGCTGAAGTGCTTCACTGTGCGAGGGGACAGCGAAGGGGACAGGACAGTAAAGGGGGAACGCCAACACGGTAAGGAAATGTGCCGTCAAGCGCTCCGCGGTCAACCATCGCGGTCCCGGCGCCAATTCCCCGGTCGGCGGCGAAGATCGAATATGGGGATGATATCCACCGTCTGTGTAGGCGAGAAGCGATAGTTCATCGCTTCACCGTTGGAAGGGTTGGCGTAGTTCCTGCATGACCTGCTCGCCGGGAATGGGCTCAACCTGCTCGCTGTCCAACGCGGCGATGCGACGGCGAACCTCGGCGACTTGGCCCGGCGTGAATTCATCCGGCACGATGCATTGCCAAAGGGCTTCGGCCACTTCGTCACGCTCCCGCGGTTCCAGAGCCATCGCCTCGGTCAGTATTTGATCCTTGGTCATCGCCATACTCACCTTTTCGCTCCGTAGAGAACTTGGTCGTGATCGGCGCCGGAAAAGCCATCCTGGGAACCCTCGGCCGGCAGGTGAGCAATTTCATCGAGCGCATCGGCAAGCGAATTCGCTTGCCCGTCAGCCGTTACCGTAAGTTCCACCTCAGCCCCATCCGCAACCGGAGGTGGAGTCGAGGGCAGAAAAACTCCGTTCCGATAGACCGCATGAACTTTCGTGGTCATAACCGAACCTTTGAGCGAGTAAATCATACGATCGGCCAATCCGCACCAATCCGCGCGTCTGAGCAACGAGCCATACGAGTCCTGTCAGCCGATCTCTTGACAAATGTGCATTGAAATTTACGCTGGCATCGAGCAAATCTGACCGGCGGCGGCGCTGCTGGGGGGTCGTCGCCGCGGGCGAAGGAGACGACAATGAGAGCCGCTGTTTATGCGATCTGCGGGGTCGCGGGGGTTTTGCTTCTGCTTTTACTGGTGACGGAGTTGCGCGGCCAGCCTGTGCCGAGCATTGTGGGGCAATGGCTGGTTCGCAACGACCAGATGGAAGTGCGGGCCGAGTTCCGGGCCGATGGCACCTTCACTCGCGTCACGAAAAGCGCCCAGGGGACGGAGACGGTCGCGGGAACTTATCGCCTCGTTGACGGGGTGCTTGAACTCCGGCCGCAGGGGACGACCGACACGATCAAATTGAAATACCGCATGCCCGATGCCAACACGCTGGAACTGACGGGTGACGATGGCAGCGGGGTGCAGATGATCCGGCAAGGCCCGGCCAATCCGGGGGTAAAGCCCGCGGCCAAAGCGGGCGGCAGGTCCGTCATTTACCGCGTGCATCACTACATCGACGTGGGTGGGCTGCGCGATCCGCAAACGGGCCAGTGGCTCGAAGGGTTCAGCCTCCTGGTGCCCAAGGGTTGGAAATTCACCGGCGGACTGCGTTGGGTCACCAATGAAAAACCGGCCAACATGCTGAGCAAGACTGATTTGCTCAATCCGGTCAAGTCGGACTATACGATCACGTCACCCGATGGCAGCATAGTCTTCCGGCAGTACCCGGTGGAATACTGGGTCGCGACCAACGCCTTCCCGCCCGGAGCGAATTACAGCGGCATGATCGTCTGTCCGGCGGTGACGCCCGAGCAATACATCACGCAGTTCGTGATCCCGCGGCAGCGTGGCGGGCAGTTGCAAGACTTGCGGATCGTCAAGCAGGAGCCGCTCGATCAACTGGCGGCCCTGTTCGACCAGGAGAGCCGGCGATACGACGCCGCCATGGGCGGCGCCGCGGCGGGAAGCTCGCTGACGTTCAAGGCCGGCGCCGTCACCATCGAATACACCGAGAATGGCGCCCCGTATCGCGAACGGTTCATCTGCATCCAGCAGTACATTTCGTCGCCCCAATTGATCATGTGGTGGCCGAGGGGCAACTGTAGCGTCCGTGCGCCGCGCGATCAATTCGATGCGACGATCCAGACATTCGCGACCGTCGCCGCCAGCCTGCGGACCAATCCGCGATGGTCCGTCGCGCTGATCGAACTGAGGCAGCACGCGAGCATGTCGCTGGCCCAGGCCGATGAATATTGCCACAGGATTCAGAATGAGATGGCTCAATCCCACTGGCAGACCGAACACGAGCTGGCCCGCGACGAGGGTTATCTGTCCGGCGACTATTACGACTACAAGGGAACGGATGGCAACCGCTACAGTCTGCCGACGGACAAGTACCATTTCATGAACCAGGATGGCGAGATTCTTTCCCAGGACGATTCTGTGCCGCCATCATCGGAGTGGACGTCGATCGAGCCGTATAATCAATAGAGCCGGGCGTTGAAGTGTCAGGCGGCTTCAACAGTTAACCTCAGACCGACGGCCTTGGCGACGGCCAATAGAGTGGAAAGGCGAGGATTGCCGCGAGCCGACAAGGCACGGTACAGACTCTCCCGCTGGATGCCGGCGGCTTTGGCCACCTTGGCGATGCCCCCCCGCGCTTCGGCAACGTGACGCATCGCGATCAGGAGCACGCGCGGTTCGTCCCGATCTTCCAGCGCTGCCTTGAGGTACTCGGCGGCAAATTCCGGGCTTTGACGGAGTTCTTCCACGATCGCATCATCGTGAGAAATGCTGGCTTTGTGCTTTTTCATGAGGTCCTCCGGTGATAGTTGTTCAAGAACGCAATCGCCTGATTGATATCCGCTGACTGGCGTCGTTTGTCGCCGCCGCAAAGAAGCAAAACGATTGCCGGGCCGATTCTGGCGAAGTAGACGCGATATCCCGGGCCATAGTCGATCCGGAGTTCGAACACTCCTTTACCAAGTGACCTGCAATCGCCGAAGTTACCCGCCGCCATACGGGCAATGCGAATGTTGATCCTCGCGCGAGCCCGTTCATCGTTCAAATCTGCCAACCATTGGCCGACCACGTCGACGCCCGATTCAGTGAGGAAGCGACGTACCTCGATCATCGCCCAATTGTAACCTATAAATCACAAAAGGGAAGCATGCTTACGGGCAAATCACACCCGTGCCGTCTCGTCTGTCCCTCTCCCCGACTCCTTCTCTCCCCCTCCGCATTGCGCGCACTGGGGATCCTCGCACGGCTCGACGTGTGCGGTCGCGTTCGCTTCGCCCATCGCCAGCTCGATCTCGTGCTCGATGGCGCTGGCGACGCGATGGCCCTGCTCGATGTTCCACCATTTCGGGACCATGACGTGGAAATCCACCCAGCAATTCCGTCCGCTGTGCCGGAAGCGAAGCTTGTGGTAGCTGCAAATCCTCGGCTCCTTTGCGGCGGGACCGAGGTGGGAATCCAGGATTTGCTGCAACTGCCGGCGTTCGTTGGGGTCCTGCTCGTCCATCAGACCGGCCGCCGAACGCTTGAGCAATCGCAAGCCGAGGATGGCAATATATACCGCCACGGCCAGGGCGCCGGCGGTATCAACCCATCGCCAGCCCGTCAGGCGTACGATGGCGATGGCGGCCAGCACGGCCACGCTGTCCAGAGCATCGACCATCAGGTGAATCCCGCCGGCCTCGAGAGTCAGGGCCTTGTTCTTGCGGCCACGAAACCAAAGCGACAATCCCAATGCTCCGTTGACCAGCAGCGCCACACTCATGAGGGCAAGGCCGATGTCCAGACGCTGGATAACCAGTTGCTCGTGGGTCAGCCAGGACAGCGCGATTTTGCCGGCGATGACGGCGGAGGCGAGCAGGACCATCGATCCTTCGAAGCCGGCGGAGAAGAACTCGATTTTACCGTGACCGTAGGGATGTTCCGCATCGGCCGGGCGGTGCGCCAGGCGAATGGAATATACGGCGAACCCGGCGGTCATGACGTTGGTCACGTTTTCCAACGCATCGGAAAAGATGGCCTGCGACCCGGTCATGAAGTAAGCCGCGAACTTGATGACCAGCAGGGCCGAGCCGACCACCAGCGACACCCAAGCCCAGTGCAGCTCCGATCGCCGCAGATACGCTTTTTGTCCAACGGTGCCGTCAGTGATTGCCATGCGGTCTGTGCCCTTGTCTGGCGGGTGTTATGCAATCTGGGTCATCGAATGTCCAACCGAGGTTTAATAATCTCGCTCTTTTCAATTCTGACGTTTGCCCTTACATTGTCCTTGCGCAATCTAAATAATGCCCCGGTATCATTTAACCGACGAGGCAATGGAGTACGCGGAGGTTCAATGAACAGACCTGGCACGGACGGCCGAAGAGTCTCATCCTTGTCCTGGTTCCGAACGTGGGTTTCCGAGCAGCTTGGCGGGATCCGCCACGAGCGGCGCGTCGCCGCCGCCGTTGGCTCGCTATTCAACGTCACACTGCCGCTGCACGATCTGACGCGGAGCGACCTTCGCGTGCTGAAGCTGGCGGCGTATCTGCATGACGTCGGGCGATCGGTGAACAACAAGAATCATCCTGCCATCGGCGCCCGCATCATCCGCCGTAATCTCGAGCTTCCTCTCAAAAAGCGCCAACGCCGCGCCCTGGCCTATCTTGCCCTGCGCCATCGCGGGCAGGTTCCCGAAGCGGACAACGATCCCGCGCTCCGGCGGGTGGAGGATCCGGCTACGGCGAGAATGCTGCTGGGGTTCCTGCGCGCCGCCGATGCTTTGGATAGCCGATGGCTCCCCTCGCCGCGGTTGAGTTTTTCCCGGCGGGGGCAGCGGATTCGGGTGGTTTGCCATTTGCGTGAGGACTCGGAAAAGGCCCGGCGCATTTTTTCCCGGCGCAAGAAATTCCGGCTTCTGGAAGAGATGCTGGATTGCCGCATCGAGGTCGCCGTCGTAACCCGCCGCCGCCTCCGCGCCGTGGCATAGAGCGTCTAACAAAATATCACACGGACAACCCATATATCACGGCGCGGGCTGCGTCAACCACGCAAGATCAAGTCCTGCGCTCGCAACCAAAATTGGGTCTTCTCGAATATCAATGGGCATCGGCGCCGTTAAGACGTGAGCGATGTGTGAAGTGCACTCCGTGCATCGCTCCCGAGAGAAGAATAGTAGGCAAACGCTTACCAGGACATTCCTGACCCCGGTTTCATAGCGACTCATTTTCTTTGCTAACCCACCCTATCAAAACCTTTGCAACCGCGCCACCGGGCCAACAAATATATCTGTAATTTGCGATGTTTATTAAACACCGAGCGTATGTGAGCCGATTGGAGTGCCTAGGAGACCCCGTGTTGAAGTCGCGCTAGCGCTGAATTCGGCGCTCCAAACTTAACTTGATTGCGTGAGCTGCATTACAGGACTGCGGAGTGGGACGAAACCGCCGGGAGGGAATCAGACCGATGAGTATGGACAATCAAATCCTGCTGATCGATGACGATGCCGATGTCCAAAGCACCGTGAGTCGCGTACTGATGGAACACGGCTATGCGGTCAAGGTCATATCGAGCACCCAAGCCTTGCGTGACTTTCTGCCCGCACCAAAGCCTTGGTTAATCTTCCTTGACCGGGAAATGGGGCCGGGAAACGAGATGGAACTCATCCTGCCCCTGACGCATAGTTTTCCGGCCGTGCCAATCGTACTGTTGACGGATAGTTCATCCGCGGATGCTGCGATGCAGGCGGTAAGATCGGGCGCATTCGACGTTTTGAGCAAGCCGATTGATCCGGTCCGGCTCATCACCACCACTCGGCGAGCTGTTGAACAACACGCCATGGCGGCGAGCATGACTGCACCGCCGGCAGAACAGAAGTCCCCGGCCAGAGGCACGTTCCTATCCAGGTTTTCCGTTGGACAAACGGTGCGGATCGCGGGAATCTCGGGAGCGCTGATGAGTTTGTCCTTGTTGGGGTCGAATCTGGCATTTCGATCTGCCAGCGACCGGGCGATCATCAACGCGCCGGCGATCACGCTTTCAAATCAATTCGAGGGCACGGTCACGGGAGCCCCGCCGGCCGCCGGAACCGGCATTCATCGCGGGCAAGTGCTCTGTAGCATAGCGGACGACCACCTCGACGCTTCCCGATTGCAGCAACTCATTGCGGATTCGACCGTCACCGAGCAGCAGATCGCGGCCCTAACTCACGAGAAACAGGACTTGCAGAACCAGCGCGATCAGATTCGCAAGCGTCTGGCGGCGTATCAGAAGGCCCTGCTCAACCAGCTGGCACAGCGGATGGAAGAGGCCAACGCAGTAACGGCCTCGGCGGCGGCGAAGCTTGCCCGCGCCACCGAAGTGATGAAACGGGTTCAGCAATGTGAAGCGGGCGGGGCGACCAGCGGCAATGAATCGGGCGATGCCCAGGCGGAATTCAACGTCTGTAAGAGCGACCTGACGGCGGCTCAAACCGTGGAGAAACGGCTGGCGGACGAGCGAAATCGCGTTGCCGAGGGAGTTTTCATCAGCGAAGACGACGGACGAAACGACGTGCCCTATTCCCAGCAGTTCATCGACCAAATTGATCTGCGCATCGCGACACTCACAACGCAACTCGCGGAGTGCGGTTGCCGGCGCGAACAATTGCACAGGCAGATCGATCTGGAATCAGGCTTGGTCGATGGGCAAGCGTTGCAGAAAATCGTGGCGCCCGTCGATGGCGTGGTCTACCAGCGACTGGCGGTGGCTGGGACTGAGTTGCCGGCGCGCTCCCCTTTGTTTCAACTGATCAACCCGGGCGCCATCTACGTGGACGCGTTGGTCGGCGACTCACTGTTTCGGTCAATCAGGATCAATGAGGCCGTGATAATCCGCCTCGTCGGTTCGAATGAGGTCGTGAGCGGCCGTGTCGTTTGCAAGCTGGGCCCATCGACGGCACCGGATAGTCGCACGGACGCTGCCACGTTGCCGCAAAGGGACGAAGGAGAGTACCGCGTGCAGATCGCTTTAAATCGGCTACCCTTCGCCGCCGATCCGAAGAACCTTTATTACGTCGGTTGCCCCGTTGACGTGGAGTTCAAGGGACCGATTTTGCGCTGGTTCGGCGCGGAATAGCGGACCGTCAAAGAGGAATCCGCGGCCGGGGCAACGTGAAAATGACGGCAAAAAGGGGTGAATTGAATGAACGTCATTTCAGTATTGACGTTCGACCGGTCGGGTGAGAGGCCTTCATGGCAAGTGTCCAACTTTTCCTATTCACGCTGCTAGCCCTGGCTTTTTTCCTGCTCATCGCGCCCTCACTGCCAAAAAGCAAGGTTTGGCCGCGCGCCCTGATGGTGGGTCTGACCCTCGCGATCATGCTGCGGTATTTGGTTTGGCGCTGGTGCTGCACCGTGTGGCCCAATTTATTCTGGTCGCTAGGCGGACTGTGGTCATTCGCGGTCTTCGCGGCCGAGAGCGCCGCCTTGCTCAGTTGCTCGATAACCTATCTGATCCTGACGCGTCCGACGAATCGTAGTGCCGAAGCAGACGCACAGGAGCGAAGGCTTCGTCGGCTGCCGCTGCTCGATCTGCCGAGCGTCGACGTGTTCATCCCAACCTATAACGAAGGGAAGGAAGTACTGGAACGCACGATTGTGGCCGCAACCCACATGGATTATCCAAACTACTGCGTGTGGATACTTGACGACGGGCGGCGCGAATGGCTCAAAACGCTTTGTGCGGAAAGGAGAGTCGGATATCTCACGCGAGACGAC
>Ga0181538_10004590_pt1 | contig 12813 bp, 9 predicted proteins | sample PEATcosm2014_Bin_40_FD_119773 | JGI IMG/M metagenome (GOLD analysis project Ga0181538, IMG submission 119773) | Peatland microbial communities from MTU Mesocosm Facility, Houghton, MI, USA - PEATcosm2014_Bin23_30_metaG | ecosystem: Environmental > Terrestrial > Soil > Wetlands > Peat | place...
AGCCGGCCGCAGGGTCCCGACAATTCGATCGGGCGCGGGCAGGGAATCTACATCTTCGAAATGAATCCTGCGGATGGCGCTCTCGTTCAGCGCGAGATCATTCGGAGGGACACCAACCCGTCCTTCACGGCTCTTGACTCGTCGCGGAAACACTTGTATTCCGTGGACTGGATCGCGGATTACCGGGGCACGAATTCCGGGTCGGTAAGCGCCTATTCAATTGATCGAGCCAGCGGTCACTTGACGTTGCTCAACACGGTGAGTTCCGAAGGCGCGAACCCCACGCATCTGAGCATTCACCCCTCCGGCAAGTTCGTGCTGGTGGCCAGCTACTTCGGCGGAACGGTGGCCGTGCTTCCGATTCACGAGAATGGTGAACTGGGCTCGGCCACGGACGTCGTTCACGATCAAGGCACGGTTGGCCCTGAACGCGCCGCCAGCGCGCCCCCCGGAAGCTTTGCCATCAGCGGGCACGACCACCCGCACGCCCACATGGTCCTGCCGGATGCGGCGGGCCGCTTCGTTTTTGCGGCTGATCTCGGCTTGGACTGCATCTTCGTTTGGAAGTTCGACGCAGAAAAAGGGAAGCTCATCCCCAACAATCCTCCCTCAGTCACACTGCCCGCGGGTGACGGACCGAGGCACTTTGCGTTTCATCCCAGTGGCCGCTGGTTCTATTCGTTGCAAGAAGAGGGTTCGACTGTGGTCGTTTTCGATTACGATCCTGATCACGGCAGGCTGACGGCCAAACAGACGGTTTCAAGCCTTCCCAAAGGCTTCGCCGGCTCGAACTTCCCCGCCGAAATCTTGGTCTCTCCGGACGGCAGATTCCTCTATGCTTCCAACCGCCTGCACGACAGCATCGCCCGGTATTCTATCCGCGCCAGTGGGACGCTCGACTATCGCGGCGAAGAATGGACTCGCGGCGACCATCCACGCGCTTTCAACTTCGATCCGACAGGGAATTTCTTTTACGTGTGCGACCAGTTCGCCGACGCCATCACGACGTTTCGCATGAATCGCACGACAGGGGCGCTTACCTTCACCGGGCAATACACTCCTGTGGGCAGTCCGGCCTCCATAATCTTCCTATCGTAGGGATGGCGCTCCGCTTGTAGGGGGACGGCTTGCCGTCCCCGCATTTCCACTGGCCCCGACGAGGGTGGCAAGCCCTACCCCTACAGGTTCTCCGAGCCGTCTGGTAACGCGGACCCCGGGGTTGGGGTCCGCGGCTTTATTCCATGCCCATCTGCGACCCGCGGACCGCAAAACCGGCGGTCCGCGCTACCGCTTAGGGAAAACCCAGTTCAGGGGGATGACACTCGATGCGCGGCCATAGTGCGAGTGAGTCGCGGATCCCCCGCGACCAACGACTCGAGCTGTTTGACGATGTCCGGGGAAGGCATCGAGCGGAGAATGCCGTCGATAGCCGCCTCCGCATGGCGCGACCGCGTCCTGACCAGTGCCAGTAAAAAGTCGATTGCCGCTTCCTGCCGGGTCAGAGCGATCGCGGAAAGCAGGACGCCCAGAAACCAAGGATCGTGTTCCTCGAGGAAGCGATCGCGCAAGGCCGCGAATGCCGCAGCGGAGCGGTCGGCGGCGATGGCCAACGCTGCTTCCGCCGCGGCATCGTCAGCGGTGGCCAAAAAGCGGCTGACCCAGGGCACAGCCGCGGTACCCTCGATGCTCAGAATGCCGCTGAAACATGCGCCGACAACTTCCGGTTCGTCCCCGCCCAGCACCGCTCGCAGGCGAAGCAGCAGCGCAGCGGCAGGCGAGCCGACCGACGCTACAGCGCGGGCCGCCTCGGCACGCACGGATTTTTCCTTGTCGGCGAAGAGTTCGAGGAGGTAGTTCAGTAGCTGGGTTTCGGAGAGACTGCGGCAGGGGACGAGGGCCAACGCGCACGTGGCTCGCAGAGTTGTGGCTGTATCGGACTGCCCGCCCCAGACCGGCTCGAGTTGAATGTGCCGCATGCCGCGAAGGTATACATCAGCCTCCTCGTACTCGAGCGCTGCCAGCGCCTTGCTTATCGCGTTCTTCGCCCAGCACTGTGGATCGGTCTTGAGAGGATTTGCGAAGAAACGGTCGAAGGCGGCGACCAGATCAGGGATCAGTTCAGTAAAGCGTAAATCGCGGCTCAGATCGGCAGCCTTGGCCGCCAGGTAATTGCCGCGCTGGGCGAGCGCCTCTCGCAACGGATTGAGTACCGCATCGCGCGGTTGGTGGCGCAGTTGTTCCAATGCGGCGAGTTGCTCCTCAAAGCGGCGCTTTCCGGTCATGGTTGGAAGTTTAACGCGGGAGAATAAATTTGTCGCGAGGCGGGCGGTGCTATGAAAACGATTCCCCACTTGATAAGGGGGGGCCAGGGGTGGTTGCGCGTTGCCGACGAGACCACCCACCACCCCTGCCCCTCCTCCCGCTGAGGAGGGGAGTAGCGCGGACCTCCTGTGTCAGCGTCCGCGCTTTTGCGGGAATTCAAAGGCGGCAGCTTCGCTGCCGCACTCCATGGCCACACGCTAGTCGAGCGTTGTTCCAACCCTAAGGTCGCGCGAGGACGCGCCGACGCTCACGGTGCGCTGGCTGACTGCCGTGACCCACTTGCTTTCCGCTGTTGACCAGTATTGCAACTGGCGGGGCGCCACGCGCAACGTGACGGTTCGCGTCTGGCCCGCCGGAACGAAGACGCGGTCGAAGGCGGCCAGGATGCGCACCGGAAATTGCACATCGGCCGGGGCGTCGCTTGACGCGCCCAGGTAAACCTGCGGGACTTCATCGCTATCGACTTGCCCTGTGTTTTGGACCGTGACCTCGACGAGCAAGCCGCCGTCTGAGGCATGAGTAACCTGGAGGCCGAAGTGAGCGAACCTGGTGTAGCTCAGGCCGTAGCCAAAGGGAAAGAGCGGCTCGAGTTGCCGCCGGTCAAACCAGCGATAACCCACGTCGACTCCCACGCTGAACGTTGTCTTGTTATCCACGCCTTTCTTCGATCGCTCGGGATGACCGACGCTCGAGGCGGCGTAGTTCTCCAGATGCCGCTATATCAATTTTAAGGGTTGATCTTGATTTCAGCCGGTAGTGCACAAATGATCATACACTACGTCCCTTTACAACCTGCCGACTGCACTAGCCCCACCGGGGCGGAAAGCCTTCGGACCGGCATGGAACTTACGTACCATTGTGCAATATATCGAGTTAGAGCAGAATCAGGCGCATTTGAGAATCCCGGGAAGGAACGCGGAATGTTTGGCCGGTCAAAACGAGCCCCTTCAGCCATCGCGAGCCTAGGACTCTCTTTTCTGATTGGAATCAGCGTAGCCCTGGCCGGTCCCCAGACCGGGTCGCGGCAGAATGCCCTCCCCTTACTCCAAACGGTCCGCGAGGTCCGGCAACTGACGCCCGAGCAGGCTGCCCGAGGCTATCCAGTTCGAATCCATGCGGTGGTCACCTGCTACATGCACAAGGACGTCCCTCCCGGTCTTTTCGTTCAGGACGCAACCGGCGGAATCTACGTTGCCGCGCTGGGAGGCTACGGCGCCTTCAAGCCTGGCCAGGTTGTGACGGTCGAGGGTATATCCGACCCTGGCTCGGCCCCCATGGTCAAGAACGGCAAAGTAACCTTCGAGAGGGAAGGCGCGATCCCGCCAGAGAAGCGGGTGCCGGTCGCGTGGGTGGCGCAAGACAAGGAAGATAGCCAATGGGTGGCCGTCGAGGGGCTGGTCCACTCGGTGGCCGTCGGGGATGGCGATCTACTGATCAACGTTGAGTCCGATGGGTCTCGCCTGCGCGGCAGGATCGAGCAGGGAAATTACCCCGGCGTGCCGGCCTTGTATGGCGCTCGAGTCCTGCTGAAGGGTGTAGGCTCGTCGATACAAAACGACCGCAGCCAGGTCATGGCATGCGAGCTGGTGATTCCCAGCATGGCGGACGTAGTCGTGGAGCAAACTCCACCTTCGAATCCATTTTCTGAATCTCTCGAGCCCATTGGAAGTCTCTCGCAAGCTGCGGTGCACTCGGCGGGCTTCTTGATAAAGGTAAAGGGAATCGTCACCCTGCAACGTCTTGGGAGCTTATTGTTCGTCACGGACGGCAAAGATCATCTCCTGGTACGAACTCGCCAGGACACGGCGGTGAAACCGGGAACCGTGGTTGAAGTAGCCGGATTTCCGCGATTCGGCGATTACTTGCCTTTGCTTGACGATGCCGTTTTCCGTCCGGTTGGGACAGCCTCCGCCCCGTCGCCCACGGAAGTCAATGCCTCCGATGCGGGTAATGGCCTCTACGACGCCGAACTGATCTCTACACGGGGCCAGTTGCTTGGCAGCTCAGTCCAGGCGGGCGCTCCAGTGCTGACCTTGCAATCCGGGGACACGACTTTCAACGCAGAACTACCCGCAGGAGGCGCCGAATTCAGGCCGTACGAAGCGGGCAGCGAACTGAAGGTCAAGGGCGTCTGTTTGGTGGAGAGTAACGAAAATCACGATGCCACCGGGTTTCACATCCTGCTGCGCGGGCCTGAGGACATTATCCTGCTGAAAACCCCACCTTGGTGGACCGTAGGTCGGCTGGCAGCGTTGCTGTCCCTGATGGCTCTGCTGGTCCTCGGCATTGCCGGTTGGGTTTGGCTGCTTCGCCGCCGGGTGGAGAGGCAAACCGGCGTGATTCGCTCGACACTGGAGTCGGCGGCGGACGGGATTCTGGTGGTGTCGGCAAGTGGGAGAATGGTCACCTGGAACAAGAAGCTGCAGGAACTTTGGCGAATTCCCGACGAGATCATGGCCACCGGCGAACACGAAAAGGTGGCGGAGTTCATGATCGCTCAATTGAAGGCGCCCGACGGAGGGCGGGCTCGACTGAAGAATCTCAACGCGGAGCCTCTGGCGAAAAGCGATCACGTCCTCGAGTTCTGCGACGGCAAAGTGTTCGCGCGGCACTCCGAGGCGTGGCTGGTGGGCGGCGCCCCGGCCGGACGAGTCTGGAGCTACCGGGACATCACGGCTGAAATAAAGGCGAACGGCGAACTGCAACGGGCGAAGGCGGCGGCTGACGCAGCCAACCAGGCCAAGAGCGAGTTCCTGGCCAACATGAGCCACGAGATTCGCACCCCCATGAATGGCGTGCTGGGCATGACGGAATTAGCGCTGGACACCGATCTGAGCGCCGAGCAGCGGGGATATCTGGAGATGGCCCAGACCTCCGCTTATAACCTGTTGACCGTCGTCAATGACATTCTGGATTTTTCCAAGATCGAGGCGGGCAAGCTGGAACTGGAGTGCATTGAATTCAAATTGCGCGGCAGCCTTGAACCGACCGTCAAGACTCTGGCCGTACGCGCTCACCAGCAAGGCCTGGAATTGAACTACCGCGTGGATCGCGATGTACCTGAGAGTGTGGTGGGCGATCCCGGCCGGCTGCGACAGGTCCTGATCAACTTGTTGGCTAATGCCTTGAAATTTACCGAAACCGGCGAGGTCAACATTCGAGTCGCGCAGGAGCGGGCGGAGCGGGATGGCGCCTACTTACACTTCAGCGTGCAGGACACCGGGATCGGCATCCCCAGCGATAAACAGGCCGTGATTTTCGATTCCTTCATCCAGGTCGACGGCTCCGCCGGGCGCCATTACCAGGGCACGGGCCTCGGCTTGACGATCTCGAAGCGGCTCGTGGAAATGATGGGCGGGCGCATCTGGGTGGAGAGCACACTTAGACAAGGCAGTACGTTTCACTTCAGCGTGCGGCTGGGCGTGGCGAAGTCTGTCGATGAGGTTGGATCCGTTCTTCCCTCCAGGCTGGCCGACCTGCGCGTGCTGGCCGTTGACGACAACGCCACGAACCGGCGGATCCTGGAAGAGATGATGTGGGGATGGCGCATGCGACCTGCCGTAGCCGAGGGCGCGCACGCGGCAATGATCCGGCTGCAGCAGGCGGTCGATGATGGCACACCGTTTTCGCTGGTCGTCACGGATGTCAACATGCCTGGAACGGACGGATTCGGTCTGGTGGAGGAAATTCGCAAGCACCCGCGTCTGTCCGACACCACCATCGTGATGCTGACCTCGGCCGGCCAACGGGGCGATGCGGCGCGCTGCCGCCAGCTCAACGTCGGCGCCTACCTCACAAAACCCATCGGCGAGACCGAACTTCTGGATGCGATTCTGCGCGTAGTGGGCTCCAAACCGCAGATCAAGGCGCCGGGCCTGGTCACACGCCATACCTTGCGGGAAGAAAAGAGCGCGCTGCGGATTCTCTTAGCCGAAGATAACGAGGTGAATCAGAAACTGGCGGTCCGCCTGCTTGAGAAGCGGGGACACTCGGTGGCCGTCGCGAACAACGGGCGCGAGGCGCTGGAGTGGCTGGATCGGGAGAGCTTCGATGTGGCCCTGCTTGATGTGCAGATGCCCGAGGTCGATGGGTTCGAAGCTACGGCTGAGATCCGGAAGCGAGAACAGGCGACGCGCCGCCACCTGCCCATTATCGCCATGACGGCTTACGCCATGCAAGGCGACCGGGAGCGCTGCCTGGCGGCCGGCATGGACGGCTACATAGCCAAGCCAATTCAGCCGCGAAGGCTTTTCGAAGCCTTGGACGAACTGGCGGCCCCTGCCGGCGGGCCGGACGAAACGCAGGCTCCGGGTGGGCTGACGGTGCTGTAGACGCGCCCCTGTGAAGATGTGAAGGAATTCCGTATGTGTCATCCTGAGCGAAGACTCTATGATCCTTCGGCTCACCCGTTGTTATGAAAATGATTCCCCTCCTTGGTAAGGAGGGGTTAGGGGTGGTTGGCGTTCGCTGACGATACCACCCACCACCCCCAGCCCCTCCTCCCGCTGAGGAGGGGAGTCGTTTCCAGGGCAGGGAAGAATCTCTGCAGTTGTTCTTGGATCGTTGCCCCGCCGGAAACTGCGAAGATCCTTTGCTTCGCCCAGGATGACAGGCGTTTGATTTTTCACACCTTCTAATCCGTAGAGCGCCGCGTCCGCCCCAGAAGTTTGAGGGCGCGTTTGCTGGCCTGCTCTTCCGCCTCTTCACGAGTAGCGGCTTGGGTGCGTGCGAGCCAGGCCCCGGGGTCCACGTTGTCCGCCGTACAATGATAGATACTTCCCAGCCTGTAAGATGTGAGCCTGACTTCCCATCCGTCCAGGTTAAGGACCTTCGTCGAGTGCTCTTCGGCTGTCATTGAGATATGCTCCGCGCGAACCTATGCATGGGCCGCCGCCGCCGCTCCCTTTTCCACCGGTGCGCCGACCAGGTTGCCCCATTCCGTCCAGGAGCCGTCGTAATTGCTGACCTGCGGGTAACCCAGCAGGTATTTCAGCACGAACCAGGTGTGGCTGGAGCGCTCGCCGATTCGGCAGTAAGCAATCACAGGTTTGCTGCCGTCGATTCCTTCGGAGGCGTAGATTCTCCTCAACTCATCCATGGAACGGAACGTTCCGTCGTCGTTGCAAGCCCTGCTCCAGGGTATGTTTCGCGCCTTGGGAATGTGCCCGCCTCTTTGGCACGTCTCCGCCAACCCCGGAGGCGACAGGAGCTCTCCCGAGAATTCCTTCGGACTCCGCACGTCCACCAGGGGAATGTCCCCCCGTTTGATGGCGTCCTGAACCTGAGAAAGAAATGCGCGCAGAGAAAGATCTGCCGTCGAGGCGCGATAGTGAGAGTGGGGCGCCTTGGGCACGCCCGTGCTCAGCTCGCGGCCTTCCGCAATCCACTTGGTACGTCCCCCATTCATGATTCGCACGTCCTTGTGGCCGTAAATCTTAAGTTGCCAGAACGCCCAGGCCGCAAACCAGTTGTTATTGTCCCCGTAAAGAACCACCGTCGTATCGTTGCCGATTCCGGACTCCGCCATGAGGTTTTCGAACGCATTCCGGGGAAGAATATCTCGCTGGACGGTGTCGCACAGTTGCTTATTCCAGGCCCACCCGATTGAGCCGGGCACGTGCCCCTCACTGTAAGCCGAGGTATCGACGTCCACTTCCACGATGCGCACCTTCGGATCGGCGGAATGCTCAGCCACCCAGTCTGTGCTGACCAGAGTTTCGGGAAAAGCATAGCCTGCCATTGCTAACCTCCTTCGAATTCAAGAGCCCTATGAGCAAAACGTAGCACAATCTTGACAAGTTAGTCAAGATTGCATACGATTAGGGATGTAGGGGCTATCCTTGTGGTTGCCCGAGGGCTACCGGTACAACCAAAATGAGCTTTGCACTCGCCACGCCCGGAGTAGCTCGGAAGTCCGATGGCTCGCCGCACGATCAAATCGGGCGAACACCGCTCCTTCGCCTGCCTCATATCTCTGCCGCGTTCGAGGGAGTCGATCTCTTTGCCAAGGCGGAATTCCTGAATCCCGGCGGCTCGATCAAAGATCGTCCCGCGCTGAATATGATCCTCGAGGGCGAGCGGAGCGGCGCTCTGACGCCCGGGCGCATAATTCTGGATGCGACGAGCGGGAACACCGGGATCGCTTATGCCATGATCGCGGCCGCCAGGGGTTACCGGGCAAGAATCTGTATTCCCCAAAACGCCTCGCCGGAGCGGAAGCGTACACTGCGAGCCTATGGCGCGGTGCTGGAAGTGACCGACCCTGGCGCCGGGTCGGACGGTGCGATTTTGCGCTGCCGCGAGATCTATCGCCAGCACCCGTCTCTCTACTTCTATCCGGACCAATACAACAATCCAGCCAACTGGCAGGCCCATTTCAATACTACGGGGCCGGAAATCTTGAGTCAGACGGGAGGCAGCATTACGCACTTCGTGGCGGCGCTGGGGACGAGCGGAACATTTACCGGCGTGTGCCGCCGCCTGAAAAGGGAAATGCCGCAGGTTCAGTGCGTGTCCGTCCAACCTGCGTCTGGTTTTCACGGGATCGAGGGAACCAAGAATATGGACGGCGCGGTCGCTCGGCCCGGTATTTACGATGCGAACCTTGCCGACCGAAACCTCTTTGTCGAGACCGAAGAAGCGCAGCGAATGTCTCGCAGGCTTGCCAGGGAAGAAGGTCTGCTGGTGGGAGTTTCCTCCGGAGCGAACGTGGCGGCGGCGCTACGCATCGCCGGCGAACTCGCTGCGGAACGGCGCCACGCGACGATCGTCACGATTCTCTGCGATGGCGGGGGAAAGTACCTGACCGAGGAGTTCTGGGACGACAAGGAGTGTACTGCGCTCAGCCCGCCAGCTTGCGGGCAAACTCCACTTGCCGCTTCATGTCGTCTTCGACGGGGCCTTCCTTTTCATATTCCACGGCGACCAATCCACCGAAATTCTGACGGCGCAGTTCCTGCATCACCTCGGGGATTCTGCAAATGCCCCTGCCGAGCAGTACGTTGACCTCGCCGTGCGCCGCCTGAATGTCTTTGAGGTGCACCAATCTCAGACGCGGCGCCAATTTGCGGAGGGCCTCCACGGGGTCGTATCCGCAGGACGCAAACTGGCCCACGTCGGCCGTGGCGCCCACGGTCGTGGAAAGCTTGGTGAGGGCGTTCCAAACGTCGTCAGGACTCTCGTAAGGGAATTTCTCGCCTTTGAAATAGTGATTATGAATTCCGAACGTAATGCCTTCCTGTGTAAAACGTCGATCGATATGGGTAAGGACGCTGCCTGTGGCGTCGCCGGTAACATTACGGGCGCCCAAGAGTTTGGCGAAGCGCAACGCCCGCTCGACGTCTTCGTCCCCTTTGAGGGTGGCCGTGTAATATGAGACGCAGCGGATTCCCGCGCGCTCAAGTTTTTCCTTCGTGGCGCTGAACAAAGCGGCTTCCGGCTTGCTGAAAAGCATGAACTCGCCGCGCGACATTTCGATTTCCTGGACGCGCAGGGCGTTGAGTTGCACGATCATATCGTCGATGGAAAGGTTGTGATAGCTGAAGGTGCCGACACCAATATTGAGTCTACTGTAAGCCTGCAAGGGCGCGACCGCCAGGCTCACGCCGCCGGCAATTGATTGAACAAATGTTCGTCTGCTAACCATGGATTTTGCTCAGCTCTCTGTTGCCATCCGAAGCGAAGACTTCATGGTCTTTCGGTCCATCCGTCCACGACTTGTCTCGAAAAATGCCCTCTCCTCCTTGGGGGAGAGGGTGGCCCGCGACGGCGCTTTCACCAGCCGGCGCGGGTCGGGTGAGGGGGTCCTGGTTCGTTGTTTTCAAAACAGTCGCCCATGCCCGTCGGCTGACGGGCGCCCGGAAAGCATGACAACGACTCCCCTCCTTAGCTAAGGAGGGGGTAGGGGGTGGTTGCTCCCGTCGCGGTGCTGGCCCCACCACCCCTGCCCCTCCTCCCGCTGAGGAGGGGAGTTGTTTTCAGAGCAGTCGCTCATGCCCGTCGGCCGACGGGCACCCAGAAACCATGAAATGTCATTCCGAGCGAAGCGAGGAATCTCGCTCTGCGTCGGGCAGACCGAACCAAAAAGACCAGAGCGAGATTCCTCGCTTCGCTCGGAATGACAGTCCATTTCAGAGCTTCTGCAGTTCGTGTTGGGCAGCAAAAAACCAGGCAAATGCAGAGATCCTTCGCTGCGCTCAGGATGACAAGATTGTGGGCCCTAATTGCCGGGCAGCGGCCTTGGCGTCACATCGGCATTCTCGAGGCCGGTGGCCCACTTGATCGCTTCGGTATACATCTTCTGCAAGCTGGGGTTGTCCCAGTTCTCCTTGGGATGTCCAAGCGTGGAGTAGAATACTCTTCCACGGCCATACATCTTCGCCCAGGCGACGGCGAAATCGCGGTCGGTGCGATGCACTCTGGGATTCTCGAGGTCCAGCTTGCTTGCATCGAGGCGCATCAGAACTCGAACTTTGTCGCGGGAATAATCCTTGATCTGGTAGATCTCGTCCCTCAAAACAAACGAACGCGGCCACTGCTGCATTCCTGGGAAGTCGGGATCTTCCACCAGTATGGGCGCGTTGAAAGTTCCCCAGGGATGCTCGTCAAAGTAGCCCCCGAGCATTTCGCCATATTCGGGCCAATCAGTAAATGTAATGGCGGCGCTGTGCGCGCCGATGAAGCCCTTCCCGTCGTCGTGGACGAAGGAAATAAGGTCCGCCCTCTGTTGCGCGTCCATTTCCAGGCTGCCGCCGGTGTAGAAGAGCACGGCATCGAAATCGTTCAGGTTCTTGGCGTTGTATTCGAGCTTCTTCTTCGTCAGCACTTCGGTGTCGGTGCGGATGATAGTGTCCCATAAACCCGTCTCCTCGCCTAGCCGCTCGATCGTAGCCATGGCGTGTGAGACGGACTCGTGCCGATAGCCCTTTTCCTCTCCGAGCACGAGAAGGTGTTTCTTCTGAGGGGCTGGTGATTGAGCAACGCAAAGACCCGAACAAATGAGAATAGACAACAGATAAGCTGGCCGTTCGATCTTCATTGAGATTGATCCCCTCTCCGCTCTGAAAAATGACTCCCCTCCTCAGCAGGAGGAGGGGCAGGGGTGGTGGGGAGCCCGACGTCGCGGCCGGACCAACCACCCCTGCCCCCTCCTTGGCTAAGGAGGGGAATCGCTTTCATGATCTCCGGGTGCGGTCACCGGGTTGAACATCATGCCCCCGGAGGGCCCGCGTGTCAATTCACCCTCCCTTCGCTTTGCCCGTGGACGGCGGTGTAGGGGTAGGGCTTGCCCTACCCACGTCGGGGCCGGCAGAAATGCGGGGACGGCAAGCCGTCCCCCTACGGCGACGCCGTTATAAACGGATTGGGGCGTTGAACTTGGCATTGTATTCCGCCGAACGCGGGGCTATGCTATGAGGCGGTCGACCATACAAGAATAAGTTTCTGGACTAATTGCAAAGGAATACAGTTTCGAATTCTGCCAGGAGGGCGAGCTTCTATGGAGAATAAGGGAATCAATCGGCGGGATTTTGTTGGCGCTTCGCTCGCGGCCACGGCGGGACTTTGGGCGTCGTCGGGAACGGGGTTCTCCAGCCAGGGAGCAGGCACACAGAAACCCGCAGGATTGAAGGTAGGGCTTTACACCATCACGTATCTTGGAATCTGGTACCGCGGAAACGCCTTGTCGCTCGAAGACGCGATTCGCCGGGCGAAGAAATACGGTTACGACGGCATCGAAGTTGACGGCAAGCCGCCGCACGGACATCCGCTCAGCCTCACGCGCTCGCACGCTCGCGAGCTGCACAAAATGGCGGAAGGCGAGGGCATCGAGATATACGGCTTGGCCGCCAATAACGATTTCAGCAGTCCGATTGTCGAGCATCGCGCCGCGCAACTGCTTTACACGCGCGACCTGATCCAGCTTGCGCCGGAACTTGGGGCCAAGACCGTTCGGGTATTCCTGGCCTGGCGGGGCGTTACCGAGAAGCAGGGACTCGCGTCGTACAGCATCGCCGAGCCTCTCTGGGAGACCGTCCACAAGGGCTTTTCAGAGGAAGAGATATGGGGCTGGTGCCGCGATGGCATGATCCAGTGCGCCAAATTCGCGGGCGACTCCGGCGTGACGCTGGCGCTGCAAAATCACCATCCCGTGATTCGAGATCACAAGGATGTGCTGCGCATGGTGAAGGAAGTCAACTCGCCCCACCTCAAATGCTCTCTGGATGCCTGGATCATGGATGACAAATCGCCGGAGGCCATTCGCCGGGCGGCTCATGACGTGGGCAATTTGCAGGCGCTTTCGCATTTCGGCGGGGAGTTCAAGAAAGAGGCCGACGGGACCGTCAAGGGGCCGGAATACTACGGCTACTTCGTCGAAGCCATGAAGGAGATTGGCTACAAGGGCTACATTGGCTACGAGCTCTGCCACACGCTTCCCGTGGTCAACGGCCAGACTGTGGGTTTGGAGTTCGCCGACCAGTGCGCCGAGGGTGC
>Ga0181538_10004591_pt1 | contig 12809 bp, 8 predicted proteins | sample PEATcosm2014_Bin_40_FD_119773 | JGI IMG/M metagenome (GOLD analysis project Ga0181538, IMG submission 119773) | Peatland microbial communities from MTU Mesocosm Facility, Houghton, MI, USA - PEATcosm2014_Bin23_30_metaG | ecosystem: Environmental > Terrestrial > Soil > Wetlands > Peat | place...
AGCCTTGCCCACTGACCGAACACAAGTTTACTGCCACGATTGCCCAAATGAGGGTGAATAGACCAAACAAGCGAGTGATAGTATTCATAAGTATTCCTGTAACTACATTCAAGCCAATTTCAACATATTTTGCACACCTTTACAAGCCTAAAACACTTACGACAGGCGGGTGTTGTGTCGAATTGCCGGGTGACATGCTGGCAGCGTGGCAGATTGCATCCGCAAGCGGCTGATTTCGAGATTGCGTGAATTGAGGAAACTGCATGGGATTACCCAAGAGCAGTTTTCCGAGCTGTCTGGCTTTTCCTACAAGTTCTATCAGCTTATCGAGATTGGCCGAAAGTGTGATTTGCGGCTGTCCAGCTTGGAGCGGCTGGCGAAGGCATACGGAATCGAAGTCCATGAATTGCTTGCGCCAGAAATGCCGAAAACTCAATTTCCAAAACGTATCCCGTCGAAGCGGACAGGCAAACCGCCCCGCCAAGCGAGTGGAGCTTGACGGTGGGCACTTTGGGGGCGCAGTGTTGCGGAAACAGGGCTAGGAGCGATTTTGATGCGTGGTGAGGGTTTTACACGGCCACGCTTTTGATTTCAAATGCCTCAAGGGCTTTGTCGCACTTTTGGACGTGGAACAGGACATTTCGTCCCTGCTTCACAAAGGGAATGACACGCTTTCGCTGCCAATTCGAGATACAGCGGATGCTGCGTCCATAGTATTCTGCAATGCCGACCTTATCGCGCCAAGGGCTTTGTCGAACTTCGTTACACATTGACGGCCCCTCCACGAGTCAACGTGACAGAGCCGCGAGCCTGACATTCTCAAGTCCTAGCAGACGACAGGCCACACCTACGCTAGGATTTTCCTAAGATTCGTGCATGGCGTTTGCATGACGGAAAAACTTCCTTTTGGTGCCTCTCAGTGCGCGGGGGTGCCAACCTGAAATTAGTCCTGTGCGCGAGCCTGTGTAGGGGGAAGAAATTCGTTGTGTTTTAGCAAACCGCCGCCTTCAGCCACTCGGCCATCTCTCCACTGCTGCGGATCAGCTACTTACGGTCCACATGAGGATACCGGATAGACAAGTTGATACTCCCTTTATGGGAGAGAGAACGGCAGAGTCAAGCACGGCCAAGCCCAAACGGGCTTGGCGGGCCACGCAATCCACCAGCCTGATCCGCTACGTACCATCGGGGATCTATTTCGCACGATTCCGTATTGCAGGCAAGCTCATTCGCAAAAAGCTGATTGGGCCTTTGCTGGCTGAATCGTTATATGCGATTCAACCCTATTTGAAGTGCAGCCAGGACAACCACAGCATGCCACCTAACACAATCCATGCCCTGCAAAACAAGTATGCGTATCTGACACGGTGGAGCTTAATACAGCGAATAAATACCAGCTTCATGTGTTCGAGCGCAAGTTCGCTCTGGATTTCAGCCTGTGTTTCCGGGATCGCTTCCAGGTGCGCGTGGGACTCGTACTCTGATTCTACCCGCCGATTGAAAAAAGCGTCTATGAAACGCAGCTTGAACAGCGTTGCAGCATAGAAGATTCCCCCAGGACGGTCGCCGGAGACCCGCTTCTCTGGATTATCGATCGCGGCCAACGCTTGGAGCGAGGTCCAGGAAGCTAGCGCCCAGGAAAGGGCGAATCCGCAAATAAGCACCGCGTATGTCCATACCAGCCACGGATTGGACAGATTCAGAAGAAGAAGGCACTTCTGATAGATTGCCTCCAGCTTCAAGAATGGGGTGGCAAGGACGACCATCAAGTAATTCACCTTTGCGTCCAGGTGCCGGATGGTGCCTTGAACATCGGCGATTGACGTCGAAAGAAACATTATGGAGTTGTCCAGCGCTGGGGAATTCTCTGCGTGGTGCGATGCCGGCTCCATTTGCTGTTCAGTCGTCGTTTGCGTCATAGGATTTGCGGCCCGTGCGGCCGCTGACTGCATCATGCAGCCTCGGTAGTAAATGAACGGATGAGCTTATGACTAATGGCCCTGCGGAGTCAATTCGTGTTCTTGGGGGTGTCAGAGCCAGTTGCCAATAATCATGAACGGTGACCAGAAGGCCGGGTGATTGAACTGGGGATCAGCCAGCATGAGCTTCTGCGCCTGTTGGAGAGCCTGCGCTTTGGTCAAATTAGAATGGTCTTTGAGCTGAGTGTAGAATCCGGTCATGACCTTCTGGGTAGCGTCGTCGTCAATGGACCACAACGAGGCCAAAGTGGAGCGGGCTCCCGCCTTTATGGCCGCGCCAGCCAGTCCCAAGGCGGCGCGATCATCACCCGCCGAAGTCTGGCAGGCTGACAGCGTGAGCAGCTCAATGGGACGGTCACTGAGTGAAGAAGGAAGAAGTATCTGCTCCAACCGGTCCATAGTTAGCCGGCCATCAAAGGTGAGGATGAAAGTCCGGTTCATATCCGAGCCGAATTCGCCATGGGACGCGATGTGCACCATCGAATACCGGCCACCGGCCAGTTCGCGATCGAAGTTGCCGGTGAGGAAATCCTTATCCAGGAGCAGTGTTCCACCGAAGGCGGAGTGGATATTGGCCAGCTCCTTTGGCACTGCCCGAAGGGCCGGGTAGCCTTGGACGCTGGTGGATAGGCCGCAAGCCAGGAGTTTGGCTTTGGCCCGGTTCATAGGTTTGGGCTCCATGAGAGTCAAGCCGGGGGAGACGGCCACGGCATAGCGTTCGATCAGGTAATGTTGTCCGTCATGCAGTGCAGACATCGGTATCGTGCGCAACGCGCCATCCGGCACAAACACCAGAGTGTCTATCTTCTGATCGCGGAGCGTGTCCTCGACGGGCCGAACCAACCACTGCCACAATTGCTGGGCCTGCTCCAGGTGCCGCTGTGAGTTGAGGTTTTGCAGGTTCACCCGAAACTTGTGGGCTTGATCGGTGAGTTCATTGGCCCCGACCGGGGATTTGAACCGGCGCAGCCCGCCAGGCAATGTCAACAGAAGTTCCGTCCGGTCCGGAAGCGGAATGATGTAGATTACCGCCGCTTGATGGACGACCGCCTCAAGTGGTTTGATCTTGGCGCCCAACAGGCTGACACAGTCGTCTTCATAGAAGTAGTCTTCTATTTCCGTGGACTTAAACCGCTCGATAGTATTTCGCGCTTCCACCAAGCAGGCCATCTTCTCCTTCTCGGAGGCGGACTCGTCGGCCTGTCGGAACAACAGATCGGCCAGCTCGAAGTAAACCTGCCCGGACGATTCGCGGAAGGAGCGTCCGTCAGCGCGCATGGTGTCGCTGACGGACAAATCGCTTCGGACCGTTTGAAGCATCTGCAATGCGAGGCGATAGGCTGCTCGGGAGGCTTCGGCTTTGCCCTGGTCGCGTAGCAGACGCGCCGTTTGCCACTCCCACTCGAATTGGGCCTCGCGTTGACCCGACTTCTGGGCCTGGAAAAGAGCTTTCTGCGTGAGGACCATGGCCTCGTCGAAGCGGCCTTCCTTCTGGTAAAGTTGCGCCATGAATCCGGAGGCATAGCTGGCCGTGCGAAGGTCCTCCATCTGCAAGGCGAGTTTCTCTGCTTCAACAAAAGCCTTGGAAGCCTGGGACGTAAGGGTCTCTATTTCCGCCGGCAATTGGTCCGCAAGGTCAGCCGAAAGCCGGCCCCAGGACACGAGAAGAAAGGCCTTGTCTCGGTCCTCCGGCAAGGCGTTCAGTGAAGGCCAGGATTCCTGTCCCATTACCTCGGACTCAGCAAAGTCCCCTCGCACAAAATAGCCCCGCGCCTTGTTGAGCAGGATCTTGATTAAGCGCAACTGGTCGCCGGACTTCCTGGCCAGCGCAATGGCCGCATCATAAAGCTCCAGGCCCTCCTGCGAAAAGACCGGGTGCGGGACCTCCCCGCGCAGGGTGCGCAAGTTACCCAATGAGTCGCGTTGCATTTCCGGGGGCGGCGCCAGGCGCTGGGAGATCAACATATTCCCCATGTTCTGCAAAATGCTGATCTGGGCGGCGGAATCGTCGAGTTCCCGCGCCAGGGCGAGGCTTTCGCGCAAACAAACCTCCGCCTGCTTCAAGCGGCGCGAATAGGCGCAAGCAGCGCCCAGGGCAGCCTTGACTCGCATCACCATTTCGCGGCTTGGCACGGACTCGGCCACAGGCACCATCCGCTCCAACAAGTCAATGGCCTGGCAAAATTGCCCCAGAGCCTGGTAAGTGGCCGCCAGCCCCAATGCGGCCTTGATTTGGCCTTCCCGCTCACCATTGGCCTCGCAACGAGCCAAAGTCTTTTGAAGAACAGGCAGTGCCTCCTCGTAACGACCCCGGTTAAACAACCCCAGCCCTTGTTCAAGCGAAACCGCGCCAGCGGTTTCCGCAGCCGCCAGGCGACCAACCCCTCCGGCCAGGAACAGGAGCAAGAGGAACACGACTGGACTGCGAAGATACGAGTAGTTCATAGCTGGTCGGCAGGCTCGAGTCGCAGATCATAAAGCGGCAGGAATGCGTCAGGTCGGTCCGCGACGCCGCCCCTGCCCCGCACAATCAAGCTGTTGGCGCGGGGGTTCTTGCGGGCGCAGCCTTCACGTATCTTGCCGGTTTCCTGCAGCGGCGCGATGGGCAGAACACTCAAGACGTTGGCAAAGTCCACGCCGGAATTGATGGAGATTGTGCCCGGTTGGGCGGCGAGGTTCTGGGAGATGGCAGTGATGGACCAATTGCCCAAATGGTAGAGGAGGTCAGCGGTGATGCTGATGTGCCCGCCGTTGCCGGTGAGGGCGTTGGCGTTCAGGCTGCTGTCAACCAAGCCAAGGATCTGCGAGTCGATGGTGATGTTGCCCCCGTTGAGGCCGGCAAAAGCGCCCACCAGGCTGTCCTGCAATACAATCGAGCCCGGGGCGCTCAACGTGATTGTCCCGGCATTCCCAGAAGTGGACTGCACACCAAGGAGCGAGCTGGCGAGGGAGATGGAGTTCCCCGATTGGATGGTGATGTTGCCGGCATCGCCCTGGTTGGCCTCACACTCGATCTGGCCGTTGACCAGGCTCATTTGACCGGCCTGGATTTCGATGGTCCCGGCAGAGCCGCTATTCTCGGACAAGGAGTGAATGCCCGCGACGCCGAACGGTTGGGCTCCCTGGATTTGCAACTGGCCGGCCTGGATGTACACCGTGCCACTCGGTCCGTAGCCCAAAGAGCTGGTCGTGAGGAAGCTGTTCTGAAGGATTTGAAGGGTTCCGGCATTCACCACAATATCTCCTCCCTGGCCATAGGAACCTTGGCCCGTACCCGCGCTGACCGTGGCGGTATCAGTCAGGGACATCGTGGCCGCGGTTATGTTCACATTGCCCCCGGCGCCGTTGCCGTAGGTGGTTGCGGTGATGAAACCGGAGCCGTCAATTTCCAAATTGTTTGCCTGGATGCGCACCGTGCCGGCCGGTCCATAGCCGAAAGTGACGGCCGCGATGTCGCTGTTCTGGGAGATTTGCAAGGTTCCGGCATTCACCACAATATCTCCTCCTTGGCCATGGGAACCTGAGGCTGTACCCGCGCTGACATAGCCGCCATCAGTCAGCAACATCGTGTTCGCAGTTATGTTCACATTGCCCCCGGCGCCGTTGCCGGAGGTGATTGTGCTGATGTAACCCGAACCGCGAATTTCCAAATCGTTGGCCTGGACGACAATGTCGCCCGCGGCTCCTCCCTGATTTGGGCTAAACGAAGCCGCATCAATGGCGCTGGAAGAATCTATCAGGCACCGGCCGGACACGGTCAGTTGGATGCTACCAGCGACCCCCCCAAAGGAGGGCGTGCCAATGGTGGAACCGTTCTGGAGCGTCACGTCATGCGCGGCGATTTGGATATCGCCCCCATTTCCTGATGAGCCCAGCGGCGCGGCGTAGATCAAGGCGCCCTGATCCAGCGTCAGTTCGCCAGTCGTGATGAAAATATTGCCCGCTTGGCCGCTGCCAAAAGAGCTGGTGTTAATCCACCCACCTGTGTCCGACCCGCTCAGGGACAAGGTGTCTGAAGTAATCCGCACATCCCCGCCGGCGCTCGCGCCGGAGATGGTGGCGGAAATCACGCCCTGGTTGATCACAACGTCGGTTGCCTGGATGGTGATGTTGCCCGCCCGGCCCGCGCCATAGGCGTCGCTCATGATCAGGCCCCCCGGGTTCAGCGCCAGCTCGCCGGTCGTAATATTGATATTTCCCGCGGGGCTACTATCGCCCAATGCAGTACTTCTGGTGTCGATCCTTCCCGCGTCATTCTGGCCCGTGATGGACAGGTTTTCTGAGGAGATCTGTAATTGCCCGCCCGCACCGGTCCCGGAGGTGGCGGCGGAGATTGCGCCGTCATCAAGTTCGATGGTGCCGGCCTGAATGGTTACACTGCCGGCCTGGCCTGCGGCATAAGCTTCGGCCGAGATCGCGCTCTGACTGAGCACCTGCACCGATTGTGCGTTCAGGGTGACGGCTCCCCCCGGCCCTGGGCCGTAAGTGTCAGCCGAGAGGGTTGAGCTGTTTGCCAACGAAACCGCCGGGGCGTTTACGATGATGGTTCCGCCCGACCCCAGGCCGTAAGCGTCCGCCGAGATATAAGAGCTGCTCTGCAATGATACCTCCGAAGCGTTGACGGCGATTGTCCCACCTGACCCCAAGTCGTGAGTGTCAGCCAAGATCCATGAGCCGTTTTGCAGCGTAATCGTCGGGGCGTTGATGGTGATGTCGGCGGCGGCTCCGGAGCCTGTAGTGGCGCCGTAAATGGTGCCGCCGTCCATGCTCAGGGTCTGCGCGGTCAAACTCAGGCTGCCCGCTGCGGCCTGGCCGGTGCTTCCTGTCGCGATGAACCCTCCTGAGGCCAGGCTCAATGTGCCGCGCAGGTCAATCTCACTGGCACCGCCTGTGCCGGAATCTAGAGAGTTGTTCGCTATCCCAGCATTGCCGCTCAAGCTTAGATCCTGGGCGCGCAGCAGGAACCGGCCGCCGCCGCCGCTATAGCTGGTGGAGAAGAGCGAATTCCCGGAAAGCGTGATGCTATCCAGCGCGGAGAACGAAGTGGTGTCCAATCCCGCGACGGGCAGCTCGCCGGCCGAAGCCACCGCGGCCACCTGCAACGTCCCTCCAGGCGCTTTGACGGCTGTGCCGTTCGGAGCGACGGCGGGATCGTTCAGCACCTGCACCGCCCCGGCGGCCACGGTCAAGGTCTGCCCGTTGGGAACCTGCACCGTGCAGTTGTTAAAAGTGACACCGGCGATACTCTGACCCGCCGGCGGTGTCAGGAAACCGAAGGCCACGGGATTGGCCACGGTCAGCACATCATTGGCCGGGGTCCGCGCGTCGAATCTTCCGCCGTCGGCAAAGCGGATGTAATCCGCGGTCGTCACCGCAAAGGCGCCCTGGACATCCACTTGGGCGTTGGGGCCAAAGAGGACTCCGGCCGGGTTGATGAAGAAGAAGTTCGCGTTGGGAATCGTGCATTGCAGCAAGCCATCGATGGTCGAGGGGCTGCCGCCGGTCACGCGGGAAAAGACGTTGGCGATGGAATTGGGGCCGGTGAAAGTGGCGGACTGGCCGCTGCTCAGGTTGAAAGTTTGAAAGCTTTGGAAGAGGTTCGGTCCTCGAATCGTGCCTAAGGAGTCAGGAATCTGGAAGTGGGGACCCGTCAAGGTTGTCGCTGGCCCGACCGTGCCGTCGGTGCGGATTTGGGCCTGGAGCGAACCGGGGAAAAGGACGGCGAAGGCCGCTACGAACCCCAATGACTCTCGAGAATGCAATCGGTGCTCTCGGTAAATGGCTGTTCCGAAGGAACAGGCGACACTAGCCCAACACTTCAGCGTTGGGAACAGTATGCCGCTCTGTCCAAGTCCCGAAGGGACGGCTGAGAACGTTTTCACCATCGGTTTGATCAGCCGTCCCTTCGGGACTGCCCCTCTGCCGGCGCTCAACGCAACGCTAAAGCGATCGGCCACTCTCCTGCTCTGCCGCCACGACGAGGGCTTGGTCCTCCCGCCGGTTTGAATCAGCCTAAGGAACTTCATAAATAAATGGTCTTCCAACTCACTTGTCGATTCAGAATGCCCACACGGTCACCCGAAAGTGGAGGCCGAGGTCCTGTAAATCGGAGTGCACATAAACAATGTCGCGGAAGGGATAGCCATAGTAAAGTGAGCCCGTGACTTTCTTGCAGGGGGTGACGATGATGCCTACCCCCGCGCTGCCGATGTCGTCGAACTGGCCGGGCAGGTTGTCGTTGTTCTTGCCCCAACCCCAATCCACAAAAGGCACCAACTGGATGATGGGGGTTTGGGCACTGTCCTGCCACAGCGGAATGTGGAATTCGGCGGTAGCCATGACCCCTTTGTCTCTGATCATGGTATTCTCCCGGTAACCGCGGACAGTGGAGGCCCCGCCAATGGCAAGCTGTTCGACCGAGAGCAGCGGGTCCTCGGTATATTGGCCGGCAACTTTCAGCAGCAATTCGTTGCGCGTATTCCAAAACCGGCGTAGGTACTGCACCTGTCCGATGACCGAAACGAACTGGCCGTCGGGTCCGGACGCGTTCCGGGTGGCGTCCAGGACATCCAATCCCAGATTCAAGGTGGCGCGAGCGGCAAAGACGTGTTTGGTGTCCCGATCGACAAACTGGCTGGACAACCGCAGGGCCGAATCCACCGCCTTGCCATCCACCGCGCCCGGCTCAAAGGAGTAAGGAATGCCCAGCAGGTAGGTTTGGCTCGACCGCCTTTCGCCCGTCAACGTCAGCGAAAACTCACGTGTGGGCGTCCGGTAAAGCGGCTGGGAGAGCGAGAGTCCGTAGCTTTCCATCTCACTCCGAATGTCCAACTGGGCGAACTCTGCTTCGAGCACGGAGGCGCTGCTGCGGCTGTATTGCATACCGAAGGCTGTGTCGCGGGCAGTAAACGGAATGGAATAACTGGCGGACAGGTCGTCCCAACCAAGCCACCGGGGACCGGCCATGGCGTCGTCGGCACTTCGGACAATGCCGTAATCGAACGTGAGCGGATCGGCGTTTCCGGTCAGGCTATCGGCGCGGAGCAAGGCGGTCACCTGCTCGGGACCGGTGCTCGGCGGTTTGTCATTGGCATATTGCAGGCCGAAATGGTAGGGAAACTTCTCCTTGAGGTTGACGTTCATGATGGCCTCGCCCGGGAGGGCGCCGGGCTGGATCTCACCATTGACCTGCTCGATGGGATAGTCCTCGCGCCAGATTTGAAGCGTATTTCGCACCTCGTTAGCATTGAGCGGGTCGCCCCCGTTGGCCCGCAGGCGGCGCGCGTAGAATCCTGGCCAGATCCAGCGATTGCCCCGAATGCGGATGTCCGTCAACCGGCCCTCGACAATCTTGAAAGTGAACACGCCTTGTCTGACCGTGGGATCATCGATGACTGCCCCTGAATTGACATAGCCGTGATTGACGTACCACAAGGTCAGCGCCACTCGTGCAGTTTCCAGCTCGAAGCTGGCGAGCGGGCGGTTAGTATAGGTTTGGACGACACGGCCCAACTCCGCGGCAGAGAAGGCCCGGTTGCCCAGGAAGCGGAACTCTCTGACGATGTTTGTCTGCGCGGCAGCGAGAGCGGCGGTGTCGGCTGGGTCCAGGGGCGGCAGCGCGGCCCCCAGGGTCGCGGGCAGGGAAATCAGCCATAAGCTCGGCGCAAAGCACAGGACTGCCCGGAGCACCGGAGCTTCAATCCAGAGAGATTTCATAACCTGCCACAGATGCTGAATAATGCTGAGTCGGGTAAAACTAAAAGTCAACTATGGTTTTGCCCGGGGGCGCACCTTGACACTGCCACCTGCCGACGACTCGGTCTCCCTCTCCTCCTTTGGAGGAGAGGGTTGGGGAGAGGAGGCCGTAACCCCGGAAGGCAACTGCTGCTCTTGTCTGCCATAGTGTTTGTGCCCCTCTCCCCAACCCTCTCCCCGCGCGCTGGCGGGGAGAGGGAGAAATGCTCGGCGGCGGTGTCAATACGCCCTTTGCCCGGTGCGCGTAGCTTTCAACAGGTGAATTCTGTTAGCCGAAGCAGCGCAGGCGCCTCGCATGCGTCGGCCGCTATGGCTCGAAGGTTTGCAGTTTGGCCGCGAGCTGGTTCTCAGCCAGTTTAGACTATGGACTTTAGATGTCGTTCTCATTTCACACTGTATAGGTGTACAGAATTTGTCACCTACAACACCCTTGGTTAACCGGGACCCGCCACCGCTCGGAGCTATGGTGGGGCGAGACAACGCCAAGAGGCGGGCAAGGCGTTTGGCTGTTCAGTCTGACGCAGGTGAGCTTTGGCTTCGATTTGAGAAGCGTTCGTAACCGAGAAGCCGTCTCAGCGTCTATAAACTCGCTGGCACCGGCTGTGCTATGGTTGGCGTGTGAGGTTCATTCACTTTCCTCTTGCATCCTTCAACCCGCGGGGGTGTCGGCAAGGTACCTCAAGGGAACCTTTCCCAGGCCCGCGAAATCATTCTCGTCAAGGGTCCAGAGTTCATCCGCGCCGGCCTTCTCGGCGGCAACCGCGTGCATTAGATCGTGGACCCTCCCACCCTGAGCGCCTTTGTCTTTGGCCGTCTGGAGCGCCGCGACGATTTCATCGGCCGAGAGATCGACGTACTCTAGTTGCGGATGGAACCTAGACACCACTGCCGACGCCGCGCGCAATGAAAGCCGCCGGTGCTTTCTGGTCCCGTCAGCCATTACCAATTCAAAGCCGCCGCCAGTCAGCGCTGAAAATGCTTCACTCAGCGTATGGGGCCTTGTCACACCCCGAATCTCCCCGATTTGCCCGCGCCCCAAATACCAGATGATGGCCGAGGTATCCCAATAGACCCTCATCGCTGAGCCTCGCGGTCGGCCCTGACGGCCTTAACGATGCTCTCCCGAGTCGGCTTGCCCGCCTTGGGAGCCAACGTCTTCGGGTCAAGGTCCTCCAATTCGAGAATCCCCACCGGCTCAGGGACCAGCTTCTTGCCGCGGATCTCTCCGTCCTCAAAACGCCAGTCAACCTGGTCGTCAACCTTGATCCCGGCAGCCTGAACCACTTCCCGAGGCAAAGTGACCTGCCGCTTCTCTCGCACAACGGTTGCGCTCATAGTAGGAATTTCTCACCCCTGCCCTCTCGATGCAAGCCCTTTCAAAGGGCGAGAACAAGGAAATCCAGAACAACCAAGCCCTTGAACCGCGTGCCCAGTCGCTGGGCTCTAATAGCCCGTTCAGTCCCAACCTCCGCTTTGACCCGCTCCCCAATCCGAGTATCTTCATTTCACACTGTATAGGTGTACAGAATTTGTCACCTACACCGGTTCCTCCGTGTTTGCAATGGGTTACGCCCTTTCTGCACTCCTGGCTCCGCTGCCGGTCACGGATTCCCGGGTGCCCAAGCCCTGGCGCAAGGCAGGTCGCGGTCGCTCAGGTGTGCGCGCCCAGCATTCCAAGACTTCAGACGCGCGGCGACGGATGCGGAGGGCTGCCATCACCATTCCCGGGCGGAAGTGGACATCCGTGGCGGAATCGGTGCCCCGAGCGGAGTTTCCGGTCGTAAATCCCCACCTGGTTCTCTTTGCTGCTGGCCGAGAACGCACGAGAGCGTACTCCATCTTAGTTCTAATCTCCGGTTTGAACGGTAGGCAGGCCTGCGATCAATGGGCACGACTGCACGGAGGCGGCGAAGAGAAAATATGTCTTCTGCCGCTCGAATTTCCCGGCTTGGCGGAGGCGCGTGGCCTTTGCTAGACTGGCCACTGAAAATGAGCGACTGGAGCCTCAAACGCGCGGGGCAGTGTCTCCGCGGGATAGGTAGCGGCACAGGGCTGCTGCCACGGATCGCTAATCGCTGGCCCAGGCCACTCGCCCCTTGCTACCGGCCACTGGCCACTGGCCACTTCCGCGCTCCATGAGCTGGGTCACCATCCTCTGGTCCATGACCGCGGCCGCCTGCCTGACGCTGGCGGCGATTTATTTTCTGGTCTGGTGCCAGCGGCGCACGGTGTGGGCCGATTTGCTCTTTACCTTTACTGCGACGGGTGTCGCCGCTTACACGGGATGTGAGCTCTCGATGATGCTGGCGGAGACGCCGGAACAATTCGCCGCCACGCTGCGCTGGCTGCAAGTTCCGACCTGGGTGATCGTCGTGTCACTGCCCGGCTTCGTCCGGCTTCACCTGCGGGCCGGGCGGCGCTGGCTGGCCTGGAGTGTCTTTGCCCTGCGGTCGTTAGCGCTGCTGCTCAATTTCCTGGTGGGGCAGAATCTCAATTACCGCGAGGTCACCGGTCTGCGGCACATCCCGTTTCTTGGCGAAACGGTCTCCCTTGGTATCGGGGTTTCGAATCCATGCATGTTGGTCGGCCAGTTAAGTTTGTTGTTGCTGGTGATCTTCGCCGTGGACGCCACGATCACCGTGTGGCGCCGCGGCGACCGGCGGCAGGCGGTGCTCACGGGTGGGAGCATTGCGTTCTTCGCGCTGACCGGAATGGCGCAGGCCGTTCTGGTGCTCTGGCAGATGGTGGACATGCCGCTCACGGAGAGTTTCTTCTTCCTGGGCATCGTCGTGGCGATGGGCTTCGAGATGAGCCGCGAGACACTCCGGGCCGCGCGATTAGCCGACGACCTCCGCGAAAGCGAGGCAAGGATGACCCTGGCGGCGGAAGCGGCGGGTGTGGGCGTTTGGATTTGGACCATCGCGAGCAACCGGGTCTGGGGCTCGGAGATTTGGTTACGCCTCTTTGGGTTTGCTCCTGATGCCACCGTCAGTTTTGAAAATGTCATTCAGCGGATCCATCCGGACGACCGCGAGAGTATGGAGACCGGGGTGCAACGGGCGTTGGCGGAGCGAA
>Ga0181538_10004598_pt1 | contig 12785 bp, 16 predicted proteins | sample PEATcosm2014_Bin_40_FD_119773 | JGI IMG/M metagenome (GOLD analysis project Ga0181538, IMG submission 119773) | Peatland microbial communities from MTU Mesocosm Facility, Houghton, MI, USA - PEATcosm2014_Bin23_30_metaG | ecosystem: Environmental > Terrestrial > Soil > Wetlands > Peat | place...
AGAGGGTGCGGAGTTCGCAGAGTTTGCAGAGAAGAGTGACCCAAGACCCAGGTAGAAAAGCGAACCTGGGGCACCCGGCGAAAAGCGAAAACCTTTACCACAGAGGTCACAGAGTTCGCAGAGAAGAGGAAGAGCAGAGGATTTGTGTCGTTCGATCGTAAGAACCCACCCGGAAAAGTTTTCAGTTTTAAGTTTTCAGTTTTAAGTTTCAGAGAAGAGAACCCCAGGAGCACAGACAGGAATGTCTGTGCCACATTAAACAAACCCCATGAGCCAGGTAGAAAAGCGAACCTGGGGCACCCGGCCAAACGGGAAAATTGCGCGGAGGGCACAGAGGGCGCAGAGTTCGCAGAGAAGGGACGCTCCATTATTTGGCGCGAATCAGGAGCAAAAGTGCGATCACAATCAACGCCAACGCTGCAAACATAGCAACAAGAATCCAGATCTGTCGCCCGGCGGGCAACACCGATACCGCTACTTCGTCCTGGGCGGACACAAAATTCTGCCGCTCCTTCTTAAAGGACCGCCAAAGAAAGAAATACGGAGCTCCCACGAACACACAATAGATGGCCAGGAAAATGGCAATGACTTTCGGTAAATGCTGCGCGGGCCGGCCGAAGGATCCGATATTGAAGATAAAGGACGACCACCCATAGGCCACTAGCATCCCGAGCGTGAGAATGGAAAGATGAGCGAAGTAGAACATCTTCAGGAAAGATTTGATTTTCAGTTCGTCGGATTGGGACTTTACCAGGTAGCCGCGGTTGCGGCGATCACCGGAAAAAACGACCACGCGGCCAGCTTTTTCATCGCGAAACGACTTGCCCACGACGTAGTTAATAAAACCCATGTGTGTTCTCCCGGGATTGATTCCGCAGGTTCTGGTTGCTCCACGTTACCACTTCAGAAAAGTGGCCCGCTACCGGCGCGGATGCGGATGTGATGGTGGAGTTAATGGAGACGGAAGGCGAGGATGAAAGCCAACGCAGAGACGAAGAGGTTCGGAGAGGGAAGAACCCCAAGACCCAGGTAGAAAAGCGAACCTGGGGCACCCGGCGAGAAGCGAAAAGCTTTACCACAGAGGTCACAGAGAGCACAGAGTTCGCAGAGATGAGTGACCCAAGAGCCAGATAGAAAAGCGAATCTGGGGAACACGCTGGCGGTGTGAATTAAGGAACAGTAATTACAACTTTTCCCACTTGGGCATTCGATTCGAGATATTTGTAGGCTTCCACGGTTTGGGCGAAGGGAAATGTTTTGGCGATCTTTGGATGGAAGCGTCCATCCGCCAGGCGGTCGTAGACGTATTTCTTGGCCGCTTGCAGCTTTTCTGGATGAAGGGTGATCTCCATCATGGAATAGCCGCGAATGCTCAGTCCTTTGGTAAGTGCCGCGGCCAGGGGGAAGGGTGTGGGTTGCAGGGAAAGCAAGCCATATTGAAAGATAATTCCGCCCAATGCAGCGGCTTCAGCCAGCTTTTCCAGAAATGGCCCGGCAACCGGATCGAAGGTCACGCGCGCACCTTTGCCGCCGGTGATCTGCTTCACACGCGCCACGAAGTCTTCTTCCTCCGTGGCGATGACGTGGTTCGCACCCAGGGATAGCAATTCAGACTTCTTGTTGCTCTTGCGCGTTGTGGCAATGGAAATGGCGCCTTCCGCTTTGGCAATCTCGATTGCGGCAATTCCCACGCTGCTCGAGGCAGCCGGAATCACTACAAAATCGCCTTTTGCCAGATGCGCAATCGGAACCAAGGCACCATACGCCGTCAGATACTGCATCCAGATCGCCGCGGCCTCCACTGGAGACAGCTTTGCGGGATACTCACCGAGAGACGCCGCGGGAGCGATGACTTGTTCGCCAAGCATGGCGTAGTCGTTCATGGAGAACGAGGGAACCGTCGAGACGCGTTTGCCTAGCCAGGCCTTGTCGACATCGGGGCCAACGGCTTCCACCACGCCGGCCGCTTCATAGCCAACGCCACCGGGCAGCTTTGGCTCTTCGACGTATTGGCCATGGATAAACATGGATTCCGCGCGGTTCAAGCCGACCGCTTGCACTTTTAGCCGCACCTCACCCTTGCCCGGCTGCTTGGGCGGCGCTTCTTCTATTTTCAAAACTACGGGACCGCCGAGCTCGTGAAAACGAACAATTTTTGCCATGTGAGTTCACTCCTGAGAAAAAGATTACGATCGATCGTGGTCGGTTCCCCCGAAGTATCGGAATGGCACGAATATTCTAAGATGCATCGGACTCTTGGACAGGTACCGATTAAATCTTCAATGATCTGACGCTGCTGCCGACTGGCCCTGGCTTAGTCGTTTGGTCTTGGGGTTCTCTCCTCGCAGACGGCGGGGAAGTATGATAGGTCAGGGAGCAGGGGGCCATGACCATGCGTCAACGCAAGGTTCACACACAAATCGGCCGAGCCGCAGAGCAGATCTTTGCCGCCAACGATCGCATGAACCAGATGCTGATCGAGCAGCTTGACCCTCGCGCCTGGGGAGCCAAACCGCCCGGGAAGGTGCGCAGCATCGCGGCGATTTTCACGCACGTACACAATGTCCGCTGCAAGTGGATACGGCTTACCGCGCCGCACGTTAAGGTCCCACGACAGCTCCACCGAGCGCATTGCACGCCGCGGCAGGCCCGCGTGGGATTGGCGGAGAGCGCGGCTCGTTGCAGGGAAATGCTGGCGGAAGCGCTTGGCGATGGGGGCCGCGTTAAGAAGTTTGTCAGAGACGGCTGGGCAAAGACTTGGCCGGTTGGCGTGGAAATGCTGTGCTATATGATTTCTCACGAAGCCCACCATCGCGGGCAAGTGTGCATGCTTGCGCATCAGCTCGGATTTCCATTGCCGAACAAGGTGACGAGCGGGATGTGGAATTGGGAGAAGCTTTGGAAAGAGTGCGGGGCACCGGGCGGGATCGGTTGCGATTTGTAGGACGGAGGAGGGCCGGTAACACGGAGTTCACAGAAAAGAGAGAACCAAGCGAAAATGGAAAGTGGAAATTGGAAGAACGGAGGTTGCGGCAAGACCTTATGATGGTGCCGCGATCCCTCCACTGCGTGCCGCATAGAACGCGGCACTCCGGTCGGGATGACAAAGCAAGAAAGAAGAACCCCAGGACCCAGGTAAAAAAAACGAAGCTGGGGCACCCCGAAAGCTGGCTTGGTTACTAGGAGGCGATGGGGAACTCGCATCCGCGAAGGGGTCGTGTAAACTAAGATTAGTTTGGAAGGAACGAAGTGCGCGAGCAGACCTTCCCTTCGCTCAACCTACAGGCAAAAACATGACTAGTGCGCAGAGAGAACTTCTCAAGGAATTTGAGGCTTTTGCAGTGACCGCTCCCACGGTGAATGCCCTGATGGAGCGAATGGCGCAGCGTTTGCACGAGAAGATGACGCGCTACAACTGGGCGGGATTTTATCTGGTGGATCCCACGGACGCCGGGTACTTGATTGTGGGGCCGTTCGTGGGCAGCTTTACGCCCAACGTGCGAATACCGTTGAATACGGGGCTGTGCGGAGCGGCGGCGACGACCGGTAAGGTTGTTGTTGTGGAGGATGTCACAAAGGATCCGCGGTATTTGGCGGGATCGTCGATGGTGAAGTCGGAAATCGTGGTGCCGATTTACGTGAACAAGAAGCTGGCGGCGGAGATGGATATCGAAAGCTACTTTGCGGGGACGTTCACGAAGATGGAGCAGGAATTTGTGGAAGGGTGCGCCGGCGTGGTGGGAAAGTACATGGGGAAGGGGTAAGACACCAAGAAAAACTCTAACGCAGAGACGCAGAGAACACAGAGGTTCACAGAGGCGGAGAACCCAAGACCCAGGCACACACTCCATGCCTGGGGCAACCGGCAGACGAGGGCAAAAATTATCCAAGACCCAGGTAAAAAATCGAACTTGGGGCACCCAATAGGTAGGGCGGGGGCGGCCTGGTAGATAAAAGCAAATAGAATGAATGAAGAAATTGCATTGGACTTGGATGTGGCAGGTCTTTAGAGTCGAGGTCCCATAACAACTCGGAACAGGTAGCCGCGAACCCCTGAGCAGGAGCCTGGACGGCGGCACGGGAAGTTACGGGCCAGACGGCGGAGTACAGAAAGACCGATGACCACATCTGCCCTCCCATCGCGAATCGGCTTTCCTCCTTCCTTAGTAAATTACCGCTTCGACGCAGCGTACGACGAAATGTTCAGCGCGCCCGCGGAGCCTCGTGAACATTACCAATCACTCCATCGGACGCTTTTGGGGCTGCCTCCCGAGGAGTTGCGGAAGAGCCAGCAAGCGGCCGACCTCACGTTTCTGCACGAAGGAATTACGTTCACCGTGTACGGGAGTAAAGAGGGCACGGAGCGGATCTTTCCGAACGACTTGATACCCCGGATTATTCCCGCCGGGGAATGGACAAAAATCGAAAAAGGACTGACGCAGCGACTGACGGCACTGAACCTGTTTCTGCGCGACATCTACCACGAAGGGCGAATCCTGCGGGAAGGGATTGTGCCGCGAGAGCTGATCTACAGCTGCCGGCATTTCCGGCGCGAGATGCGCGGGCTGAACGTACCGCGGGATATTTACGTCAGCGTCTGCGGAACGGACCTCGTGCGAACGCCGGACGGAAACTTCGCGGTGCTGGAAGACAACCTGCGCGTGCCCAGCGGCGTTTCGTACATGCTGGCAAACCGCAAGGTGTTGAAGCGCGTATTTCCGAAGATGTTCCGCGATTACGGCGTTTGGCCGATTGACCATTACCCGCAGGCATTGCTGGCGACGATGCGCAGCCTGACGCCGGAGAATTGCGCTCATGCACAAGATCCGGTGACAGTGTTGCTGACGCCGGGCGTCTCCAACTCGGCTTACTTCGAGCACACATTTTTGGCGCAACAGATGGGCATCGAGCTGGTGGAAGGGCGCGACCTGTTGGTGCACGACAACGTGGTGTACATGCGGACGACAGCGGGACCGAGGCGCGTGGACGTGATTTATCGCCGCGTGGATGACGATTTCCTGGATCCGCTGTGCTTCCGGCCGGACTCGATTCTGGGCGTGCCGGGATTGTTTAACGCGTACCGCACAGGGAGCGTGAGCCTTGCGAATGCGATCGGGACGGGCGTGGCGGACGACAAAGCTGTGTACGCGTACGTGCCGGAGATTATCCGGTTTTACTTGAAGGAGGATGCGATTCTGCCGAACGTTCCGACGTATTTGCTGACGGACGACGCGCAACGGCAGCACGTGCTGGAGCATTTGGAGGAGTTGGTGGTGAAAGCGGTGGGAGAATCGGGCGGCTACGGGATGCTCATTGGGCCGCACAGCACGAAGCAGCAGCGAGAGGAGTTTCGTGCGCGGATCTTGGCGGAGCCCCGGAATTATATTGCGCAACCGACGCTGGCGCTTTCCTGCGCACCGTGTTTGATTGATGGCGAAGTGGAATCGCGGCACATTGATTTGCGGCCGTACATCTTGATGGGAGAGAAAGTGACACTGGTGCCCGGCGGACTGACGCGAGTGGCGCTGCGCAAGGGATCGCTGGTGGTGAATTCGTCGCAGGGCGGCGGAAGCAAGGATACCTGGGTGCTGCGCGCGGGGAATGGGGATGACCGCGTGGCGCAGGTGGCCGACGACGTTCGCAAGGGAATCGTAGAAAGGAAGCTGGCGTAGCCGATGAGGCCTCCACGAAGCTATTTTGTGCGGACGTTCCGGCGCGATGCGGGGATGCTATCGCGCGTGGCGGAGAGTTTGTACTGGATGAGCCGGTATTTGGAGCGGGCGAAACATACGGCGCGATTGGTGGACGTGGAGCTGCAGCTTTGGCTGGACCAATCGCCGGAAGCGGGCGCGGGGCGATGGAGATTTCTGCTGGAGGCGTTGCGCATGCCAGCGGGGCCAGGGGCGGTGGATTCCACGGGGCTGCTGAACTCGCTGGTGTTCAGCCGGACGAATGCGTCTTCGATTGTGTCCTGCATCGCGGCGGCGCGAGAAAATTTGCGGCACGTGCGGGAACAGTGCAGCACGGGGATGTGGGAACACCTGAACCGGCTGTACCTGGAAGTAATGGAGGCTCGTCCGGAAGAGGGCTGGTTGCTGAAGTCGCACTCATTTTTTCACACGGTGCAGGGAGGCGAGCAGTTGTTCCAGGGAATTACCGATGGCACGATGAGCCATGGCGAGGGATGGCAATTCATTCAACTGGGGCGGTACGTGGAGCGCACGGACACGCTAGCGGCTTTGTTGGGAACGCAATTCAGCCGCGTGGCGCAACCCGTGGACCAAGCGGTGGAAAGCGCGGAGTACCTGGAATGGGTGGGGCTGCTGCGTGCGTGCGTGGCGTTCGAGGCTTATTGCAAGGCGTACACCGCGGAAATACGGCCCTTGCGAGTGGCGGAATTCCTGCTGCTGAATCCGGATTTTCCGCATTCGGTGAGGTTTTCCGTGGACCGCATCAACGCGGCGCTGCACATCATCGGGGATTTGACTGAACGCCGGGAAAAATTGCCCACGCGGATTGCAGGGAGGTTGAGGGCGCAATTGAGTTTCAGCCAGATTGAGGAGGTGATGGCGGAGGGGCCGCACGCTTATATGGAGAATGTGCGGAACGAGTGCGCGCAACTGCACACGGCGATTCACCAGATGTACTTTGATTATTCGATTGAGGCGGAGATGGCGTCGTAGAAGAAAGAAGTAATGAGGCAATAAAGCGGAGAGGTAATGAAAAGGCGAGGAAGTATAAGAGTGAAAGAGTAGAAGAGTGAAAAAGTGAAATAGCGACAGCGGGAATCGCGAGGGATATGGCTTATTCGGTGCGGCACAATACTAGTTTTCGGCATGAGCCGGCGGTGCGGGAAAGCGTGATGGAAGTGCGCATGCAGCCGCGCACGGATTTCCGGCAGCGCTGCCTGAGTTTCACGTTGGATGTGACGCCGCGAGCGAACATGATGCTGTATCGGGATTTTTACGGGAATGCGGTGCATCATTTCGACATTCCGGGGAGACACGAGCTGATCGAGATTTCGGCGCAGGCGATTGTGGACGTGTTGCCGGCGCCGGAGTTGAATCCAGAGGACTCGGGGAACTGGGAGGAACTGGACGCCCGAATAGGAGAAACAGATTACTGGGAGATGCTGCTTCCCAGCCAGTTTGCGGCGCCAACGGAACTCCTGGAGAAGTTGGCGGGCGAAGTGGAATTACGGCGCCGTGGGAAACCGCTGACGCTGCTGCAGGAATTGAACGTCAAGTTGTACGAAATGTTCGAGTATGTGCCGAACTCGACGAAGGTGGATTCGCCGATTGATGATGCGCTGCGGTCGCGACAGGGCGTGTGCCAGGATTTTGCGCACATCATGATTACGCTGGTGCGCCAATTGAAGATTCCATGCCGTTATGTGAGCGGATATTTGTACCACGAGGATAAGGCGCACGATCGGTCTCCCGCAGGGGCAACGCACGCCTGGGTGGAAGCGTATCTAGGGGATTTGGGTTGGGTAGCGTTTGATCCCACGAATAATTTGATGGGTTGCGAGAGGCATATCCGGGTGGCGGTTGGCAGGGATTATGCGGACGTTCCGCCGACGCGAGGCATGCACAAGGGCGATTCGGAAAGCGAGCTGAGGGTGATGGTATCGGTATCGCCGGTGAATGCGCCGGAGCCGGAAGAGTTGCCGCCAACGACGGTGATCCGGTCGAAGCCTTTGAGTGCGGAGAGCAAGGCAGCGTTTGATCTACAGCAGCAACAACAGCAACAGCAGCAGCAGTGAGTAAGGCTTTCGGTTATCAGATATCAGATATCAGCGATCAGGAAGCAAGACGTGCGGTTCGAAGTTACTGCCAAGAACTTCAGCCGGCCGGTAGTTCCACAGTTGGAATCGTAGTTCCTCTCGGCTAAGATACAATTGCCATGAAAACACTTTTTGCAGGAATCGTTTGTTTGCTGCTATCCGTGTGCGCGATTGCGCAGAATTCGGCGGTGCAACGTCCGCGCATCACGGGAATTGACCACGTTTCTTTCTACACGACCGCGCCGGAAGAGACACAGAAACTTTATGCGGGGATCCTGGGACTGGCCGCGGCCGCACCTGTCGAGCCTGGAGAAAAATGGCAGTACATGGTGGGGTCACAGTGGGTTGGGTATAGTCCTGCGCCCGACGTCAAGGCTACCAATCGTATGGATCACATTGCGTTCACGACGGAAGATGTGGCTGGGCTGCGGCGCTACTTTGAGGGGAAGGGCATAAAGGTGAGCGAGATTCTGGAGCGAGCGGACCGCAGCCGCGCCTTCAGTGTTGTCGATCCCGACGGTGACAAGATCGAATTTGTCGAGCGGGCGAAGTCCGAAGCCAAGCCGACGCCGCGCGCTTCCGCGTGCTCGCGACGGCTGATTCATGCCGGTGCGATCGTAAGAGACCGAGAGGCTGCGGACCGGTTCTACCGCGACATTCTTGGTTTTCACGTTTACTGGCATGGGGGCCACGATGCGAGCCACACGGACTGGGTAGCGATGCAGGTGCCTGATGGGACGGATTGGTTCGAGTATATGTTGAGTGTCGAGCCCAATCCCAACCTGCGCACCACCGGCGTGATGATGCACATCTCGCTTGGAGTGGCAGACATGGACAAGGCGGAGGCCATCCTCGTTTCCCATGGATGGAAAGCTCACGGCGACGAACACCAACAGGTCGGTATGGATGGAAAGAAACAACTGAACTTGTTCGATGTGGACTATACGCGGATCGAATTGATGGAATTCGTGCCGTTCCAGAAGCCATGTTGTTCCGATTTTCAGGGGAAGCATCCGTCGGAAACGAATTGATGCGGTGGATGGGGTGGGGGAAAAGTACTCGGTAATCAGTTATCAGTTTTGAGTTCACGGAGAAGAGAAGAAAACCCCAAGACCCAGGCAGCCGCCCACGGCGAGCTTGGGGCATGCCCTTGAGGAGTTCTCAGTAATCAGTTTTAAGTTATTAGTTCACAGAGAAGAGAAGGACACCCCAAGACCCAGGTAAAAAATCGAACCTGGAGCGCCCTCCGTGTTGCTATGGGACAGGGAATCAGATGCGCTGGTAGCGTGGCATGCGGTTGGAGGCGAAGTGCATCGCCAGCTGCACGGAGGCGAAGCTCAGAAGGAGCGCCACAAGAATCCAGGCTGCGCCGAGGTTTCTGGAAGCGGCAACGAAAGAGGCTGATGCCGCAAGCCATGAGCGTGGGATTGATTGCCCGGGAACTCCGTGGGTGATTAGGACAATGCTCGAAATGATGAGTGACACGAGCGTGAGGCCCGCTACGCAGAGGCCGGGCAGGGCGCGCTTCCATGGAAAGGGAATCGGTGGCGGGGCAGCGGCTTCACGCTGGACGGCTTCCATAACGGAGGCGGCAAAGCCCGACGACGGGAGGATTTCCTCCTCCTTGGATAAGATGCGATCGAGATCCGGGTCTCTCATCAGGCCTCCTTTCTGAGAAGCGGCGCGACGAGATGCTGCGAAAGCTTACTGCGAAGTATAGCTCGCCCACGCGAAAGCCGCGCCTTGACGGTTCCTTCGGGTAAAGAGAGGCTGTGCGAGGCCGCGGCGATGTCCATGTCGTGAAAATAGAAGAGTGTGACAGCTTCGCGATATTTCGGTGGAAGCGCATGAACGGCGCGGCGCACGATGCGATCCTGATCTTCCTGCTCGAGGCCGCCATCAATGGCGCGTGGGTCGCGCGGTTCAGCAACGTCATCAAGTGCCACCGTGCGCGCGGGGATGCGGCGGAGTTCGGAACAGTAGAGATTGGTGGCCAGAGCGAAGAGCCAGGTGGAAAAAGCGGCTTCGCGACGCCAGCGATCGAGCGAGCGGTAGGCCCGAAGGAAAGCCTCCTGTGCCATCTCTTCGGCGCGGCCACGGTCCCGGCAGAAGCGATAGGCGAGATTGATGAGGGGGCCCTGCCAGCGGCGCACGACGCCTTCAAATGCGCCAGCGTTTCCATCAAGAACCTGCTGGACGGCAGCTTCATCTTCGGAAGCGCTCACGTTGCTCCTCTGTCTGTACGACCAAGGGGGAGAGCTGTCGGTTGCATTATTTTTTGAAGCGGAGCTGAAGAAAATGCAACCGGGAGCCACCCTCGGCTGTCGTACCCAGTGAGGCGGAAAAAGCGCCGAACGGAGGGTGACACCATGTTCTTCGTATTCCTGAGCTTTGGAGCCATTGCGCTGTTCTCATTCATTGCCGTGGCAACATGGGCTGGTGAACGACGCCGAGAAAGAGAAGCGTACTACAGAAGCGAGACGTTGAAGAAGGTCGCCGACTCGCAAACGACCGGGGGGGGATCCGCGCTCGAGTTTCTTCGTGAAGAAGAAAAGATCGAAGCGCGCCGCAAGCGAGAGGGCCAGAAACTGGGCGGCCTGATCACGGTGGCGGTGGGGGCTGGCATGATGATCTTCCTGCGTGGGTTGCCGGACCCGGATGCCCACTTTGTTTATCTCGTTGGCCTGATCCCTTTGTTCATTGGCTTGGCGCTGCTGAGCTATGCTTACATTCTCGCTCCCAGGAACTGATCGAAACGAGAGCCCTCAGAGTTCGACGCCTGGGTGAACGCGTCCCCCCTGCGCCGGTCCGTCGCGGCAGGGAAGTGCGGAAGCCGCTTTTCAGAAGCAGATTCCTGGAGTATGGTATCTGCCCCGCCTGTAAGAGAATGGCCGGCGCTCCAACTCCGAATCCCACGCCGACCGGCCATTTGAAAATTGCCGCATCGAATAAACGGGCGGGTTAATCAAAAGCGAGGGGGATACACTATGCCGACGATTACGACGAAAGACGGTACACGGATTTATTACAAAGACTGGGGCAAGGGACAGCCAATTGTTTTCAGCCATGGCTGGCCGTTGGATGCGGACGCATGGGAAGACCAGATGATGTTTCTGGCGCATCGGGGATTCCGCTGCATTGCGCACGACCGGCGGGGTCATGGGAGGTCTGACCAGCCATGGGATGGAAACGAGATGAATACGTATGCCGATGACCTGGCGGAACTTGTAAAACATCTCGATCTGGAAGACGCGATTCACGTGGGGCACTCGACGGGTGGCGGAGAAGTGGCTCGCTATATCGGGCGACACGGAACAGAGCGCGTTGCCAAGGCTGTGTTGATCGGAGCGGTGCCGCCGCTGATGCTGAAGACGCCGGCAAATCCGGGAGGAACACCGATAGAGGTATTCGACGACCAGCGCAAGGCAGTGCTTAGCGACCGCTCGCAATTCTGGAAGGACCTGATCGCGCCTTTCTACGGCGCGAACCGGCCGGGGGCCAAAGTTTCCCAAGGCTTGCGCGATTCGTTCTGGCTGCAGGGAATGATGGCCGGACTTAAGGCATCGTACGACTGCATCAAGGCCTTCTCGGAAACGGACTTCACCGAGGATTTGAAGAAGATCGATGTGCCAACGCTGATACTTCATGGAGATGACGACCAGGTCGTGCCGATTGCGGACTCAGCGATGCTTACCGTCAAGCTGGTTAAAGGGGCCGTGTTAAAGGTGATTCCGGGGGCGCCGCATGGGATGTGCTCGACGCACAAGGAAGTGATCAACGCGGAGTTGCTGGCGTTTGTGCAGCAGAGGCAGCACATGACGGCGTAGGGGGGAAGAGTTTTCAGTTTTAAGTTGTAAGTTTTCAGTTCACAGAGAAGAAACCCCGGGATACAGACACGCACTCCTTGCCTGAGGCAACCGGGGGAAAAGTTTGCAGTTCTCAGTTTTCCGTTTTCAGTTCAAGAGAAGAGAAGGTAAAGATGGCTGAAAGATGGCGGAGTAGAGGTGTGCGCCGAGGATAGGGATTGCGCATGGGATGAGGGCGGAGTAGAATCTACCTAGGTAGACAGCAGAGTACTGAGGTAGACAATGAGTATGAACATCAAGGATCCTGAGGCGCACCGGCTGGCGCAGCGACTTGCAGAGGAGACCGGGGAGACGATGACGCAAGCCGTAACCGTCGCTTTGAGGGAGAGGTTTGCGCGCGTTCGGCGCGCGAAGCGGTCCAAGGCCACGGCAGAGGAATTGCGGGCAATTGTGCGACGGTTCCGGAGTCATCTGAAGGGGCCGGTGGAGGACCACGGGACTTTCCTGTACGACGAGAAGGGAATGCCGAAATGATTGTTGATACCTCGGCGGTATTAGCAGTTTTGCTGGATGAGAAAGAGGCCGAAGACTTTGCGGCAATGATGTTGAAAAGTGACGCATGCCATATGTCCGCCGTTTCCTTCGTAGAGGCTTCGATTATCGCGGAGACGAATGGAGGTGACGGAGGTGTGCGACAGCTTGACGCGTTCCTGCGCACTGCGGGGATTTCCATCGAACCGGTGAACGAGGAACAGGCGCTGGCGGCGAGGCAGGCGTATTCCGACTACGGGAAGGGGCGGCATGCCGCGGGATTGAATTTTGGGGATTGCTTTTCGTACGCACTGGCCAGAGTTTCGGGGGAGCCGCTGCTCTTTAAGGGAAATGATTTTCAGAAGACAGATATTACGGCGGCGCGCGTCTAGGTCATGAGGGCGGAGCGTCCATGGTGGTTTCGCGATCCAAGGCCGTGGCTGCGGGGCGGCTTGGGGCGGAGCGGGTGCGCCAAGTGGCGTAGCCTTCGCGGGCCAGGGTGAAAATGGTGCGGCGATTCTGGTAGACGAGTTTTGCCCAGGCAACGGCGCCCATTTGGCGAAAATAGATGCCGCGGAAGCAGATGCGGGCCAGGAAGATGTTGATGCGATAGCCGAGGGGTTGGTCCTTGAGTGAGGCGACAGCGTGGGACATGGCTTCCG
>Ga0181538_10004602_pt1 | contig 12772 bp, 15 predicted proteins | sample PEATcosm2014_Bin_40_FD_119773 | JGI IMG/M metagenome (GOLD analysis project Ga0181538, IMG submission 119773) | Peatland microbial communities from MTU Mesocosm Facility, Houghton, MI, USA - PEATcosm2014_Bin23_30_metaG | ecosystem: Environmental > Terrestrial > Soil > Wetlands > Peat | place...
AAGGAGACCGAGGCGGAATCGACCGAGACGCCGGCGACGATCCTGGGCCGCTGGCTCAGGATGGGGCCGGAGGAGGTGGCTGGTTTGAGTGTTCCTGTGGAAGAATCTGTGGAAGATGAGGAAGACTCAGGAGAAGAGATCGACGAGTTGGATGCGGCGGCCGATCCAGGAAACGACGGGGACAGCGAAGCTGTTACCTAAACTCTTGTATCGTGGGCCGTCCGCTGTTTTCTCATTGATTTTGGTGTAATTGTCAGGAAAGCCCTGAAGGCGTTCACATTCGACGGGAGTCAATCTGCGGACTTGCATCGCTGTCACGACTGCTGGAGGCGATGGTATGCCAAGGCCACTGCCGATACGAGTAGGGCACGATCGGTCTTTGTCTACCGTGAAGTCTCGGCCAGCATTGGATTGAAATGTGATTGCCACCTGCCTCCCGGCATTCGCGTGACTGCCGGAGAAGTTCATCGCGCGGAGAGTCGGGGAGATGTCGCCGGAGTCAAGTCCTGAGTCTTTACAACTAAATGCGATCAGGGGGGCTTTGTTCCCACCTCCGGACGCGGTGTGGAGCGCATCGCAAACATCGCGCGGGGCGTATCGGCTATCGACTCCACCATCTTTTCCAAAGGTTCTCGCGGGCATGTACCCAATCGCCTGCGGCACTGCTCTCCCTTCCAGCGTGTAAGCTAGTCCGTCTTCGCGGACTCTAACGCCATCTGGTCCGGCAGCGGGGTTCTCGCAGATGGCGCGTTCCTGGATGGCGATAGGAATTACATATCCAGCGTCCACCCCTTGATTGCTTTGGAAGTTTCCCGCGTCATGCCCATTGGGTCCAGTGTTGCACGAGAGGGTGCCGACAGTGACCGGCACCAGCGGTGTCCCCCTCCCCGTTCCATTTTCCGAGGCGTCGAATCCGTCGGCGCGGAGGGAGTAAGCGACCAGGGTGCTCTCGTAGATCGCTCTGGCCTGAGTGCCGATCGGTTGCGATCCGTTCGCTTCGTTCCAGTAGCCTCGGCCTGAAGCGACGAAAGTCTCGCTCTCGAAGTCCAACCGGCCGTTGGGGCCGCCGTGCGCATTGCAGGCAGTCGCTACGTCAATAGGTCCGCCAGTATTGTTGCCGTCGAAGGCTGTGGGGACGAGGCAGTCCTGGCTGCGGGTGTCTCCGGCTCGGTCGAAGCCCCTGCCACTTGCTCCAACGCACGGCGCAACATCGTAGGTAGGGCTTTCCCTCTTTTCTCGGCTCGGCGGAGAATCCCCCGACAGGCTTTGGCGCTCAAAAAGCAACGGCGGTCTACTTCGCCAGTCTCCAGTATCTCGGGCAAGGAAGACGCGACGGCGCCGTTGCGGAACTCCGAACCATTGGCTGTCCAGAACTGCCCAACTGACGAGTCCTCGGGGTCCAAGAGCCACTCCGGTGTTTTGCCATTTGCTTTTTGGTACAGCAAACTCGGCTCCGACCATTTCTCCAACCACTGCCGCAAAGTCAAGTCCTCCATTGGAGGAGAAAAGACCGGGGACATTTTCTGCGATGGTCCAACGGGTTCCCCAGAGTTCCCGGCAGATTTCGACGATTCGCATGGCTTCAAAGAAGAGTCCACTTCTTGTCCCTTTCAATCCGGCGCGCTTGCCGGCGACACTGAGATCCTGGCAGGGAAATCCAAAGACGATGGCGTCCACGGCTCCAATTTCAATAAGGTGTTCGCGGGTGATGCCACAGACGTTGCCCAGATTAGGCACGTCAGGATAGTGGTGCTTCAGAACAGCGCATGGGAACTTGTCGATTTCGGCAACCGCGGCACAGGTCCAGCCCAATGGCAGCCAGGCAACCGATGCGGCTTCGATCCCGCTGAACAAACTGATGAAACGCATTACAGAAGTTTATTGCAAACTTATCCAAAAAGTCAACAAGAATCTTTCCCGGTATTAGCGTTGTGTCTATCCGGCCCTTCTTGCCATCTCTCGCGTTATTCTCTCCCTAGCACTGTCCCCCGCTCGGAGGCACTCGCCCCATGTCCAATACCGCGCGCCCCAAGTTCTCGACGACCTCCCCCGCTTCCTTCACACCCGGCCAGCCCGAGAACCCCAGGAAGAACTTTCGCTCTGCTGAGGCACGGCCTCCCGGCCGCTCCGGGGGCGTAGCCGTCTCCACTCCGCACCGGGTCTCCTCCTCGATCCGCAAGGGGAAGAAAGCGAGCCGCCGCCGTGATTGACGATTCGCCCGATACCCCTCCGGAAGTCACCATTGAGCCCGCCGACAACGGGTTCATCGTCCGCCACCATCAGCGGTCCGACAAGAAGGACTCTCCCGGTCGCACGATCCGGCGCTTGGCTTCGACCAGGGAAGAGGCGCTGGGTCACGCGGGAATGGCTTTGAGCGGCGGATCGGCCAAATCCTCCAAGAAGAAATCTGCACGAGATGGGCAAACTGGCTCCGGCATGTCCGCTGCCGAGGGGGAGTCAGGCTTGACCTCCTCCCCCGCTGCCCACGCTCAACATGCCAGCCGCCGACCGACTCGCTCAGCTCGGCGCCGTCGTCCCAGAATCGGAGGCCGCAGATGAAGAAGGAAAGTTGTACGCCTGAGAGCCAGGAAACACCCGAGCAGGAATCGCGTTCCCACCCGCCATCTTTCCTTCGTAAGGCGACCCGCTTGGCCGAGAAGAAGTCAGGCAAGCGATCGGCGAAGAAAAGGGGCTGACAATGGCTCAGGACTCCGGTGCGGCGGAACCGATTGTCGGGATGTTCAGGAGTGTCAAGCGCGCTGTAGACGGGTTGCCTGGTCCGCCGCGTATTGGCCGACAGGACACTTCCTGGCACGACGATATGGTGCGCCGGGCCAATGAGTCTTTCCGGCAGGCGGCGGCGCAGCCGGCGAAGCGAGTCCCCAAGCGTACCGCTCCTCGCGTAGCCGGAAGGAAGTGAGATTATGCCCTGGACGCCATCCGAAGCCTCTCGGTTCACTCGTAAGGCCAAGTCGCCGAAGCGCAAGCGCCAGTGGCGCGATGTGGCCAATTCCATGTTGAAGCGCACAGGAGATGACGGCGCGGCGATTCGTGCCGCGAATGCCGTTGTCAAGAAGTCGCAGGCTAAGCGCACGAGGAAAAGGCGCTAGTTCAGCCGGAGTGGTGCTATTCTGTAGCTGGACAGGGGTTTAGATGGCGAACGTTACGTTCATCGGCGCGGCCAGGAAGTCAGCCAAGCAGGAGAGCATCGATCCGAGAGCCCGCCATATTCAGGAGTGGGTGGAAGCCTCCGATTCTGCCCGTAAAGCTGCCCTCGGTGAGTCCTTTGCCAAGAATGCCGAAGACCTCTACAATCTCCAGGATGCAATGACTCCCGGCCCGGTCTACCGGCCTTCGCTTTCGATCCCGATGCTTCAGCGGATCATGTTGGAGGAAGCCAACCAGGTATCGAACCTCTCCCCGCGCATGTACATCTTCCCGTCGGCCGGTGCGGGTGACCCTTCCTACTCTGGCGCTCAGCAGGCCGACTCCTCTTTGCCGTCTTCATCTTCGCGTGACCTTGCCCGTGAAGTCTCTCTTCAGGCCCAGTGGCAAATATCGAAGATGAATCTCCATCTCCTGATGGCCGGGTTGACCGCGCGCTACTGCGGAGCCGGCTGGATCGTGGCCGGCTTCGACCCGGACCTCTCGCGCGCTCGCGGTGGCATGTGGGCCAGGTCCATCGATCCACGCTTGGTCTTCTTCGATCCAGGGACCGATTATACTTGGAATCCCTCCTACGCCGGCTGGGGAACCTGGATGAATCTCGAAGATGTGCGGCTCAAGTGGCCGGAGACCAGCCGGGCGATCAAGCCGCGGCACACTTCGGGCGGTTTCCAGCCCTTCTCCGGTGACTCCGGCTATGGGATCTCGCAGCCCAACGGCCCGATGTCTTCGATGCCTGGCGTCTCCGGTCAGAACGCCAAGACGCAAAATTCCGAATGGCGTGTGCTCGTTCGTCATTGCTTTTGCCGGGACTATACCCGCGAGACAGTGGAGAAAGCAGATGCTCCGGTTAACTCCTTGATCGATCCGGAAGTCCGGCTGAAGTATCCCCTTGGCCGCTGGCTGGTCGAGTGCGAAGGCGTGATCCTTCAGGATGGCGACAATCCATACCCGCCGCGCCGGGACATTACGGCTCCCCGGTTCCCGCTCTTCCCCAATTACGTTCTTCCTCCGCTTTTCGGTCCCTGGGGCATTCCTGTCACCCGCATGACCGAGAACATGCAACGCTTGGCCCAGCGGTTTTATTCGCAGATTTTTGAGAACGGCCTGCGCATGAACAATGCGCTTTGGGTGATCGAAGAGAATACCGGGATTGACATTGATGGGTTCGGCGGGTTGCCGGGCGAGGTGGTGACGATCAAGCCGGGCAGCAAGCCTCCGACGCCGATTACTCCAAACGCGCTCGGCAATGGCGCGCTTCAGGGCGCTGAGAAATTGCTCTCCCTACAGAATGATGTGCTTGGTTTTAGCCAGTCGCGTCAAGGCGATCCCGGCGCCGGGAACGTCTCGACCGATTTGTTCGACTCGGCTGTTCTGCAATCCTCCGGCTTGCTTCAGCTTGCTGGCCGGTTCCTGAGTGAAACGGCACAGATGGCTGGAGAGTTCTTCTTCGATACGATGTGCAAGTACCAGCAGAAGACCACCTTGCCATATCGCGGGCCAGAGGGAATCACCTTGGCGGCCTGGAATGGGCAGGTTGACCCCTCAACTTACGATGTGGCGCTGGACGAGGCTTCGGTGAGGCCGTTGTCTGAGGCGATTGTTCGCAAGATAACGCCGGACCTGATGAAGTCCGGTGTTGTCGGGCCGGAACGCGGTTTGCGAACTTTGGGCTACCCCGATCCCGAAGGAATAGCGCAGGAGCAGCAGACGCAGCAGGCCTTGGCTGCGTTGGCAAAGGTCAGGAGCGGGCGCAAATGAGCAGATTAGGAAGGACACGATGGAAGCTAAGAATTCTTCGGCACAAATAGACGAATCTCCAGATCACGCCGCTTCCGCTCGATCCGTTCCCTCTTGCCCGTGGCGCGCCCATTGGCTGACCGTGCAGGAGTTTGCCCGTATGATGGGGCGCAGCCATTGGACGGTTCAGACGTGGGTAAGGAATGGCACGCTGGCAGATTTTGGGATTCCGGTCTACCATCATAGCTTTCGAGGGCCGCATCAAGGGCGCGTTTATATCCAGAACGTATACTAAAATGGCCGTCGCGTAGCCCATCTCTTTTAGATTAGCGTTGTGAGCCAATCTCCCATTCCCCTCCATCCTGCGCTATCCTGCTCCTAATCGTACTTGTCCCCGGCCTCGCGGCCTCGGCTCGTCGAAAAGGAGAAACATCATGGCAGGTCGCAAGCACCGCAAGGAAAAGAAGCGGAAGTAATCAGGCGGGGGAGGATCGTTCCTCCCCTGATCTGACCCACTTCCAAGCCTACCGTCACGCAGTCAACCTCTGAAAGGAGTCCAAGTCCACCATGGCCGGAACCCCTGCAACAACTCACTGTGTCGTCAAGGACTTTGACCAGCCCCGGAAGTTTCTGCGCGATATGCGTGCCAAGATTGCTACCCGCGGCAAACGCGCGGCTAAGCGGTCCTGACTCACCCCGGAGACGGTGCTGCTGGCCTTCGCGCCCCGTCTTCTTAACAGCCCGGCGGTTGTTCCAGGTTGATTCCTGCACAACTCAAGCCCGGCAACCCGGAGCGAAGGAGGTACGCAGATGGCTTCTCGTGGAGGCAGACGATCCGCGCGGCGTCGGCGCACCGCCGCTCGCAAGTAGCAGGCGAGGAAACGGAGCAATCCCGATTCTCCCCTGCGTTCGGCGGTGGGTGGGAACTGGTGGGGGACTAGACCTCACCCGCTCCGCCGAAAGCGTTGGATGCGCAAGACAGGAAACGGCAGGGCAGGAAGCGGTAACCTTCTTCCCCTGCCGATTCCCAACCTGAACCAGGGGGAGACTCAATCATGGGACCGAAGGTAACAGGAAACAGGGAGTTCACGGGCGGCGCCAGGCACATCCCGCGCATGACGCGGAACGTGAATCGGCGTCCGGGCGCGAAGCGGAAGTAGCCGCTTGACCGTTTGAGAGATCAACCAGCACGACGAACCCAACATCAAGGAGCAGCGGCAATGGCAAAGATCAAGGAAGGCATGGGCAACACCTTCAATACCGAGATTTTGAAGAGCCCGCTTACGGTCGGCCGCACAGGCAACGAGCCCGGCCCCGACGTGAACAACAACCCCGTGGTCGATGTCAAAGACCCTCTTGGCCTGATCCCCTCGGGCGGCGATATGCCGTACTGGTCGAATAAGAAGTAGCAGGCAACAGGCATTACCAAGCGAGGGTTTCAACTTCGATGGCAACAGCACCCAATCCAGCTTTAGCGCAGATGATGGCCCGGCAACTGATCTCAAAGATCGCCGGCGCTGGAGGCGGTCCTGCCGCCGGCGGTCCTCCTGCCGGTCCTGGAGGCCCGATGCCTCCCCCGCCTGGAATGATCGGTGCGGCAGGTCCGGGTGCTGGCGGCCCTCCCCCTCCAGGTGGCGGTCCTCCCGGTCCTAATTCCCCTCCCACCACCCCGGCCGGTCTTCAGCTCTCTCAGCAATTGGCCGAACTCCAGGGCGCCGACCCCGACGCGATGGTCAAGTCCCTCACAGCGCAGAAATCCTTGGCCGTGCAGACCTACACCCGTGCCGTATTCACCATGCCTGGCGTCTCTCGCAACATGGCGAACGTCGTCAAGTACCTCGACAATGCAATCCAAGAAGCGGAGAAGGCAGCAGCCACTACGGCCGCTGCCGGACCCATTGCCAATAACGCAGCTATCCCGAACCCGGCCGGGACAGCTTCGCAGCCTAGCCAGCCCGGACCCCAGTAATTTTAGAAGGAGCCTCCCCCATGGCTTTGAATGACATTCTCAAGAACGCCAAGTATCCCGACGACATGGTGCTGAACCTGCCGGACGGGTCCACTGTCAATGTAGGCGAAATTCGCGCCTTGCCCGCCGCCGAGCGTCAAGCTCTGACCGCCCAGATCACCGAACGGCAGAACACCCTCGGCCGGGCCGAACTGGCCTTTGCGGCCAAGTTTCAGCAAGCGGTTCAAGAAGGCTGGCTGGCGCAGGACGGTAAGATCGTTGCGCCGCCCGCGAGGCAGCAACAGGCTGTCCAGCCGACCACTGCTCAGCTTCGCTCCGCTGCTGCTGCCGAATATAACCTCGATGAGAACGATCCTCTCCTCGGTCCCGTGGTCAAGGAGATGAAGGCGCAGTTGGCCGAACGCGACAAGACCTTGAATGAACTTCGCACCAAACTGGACGCTCTGCCCGGCCAGTTCGATTCTCTTAAGTCCACTTTGACCGATGGCCTTGGCCGCGTTACCGGTGTCGTGAACACGTCGGTTGGCCGCTATCTGAACGACACATATCAGTCCGACTTCTCGACAGCCATCAAGGATCTCCCCAAGGGCGTGACGGTGGATTACGAGACGGCCTACAAGTACGCCTCCGAGCACAAGCTCCAGGACAAGGACGGCTTCCTGAAGATCGGTGATGCCGTGGACCGGCTGACCTGGGATGCGCGCAAGAAGGCGGAGCAGGAGCAGTGGCGCGTGTCAGAAAAAGACAAGCTCACCAAGGAAATCGATGAGTCGCGCCGGGTTGCCACTTTGACCCCTCCCTCCCGCAACCCGCTTCACCCTTCGGCCAAGCCCGCCGCGGGTGAATTCGACCCCTTCAACGAACGAACGAACTCCAAGGGCGAGAAGGTCAAGGTCGTCAAGTCGTTCGAGGAAGCAATGGCGGCAGCGCTGTCCGACGAGGATGTTCAGAAGTCGGCGCTCTCGACCGCAAGTTTTGGAATGGTGCAGTAAAGCGAGTTTCTCTGGGACCGGGTGAATCAACCTCCTCCCGCAACCTCAACCCTAACCCCGTCGGCGACCTCCCCCGTTTGCCCGACCAGGAGAACCTCCCATGGCTCAGAGCGTGGTTGGACTGGGACTAGCATCGCCGCCGGTACAGCTCTCGAACACCGTTAACGCGATCTCCCAGAAGTTCATCGTCCCCGTCCTTGGCGACAACGTGTTCAAACCGAGCCCAGTTTTTTGGGCATTGACACGCGAGGGGAAGCGGTTCGGAGCGGGCGAACTGATCTTCCCGGAAATCTACCAAGAGGAACTCCCTGGCGGCGCCTATTTCGGCGATCAGCTCCTCGATACCTCGGTGGTCGATTCGGTGCAGCCGGCGAACCAGCAATGGAAGCCGTACCGCCAGCCTGTCGTGATTCCGATTACGGACATCATCCTCAATCGCGGCGGATCGAACAACCTGGACATCATCCGCGCAAAGTTCCAGACGGCTTCAGGGTCTTTCCTCCAGAAACTCTCTCGCGCGCTGTGGCACACTTCGCCGCAGAACACGACCTTGGATGTGGACGATCTGAATTCCTGGGTTGTGTCTACGACCAACACCATCGCCGGAATCAACCGTGCGTCTTCGGCGAACGCCTGGTGGCTGGCTGCGACCGCCGTCGCCGGGACCGGCGCCCTCGGCTCAGCCACAGCTCCCGCCGAGCCCGGCTACCAGTCCGTTACCTGGGGCTACGACGAGCCTGATCTGTTCGTGATGAACCGGGCGTCTTATGCCGCGTTCAAGGGCCAGTTCACTTCGCTGATCCGCTTCGGCCAGGGAATGCAGGACGACGAGGCCTTGCAGGTCGGCTTCCGCAATCACTTCCTGTTCAACAACGCCGTGACCGTGGGCGACTACTTCTCGACCGCCAATCAGGCTTTGCTGCTGAACTCGAAGTACATCTTCCCGGTCTTCCACGAGGCGGATTACTTCAACGTCGATCCGTTCCTCAAGCCGTCCAACCAACGTGTCCTGGTCTCGTGTATGTACCTGACCTGGAATTTGTCGTGCATCTCGCCCAGAATGAACGTCGCTTTCACGGGCATCACGTAGGACCGAGCCGGGAGGAGAGGGCAGACTAGGCAAGGCCTAGATTCAACCCTCTCCTTCCACCACCCCCAAGGAGAAGAATTACCATGGCGCTTCCGTTTGCAAATCCAGTCTCCCAATGTATGCCGGGGTTCGGCTCGCCTTCGTACTACGGGTATGCGACTTCCGGCACGAGCAATACCTCCGCGGTGACCATCATTATCGGCAACACCGCCACCACGCCCGTAACCAGCGGTAGCGGATTCAATCTTTCAGGCGGCCCGACTCCGACTTCCGGCAAATGGCACCTGCGCTTGGTTGGTGCAACCTCGACATCCGTGCTGTCCCTGGCTGTGCAGGTGACCGACGGCAATACGCTTTGGACCGTCGCAACCATTCCGGTCGCCGCGGCCGGCGGAAACGTTGACTACACCGGCGAGTTCAAGACAGACGTTTCGATCACTCAGGTGTGGTTCAACGTGGGCCTGTCAACCGGCACCTCGTCTCTGGTTCCGATTGACGCAGAGGTCTCGCTCGTCTAGGGCCAGATCGTCGCTGTCTACCGCTGCCCATAGTCGGCGGTCGTCCTACTGACCGGGGGCGACCGCCATTTTTTGTAGGAGGAGAAGATGGCCCAATGGTCACTGGTCGGCGACGTTCTGATGGCGCTCCGCGAGCAAGCCGCAGATCCACCGTCTTCGCTCCCTGCCCCTACCTCGGTCACGGTCACTCCATCTCCAACCGGCTCGCTCTCCATTTGGCTCACCGTCACCCAGCTCACCCCCTGGGGAGAGTCCGCGCCTTCGACTGAAGTTGCCTTGACCAACGGCGCGATCGGCTCGACGTTCACAGTCGCGGGCAACTGTTCGTTTGCTGCCACTCAGATTCGCGTCTATTTCACCCTCGGCGGCGCGGGCAACGAGGACCGCTACCTTCCGTACACGGTCCCTGCCGGCGGCATAGGCGCGTTCTCTATTCCATTTACGCTTTCATCTGCCGGTATCTCGCAGGGATTTGCGCCCGCGCGCTCCTCAGCTTGGCTGCCGGACACCGACGGCACGGCTTTGAGCGCGGCGGCGCTGTATAGGTGGATCAACGAGGGGCTGGACGTTTTAACCGGGATCACGGAGGGCATCCGCGACATCACCGGCATCCCATCTACCGCTGGCCAGGCTCAATATCAACTGATCTCCAACTGGCGCAAGATCGACAATCAGTGGTATGACGGTTGGCCAATGACGGCCGGCAACAAGTCCGACATCTTCCGGCACTCGAATGTGGTGGGAATTTCAGGGACCGGCGTGCTGAATCAAGACTCGGTAATCCAGCAGGTTGAGTTCTATCCGCAATCCTCACGGACATCCGGCAATGGCACGCTCTCTGGCGCGCTTTCGGCTACGGCAACCACAATCCCTTACACATCCGGCAGTTCCGGTTGGGTACTCGGTTTTGGTCTTGCTCTGCTTGGGCCTTACCCTTCCGATCCATCGGCTTGTGAACTGGTGTATTATTCCGGCAATGCCTCGAATCAACTCGTTTCTGTTACCCGCGGCATGGGCGGAACCTTCGCAACCGCTTGGCCCGCTGGAACTTCTTTGCTTGAATGCAACCTCTATCTGACCGGCTTGCGCTATCCGACTCACTACACACGAGGACAGGCAAACAACCAGCTTGGTTTGCCTCCCGCATGGATCGATGCGCTGAAGGATTATCTTTCCAGTCGGTTTAAGGGCGCGGAACAAGATGTGGAAGCGCAGCAAGCCTTGTTGAAACAGATGGAACAGAAAGGTAATGGAATCAAAGGCAATCGATCGGTCATGAATCCCCGGAGGGTGCAAGCCGGCGGAGCCACAGGAGTCGAAACAGTTTCCGGCCTCGGAGGCTACTTCGGGGGTGTGATTTTGCCATGAGCGCCAAAATCATCTCACAAAAGAAGTTCGCGAAGCTGGTGGCTTCAACGGGTGCTTTGAGCCAGCCGCCGGGAGCCCTCTCTCGCATGAGTAATCTGCTGATGACTCAGCGCGGATCTCTCCAGATCGCCTCCGGGTCAGCTTCTATCGGTCAGCTTCCCTCCCCTTTTCTTTCGGCCTCAGCCCTTGCTGCCTTCACCAAATATGCCTCCGGCAGCTACCCCCTATATCCGACCCTCGCGACCCCTCCGGGCGGCAACATCCTCGCCTCACCCCAGAACTTCTCGATCACCATCGACGCCAGCGGCTCGAACCCAGCCGGCACCTACATCATCGCTATCGTTGCCCAAGCCACGATCTCCGGAGTCGCTGTCCAGTCCGCCGCTACGGTTATAGCCTTCGTTGCCACGCACTCGTTCCAGACCATGTTCTTTCAGTGGTCGCCGGGGCTCAGCGGCACCCTCTACGAAATCTACTACCTGACTTCAATCGGCGCCACCCTGGGTCTTGTGATCGGCGCACCCACCAACGGCTCCCTGGTCGGCGGATTCCTCACTGACAGTTATAACGGGTCGTTCTCGCCGGGGTCTCAGCCGGTGTCGCGCACGAACACTTCTGGCCTGATTCAACTACTGATCGGCAACGTCTCGCCGCCGTCCCCTGTCGTCAACTTTACTCCCATTGCCACCCCGCCGCTCCCAGCCGCCGCGCCCCAGCCCGCGCAACTGGCACCCGGTGATCCCAACTTCCAGTTCGATACAGTCAACACCAGCCAGCAAACTCTATTCCCCACTGCCGCCGGCGGATCTGCTTCGGCCGTCGCCACCTCCGGCTCGCCCTCGAATTCCCAAACCATCCTGGTCGCCTCGGGCTGGTCTCCCTCCCCCACCGCGGTCGGCCAGCAGATCACGGTCTCGATTCCGGTCACTGGTGGGAACTCGATTTCGCCTGGAACCTCCGGCGGCGGGTCCATCGCATACCAGTATTCGCTCGACTCCGGCGCTACCTGGGCCACGCTCTCGTCCTTCCCCGCGACCGACACCGCTTGGAATCTGACCCTCACGTTCTCGCCCTCGCCTTCCGCGCTGACCGACCTTTCCCATCTCCAAATCCAGATCGTCGCCACTGCGCAGTGGGGTTACGGGTCTGGCTCCATTTCAGTCTCTGGTTCCGCCACCGGCGGCGCCGGAATCTACATCTCGACTTCCACTTCCACTTCCTTCTCCCCCTACGGTGGCATTCCCGGCCAGGTTGGCGTTCTGCCTCAACTGGTTCAGTTTGCCGGACTCGAAATTCTGATCCTCGGCAACGGCTATGCGCCGCAGTCCACCGATCCGACTCTCCTCTCGGCTGCCACCTTGACTGCCCTCACCAACACCTTCCAGGCCGCCTACCCGACCTGGCAGTCCGGTGTGGATTGGCTGACCGGCTCGCAGGTCACCGACGGTAGCAACTACTACACGGCGACCCAAGGGGGCGTCTCCGGCTCGACCGCGCCTTCATGGAACACCGTTCTCGGCACTGAGACTTCGGACGGCTCGGTAATCTGGACTTCGCAGGGTCCGATCGTCGCATCGACCGCGCCCCGAGGCGCCGCGCACGCTGTGGCTTACGCAGGTTCCCTCTGGCTGGCTAACACTTCTCCCTCGACCACTTCCGACGGCATTGACGGTCCTACCTGCCTCAAGATGTCGGATTCAAACAGTCCGAACTCATGGAATCCTGTGAATACGGCTTTTATCGGCCGTGATGACGGGACACAGATCACCGGATTACAGCCTTTCACGATCGCGGCCCTCGGGATCTCGCCGACCGGTTCCCTCTGCGTGTTCAAGGAGTATCAAACCTACCAGGTGATCGGCGTGTTCGGCTCGACTTCCTTCGAGATTCAGCCGGCACAGACTAACCTCGGCTGTCTGGCCGCGCGTTC
>Ga0181538_10004604_pt1 | contig 12771 bp, 4 predicted proteins | sample PEATcosm2014_Bin_40_FD_119773 | JGI IMG/M metagenome (GOLD analysis project Ga0181538, IMG submission 119773) | Peatland microbial communities from MTU Mesocosm Facility, Houghton, MI, USA - PEATcosm2014_Bin23_30_metaG | ecosystem: Environmental > Terrestrial > Soil > Wetlands > Peat | place...
GCCTCCCGCTCCTCGCGACAGAGTACGAACGAAATTCCGCCTACCGTAACCGGGTCGTGGAAATCGTGCGAACTGCAAACCGCCTCGAACTTCTCGTAATTCTAGCGCCGGACGCCAGCAAAGCTGCGCCTTCCTTCTGGACCAACCTTGCGGTTGCGTTTCGCGAGAACCCCAACGTATTCTTCGGGGTGAACCACAACGGGGCTGCGGTGGCCCTGATTCGTGCCACCGGCGCGCGACAGCCAATTGTTGGAGCCGCGCCGGGTGACTTCATCCGGGATTCTAACTTCATCTACGAAGTCTCTCCGCATTACGCGACCACCCGTACCGATCAGGACCGCTGGAAGCAGTTCGGATCTTTGGCCGAATCTGTTCCTGTGATAGTCGATGGCCTCGACCCTGATCTCGGCGAGGAGACCCCGGAATGCGCCGCATTTCCAAGCGATCCCGCGAAAGCAACTAGCGCCGTCCAAGCGAATCTGGCATATTTCGACGAGCACTCCATTTCGTGGACCATCTCGGCGTTTCGCTCCGGGCGGCTCATTACCGACACCCGGTATTTCAACGGCACAAAGCTGGACAATGGCTGGACGTGTGGCAAGCCCCCAGGTCTGGCTGGCCTAGGCATGGTTTTGCTTTCGCACCTCTGGCGGTGCGATCCGCACAGCCTTTTCGTCGTAAACGGTGACGCCGGCGGCCTCCTTATCGCTCGCGGCGGCAGAGCCACCGCCTATGGGCCGATCCTCGCCGACCGCGACCTAAGCGCCGGCCCGACGCTGCCCAGAATCCTCGGCAACGTCTCGGTACGCATCATCGACTCGGCTGGAGTGGCGCGCTTCGCACGACTGCTGTATACCGGGGCCGGATGGTCGTTTCTTACTTTCGTGGTTCCGGATAATGTGGCGCCCGGTCCGGCAGAATTTGCGATTGTACGAACCGATGGATCGAGTTCCTCTGCTAGGGCCGTCATCGCTGATATCGCCCCTGGACTGTTGAGCGCCAGCTTGGACGGGCGCGGCCCTGCAAAGGCACAGGTGATCGAGCACCTTGCGGACGGCAGCACCCGCATGTCAGACACTTACCAATGCTCCGGCTACGCCTGCCGCACTCTTCCGATTCATCTCTCTCGCGGGGTTTCGGCTACGCTTCGTTTAGAAGGCAACGGCTTCCGGCACGCGCGATCGAATGCCGATTTCAACGTGATGATCGGGGAGGTATCCGTCCCCATAATATCCTACGGACCCGAGCCGGGCATGCCTGGGCGCGATTGGCTTACCGTCAATCTGCCCGCCGATCTGATCGGTTACGGCGAAACGGACCTGTTCCTGAGAGTAAATGGGGCGCTGTCCAACGTCGTGCGGATTGATTGCGGGGAGTCCCCTAACCCGGTTCCCGCGAGAATCCGCCTGGGACGATATCTCTTTTACGACCGCCGCATGTCGGTAAATGGCACCACAGCCTGCGCGACTTGCCACCGGCAGGAATTAGCATTCACCGACGGACGCGCCCGCGCCAGGGGTGCGACTGGCCAGTTACATCCGCGTAGCGTGATGAGTCTGGTGAACGTGGCGCAGAATCGTGCCTTCAACTGGAACGACCCGACAGTGCATTCACTTGAGGGACAAGCAATCAAGCCGATGTTCTCCACCGATCCGGTCGAACTGGGCCTCGGGAGCAAGGAAGCCGAATTCCTCCAAGTGCTGCGTAGCGATACAGTCTACGCGCCGCTTTTCCGGCTGGCGTTCCCCAATCAGGCCGATCCCTATACGGTCAATAATGTCGCCGCAGCTCTCGCAGCCTTCGAGCGCACCATCGTCTCCACCAACTCGGCCTACGACCGTTTCCACCGTGGCGATGCAGGTGCCATCTCCGAGGCGGCCAAGCGCGGCGAAATCCTCTTCTTCCTGGATGGTGGACCTTCGTGCTTCCGCTGCCATAGCGGCAGCAATTTCAGCGACGGCAAGTATCACAATACTGGCCTCTACAACCCGTATCCTGCGAGCAACATCGGTTTGTTCGAGCACACCAGGCGCCTCACCGATGCCGGCAGATTCAGGACGCCTACCTTGCGTAACATCGCGCTGACCGCTCCCTACATGCACGATGGCAGTATCGCAACTCTCGAAGAGGTGATAGACCACTACGCATCCGGGGGGCGCGCCCACGACAATCCGTTCAAGGACCGACTGATGCATGGCTTTCCGGCGACACCACAGAACCGCGCGGACCTGGTCGCTTTCCTGCGGAGCCTTACTGATGACGACTTGATCCACAATCTCGATCTCACCGATCCTTGGGGCAAGTGACTCGCGACTTCCGGTTCGCTGCAATTCGTTTAGGCCTGCCTGAATAGTTCCTACGGCGTCTTGAGCGTGCGCAGCGTCTGTTCCACCGAAGACCCCGCCGAGCCCGACAGGTCGAGCGCGCGCGCGGCCTCGTCTTTCGACTCCGCTTCCCGCCCCATATAGTGCAGCAATTGCGCCAGCAGAAGATGCGGTCTGTACCACATGGGCGCGTATTCAAGGGCCTGGCGCAGTTTGAACTCCGCCAGCTGCGCCTGGTTGGCACCGATTGCCAGCAGAGCGAATTGGTAAACCGCTTCTGCCTTTCCGCTACCTGTGGACTCGGCCCGCGCGGCGGCCGCTGCCGCCAGGGTCCAGGCCCGGCTGGCCGTCGTCGGATCGCTCCTGCGCGCAATCGTCGCGAACTCCCGCGACGCCCACAAGTCGTCCCCGGACACTGGAAACCACGCCGTCGACGTCGTGCTGTACGCCGCGGCCATGCGCTCGAAATGCCCCGTCGCTGCCGCATCCACCATATCGGCGTACGCCGAGTCCTTCCGCAGATAGGCGATACCCGCCGCCAACAGCAGTAACGCCAGCCCGTAGCATAAAGCGGTCGCCCACCCAGGTGGGCTGATCTGCGGCTCAACCGCGTCCCGCTCCGTCTCCCGCTGGCACGCAACGAATAGCCCCAGCATTCCGTACAGCATCAATCCGCCTGCGATCATCGGTGTCTCGAACTGGAGGCAGACAAATGTCGCGGCCACACTGGCCCGCAGCCACACAGCCGGACCGTGTTTCCGCCGGTAGTCGTGCAGCATCAAGTAGACGATCCCTCCAGCCACCAGCAAGAACGAAATTCCCTGGGAGATCACCCCGTCCAGTAGGAGATTATGCGGCGACTCCTGCAGGAATTCCGGATACGCGCGCGAGAGCTCCGCCGACTGCCGCTGCCGGAATCGATCCGCAAAGAGCTCCGGCCCAGCGCCCGCCAGCGGTTGTGCCGCTACCAACGCCAGGGACTCCCGCCACACCATCAGCCGAGGCCCTCCTAACCTTTCCTGCGGCCACTGCGACAGACGCAGACGCAAACTGCTGGCCGGGTCTAGCGCCGCCGGGATCACCAGCAGCAACCCGACCCCCAACGCAGCCGCCAGCAGTATGTTCCCGCGCAGTCGCACCGGCCGCAGCACGGGCAGGGAAACCAGTGCCCCCGCCGCCAGCCCTAACAGCGCCGACCGTGCACCGCACAGCACCGTCGCCAACAGAGCGACCCCCGCAATCGCTCCCCAAAACAGCTTACGCTGTTTCGTTTCGGATTCCGCTCCCAACCCGATTGCGATCGGAATGCAGGCCGCAAGGTAAGCGCCGAGGTACACCGCGTGGCCCAGCGTGCCCGGCACGCGCAGCATCTGGCCGTTGTAGTAGGTGGTGTAGAGTGCCCGAGAGAGAAACGGGTCCAGACCCGCGTACTGCGCTATGGCGTAGAGCGCAATCACACTGCTGCAGGCAGTGATCCCCTCTAGAATCTTACGGAGTGTGTCGGGCCACCGCGCCAGCGTGGCTGCACTCGCCAAGCTGAACAGCATCAGAGAAAACTGTGTGACGAACCCGTAGCGCCTCCACGCGCTTCCCGCGAAGGACAGGCCGGGCTGCGCAGACAGCAGCGTTCCCCACGCCGACGATGCCAACTGCAACGCCAACAGGCCGCCGAACAAACGCCCCTGCCGGGTCCCGAACAACTGCGCCAGCCCCGCCCACCAACCGTGATGACACACCAGCAGTGCACCGGTTGCCCACAACAGCAGAACGAGCTTTGGCGTGACGTCGAATTCCAGAACCACGCCGGGGGTCATAGCCAACGGCACGCCACACATCCCGATTGTCAGCAGGACGGCTGGCACCGGCACGCTCCAGGATTCCATCCCGGGGCCCCGGAATTCCTGCGATACGATGGTCGCGATTGGGCTCTCCGTTACTGCGCCATTATACACCCGGCTCCGGTTCTTTCAGTTCGCCCCGCCGCTCTCTCCGCTCTCTCGCCGTCTGCTCTAAACCAGATCTTCACAAATACGCCAGAGATCTCGATCTTTCAGGAGGCCTTCGTAAGGGAAGAAGGCCGATGGCTAAGCTCATCGGGTTGGGCGTCCGCGATCGAGGGAGAAGCGCGGAGGGGGAACGGAAGGACGATGTCGTCGGCCGTGCGCACCGCCAGTCTGCCGGCTTTCACGACACAGCAACATGAAGCGACGAAGTTCTTTAGCGACGAAACTTTTACTTGCTAAGGGTTGGTCGCAAATGTATACTTGCTCACACCTGCTTGGCGAGAATGGGCAGAAGCTTCTGCCTCTACCGTGGCGTCCCTGCCTAAGGATTGCGCCAGGGAGGCTAGCGATAGGCTAGCGACGATGCAAAAACTCACCTGTCCTGTTACGAGCTCGACCGCATCCTGGTCCTTCCCACCCCCGGCGCGCAAGCTGGCTGCCCAGCAGACCGCCTGGAGGCGGTCCGGCGGCCAACGAATCGTAGCAAGGCCCGGCAGGTACCCGCGGGGCTCTTCCTCCTTCGCCGCTCTCTTCCAGCCGGCGCTCAAGTTCTGGCTGCTTCCTTCACGCTCTGTTCTTCCGGGATTTGTTTGCAGAGAAGCCTCATTCATATGATTCATCGGCTGTTCCCAGCGTCGACATTGATTTTGGCCGTTTTCTTAGTTGGCGGTATGACCAGAACCCAGGCTCAGACCCCCTCAACTTTGTTACCCTTCCAGGCACCCCAGAAAGGTTCGCCTCAGGCCACTTCCCGGCCCGTCCGCCCGAACGTCCCGCAGCCTGCTCCTTCCGCCACTAAACTGAAGAGTTCTGTGGCGGCGGCTTTGGACGTGACCGGGGTGTGGACTGATAGCTTCTTCCTACAATGGCCGTTGAGCGAAGCCAACTACGGTAATGTCTCGGGGACTTTAACCCTACCGTGTCCAGCTTCTGTGTGGCCAATCACCGGCTCAGTTATCGGCAACCAATTCACGGTAATCGCTATTGACCCGGCGGCAGGAGACCAAACATGCACTTCCTTTGAATATATTATGACTCTGTCGTCAGACGGTACCAGCGCCTCGGGATACTGGATAAATGACTATGGGTCAGGGGCAGTCACCATGTCAAAGGGAAATCCCTCTATCCAGATAACCCTGGTCTCCCCACCCACGAACAATCAGTATTTGATTACACCGACACCCTCTATGCCTGTCATTCAGGCCACAGCTGCAGTAATCAATGCGACACCCGATCCGACCGATACCACAACGTTTACCTGGTACGCCGCTTTGAAGATTCTGGAAAACGGCGGCTCGGCGGGGGCCCAGGAAGACGACTACGACAAGCTCGGTTTCATTGTGGAAACAGGGCCAGCAGTCCAAACCAAGGGCTCGCAACCGTACACCCTGACGTTTGTCGACCAGAAAATCTTTTTGGGCGGCGAGTTGACACTGACCGTCACGGCGACACTCGCCAACGGCCAAGTGCTTACGGCCACCACCCCGGCGAATCTGGCGGCGCTAACCACTACTCCGCTGGAGATCTATGGCACGAACCCGCAGCGATCCGCAATTCAGAGTTACATAATCAGCAACGTCCCGTCTAGCGGCTATTCCACGTTGCAGAGCACCAACGCGGCTGACGCCCTGCAACGGATGGCGTGCGAGGAATCCGGTCCGGCGCCGAAGGGCCAAACACAATTCAGTGGCGTCCCCGGAGGTACCGGCCCGCCCATTGTCGCCAGTGACAACGGCATTGGCATCATGCAGGTGACGGTGACCAGATTCACGCCGGATTACTTTGTGACTAACCCTGGGATCGTCTTTAATTGGCAAACCAACATTACCTCCGGCTTATCGTATTTCCAGGAGAAAGCAAGAACGGCCTATAATTATCCTGGCAGCTTAAGAACAAGCACAAGCATGACCAATATGAATTCCTATCAATACTGGATAACTAATACCGTGAATGTAGCCCGGGCTGCGGCGCAATTGGCCCCCATCACCATTCTGCCGGCGCCGAATTTCACGAACTCAGGGAATATCGGATCGAATCCGCCCAATCAACTGCTGGAAGATGCCGTGCGGGGATATAACGGGTTCAGCGGTACTTATACTCCCCAATTCGGAGGCGTGCTGCATGAGTTCGTTCCTAATACCGCGTATTTGGTGAACCCCAACACCCCACTGTCGACCCTCTCGACCGACGCGAAAGATGTCTGGATGCGCGTCTGTTCCACCGATGGTGGAAATGGAGCGCTCTTCGGCAACGAGTATTCGGCTACCTGCGCTGGAATTCGTCCCGCTTATGTAAACAACATCGCCGCCAACACTGCCCAATGCCCGGCTGGAGCCAATGGAAACTGATGACAACACCAGTGCGCAGCACCGTTTTTCTTAGCCTGGCTCTGACGTTGATCACAGTGGTCGCCCGAGCTCAGATCACCAACCTAGCGACTGAACACATTGCGTACGTCTTCGACTGCTCCGGCAAGTTCTTTCGCATTGATGTGAGGGCCGGCACCCAGACGCAGGCTGGGAATGTTCCCGGTGCGCAGGTCGGCGCGGGCGGATACGACGGGTGTTTGGTGGAGGAACTCGCGCTTGACCCGCAGCGCCCGGCCATATACGCCGTGATGTCGAAACAACGCCGCTTCGGCCCCCTCGGCCTGCGCCAGAATAAGGTGGTTTCCCTGCAACTGCCGGATCTGTCCGTCCTGAGCAGCGCCGATCTACCGGTACCGTCGGATAACGTACCGAACTTCCGCTACGACGCCGCTTCGCATGAGCTGTCGGTATCGTATCCCGCTTCGCCCGACTCCCCGGTTACTTCCGGAGATGGCCTGGAATATGTTTTATCGACGGAGGACCTGAAGGAGTTAGACTTCAAGGCGAGGTTTGGAGCGGCGACTCCGGAGCGGGTGATCTGGGGACCGGTTCTAACGAGTCAGGCGTATTTCCACAGTTCCGGCAGAATTGTCGATCGCGACAGAATCGTCGACACAAACGGCTCGTATTTCACCGTGAATCCCGCCAGCCTTCTGACCGAGCCCATTCGACGGCGGTTTCAGAGCTTACAGCGAACCGGAGCGAAAAACAACAAGTATATCGACATCCTCTTCGCGGACTCGGCGGCAGGCCGCATGCTTTTTCTTGCCTCTTGGGATATCAACGGCAATCCCTCTCCCGCCGGCGGCGGTTTGCTGGTCTACGACGCGATCAACGAGAAGACGATCAGCGCCACCCTCACTCCATTTCGAATGGCGGCGAACGAGCTGCTACCCGGGACCCCGACCATCCACCTTAGCCCCAATGGCCAAGTTGTCGTGGTCGAAGAATATCGCTGGGAAAGCCTGGATGCGGGCGGTGGACGGTCCGTTCAACAGCGATTCAAAACAGGCAAGCTCGTCTTATACGACGCTGCCTCGGGCAGTTGGCTGCGAACCATAGATCTGTCGCCCGCGCCGGGGCTTTCCGGCCGGTTTGTAACCTTTTCGCCAGACAGCTCGCTCATGTACTACGCATCGGGCCAGAATCTGTACGTGGCGGATCTCTCGGGCGGGCAGACGATCACCATACAGTTACCGCAGGGCTTTTCTCCCGTAAGAATCATTACGGCCGAACACTGAAGGAGCCGGGATGGCCCATGAATAAGCTTAGTCCCATAACGGCGGTATTCGCACTGGTGCTTTCGGGCACCCCGATTCGCGCGGCCTCCACATCTATCACGCAAGTTCTCACGGACCCGAACAGCGTCTATACAACGACGTTTACCTTGGCCAGTTTCTCCGATGTCACGATTCAGACCTGGGGATATGCTGGCGGCACGAACGCTAACGGAACTGTAATTCCTGCGGGCGGCTTCGATCCCGCAGTCGCCCTGTTCCAGGGGACGGGTTCCGCGGCAACTATCTATGACTTCGACGATGACGGTTCCTGTCCGCCGGGAAATGTCGATGCCGTGAGCGGCCAGTGTCTGGACTCCACCCTGGTCGAGATCGCGCTGGCACCCGGCACCTACACGCTGGTATTAATGGCATCGCCAAATGCGCCCGTTGGTCCAACCCTGGGGGACGGATTCGCTGGCGGAGGCAGTTTCACCGATTTCCTGGGCAATGTCCGGACGGGCAACTTCGCGGTCAACATCACCATTACGGCCTCTCTCCAAGCCCAAGTAATTACGTTCGGCACGTTGAATAACTCAGGTCTGGGAACGGGCAGCATCGCATTGAGCGCGACCAGCAGTTCGGGGCTGGCGGTGGCGTTTGCCTCGAACACCACGTCGGTCTGCACGGTATCCGGAGTGAACGTAGCACTGGTTGGCTTGGGTACTTGCTCCATCACGGCCAGCCAAGCTGGCAATGCCACCTATGCGGCGGCGGCCTCCGTTACGCAGACGTTCCTGATTTATACACCGCCGTCTGTGACCATTGAGTCGCCGCCACCGAACGCAACGTTGAGCGCCAGCGTCGGCATCAGCGGATGGGCTCTGGAGAATACGAGTGTAGTTGGTCCGAATGCGATTAGTTCGGTGACTGTTTCAGTGGACGGCTTCCAGGTGGGGACTGCAAACTACGGTGTGTCGCGGACCGACGTCTGTACTACGTACCCGGGCCGACTGGGCTGCCCGAATGTCGGCTGGAATTACAGCCTGGACCTCTCCCCATTTGGGCCGGGTAGCCACAATCTAAGTGTCGTCGCGACAGATTCGGGCGGCAACCCGGGGTTCAGCCAGGTGACCTTCAACAAGGTCCAGCCATTGGTGAATATCGATACGCCAACTGCAGGAGCTGGATTGGCGGGCGTGGTCGGGATCAGCGGATGGGCACTGGAGGCGACCAGTTCCGCTGGTGCGAATGCGGTCAGTTCCGTGACTGTTCTGGTAGACGGGAACCAGGTGGGAACCGCGACCTACGGCGCTTTGCGGGCGGACGTGTGTGCCGTCTATACAGGCGGTCAGGGCTGTCCCAATGTGGGTTGGAATTACAACCTGGACGTTACTTCCCTGGCGGAGGGTGCCCACTGGCTACACATCGTGGCGACCGACACGGCGAACAACGTCGGGTCCAGCCAGTCAGCGTTCAACTCGGTGGTCCAGACTTCCGCGACCCCGCAGACGATTACCTTCGGGGCGCTGACTAATGTCGCTCTCGGCGCCGCTCCGTTCACAATCAGCGCTACGGCTAGTTCCGGGCTGACGGTGAGCTTTTCGTCGAGCATTCCAGCAGTCTGCACAGTGTCCGGAAACACGGTGATCGTTGCGGGAGTTGGAACGTGCTCGATTGTGGCGAGCCAGACGGGCGACGCAACCCACGCCGCGGCGGCTTCGGTTCTCCAGAGCTTTACTGTGAGCCAGGGAACGCAGACGCAGACCATTACGTTTGGACTGCTGGGAAATGTGGCAGCCGGCGCGCCCCCGTTTACGATCACGGCGACAGCCTCTTCCAGGCTTTCAGTCATCTTCTTTTCGACCACCACAGCGGTCTGCACGGTCGAGGGTACCATGGTGACGCCGGCAGCGGCCGGCATCTGCACCATCCAGGCGACGCAACCTGGCAACACCACCTACGCGGCCGCCACACCGGTCTATCAGAGCTTCCAGGTGACGGCGGGGCAAGCGAGCCAGACTATCGCCTTCGGTGCGCTGTCGAACCAGCAGTTCGGCGCCACACCATTCACGGTCAGCGCTACAGCCACCTCTGGTTTGGCGGTAAGCTTCAACTCGCAAACACCGGCGGTCTGTACGGTCTCGGGTGCCACGGTGACGCTGGTCGCGGTCGGCACGTGCACCATCCAGGCGACGCAGGCAGGGAACGCCAACTACGCTGCCGCCACGCCAGTCAACCAGAGCTTCCAGGTGACGCAGGAAACTCAGAGCATCATCTTCGGGACGCTGCCAGCCCAGACGCTTGGCGCCACACCATTCACGGTCAGCGCTACAGCCACCTCTGGTTTGGCGGTAAGCTTTAACTCGCAGACACCGGCGGTCTGTACGGTCTCGGGTGCCACGGTGACGCTGGTCGCGGTCGGCACGTGCACCATCCAGGCAACGCAGGCAGGGAACGCCAACTACGCTGCCGCGACACCGGTCAGCCAGAGCTTTCAGGTGACGTTGACGCAATCGGGCCAGACCCTCTTGACTTCGCTGGTGCCGGTTGCCGCACCAACAAACAGCGGCCCGCTCGTGCTGTCCGCCAACGGCTCGGGGATTCCGAATGGCGCGGTCATCCAGTGGACCACGCCCGGCGGGACACCAGTCAATCTACCGGCGTTTTTCAACAACTCGGCGCAGATCGAGTCCACTCTGTCGAACACGCTTCTGACGACTGCTGGAACGGCCCAGGTGGCCATCCTGAGTCCCGGAGGGGGGCTTACGGGATCGCTACCGTTCAACATCGTCACTCCTGGCGCAAATTGGCCGGTGCTGACTTCGCTCAGCCCGAATTCGGCCCCTTATGATTCAGCCTTTACGGTGACGGCGAACGGATCGTCATTTCAGTCGGGGGATTCGCTCTGGTGGGCGCCGCCCGGCGGGTTGGCGCTGGTCCTGCCGGCGACCTTCGTCAACGGGGCTCAACTGCAGGCCAGCGTTCCAGCGAACCTGGTGAGCAGTCCCGGCATGGCGCAGGTGGCCGTTCTGACGCCGGGGAACGGGGCGTCGGCCCCGGTGTCCTTCCTCTACAGCAATACACTGGACCAACCGGTGCTAATCTCCCTGAGCCCCACCAGCGCGGGCCTGGACACTCCAGCCTTTACCCTTACCGCAACCGGAAGCGGCTTCCAATCGGGAACATCGATCTGGTGGACCGCGCCCACCGGCGCTGCAATCAATCTGCCGGCTACATTGATCGGCTCCACGCAGGTTCAGGCCAGTATTCCAGCGGTTCTGACGACCACGGCCGGATCCGCACAAGTGGCCATTCTCAACCCGGGTTTCGGGCTCTCGACCGCGCAGGCATTCCCGATCACAATTCCCAGCGGTCCGAATACTCCGGTACTCACTTCGCTCAGCCCGAATTCGATCCCTCTTGATGCGGCCTTTACGGTGACGGCAAACGGGTCAGCTTTTCAGTCGGGGGCTTCGCTGTGGTGGGCGCCGCCCGGCGGGGTGGCGGTGGAACTGCCGGCGACTTTCATCAACTCGGCGCAACTGCAGGCCAGCGTTCCCGCGAACCTGGCGGGAACGCCGGGTATGGCGCAGGTTGCCGTTCTGAATCCGGGGAGCGCTGAGTCGACCACAGTGCCCTTCGTCTATAGCAATACACAGGACCAGCCGACCGTAATTTCCCTGAGCCCGAGCTTCGCGGGCCTGGACTCCCCAACATTTACGCTCACGGCGAACGGGAGCGGCTTCCAATCGGGAGCATCCATCTGGTGGACCGCGCCGACCGGCGGTGCCATCAATCTGCCGGCTACGTTCATCGGCTCGGCACAAGTGCAGGCCAGTATTCCAGCTATTCTTGCGACCACGGCCGGAACCGCGCAGGTGGCCGTCCTCAACCCGTATTTCGGACTCTCGACCGCGCAGGGATTCCCGATCGCAATTCCCAACGGTCTGCAAATCTCCAAGACACACGGCGGGAATTTCGCGCAAGGACAGACCAATGCGATCTACACGGTCATCGTGTCCAACAACGTTGACGCGGTGCCAACAAGCGGAACGGTGACGGTAACCGAACTGGTTCCGACGGGGCTGACCCTGGTCTCGATGATGGGAAACCTGTGGACCTGCCCGCCGGGCGGCACGACCTGCGCGCGGAGCGACGTATTGAGTGGGGGAGCCAGCTATCCGCCCATTACCGTGACCGTGAACGTGGCGGGTAGCGCCCCGGCGTCGGTCACAAACCAGGTCATCCTGTCGGAGGGCGGGTCGGCAGTGGGATACGCCACCGACTCAACTAATATTAATGCAGTTTCCAGCCAGACTATCACCTTCGGTGCGCTGTCGAACCAGCAGTTCGGCGCCGCGCCGTTCACGGTCAGCGCTACAGCCACCTCCGGTTTGGCGGTAAGCTTCAACTCGCAAACACCGGCGGCCTGTACGGTCTCGGGTGCCACGGTGACGCTGGTCGCGGTGGGCACGTGCACCATCCAAGCGACCCAGGCAGGGAACACCAGCTACGCTGCCGCCACGCCAGTCAACCAGAGCTTCCAGGTGACGCAGGAAACTCAGAGCATCATCTTCGGGACGCTGCTAGCCCAGACGCTTGGCGCCACACCATTCACGGTCAGCGCTACAGCCACCTCTGGTTTGGCGGTAAGCTTCAACTCGCAGACACCGGCGGTCTGTACAGTCTCGGGTGCCACGGTGACGCTGGTCGCGGTCGGCACGTGCACCATCCAGGCGACGCAGGCGGGGAACACCAATTGGTCCGCCGCACCATCCGTGAATCAGAACTTCACCGTGACGCAGGGCAGCCAGACGATCAATTTCGGATCGCTGCAAAATCAGGCCTTCGGAAC
>Ga0181538_10004606_pt1 | contig 12761 bp, 11 predicted proteins | sample PEATcosm2014_Bin_40_FD_119773 | JGI IMG/M metagenome (GOLD analysis project Ga0181538, IMG submission 119773) | Peatland microbial communities from MTU Mesocosm Facility, Houghton, MI, USA - PEATcosm2014_Bin23_30_metaG | ecosystem: Environmental > Terrestrial > Soil > Wetlands > Peat | place...
AACGGTTGAACGGACCGGATCAGAGCGCCACGAGGACGGCGCGACGCCGACTTGCTGATGAAAGGCTCGCGTGAATTCGTGCTGCCGGGGGTAGCCAAGCCGGAGGGAGATCTCCTTGACGCTCAACGACGTTTCGAGCAACAGGTTCTTAGCCTGCTGAATCCTCAGACTCTGCATCAAATCCCGCGGAGAACAGCCAAAAGCTTTGCGGAAGGCATGACGCAGCGAATCGTAATTGGGGATTTGGTGGATCTGCTTGACGAATTCCTCGGGCTTCCCAACGGACGAATTCACCAGATGCCAAAGGCGAGACACCTCGGGCTGGATTTCCGCCGGTGGCAGGTTGGCGGGGGTTTCGCCCTTAGCCCATCGGTGTACCAGGATGAGCAGCAGACGCAACCAGGCCGATTCAGCCATGATGTTGTGCTCCTGGTGTTTGGTGCGTTCGGTTAGGATCTGTAGAAAGAACCACCTAAACTCCTTGGCCTGCTCCGCCGAGAGCGCCCAGATGCGCCGGAGCGGATTGGGTTGCGCCAAAAGATCCACTTGGCGGTAAAATTCCTCGCTCCCGGAAAAATGAACAACCCAGGATCGGTGTGCATGGCCGGGCGGGCACCAGCCCCCGTGCGGCTCTCCGCGCCGGTACAGGCAGAGAGTATTAGGCTCGAGCACATGCTTCTTGCCCGCAAAACCAATGAGTGCCCGATCCTCCGTCACGAGGGTAAACTCTTCGAATGCATGGAAATGCCAGTCGTAGCTGGCGCCCGAGTCGGCCACCAGGCAGCGCATTGACAGGACACATGGATCCGGTCCAAGAGCCTTCATATTCGGGCTAACGGTACCCCGTGCGCGGCTCCGGTTCAATGCCGATAATCAACCGGAAATCATGAATGGCCGGCGCAGCCGTAGTTTCTGGATCTGGCGAGACTCCTGCGTTGCCGTGCCTTTCCCTGAAGTCGGCGGATCTGATGTCGTTCCTTCAGTTTTTCCCGCACCCGAACGGGTTCCTTTCGCAGTCGATTACCGCCCAGGCTATAACGCCCTTACCCTCCAGGGTATAGAAGGTGCCGTATGGATCCTGAATCAACCAAGGTCGGGGCCCGGATATTGCCGTGCGGACACGCGCCGGATTCACGAGCGTTACTCAGCAATTTCAGTTAGCGGCAACCGCGCGGCCTTGTTGAAGTAGCTCCGGTCCTCCCCTTTTACGGGCGACTTTGCCCATCACGAAGGACAGGCCGCAGAGGACGGCGGCGATCGCAGTGGCGATCGGTAGGCTCCGTTGCACGGTCCCTCCGACACTGAGACTGCCAATGAGCTTGGGAACGGTCGTGGGACCGAGCAAGCCGACGGCGAAGATGATGCCGAAAATGCTGCCGTAGAGGCCGGGCTCATACTGCGAAAAGGTCACGCCCACTATCGTCGGGAAAATGGGGGCCAGCGCCAGGCCGACGATCAGCACTCCGACGATGGCTAACGCGGGGCTGCGGGTCAGCACCATGGTAATGATGGCGATAACGGCAACGCCAGCCAGCACCGCGATGAGCCGGGTCCCGATCGCAGTGAGGTTCTTGACCATGGAGGTGGCAAAACGGCCCACGGCCATGGCCAGTCCGAAAAGGCTCAGCACCCAGGTCGCGTAATTGGCCGCGTTCGGGTTCTGATTCCCGCCGTAAAACTCGGTCATGAGAGGTTTTATCCAGGTGTTCATCGAGATTTCCAGTGCGATGTAAAAGAGCAAGGCCAAGGCCGCGGCCCATACGGGCGGTTCCGCGAGAAGCTTGAAGGCCTGTGAAAACTTATAACCGGTCGAAACCCGGGGGAAAGCCGGGACGAGTGAGATAAATGCAAACGCCAGAACCATCCCACCGAGAGAACAGAGAGAAACACTATAACTGAGCTTCATCAAATAGCGCAGGGCCAACGGCGTTAGCACAAAAGCCAGGCCGACAAACCCGTTGCCGAGGTTGCTGGCTCGCGCCGGTTCCTTGCCCTCGAAAAGCACGATTGGAATGAGGGTATTGCCGACGGTGTTGGTACACATGGCGCCGATGCCGAGGAGGCTGCAGGCCAGGAGGGCGGCGTTAAAGCTGGCCGCAAAGGCAAGCAGGAAGATCGCCGCGCTGGTGGCAGTAAACCCGATGATGGCCAGCGGCTTATGGCCCCACGTATCGACTAGCACACCAATAAACAATTGGACCACTAAACTCGTCACAAAGAGGGCTGAGGCCAAGCTGCCCACTTGTGAGTTGTCGATGCCGAGCCGGGTTTTTATTTCTTCCGAGATGGCGCCGATTAGAATGAAACAGATAGCCAAGGTGGACACGGCCAAGAGGGCCACGGCGGCGGTCAGGTTTTTCATAGGTTTCAGGCCCACCACATTTGGGCGGCGGGTTCTCTGAGCGTGGCTGCCCGCAGCGTCTCGATCGCATGCCGCAACCCCTCGTCGACGGAGGCCAGGGCGTCTTCGTGTTCGATGCTCATCACGTAATCGTATCCGGCCACCCGCAGGGCGCTGGTGATCTGGCGCCAGCACGCGAGGTCATGCCCCCAGCCCACGCTGCGGAAAGTCCACGCGCGGCGCGCGATCAGCCCGTACGGTTTGCCGTCCAGGCAGCCGTTTTGCTCGACATTATGATGATCAATGCAGGTGTCTTTGGCATGGAGATGAAAGATGGCAGGTCCAAACGCGCGGACAGCGCTCGGAATGTCCACCCCCAGCCAGAACAGGTGGCTGGGGTCGAGGTTCACTCCGATTGTGTCGCCGACCAGCTCTCGCAGCTTGAGGGCCGTTTCCGGGTTATAAACTACAAACCCAGGGTGCATCTCGACCGCGATCTTCTTGATGCCGTGTTGGGCAGCCAGTGCCGCGGCTCCTCTCCAGTATGGGACGACGACTTCGCCCCATTGCCACTCCAGGTATTTCGGATATTCCGGCGGCCAGGCGCACGTGATCCAATTCGGGCATTTTGCGTTGGGAGAATCACCCGGGCAGCCGGAAAGGACGTTGATAATCGGCACCTCGAGTTGCCTGGCCAGGCGTACCGTGCGTTCAAAGGCCGCGTGATGTTCTCGAGCGATCTTCTTGTCCGGGTGGATGGGATTCCCCGGACAGGACAACGCGCTAATGAACAGCCCGGCATCCCGAATCCGCTTCAGATAATCCCTGGCCGCACTCTTGCTGCCAAGCAGCTTTTGAACTTCGCAGTGCCCGCTGCCCGGATAGGCCCCTGTGCCAATCTCGACGCAATCAAGGCCGAACCCGGCGACTTTCTCTAGCATCTGCTCGAACGACAATTTGCCGAAAAGCACGCTGAATACTCCGATTTTCATTTCTGGATTCCCTTCATTGTTAAAGCGGCGGGTCGTAATCCACCTCCACCCACGCTCCTCCCGCTCGGTGGCTGCGCAGGATGGCGTCGGTGATGCAATTAATTTGGTAGCCGGTTTGAAAAGTGGGGAAGGCGACGCCATCGGCGGTTGCTGGATCGCGGCCCTCGGCGATAAAGGAGAAGATGTTGCGCATCAGATTTCGGAACGCGCCCGACCACCCTTCATTATGGCCACCCGGAAGAGCCGCGTAACTGCGAACGGACTCCTCGAAGAGGCTGGGATCCTTGAGCAAGGTCTGGTTTGGTTCATCGCGGCGGCCAACCCACAGTTCATTAGGCCTCTCCTGCCGCCATTCCATCGAGGCCCTCGCGCCATTGATTTCGAGCCTCAGGTCGTTTTTTCGGCCCGCGCACATGGAACTTGTGGTGAAGATTCCCCGAGCGCCATTGTCATATTCTACCACGACGAACCCAAGGTCCGGGACGTTCACAGGAAAATCCTCCGTGTCCAGGGGTACTCCCGTGGCAAAGGCCTCGGTGAATCGCGCGCGAGGCTTTTTGCGGATGCGCATGGTTGTGGACAGTTCAGTTCTCAGGCGCACGATCCGAAGTCCGGAGACATGCTGACTCAAGTCGAACCAGTGGGCCCCGGCTTCGGCGATCATGGCGGTTGGCCCACACTTCTCGGGTTCCAGGCGCCAGGAGAAGTCCGTGTCGTGGAGCAACCACTCTTGCAGGTAATGTCCTTGGAGCAAGTGAATGCGCCCTAACTCACCACGCTGTGCCATTACGCGAGCTTGCTGAAGGACAGGATTGTAACGGATGTTGAAGGTCACGGCAGCGACTTTGCGGGTTTGCCGCGCGGCGACCATCATCTCGCGGGCTTCACCGGCGGTGAGAGCCAACGGTTTGTCCACGATAACGTGTTTGCCCTTGGCCAGCGCGGCCAACGCGATCGGATGATGCAAGTGGGTGGGCGTGACCACATCAACCACCTCAATTTCCGGATCATCGAGGAGGTCGTGGTAGTCGCCGCAAGCCTTGGGCACGTGAAAGCGCCTGGCCTTCTCCCCGGCCTGGTCTACGTGTTGTGTGCAAATCGTCGTCACCTCCACAAACCCGAGGCGTCGCATTGCGTCCAGGTGGTGCGGACCCACGAACCCGAAGCCGATAATGCCGCAACGTATCTTTCGCATCACTTGTTGCGGCTCATCGCCATGTCCATGTTCTCGATGGGCACCTTGCCGCTAACTGTCCAGCCGCCGTCGACGTAGAAAATCTGGCCGGTCATATAACTGGAATCCTCGGAGGCCAAAAACACCGCGCTGCCGACCATTTCCTCGGGCTCGGCAGTGCGGCCGAGAGGGACCATGCTGCCCCAGGCCTTCTTGAATCCGGGATCGTCGTGCAAGTTGCGGTCCACATTCACGGGACCCGGGGCGAAGGTGTTCACGCGGATCTTGAGGGGCGCGAGTTCAACCGCCAACTGCCTGGTCATGGCATGGATACCGCCCTTGCTGGTGGCATAAGCCACGAGATTCTTTACTCCCAAAGCAGCGCAATTGGTGGAGACATTGATGATACTCCCGCCGTGGTTTTCGCGCATCCACTTGGCAGCGGCCAACGAGCAGAAGAATGTCCCTTTGAGATTCGTGTTGATCACCCGGTCCCACTTTTCCTCCGTCAGCTCGAAGAGCGAGGTCCAGCCCGTAATGCCAGCGTTGTTCACGAGCACGTCCAGCCGGTCGAAGGTCTCGTTCGCCTTCGCAAACATGCGCTGGATCTGACTAACCTTCGCGATATCGGCTTTAAGGACCAGAGTGCGTCGCCCGAGATCACGGATCATCCCTGCGACCACTTCAGCGCCTGCGCGGTCCGAGTTGTAGTTGAGGACGATGTTGGCGCCTTCTCTGGCCATTCCCAGGGCGAGAGCCCGCCCGATGCCTTTGCTGGCGCCCGTGATTAGAACCGTCTTGTCTTTGAGTCGCATAGGGCACTAGGGTCGGAGGAGTACTTTCAAAGCGGATTTATCTTCGCACGCGGCGAAGCCCTTCTGCCATTCGTCGAGCCCTAGCTTGTGCGTGATGATATCGCCGAGGCGAATCGTGCCTTGTTCCAGGATTCTCAGCATGCGGAGCCACGTGGCAACAGTATAGCCCACGGAGCCGGCGATCCGGATTTGTTTGAAGGCGATGCGATCCAACGGAGCGGTGACTTCCCTGCCAAAGTGCCCGACCTGCGTGTAATGCCCCAACGGGCGGACGGCGTCCAAACAAGCTCCAACGGAGGGGGCAGCCCCGGCACATTCCATTACAACGTCGGCGCCCAAGCCGCCGGTCCTCTCCCGCACGATGCTCTGCAGATCCTCCCGGTCGACATTGACCACGGCGCAGGCCCCCATCCGCTTGGCCAACCCTAGCCGCCCCTGGTCCGCTTCCGTTCCGGCCACAATAGTATTAATGCCGTCGGCCGCGAGCAGCTTCAAACATAATAGTCCTATTGGACCCGGACCCGAAATCAGCGCTAGATCGCCAGCCCTGAGTGGGGTGAGTTCGCAAACGGCGTGGACTGCGGCAGCGAAGGGCTCGCACACGGCCCCTTCTTCGAGAGGCAGAGCCGCCGGGAGGCGGAAAACTTGGTCGGGCCGAACCACGACATAGCGGGTGAAAGCGCCGTTGACGCCGTGGCCCATGCCACGGCGCTCGGCACAAAACATGAACTCGCCCTGGCGGCAATAGAGGCAGCGGCCGCAGGTGACCGCGGAGGCGCCCAGCACACAAAACCGTTCCCCGGGCGTGACGCTGCGCACGTTCTTACCGACCTCAACAATCGTGGCCCCCATCTCGTGGCCGAGGATCACTGGAGGAAAACTTCGGAAATTATCGTGGTAAACGTGAAGATCGGTGCCGCAGATGCCGCACCAGGCGACTTCGAGTTTGACTTGGTCGGCCCCGCACGGCGGTTCATCGACATCGCGGATCTCCACGTTACCAGGGCCTCTTGCGAATTTTACCAGGGCTTTCATTGCGGTGGGGAACGGACTGCTGTTTGGCTGATTTGGATGGCAGCCAGTTTTTCGTAAAACTTGAGAATGGCGGAATGGTCCATTTGTCCAAGGCCATCGATCTTGAGGCACTTCAGAATCTCCATGACCTGGGCAGTCAGAAAGAGCGGCGCTCCCATCTCACGGCCCGCGTCCAGAGCGTTGGTTAGATCCTTCAGGTGCAGGTCGATCTTGAAGCCCGGCTCGAAGTTTCCGGCCGCCACCCTCGCCGCTTTAGCCTCCAGGACGTTGCTGCCGGCAAGCCCCCCGCGAATGGCGTTAAAGATAAGGGTCGGGTTAACCCCCGCCTTGGCTCCGAGCACAAAGGCTTCCGACATAGCCGCGAGGTGCAGTGCTACGATGATCTGGTTGGCCAACTTGGTCACGTTGCCACTGCCGACATCTCCGAGGCGCACCGCGGATTTGCCCATTGCCAAGAGCAGATCTCTGCATTCGTTGAACACTTCCTCCACACCACCAACCATGATCGACAGACTCGCGTTTATAGCCCCAGGTTCGCCGCCGCTGACCGGAGCATCCAGGAATTTCAAACGGTTCCGGGCGCAAACCTCTCCCATTTCCCGCGCGACCACGGGCGAAATCGAACTCATATCAATTACCGTGGCGCCGGGTGTCGCGCCAGCGACCACGCCATCCGGGCTGGTGAGAACCTCCTTCACCTGCGGTGAGTTGGGCAGCATCGTGATAATGACCCGGCTCCGCGCGGCCAATTCTCGGGCGGTGGCGGCACCCTCGGCCCCGGCCGCGATCAACTCCGACGACTGGCGGTTGCGATGCCACACCACGAGGGGATAGCCCGCTTTGAGCAGATTCCTGGCCATAGGCTTACCCATGATCCCCAGACCGATGAACCCGACTTTGGTCTTCATGGTGCAGTCCTCCCCTCCATTAACTCACTCGCCGCGCCGACCACCGCAGTAGCTGTCAGACCATAGTGTTCCAACAGTTCGGCGTGGCTCATCCCCGAGGTCCCGAACCCGTCGCGGATTCCGATCCGCTGCACGGGAACCCGGGAACCGCTTAGGGCCTCAAGCACGGCACTGCCCAAGCCGCCGATAACGGTGTGTTCCTCGACGGTGACCACTCCGTGCATGCCTTGGCTTTCACGTTGGATGCCGGCTTCGTCAAGCGGTTTGAGTGTCGCGACATTGACGATTTTGGCGGAGATGCCGCATGCCGCAAGTTGACGCGCCGCTTCCAAGGCGGTCGCGACCATGGTTCCGGTCGCAAAAATCACTAGGTCCTTGCCCGGTCGAAATTGCTGGATTCTTCCAATTTCAAACGGCGTGTCCGCCTCCGTCACCCACGGCACGTCGTTCCGACTGAGGCGCAAATAGACCGGCCCCTCGCGTTCCGCCATGGCCCAAACCGCCTTCTTAACCTCGTAGGCGTCGCAGGGGGAGAGCACCGTCATCTGCGGCAGAGTACGCATGAGCGCCATATCCTCGATACTCTGATGCGTGGCTCCGTCTCCGAAATCCGACAGCCCGGCGCTCGATCCGACAATTTTGACGTTGAGACGCGCGGTGCAGATGGCCTGACGGATCTGGTCGTAGGCCCGTCCGGAAACAAAAACGGCGAAGGAGTGGATGAAGGGGAGTTTGCCACTCAAGGCCAAACCGGCCGCGGTGGCGGCCATGTTTTGCTCCGCGATGCCCATCTCGAAGAAGCGCTCTGGGTACTTCTCCTGGACCAGAGTGCTCATGGTCGATTTGCACAGGTCGGCATCTAGAGCGACAACGTTGGGGTTGTGCGCCGCGAGTTCGAGCAACGCTTCGCCGTAGGCGACTCGAGGATTTTGAGTTTTGGTGGTGACAACGCGGCTCATGGTTGGTCTTGCAGGCCGTCCAGAGCCGCCTCCAACTCGCGGTTGGCCAGATTGAACTGCTCCTGGTTCATAATCCCGTTATGGAACGCGCCGTTATTCTCGGCAAAGGAGATCCCTTTTCCTTTGACGGTGTGGGCGAGGATGAGTGTAGGGCTGCCTCGGTGGGCTTTGGCTTGGTTGAAGGCGTTAAGGATCTGCCCGAAGTCGTGACCGTTGATTTCGATCACGAACCAGCCAAAGGCGCGCCATTTTTCGCTCAATGGTTCCGTGTCGAGGCGCGTTTTGGTGGGTCCCATGGCCTGCAGTCCATTCCGATCCAGGATCGCGATTACATGGTCCAGGCGATGGAAGGCGGCAAACATGGCGGCTTCCCAGACTTGGCCCTCGTTGATTTCGCCATCGCCCAAAATCACATACATTCGACCGTCGCTTCCATCCAGCCTAGCTGCCAAGGCCATACCATTGGCGATGGACAGACCCTGGCCAAGAGAGCCCGTGTTGGCTTCCACGCCGGGAGTTCTGAGCCGATCCGGATGTCCCTGCAACATGGCCCCCAACTGTTTCAACCGATCCAGCTCAGCAACCGGGAAAAAGCCACGTTCGGCCAAGGCGGCATAAAGCGCTAAAGCGGCGTGGCCTTTGCTTAGGATGAATCGGTCGCGGCCCGGTTTGTCGGGCTGTGCCGGATCCACCTGCATCACGCGGAAATACAGGGCTGCCACGAGATCGGCACACGAACAACTGCCACCGATGTGGCCCGCCTTGCCTACACCCACCATGCGAATAATGTGCTGGCGGAGCCGGCAAGCCTTCCGTTGGAGTTCTGGGAGACTTTCTGTGGTTCTCATATGGCAGGACACTCGGTCAACATAGACGGAACTTTGACGGCGCGGCGAGACTGCATTAGCGCTTCGGCTTCCGCTTGAATTGCGGTCGCGTCCATTTGGAAATAGGCCAGCAACTTCCGATAATCGCGGCCGGAACTTGCAAAGCAGTCCTTCAGCCCGACTCGCCGAACCAACGCGGGACAGCACTCCGACAGCGCTTCGCAGACAGCGCTGCCCAAACCACCGATAATACTGTGGTCCTCGGCGGTGACAATGCCCATGGTCTCGTTGGCGGCGGCCAGAATTGCTTCGCGGTCGATAGGCTTTATCGTGTGACAATCCAAGACCCGCGCCTGGATACCCTGCTCGGACAGGGCTTTGGCCGCGGTCACGGCCGCGTGGGCCATATTGCCGGTGGCGATAATCGTCAGATCCGTGCCCTCGCGCAGGCGGATCATCCGGCCGATTTGGAAATCGACATTCTCATTGTGCAGCAACGGGCTCAAATTGCGCCCCAGGCGCATGTATATGGGACCGTCTTGCTGCGCGACCGCCAGCACCGCCTTGCGCGTCGTGACCGGATCGGAGGGCGAGAGCACGGTCAAATTGGGTATGCTGCGCATAATGGCCAGATCTTCAATCCCCTGGTGGGTCACGCCATCTCCCGCATTATCGAGACCCGCATTAGTCGCAACTATTTTGACGTTCAACCGCGGATACGCGACCGAGGTCCGGATCTGTTCGCAGGCTCGCATGCTGGCAAAGACGGCGAACGTGCTGGCGAAGGCGATTTTCCCGCTCGCAGCCAGGCCCGCCGCGACGCAAATCATGTTTTGTTCCGCGACACCACAATTAAAGAACCGGTCGGGGAAAGCCTGCTGGAACTGGCACGTATTGGTCGATTTGGGCACGTCCGCGTCCAAGACGACTATGCGGGGGTTGCGGTGGCCCAGTTCGACGAGGGTGCTGCCGTAAGTCACTCGGTTTGGCTGCGCTTCAGTCATAAGTCTGCCGCTAACTCCTTCAGCGCCGCTTGGGTTTGCTCTGCGTTGGGGGCGCCGCTGTGCCATGCCACCACGCCCTCCATGAATGAAACGCCTTTGCCTTTTACCGTATCGGCAATAATCACCTTGGGCTGTTGATTGGGCGACTTGCTTTCGGCGAAAGCGACGTGGATCTGATGGAAATCGTGGCCGTCAATCCGCCGTGCTTCCCAACCGAAGCCGCGCCATTTGTCGGCGATGGGCTCGATATCCACAATGGTCTCTGTGACCCCATCGCTCTGGAGCTTGTTGTTGTCGATAATAGCAATGAGATTATCCAACCCGTGGTGGCGGGCCAGCATTGCCGCTTCCCAGACGAGACCTGTTTGCAGCTCGCTGTCGCCGAGCATGACATAAACTGTGTAGTCCATGTGATCGATTTTGGCCGCCAATGCCATTCCCACCGCGCAGGAGAAACCCTGGCCTAGCGAGCCGGTGGTCATGTCTAACCCGGGAGTCTTGTTCATGTCCGGGTGGCCTTGCAGGGAGCTGTTGATGTCACGCAGCGTCCAGAGCTTTTCCTCGGGGAAGAAGCCGCGCTCGGCCAGAACCGCGTATAGCGCCGGAGCGCAATGCCCCTTGGAAAGCAGGAATCGGTCACGCTCGAGCCACTGCGGTTGGTCGGGCCGCACTCGAAGTTCGCAAAAGTAAAGATAGGTAAGAAGGTCTATGGCGGACAGTGACCCGCCGCAATGACCCGAACCGGCGCCAGCGATCATCCGAATGATCTGCCGGCGCAGCTTCCGCGCCGTCATCTCGAGCCGTTGACTGTCCAGACTCATCAATTCGTCTCCGTCCTGCACATTGGCTCAATGCTCGCAAACTGCCACAGCCCGGATCGGCGAACCGTCGCGCCCTTTGAAGTTGAGTGGAAAGCCGATGAAAGTGAACTGGTCCGGGAGCGCATCCAGGTTGGCCAAGGCCTCGACCACCACCATCTCGACCGTCTTGGCCAGCAGAATGTGGTGCAATTCGAGCCACTGTTTCCCCGGCGTTGGCATATCCATGCCCAGCAGCCGAATGCGGCGTGAAGCCAAATACCGCGCCGCGTCGACCGTCAGCGAAGGAAACCCCTCGAAGAATTGCTGCGTGCCAAAATGCCGATGCCAGCCGGTGTTCAGAAGGATCTTGGCGTCCGGCTGCAACCACTCTTCATGGGAATGAAGATCCTCCGCGGTGATCTCCCCGTTAGCGGCTTTGGGAACCCGAAGCAGCCGCGCTGGCCCATAGAACCAATCCAGCGGCATTTGGTCAAGCGCGCGTCCGTCATCGAAGAAATGGAACATCGCGTCCAAATGCGTGCCTTGGTGCGTTCCGATGACGACTTGCGTGATGTTGTAGCTGTGGGTCGCGATACGCCCGAACTCGATGACCGCCAGTTTCGGGTCGTTGGCGAAGGCTGGCGCGCGATCCACCAGGGGATGTGAGAGATCAATGAAACGCATACGCTGCTATTGAGGCAAATTGCTACCACGCCAGTGACTCAAGAAAGCGCAGGCTCTGAGGGATCTGCTCGGTCGAAACCGGCGACTCGTCTTCGATGAAGAAGTGCTTCACGCCCACTCGGGCCGCCTCGCGCAGAGCTGCCGGGATATCGATCTGGCCCGAACCGATCATGACGTCATTCCGGACATCTTCGCTCCCGGTCAGCAGACCGGTCTTTGTCCCGTTGCGCATGTCTTTGATATGCATTAGCTCCCAGCGGTTCGGGTACTTCCGCAGCAATTTCACGGGGTCCTGCCCCGGATGCACCACCCAGAAGATGTCCATCTCGAAGCTCACCCACTTTGGGTCCGTCTCAGCCACCAGGAGGTCGAACAGGGTGCCGTCCCCCTGCGGAACGAATTCAAAGCCATGGGGATGATAGAAGAACTTGATCCCTGCTTTCGCCAATGCCTCGCCCGCTCGGTTGAAGACGGCCGCAGCCTCCTTGACGTCTGCTCCGGTCAGCGTGCCCTGCCGGGGAATTCCGGAGGTGCCGATAAACCGCACCCCTAGCGTCTTGGCCTCCTCGATAACCCTATCGAGGTGCTCCGCAAACATCCCATAATCCTCGATGGCGGAAACCGGCTTCAGGGCGAAACGTTCGAGCATCGCACGGAACTGGCCCGCAGGCACGCCGTAGGTGCCTGCGAGTTCAACCTCGCGGAAGCCGAAGTTGCGTGCGAATTGGAGGCCCAGGCCGACGTTCTTGTTGAGAATGTCTCGCAGACTGTACAGTTGGAGGCCGACAGGCCCGCTGAAGCTGGCGCTGGTCCCGACCCCATGTGCGCCCCTTCGGGTGCCGTTGTTGAGCCAGACATCCACCCGCGGCGCGTCCCAGTTGTAAGGCTTATTCAGCAGATCGAGGTCCCCGTCGCCGTCCAGATCCGCCAGCTGGGCCTCATGCCAGCCGTGCCCGACAACCACTTCGGTTTTTCTGAAATGGCCCTGTCCATCGCCATAGAAGACCCAAGCCGTGGCGCCGGGGTTGTCGCGCTGCGGTTGGTTCTCGCTCCATTTGGCCATTTCTGCGGCGAAAATGTCCAGGTGGCCGTCGCGGTTGATGTCCCCCAATTGAAGCGAGTGGCCGTGGACCACCGTGCGATCGACCAAATTATGGCCAACCCACGCCTTGGGGTCCTCGGGGTCGCCGGTGCATTCATACCAGCGCAGGGGCCCCACACC
>Ga0181538_10004610_pt1 | contig 12754 bp, 8 predicted proteins | sample PEATcosm2014_Bin_40_FD_119773 | JGI IMG/M metagenome (GOLD analysis project Ga0181538, IMG submission 119773) | Peatland microbial communities from MTU Mesocosm Facility, Houghton, MI, USA - PEATcosm2014_Bin23_30_metaG | ecosystem: Environmental > Terrestrial > Soil > Wetlands > Peat | place...
GATGTCCCGAAGGGACAGGTCGGTGCTGCCCGCTCAGTCCAGTGGATCCATGCGGAGCACGGACACGTCATTCAAGTAGTAATACCGCCAGCTTGACCACGGCCAATCCCCAGGCGAACTCACCAACCCACGTCGACCGGTAGTGCTGCAGTTTGATCTTGTAGCGGCGAGTTTACCTCGCCAAATGGCGGCGTAAAGCCGCCTCTACATCAGACTGCACCACTGCACGCCGACCCTATCACTTCAGAGCTGTGTCCAAGAGGTAAGCCAGTCTCACGCCAGACTTCTGCAATTGGAGCTCGATCGCCCGCTCTGCGTGCCGCTCGTATTCCTCCGTGATCGGTGCTGGGTTCTCGTTGCCCAGGTCTCTGTAGGCCACTGTCTCGGCCAAGCGGCGCCCCTCCATCACCCAATCCGCGAGGGTCCCCTTGGCCCAGCGCGCTTTTTCCTGTCGCGTGATTCATCTCTCTAGCTCTGCCGCGAGCGCTTCCGGGTCGCGGGTGATGTGCTGGAGCAGCCCCTTGTCCCACACCCAATGAAGATTATCGGGATGGCCATCGAAGATGACACGTCGCGCGTTCCCGCCTTTGTCGCCGTCATCCTCGCAAGGCAAGGGGAGTAAGGGCGTCAGGTACCCTTTCCCTCCCGCGACCGCTTTGAACCTGAATTGCCTGCCTTGATAATCTCGAAAACGGAACGGGTGTTTGGATTCTTCGGAAGAAACCCCTCACCCGTCCCGCCCCGGCTGATGACTACGCCGGCTGCGGGGCAGCCTCTCCCCAAGGGAGAGGGCCGTCGACGTCGATTGATTTCTGCCCGCTCCCTTGGGGAGAGGGCGGACGAGTTCGCGCCGCGCGGGATCGGCGGCGTTGCCCGCTATGTCTCTCAGGAGTTGCCCGTAGTGTTCGCCGCCGCCTTACGCAGTCGAATTATGTGAGTTGAGGGGACCCGCGACCTGTCCCTACGCCGCCAAGCGGCGAGATTTCTTCCAGCGCGCGCAGAGTCCCGTGCAGGGCCCCACGCGGAAACTCAAAAGTAGAACTTCAGCGCAAACTGCATCTCTCGCGGATCGCCTGCCAGGGAAGTGATCGTGCCGAAGGTACTGTCGGTAACCTCACTATCGGGATACGCGAAATGCGTCGTGTTCCACGCGTTCAGGATGTCCCACCGGGCCTCCAGTCTCCGTTGCTCGCCGAACCGGAAGCTGCGAGCCAAGCTGAAATCGAACTGAGTCAAGGGCGGACCGAAGAGCGTGTTACGGCCGCAGGTGCCGATTCCCACGGGGCTCTGTAAGGCATAATCACTGGTGTTGAACCATCGCACGCGGTTTCGAGCTCCGCGCGACAGGGCGCCATTACCCAGGCAGTCGCCCTGAACACTGATCAACCCGGAATATGGCCCCTCGACCACGGAATCGATCTGGTCAGCCAAAACGGTCAAGGGCCCGCCCGTGCGGTAGGTGGTCATTCCACCGATGCGCCAATCGCGCACCACCTGGCTTAAAACGCGCGCCGCGCCGCCCCCGGAACTCGCGGTTAAGGATGAAATCATGGGGATCTGGTACACGTAGCCGGCGGCCAGGCGGTGCCGGTTGTCCAAATCGCTGCTCCCGCGCTCCGTCCCTTTCAAGTTGTACCTGTCCTCTGCGAAGGAGGGGCTGTCACCTCCGTATAGATTGTCGTGCTGCTCGTCAATCAGATGCGAGTAAGTATAGGCTACATGGAGCGTGAGCCCATGGCTGGTCGCCTTCTCGAGCGTGGCTTGGAAGGAATGATACGTGGAGTTGCCCCCGTTGTCGCGATACTCGATCAAACCCCAGCCATCGGCGGCCCAGGGTGCGTACCCGGTCGGCGTGCCGTTGGGGTTGAAGGTGTTCTCGTTTCCGTTCTCCAGCACGGAGAGGTGCGTGCCCTTCGTGCCCACGTAATCGACCGTCAAAACCATCTGGCTCGGGAGAAGGCGCTGGAAACCCCCGCTCCATTGATCGACGCTGGGCATAACGTCTTGCGGGTTCGCGGTGCGTGAGTCGACGCTGTAGCGGGAGACGGTGGCCGGATCGAGGGAGAGATTGAACCCCGTGGCAACCCGCATGTTGTTGGCGGTCACAGTGTTGGTGCCGCTGCTGACGACGTTGTTTACCAGGTAGGGCAAATTCAGAGCCAACATGTCTTCGCTACCCTCGCGCTCGTACTGTTGATAGAAACGTCCATAACCCGCCCTCAGCACCCAGTTCTGACTCGCCTGGTATGCCAATCCCACACGCGGCCCCCAGTCGTGATGATCCGGTTGTACCAAGCCCCGGCCGAATGGGGAATTCGCGGGAGTAATGGGCTTGCCTGTTGCCGGGTTCAGGTTGAGCAGCGCATTCGAGGCAGAGTAGGGCCAGGTTGCATAGTCGTAACGCAAGCCGTAGTTCACAGCCAGCTTGCGCGTGGCCTTCCACGAGTCCTGGAAGAAGAATCCGGCCATCCACAGGCGCTCGTCCACGGACATCGGGTTGGTAAGATAGACCTCACCCGGGTAGCCCATAAGCCAATCCGCAAAAGGGACTCCCGTGAATTGCCCGGTAAACACCCACCCTCCGCGCGTTCCGAAAATGTCCCTGAAGATATTCCGCATGGGGGCATGAATATCGGCGCCCCACTTAAACTGGTGTGTGCCCTGAGTCAGACTCATGGTGTCCACCCATTCGAACTGATTCGTCCTCTGCCACTTCGGTAAATAGTCAGGAGCACCCAACTCGCTTCCACCCGCACCGCCATTGGGCGTGGGCATCCCCCCGCCCCCAACAATGGTTGTGCCGGGCAAGCCCCCGCTGAAGCTAGGGCTGGTGCCGACGCCCAGAACGCCGAAGTTCGACTCATAATCCGCCGGGTTTCCGAGTTGAGGTTGCTTGGAGAAGGAGTTGTTGCGGCCCCAACCAATCCGAACCTCGTTGAGGATACGAGGGCTCAAAACCCAGTCATAGCCGATCGCGGCCTGTTGCGACGGCAGTAGATATACGCCGTGCGACGAAGACCCATTGCTCCAGGCAACGCCCGTGAACGTACCGGGGTCGTACCGGTAATGATCCTGCCAGTTGTAACGCACGAACACGCGTTGGTTTTGAGTAGGCTGCCAATCCACACGGCCGGTGATGGTGTCGTTGTCGTCAAGCAAAACGGGCGTTTGAAACCAGTTGTTGGCATCGTACGGCGGGGCTGCGGGAGCAAGATCGGGCAGCGGAAATAGGTTGATGAGCCGTTGCGCTTCGGGGTCGAGGCAGGCGGAGGGAATCTGGTTATTCACGAAGCTCCCATTCGCATTAAAGGCGCCAGGGTCCTTCGCGGCGCAATCGCCCACGGGGTCGGAAATCGTCGAGTAAGACGTGCCGTTGTGGGCAGCGGCGCTAGCGGAGAAATCGCCACTCCGCTCACCAGCGGTGGGTATGCTGGTTAATATCGGGCTCCCCTGCACCCTGCGTGTGCCTTCGTAATTGAAGAAGAAGAAGGCGCGATCCTTTTTAATCGGCCCACCAACATTGCCGCCGAACTGGTTCAGGCGGTACTCGGCTTTGGTCGAGCCCGCCAGATTGGTGAAGAAGTCCGTGGCATCGAACTTATCGTTGCGGACGAACTCCCAACCGGTGCCGTGCAACTGGTTGGAGCCGCTTTTGGTGGCCACGATGATGGCCGCCCCGGGACTTCGTCCGTACTCGGTGGAGTAGGGGTCGGTGATCATCTTGAATTCGTCGATCGCATCCAGCGATTCGTGGACCACTTCCGTACTCAATTCCTGGACGTTCTCAGAGATCGTGTTGTTGTCGATGCCATCCAGGATGAAATTGTTCTGGAGGGTGCGCACACCGTTTACCGTTACGCCGCCCGTGCGGCCAGACATCGTACTGCCATTCTGCTCGGTATAACGGTCGCCCCCCACGCCGGCAGCCAACAGCATAAGGTCGTCCCAGTTGCGTTGGCCTGTGGGCAGGTCAAGAACCAGGTCGTTCCCAATAATGGTGCTGGGAGAGGCGTCTTCGGTTTGAATCTCGATTGGGGCTTCCTTAACTTCGACCTTCGCAGTAACCAGACCCACCTCTAATCTGAAATCGTTGCGGACGCGTTCGCCGACGCCCAGGACCACGGCGTCGTGAATTGCCATGCTGAATCCCGTGGCCTCCACCGCTACGGTGTAGGTGCCGACGGGCAGCGCCGGAAAGTGATAATAACCGGCAGAATCGGTTGTCGATTCCTGCTGCAGGTTGGTGGCAGTTTGAACGGCGGTAACGCTGGCGCCCGGCACGATGGCCCCGCTGGGGTCCGTGACGAGGCCGGTGAGACTGGCATTCTGCACCTGAGACCATGCTGGAACGGCAAGGCAAAACAGCAGCAAGCAACGAAGAAGAGTCTTTTTTCCCTGTGCACTAGTCATGTCAACCTCCCCTCGATAACGGCAGTTTGAAATCTACCCTGGCAAACACCGAATCGGTTCGCTGACACTTTCAGCGCAGCTTGGTAACCTGCATAACCTATACTCATGAGTAAACCAAGCGAATGTGGCGCCTCTATACAGGGGAGGTTAAATGTCGGTTAAATTGCTCGCGACTGATTAAGCCGGTTCTTTTGCTCCGGGTTTCCAAGCCCAGATTCGACTTGGGCTGCGGTTTAGGGGGGAGTTCCATAGTCGCTACTATCAAGCTACTGATCTCAATCATTCTGCCGCCATGTTAGATGTCCCGCGAAGCGGGACACCGTGAGTAGCCGTGGGTGAAACCCACGGATAAGGGATGCCTGCCGCCCATCCCGGCCCTGAAGGGGCCGACCATTGATGGGTCAACCCCGTTGGGGTTGGCTAGCCTCGGGTGGCTTCTGTTACCGCAGGTTAAAACCTGCGGCTACTCACGGTCGGCCCCTTTGGGGCCAAAGGTACTCTTTGCCTGGCAAAACACTCTACGGTGCAAACCGGCTCCGCACCGGCGGCGGGGGTTCGGTCCCCTTGATTGCCAGCCACAGGATCTCGTTCAATTCCTCGTCGTCGTTGAGATCGGATCTGCTGAAGTCAAGCTTGAGCGACCGCTGCGCCGTTGGCGAGGACAGCGGATTCTTGTCCGTCAGCGACACTCGGGGCTTTTCAGATTCATACGGTGTCATATCTGGTTTCGGCTGGAAGCAATTCGCCATCGGCCGTGCGCCGGCATCGAACACGGTCATCGGCTCCATGCCCAGAATCAGTTCGATGGTCCTTAACATGGAGGTCGTGTTGTACAAAGTGGAGTCGACATACTTACGCCTGGTGTAAGGCGAAATCACATACGCAGGAGAGCGGTGCGAATCCACGTGATCGGGGCCATCCTGCGAATCGTCCTCGAGAACGAAGATCGCCGTGCTCGGCCAGAATTTGCTGTGTGACACCCGCTCGACGAGCACACCCAACGCCTGATCGTTCTCGGCGACGCAGGAGCTTGGCGTGCAAGCTCCCGGGCGGGTACCCTCCGTATGATCGCCGCCGATCGTGATCAGGATGAGTTGCGGCATGTTGCCCGTCTGCTCCCATTGGTCGAGTTCCTTGAAGATGACGTGCATTCGTTCGACATCCGGAAATGACCGGTCGTGCTGCCGAAAATACATGTTCGTGTAAGGCGCCAGCACGGGATCCTCGACTTCCTGGATCTGAATGCCGTCGGGTTTGAGGTGGGGCAGGTTAATCGCCATGAAGCCATAATTGCGAAGAGAGACGCCGGCTTTGATGGCTTTATCCCAGATGTGGCCACCCGGCGCAGTGCGCACCCCTTCCGGTTTGGACTTACCGCGCTGGGGTGCGATGGCATTGTCGAAGTGCGCGTTGGGCGCAAAGCCGTAGATTCGGTCGGCGTACTCGGTCGGCAAGGTTTTTACCGTAGTATCCGGGGCAATGGCTGCCGTCGTCCAGTAGAGCCCGTCGGCGCTCACATCCGCATTGACATAGAAGTTGTCGAGCAGGACGAATTCGCGAGCGATTTTGTGGTGGTTGGGCGTGACGTTCTCCCCGAACATGACAAGCGCAGGGTCGCCATTGCCCTCCTTCATGTCACCGAGCATCTGATCGTAGGTACGGTTCTCTTTCATCAGCAGGATCACATGCTTGATGGGCGAGGGCGCCCCAGAACGATTGGGAACTGGATTTCCTTCTGCGAGGCCGGCATTCTCCAGCAGGCTGTCACGGTAGGGCGAATCATCCAGGACCTGCTCCGAATAATGCTGGAGTTGCTGCGTGCCGGGTGGTTCCACGATCAGGGCAGATCCTATCTGAAGTGATAGTACGTAATCACCGAGCCTGCGAAGGGGAGTCGGATAGGATCTGGGCCCCTTCCCGTTCAGAATCACCAGGCGGCCGTCTGCCAGAACGCGAACCGCCGTCGGGTACCAGCCGGTCGGAATAAAACCCCGAACCGCACTGCCCGCATGTGATACGTCCACTACGGCAATCGTATTGGCGTCCGAACAGGCGACGTAGATCGTGCGATGGTCCTGGCTCAGTGCGATCGAACTTGGTGTCATGCCGACCGGCTGCCGTGGCCAAAGCGCGAGATTGATCTTCTCCACTACCTCCCAGGATTGTCCGTCGGCCGCGGCAACGTATACGTAATTCGTGTTCGCGCAGGCAACAAACAAACGGCCGCCGGTTTCCGGCTTCCAGACCATTTCGGTGGGATGAGCGCCGACAGAAATCGCTGCCACCTCGGCCCCATCTTCGATGCGATATTGATGAACCGAGGCCGTGTTCCAGCTCGTAACGAAGAAGGACTTGCCATCCGGGTGGATCAGCAATCCGTACGGGTTGGGCGCACAGGCGACTGAGCGCAACACTTTACCGGAATCGAGATCGACAACATAAATCGTGTCTTCATCCACGTCGCTCACCAGAAGTTGCTTGCCGTCGCGGCCGAGAACGATGTCGCCAATGAGGTGTCCGACATGGCCCTTCTCGCCAGGGCAAAGCTGGAATTTCCGTTGCGAAGTGAGATTGCCGTTATCAAATGCGAATTCCCCGACGGTAGCGCGGCCGCCATTGCCCGCATATAGCTTTTCGCCAGACGCCGAGAAGATGAGGCCTCGCCACCCGTCCTCGATGGAGATGCGGCTCACCTCGTGCTCCGCCGTTAGATCGATGACACTGATCGAGGGACGCTCGAATCCGCCATTGAGCACCGCCAGGTAGCGTCCGTCAGGGGACAAGGCGTGAGACATCGGAAGTGTGCCCAAGGGAATATCCTTGCCGGCGGGGGTGATCCGCCATCCGGAATTCAGCAGATAGCCGCCTTGGGGCAGGGGACCGACTTTGGCGCGGACGTCATCCACTCGACCCGCACTTTGCCGGACGCCTTGACCGAAAATCGAAAACGGTGAAATATGCGAGACAGCACAAGTAAACAGGATCAAACGAAGAAGTCCAAGGCGCACAGAACAGGGCCGAAAACGGAAGTTTTCAACAGCCCTCGCCCTTGGGGAGAGTGTGGCGAGAGTAGCGAGCCAGGAAAGGGGTTTCTTCCTACCGAGCCTCGCGACTTCAGAATTCGAGTTCAATTCCCGCATTTGGCCCCCAAGTTTGGGTTCGTCTTGAGTTCGTTCTTGCAAATCACAAAAGCTGACTTTCTTTGTTTTCAATGTCCTCGTTGAGTTCGTTCCCGCGATTCTTGTATATTCTCGCGTTCCAGATTCGCTCCGGAGTGCTGCAGAAGAAGAACGCGGTTAAGAAGCCTCTCCCGCGGGTAGAGACGTCAGCCGTTAAGGCCGCAAAGCCTCACCACCCCCGCCCCTCCTCATCTGAGGAGGGGAGTCCAGTCATTCCCCTCCTTGGATAAGGAGGGGTCAGGGGTGGTTGATTCCTGCGCCGGTCCTTTGTTTTCATAGACATTCTCGCTTTGTTCCGTCGAAATCAAGTCGAGGAGTCGAGAGTGCAGAGCTGAAGAGCGACAATCTGTCGGTGTCAGCGGGCCTGACTTCCAGATTCGGCTTCACAGCTCCTCGACTTCTTGACTGCATTTGGACGCACGAACCTCAAGCAGGAACTACGGATGAAAGCAAAAGAGGACTTCCAGGCATAGCGTACCCGGCAGGTCCTGAGCGGCTTGGCCGACCTTACCGCGCTATTATAGCCTATAATATCCCATATGGCAAGTACAATATCAGTTAACCGCTCCGATGGCGCCTCGGCCGGTGCATACGTGTCAGCTTCTGGCATGTCTGCGCTCCTTTGGATTCGGAGACGCGCATACATCGGGGCAAGAAGCGTCCTGACGTAGGCGCCACCCCGCGACAAAAGCATCGCGACGTACTCGACGGACATAACGTACGTTCGCAGGTTCTGGTTAAGAATTGATGAACCTCAGATTAAGTTCCCGCGGCCTGGACGAGTACCTTGCTTGGCTGCAAGTGCGCCGGCAAGGCCTGATCCCTGCTGGGAAAGTTGCATCACCGCGAATTGGCTTCTGGACCCACGTCCGCGCGGAGCACATCGGCGAAGTGTATTACAACTGGCAGATCTCAAAACACTTCCACTTGACGCCGGATTATCAATTGGCCGTGGACCCGGCATATAACCACGCCCGCGGGCCCATCAATCTCTTCGCCCTGCGGTTCCACACCGAGTTTTGATTTGGATGACCCCCGAAGGGTAGGACTAGTATAGCCTAGTCCGAAGAAGCTGTGAAAAAACCGTCTGTCATTCTGAGCCCTTCGCTGTCATCTTGAGCGAAGCGAAGGATCTCGCTCTGGGTTCTCAGGGTAAACACCGCGAAGAATCTGCATTGATCTCTTTGAGAACAAACAAATGCAGATTCTTCGCTTTGCTCAGAATGACAGGGGCTGGCGATTTTTTCGCACTTTCATTGGCCTGGCCCATAGGCGTTAACCGAAGCGGAGGTTCTGCGGATTGAATGCCCGAAGGGCATTAATATCATTAGCCGTAGGTGAAACCTACGGAGAAATGACCCTCCCTTTGCACTTGCTTCGACCCCGGAGGGGTCGAATTCAACCCCTGCGGGGTTGGCTGTTTCTTGTCGCTGGCGTTTTCCGTAGGTTTCACCTACGGCTTATGATCTTGGGTCCCTTCGGGACCTGTCAGAAACGTGATCAGACGTCAAACTGAGACACTGCAAAATGGAATCGACCATCGACCAGAACGGTGAGAATGGCAATCAGGTTTGGTAAGGTGACGCCCAGCGTGGGTACCACCCCGATGGTGTTCTCGTCGCAATGCGGGATGACTTGTTCCGGCGTCATCAATGGACGGTCGCCCTCGAGCGGGATCTCGCGCAGTTCCACGTCCCAATAGCGGCAGAATTTGTGCCAGCACACTTGCACCGGCCCGGTCACCAGGTTGGGACGGTCCGTCGGCAGGTGTTGGGCTCGCCTTTTCTCCCGCCAGTTCCACTTCAGCGCCAGGGCGCCCAGCATTGAGGCCTCGCTCGAACCCGTGGTCGAGGTGCCGATCGAGTTGGCGGCCTCGGGGCAGTGCCAGAGGTCGGCCAGCATGTGGACGCAGCGCGCTTCGATCTGCGCCGACTGCGGATACTCGTCCTTGTCGATCATATTCTTGTCGACGCATTCCGCCATCAGCTAGCCAATCTGCGGTTCCGACCACGTCTGACAAAACGTAGCCAGGTTTTGGCGCGAGTTGCCGTCGAGCATTAACTCGTCGTGAACGATAGCGTAAGCGTGCCGAGGATCCTGGGGACCATTGGGAAATTTATATTTGGGAACGCTGACCGAGAGATCGTGCGAGATGTAAATCTCCTCCAGGACTTCTGATCTGACGTCGTTTTTTCGGTGCAGAGGCATGGGAGTCTTTCCGCGACCATTTTAGCAGGACAGTCACCCCGAGTTTACCGGTAACTCTTGATAACGGCCCAGGAATTCAATTGGCTCGTGCTGTCCTAATTTGGCCGTAGCGCCGCCATCTTGGCGGCTCAATTGCCGGCTGGAAGCCGGCGTTACGGGCCAAATTAGGACACTACCTGACATTCTAATGCATAGATCTCCTCGCTAGAACCTGATCGACAGCAATTCTACCCCGGTGTCGGTGTGGCTCGCCCGCTTTGGATATAAGAAGTAAGATCCCACCCGACAAGCGTAAGGAATCGGTAGACCTTGCCGTGTCTCTTCTGAACGCCGCCGCTCGGGCCGGGAAGGCCCACGAGGAATGGGCCGAGCTTAAACCACCGCGGCGTAGCACAGGAAAGGACCTTCTGCACAAAAAGCGTTCTCCACTATTTTCGAGCGTTTGAAAAGGGCGTAGAATGTGCGGGCCTTAAAGTTTATGATGGGAAATCCAGCCGGGATTCCTTTCTGGGGGTCTTAGATGCGCGCACGCTTCTTTCTTCCAATCGTGCTCTTTGCGGCTGCGGCTCTGGCTTTCGAGCCGCCGGTCGATACCGCCGGGCCTCTGACCGTACGCATAGAACGGCCGTCGTTGGGCCCCTACGGAGCCGGCGGTTGGGTGAAGTTCGACCAACCGGATGCTCCTTCCACATTGAATGTGGAACTAAGCAGCACTGCCGACAAGCCCTTGCAGGGCACACTCCGCGTGCGCGTCACCGACCGCTGGCGCGCCGAGCCGGGAGGGCCCGTGCCCTTCACCCTCCCGCCGCGCGGCTCCATGACTCTCGCTTTTCAGCTCAGTTTTGGCAGCGGTACCTACAATGCGTTCTATCCGATTCATGCCTTGGCCGAGTTCGATTACGAGGGCCGGCACCTGGTGGCGCACCCCATCCTGATCGTCGCCACCACTCAGGCAAACGTCCCGCGCGCGCCCTTGCCGGTGGAATGGAAGCCTGTCGCCGTGCCGGCTAATGGCGCCCTGGGTCTGTGGCGCGAACCGGTGCGGCGCGAGCGATCCATCGTCCACGCGGAACGACCGCAATCCGGGGCCACGGGGCGAGAGACTTTCGAATTCCACCCTACCGTGCAATTCTCCGAGCGCCTCGAGCGCCGCGAGGGTATCGCCATGACGCTGGGGCCACGCCCGCCTTCGCAGCGCGAAATCGTGGACGCCTGCTTGGTTGAATATCCCTTGGCACTGCCTCATTCTCAGCCTCTGGTTATGCGCTTCGGCGCTGCCGCTCCCAGCGGCGCGCTGTTTCGCGTGCGTGCCCTGCGCTTCGACGCCCCCGCCGAAGAAGAAGGCACGGTCCTGTTCGAAAAGCGGGTGACCTCGAAGTCTCCCCAGGACACAGAGGTGGATCTCGCTCGCTACGCCGGGCAGAACGTGCGAATACAGCTTGAAAGCGCCGGCGAGGCGGGCCCGGCCTGGTGGCTCGAGCCTACAATCGTTGTCGGCAAGCCTCGGACTCCCACTGCCTTTCCGCCGCCCGCGGGCGCACCCTCGCGCTTGCTCGGCACGGTGCAGGGCTATCAAGCGCGTGTGTATCCGGGCGCGCGCGGCGCGCTCGATTCCACCATTGCGCTGCTAAGCCGGGATCGCAGCCTGATGTTTCACGGCTTCCGCATCCAAGTGCTGGGTGACGATCTCGGCGACTGGCGCTCGGCCAGCGAGTTGCTGGAGGCCCGCGAGGAGCCTGCCGCCGGGCGCTATCGCGTGCGCCATCGATTCCGCAGTTGGGCCGGCACGTTCGACCTGCTCACCGAAATGTGGGTAGACGCCCGCGGCCTTCAGGTCCACTTTTGGCTCGAAAACGAACCTCCCGCGCGACCCTGGCTGCGTGTCTATCTCCAGGATATCGCAGCCGGGTCGTGGAACGAGCGCCTCGTTAGAGTCTATGCCGGCCCTGGCAACGTCATTCAGGACCCGCAGGCTTTCGAGCTATCCTTCGGCGGCCACCAACTTGCCACCTCCTTCGTAGGCTTCGATTTTGCCAATGGCGTCTCGCTGCTTCAGGGTGTGGATGCCGTACCGGACCGGCTCGAAATCGACCCGCAGGATCGCACCTACACGCTGATGACTCCGCACTCGCAAACCATCAGCTTTCTCCCCGCTGCCAGCGTCTGGGATGCGGTGAAGCTATGGCGGGTAAATGAGGTTCGCGCCGCGGCGGGCGTTTCGAAGCTGGCCGGACGCTTCGTATTCGACCTCTGGGAGGGCCGTTACGCGTCAAGCGCCCAGGCCCTGGACCGGGCATTCCGCTATGGCCTGACCGACGCGCTGGTTGTCTGGCACAATTGGCAGCGCTGGGGATACGATTTCCGGCTGCCCGACGTCTTCCCGCCCAACCCACAGTTGGGCACACTCGAAGAGTTCCAGAAATTGGTGGAGACATGCCGCGCACACGGCGTGTTGTTCGCCCCGCATGACAACTACATTGACTTCTATCCCGATGCCGAAGGCTTCAGCTATGACAACGTGGTTTTCCAGGACAACGGCGAGCCGCAGCGCGCCTGGTACCATTCCGAGCGGGATGCGCAAGCCTACCGCGCCCGCCCCGATCGCCTCCACCCACTTGTCGAGCGAAATCTCAAGCTCATCAAGGATAGTTTTTCGCCCACAGCGTATTTTATAGACGTGTGGTCGTCGATGGGCCCGTACGATTTCTGGACTCCCGACGGGCAGTTTGTGGACCGCGGCGTCACGCGCCAATCGTGGGGGGAGACCTTCGCCTGGATCCGCAATTACCTGGGCGATGATGCGCCGCAGATCTCCGAAGCCGGCCACGACAAGTTGATCGGCTGGCTCGACGGCGCGCAGGCCAATCACTTGCGCGTCGACTCCAAGCCCAGCAGTTTCGTGTGGAACATCCACTGCGCCGATGCCGAGCGCATCCCCTGGATAGACGCCGCCTACC
>Ga0181538_10004612_pt1 | contig 12750 bp, 12 predicted proteins | sample PEATcosm2014_Bin_40_FD_119773 | JGI IMG/M metagenome (GOLD analysis project Ga0181538, IMG submission 119773) | Peatland microbial communities from MTU Mesocosm Facility, Houghton, MI, USA - PEATcosm2014_Bin23_30_metaG | ecosystem: Environmental > Terrestrial > Soil > Wetlands > Peat | place...
CCCACATTTCGGGAGGTTCACCTTCCGCAGTGGTGTCTGCAGGCGCAGCCCATCCCGTAATCGAGTGGTTCCAATCTGCCTCCCCTGGGCTACTTACAGTGCGGAAAGTCAGCGGCGCTCGCTGCGGCGTAGAGGTCGAGAAGCATCTCGATATTCTCTCCGGGGCTCGGGAAGCCCTCGTACAGACGGTCGATGGCGTTGGCCTGTTGCTCGGTGAACGCAACACGGGCTTCGGGATGGTTGAGCAGACCCGCAGTTGCGATATGTGATTGAAGCGCTCAACGAGTGGCGCATTCCGATCCCGCATGAGACTCTGCTTCCGCTGATGGCTCAGCTTGAGCCGCTGGCGGATTTTTTCGGATGTCGAACTTTGTGGGCCGCCGCGGGGATGGCAACGGGAGCTTTTGAAGCTAAGGAAATAAGCGCGCAACGCGCGACGGCTAGACCCATGATCGACCGCCTTTGAGGCGGCCCAACTCGTCAAGCCACCCGCTCTGGGGCGTGTCTGACTATGGAATCCTGCGTTTCACCTCGTCGAAGAAATTCAGCAGCACGGTGAGGTGGACCGAGACGATCCCGCTTCCCGCCGCTTCCGGTGCGTTAAAGCACGGCGAAGCGCTTGCCGTCCGGAGCCAGGTCCAGGTTCAGCAACCCCGGATTGAAAAGCTGTTTTTCGGACCACACCCGGGGCTTGCCTGGCAAGAACGAATCGCCACTGATCGTGTAGTCCACTACCATGATCCGGTTATCCGCACTCTCATAGAACAGCTCCCGGCCATTCTTCGCCCAGAACGAATGCTTGCCGCCGCCGCTCGAAACCTGGCATTTGCCTTCACGCCTGGCCGGAAAAGGCCGAACATAAATTTCGCCGTGCCCCGATTCATTCGACTGGTAAGCGATCCAGCGGCCATCCGGAGAGAAGCTGGGAAGCAACTCGTCGGCCGGCGTCTGGAGAAATGGCTCCGGGACGCCAGCTTTGGGACGATCGGGATCGGTGAGATCCAGCGGGAGCGTCGAAAGATCCCCACTCCGTGGGATTCTTTCGAAGTACGCCAGCCGCCGGCCGTCAGAGGAGAAGGACCACGGAACCAGATTTTCCGAGCTTTGGAGCAACGTCTGGGGATCTCCCGCTCCGTCGCTGCGAATCCAATACAAATTGTGGTCGCCGCCGACCGACCCAAAGACAATATGCTTGCCGTCGGGCGCCCATACCGCCGAATTGGAATGACCGGTAGATGTCAGCCGGCTGATGTTGTCCCGGTCGAGGTCATAAATGTAAATGTCCTGGCCATCCCCGATGAAACCCAGCTTTCGTCCATCGGGCGAGAAGCGAGGTTGCGTATAGATGCCCGGCGTGGCAAGGAGGGGCTGGATCCTGCCGGAACTGTCCAACCACCCGACCCGCCACACTTGCGTGGTGCTCTTGCCGGTCACATAGACAAAGGTTCCCGTCGCGGAAAAATCGAACTGGCCGCCGCCCGTAGCGGCATTGGCCTGCACATCGTCTAATAACCGCACAGGTGCGCCGTGCACCTCCAGACGCTCGGGATCGAACTCCACGCCAAACAGAATTCCCTGGCGTACATAGAGCAGGTGTCCGCCAGGCAGGTATCGGCCAAAATACGCGCCACGCTGCAGGATTTTGATTTGCATGGTCTGCAAAGAAACAGCTTCGATGTTGGCATTATCCATCCCGCTGACGGATGCCGAGGCTGTAAAGATGACGGCGCGCGAGCCGGGCAACACCTGTGGCCAGCGGTGGGCGATTTCGCCGGGCCCTAGTTTGGTGAGGGGCTGTGTTGGGCCGCCTCCGGCGGGAACCCGCGCCAGCGGAAACGTCATCCCCATGGCCGCCACGATATTTCCATCGTCGCCCCAACTGGCCCCCTGGGCGCCAGACGACACGATGCTCGTCAGCGACACTGGCGCTCCGCCCTGAACGGAAATTTTCCTGAGATGGCCGCTTCCGAAGAATCCGATCCACTGCCCGTCGGGAGAGAAGAACGGGTCGAAGCCCCCCTCGGTGTCCGGCAGCAGTGTAGGTTCGGCGTCACTAAGCAGGCGTGTGGCGAGTTGCTGCCTGCCATCGGCGCCGCGCGCCGGAAACACCAGCCTGCGGCCGTCGGGCGAAATGGCCGCGGTGGTGCTTGAGCCCATTATTGCCCCCGGCCCCAGATCCATGCTGAACCGCGTGAGTGGACGATCGACCCGGCGCGTTGTGCGCCATGCGATCCAGCAGGCAGCCAATGCGACGATCGCGAGCACCGCCGCCGAGGTCCACGCTGCGGCGGCGCCTTGGTTCCGGTGGAACGCCCCGGCCGCGCCTCCGATTGCAGCGGAGTCCTCCAGCGGATCCCAAACATCGCCAATGTCCCGCAAGCGCTTCCTGCGATCTTTTTCCAGGCAGCGCCGCAACAGCCGCTGGATCTTCGCCGGCACTCGCGTGAGATCCGGATCTTTCGCGATCACCGCCGCTAATATGTCCGTGGTGGTCCCTCCGCGGAAGGCTGGGGTGGCGGTCAGCATCTCGTACAGCACGCAGCCGAACGCCCAGATGTCGGCGCGCTTATCCACCGGCTCGCCACGCGCTTGTTCGGGGGCCATGTATGCCGGCGTGCCCACGATCACGCCCGTTTCACTGATCGTGACCGTGGACTCGTGGGCGGCGCGGGCTCCCGCGGAGGAAACTTTTGCAAGCCCGAAATCGAGCACCTTCGCCGTGCCGTCCGGCTTGATCTTGATATTGGCAGGCTTGAGATCCCGGTGAACGATCCCTTTTTCATGTGCGGCTTCGAGCGCGTCGGCGATCTGGCGTGCGATTTTGATCGCCTCATCGAGTTCCACCGTACCTTGCTTGATTCGTTCCGCCAGCGTCGGACCCTCCGCCAGTTCCAGCACCAGGTAATCGGGTCCGACGTCGTAGAGTTGGCAGATGTTGGGATGATTGAGCGCGGCAACGGCGCGGGCCTCACGTTCAAAGCGCTCAGTGAACGCGCTCTGACAGACCTTGACGGCCACGATGCGATCGAGCCTGACATCGCGGGCCTTGTAGACTACGCCCATTCCTCCAACTCCGATCGCGGAGAGGATTTCATAGGGACCGAGTTTGTCGCCCGCCGATAGCGGCATAACAACTCAAGTCAGTTTAACCGATCAGAAAGTGCCCGAGTTGAATCCCGTGGTCTTCGCAAGTTTTCTAGCGATTGCCACGTCCATGGAACATGGCGTTGTGGCCGACAGACGGGGTTACCGGTAACTGCAGTCGCGGCTCATTCAGGCGCGAACCGGACGGCTGGCGCCCTTCACGAGCGTGTGCCCGCCGCGATGATTCGTCCTCTCTGCGGAAACGATCTTCGGCAATGGCGCTCATCACGCCGCGGCGCGGACCACGCCGTCATGGGCGAACGGCATGGCTACGGTTCAATGGGACCTGCGTTATCGATTGCGTGCCGTGAGAACGGCGTTGTCCGCCCTGCGGCAGTCGGAAGTGAGGAACACTGATATTGCGCGATTCAGTGTTACCTACTCGCGTGGCCACCGCACTCGCTAAGTCGATATCCACTCCACGCTCGTCCACACCACACGACGACAAAAACGCACGCAAACGACCCGCAAAACGAGCGCAAAGGCCGCCATCTTTCGCCCGTGGCACTCGCCACAGTCACGGAACGCGTCAAGGCGCGATGGATCCACGAATGTGACGCTATCCGACTGACAATAAGTCAGTTGGGCGATCCTGCTGTCCCCAAAACTCATGTTTTCGGGACAGTCGTGCCATCGCGGGGAACGTCGTCATCGTCGTTGCGATCGAATTGCGCCTTCGATTTTTGGCACGCCCCGAATATCACGAAATTGTTCCACGAAAACGACGCGATTTTCGGCGCGCCTATGTCGTCTCGCTGCACGGATCCTTCCGAGTAGTTACACCAACTCCGCTCCTATACTCCCGTCAGGGGTCGCCACGATTGCGTGAGTTCCGTATCTCGCGGTGAAAGCATTTTGCGCTCTGAGCGCCGCGAAAGCGATGAGCTGATCGGTGTGAAACTCCGAAACAGCGTTCAACTCCCCTGCAGCACAGGCGCGGCGCGCGCATGGCTGTCGTTGGCGAAGGGCAGCGCATCAGCGGCGTCTCTTCAGCGATTCCATGACAAGCGCTCTTGCGACTGCGTGCCGTGAGAACGGCGTTGCGAAGTAAAAAAACCGTCGCCTATGGCCGACACCAGCATGCAGCAGCGTCGCGAATTGGGCGTCGTCCAGCCGTTCTGCCACGCGGTACACGCTCGCCGGCACGTCGCCGTTGAAAGGCGAGGAGCATAGAGCCGCTCGGTGTTCGACTACGTGCCGTCGAGGAGGATGCGGTCGTCACAGGTTGCTGTGCGCCAGGTTCATATGCGCCCACGGCCGCGCATCGTTGCGGCCGAACGCGCGGCTCCTCAGAATGAAGAGCGCGGCGCGCCAGCCGGCGTCGCGCAGCAAACCGCGGGCGCTCTCGATCCACCGCTTCCCCGCGCTCGCGCCTGGCCGCGCGGGCAGGCAGCAGCCTCCGCAGGCTGGTCGATCGCCAGCCTCATCATGCAGCAGCGTCGCGAATTGGGCGTCGTCCAGTCGGTCTGCCACGCGGTACAGGCTCACCGGCTGTCGCCGTTGAAAGGCGAGTCGTCGAGGCGGATGCGGTCGAACCACAGGTTGCCATGCGCCAGGTCCACATGCGCCCACAGCCGCGCATCGTTGCGGCCGAACGTGCGGCTTCTCAGAATGTAGAGCGCGGCGCGCCAGCCGGGGGCCATGTCGCACGGGCCGTACGCGTCCACGATCAGGGCGCACTCTTCCCCTGGCGCAATTCGTCGTGCGTGTGTGGTTCAGGCATAGGGTTAACTCCGCGTTCCCTAAATACGCGCTCACGTTCCCATTGAAGCGAGCGAAATTCTCGCGGCCCCCTCGCGCGCGCACGGAGGGCCCCCCTCCCCAGGGCGCAAAAGGCTGGCGTTTGGCCGGCGGGCGCTCGGCGGCGCGGGTTGCGATCACGGCCTGGCCAAAGCGTGAACCTTGAACGGAGCGTTCGAGGTATATGCTACAAACTGCGCCAGTTGCGCCTCTGCCCTGTCCCTAAAACTACAGTTTTTGACACCGGAATCGCGACCTGGAAGCCCTTTGTTTGCATTGCGGGTTCAGCGTGGCTGCAGATAGGTTTTTGGGACAGTTCCGGCCAAGCTCTGCGCACCAATTCTCGGGCGTTCGCCAGTAAGTCGAACCCCGGCGACTTATTGCAGATTTTCACGGGAACGATCACCGATTTCAGTTGAGAGTGATCAACGATTTCATCCTTGGCGATCACCATCGGAGCGATACGACGCTGGAGCCGTGCAACCTCGGCGTGGGCAAAAGGCAATCTGCGATTCCAGGTGTGCCATGAACTGGCCCACGCGATCGCGCTTCTCTACGGTTGTCAGTAAGGTCGCGTGCAACTCCAACGCGTACTCCTGCCCCGCGAGTGCTCGCGGTGCGGACACGAAAGATTCTGAGCCTGACCGGGGCCGCACTAAGCACCATCGTGAAGGCCGAGCGTGCAACGCCTCGGCGATGCCGGCTCCGCTGTGCTCCGCACAAGGAAGGCCGCGCGCCTCGAAATCTACGTAACCGGATTACTCGAAGCACGCCGTAGATTGAGAACTTCAGCGCGCGCGTCGCCAGCAGCCGGGCGCGGCACAGCGCATCCAGCACGCGCGCACCGCGCCACAGGCCACGGCCGAGCTGCGCAGCGTGGATCGCCGCCGCCAGTGCTGCGATCATCTGGTCGGCGTGCGGAGGCCACCGTGTACCCGCAGCCCAAGGGCATCCCGCTGCAATTCGGCGCCGGCGACATTCGCGCCATCGCAGCCACGGATCTATATCGAGAACGGAAGCCGAGCCCGCGGGCAAGCCACGATGCGACGCCCGCGAAGAAGCAAGCAGAAGGCCTTAAAGAATCGAACCCGCCAGCCTGTTTTCCAAAACGTGATGGCTTTGGCAGCGATCTCGTTTTGCCGCATATCAGCAGCTTTTTTGGCAGCGGGGCCGAAGCCAGTTTTTTGGTAGCAACCCTGGTAGCAACGCCGTTCGTCTAGGACCGTCTACAAGCGTTTTCGCTGTCTACGGATGTTTCTAATGCATTGATAATAGACAGGCGGAGCCGTAGTAGACGGTCATAGTGTCAATTCGTAATCAGCAGGTCGCCGGTTCAACCCCGGCGGGTGGCTCCATCTTTTCTCTGAAAACAAGAGACTTCTCCCAAGCCTCCGATTTCAAATACCTCCATTTTGGCTCCAACTGTGCCAAAACTGTGCCAAAACCCCTTCATGCGGCCTCTCCTGTGCCAGAACCCGTTTTTTCATTCGCTTTGCGATTCAGTTTCCCGAGAGCCTCGCGCTTCATCTGCAGCTTCATCTGAGAGTACTTCTTGAACACCTTCGCGTCGCCCTGGCGCAACAGCTGCGTCACCCATTCGTCGGCCACGCCACCGGCGCTCAGACGAGTCGCATACGTCGACCGGAGATCATAAATCCGGAAGTACGGAACCTTCGCCTTCCTCAGCGTGGTTGCCCAGACCTTCTTGAAGCTAGCCTGATATCCCAACGGGTTGTCCGGGTTGGGAAACAGGAATGGACTCGGACCCGAGATCGAAACCTGCTTCTTGAACGCTTCCACTGCCAGTTCAGTTAACGGCACCTCCGCAACCCCACTGGCGGTTTTGGAGTCCGGAATCCAAACAACCGCGTTGGCGAGATCCACATCCTCCTTCTTCATTGGAGCAAGCTCTTTATAAACCCGCAGACCAGTTTCCGTGATGATGCGAACTACATTCTGCAGGTAGTTCGGTGCGATGCCCTCGATCGTCTCCTGTTCCGACCATGTCATGTAGTGCGGCCGGAAAAGCCCCTTCACCCGAACCGGGAACTCCACCCCGGAACATGGATTGGCCACCAACAACTTCTTGCGGACGGCGACGTTCAGCATCCTCCGCAGCACTCGATACTCCTGATGAACCGTGCTCGGCTTGACGAGCCCCTTAGCCACCTTCCCTTCGGCCCTGGTGATCTCGACACGTTGCTCCAAACGGCTACGCAAATATCGCTCGATCAGATCTGCCGTCAAATCGATCAAGAGAACCTCCCCAAACTGAGCGTTAAGGTGCTTTGCCACGCGCGAATGTTAGCGCCGGTTTAAAAGAGCAGCGTTTTCGCCGGTTTTGACGCCGGGGTGAACGCCGGTTTTGACGGCGAGGCACACATCTGCGGCCCCGCGCGCCTATTTGCGGCGCGCGGCACATGGTCGGTGTCGGCGAAGCGGCGGCGCCTACTCGATAGGAGACCCTCCTGCGCCGTCAACGTGAGCAGGAGCATTGGAACACCGAGGGTGTTTGGTGTCCGGCCGGACCGATTCGATCACCAGGTAGAGTCTATCGGCGCTGTTGACCTTGCCCGCTATGCAGTACGCCTTATTAGGCGAGATGAGCTGGGCTTTGGTGAAGTCGTACAGACGATAAACGCGCTGGGTGTCGCGGTCCTGTATCAAGAACACCGCGCACGAACGGTATTCCGTCCGCGAGAGCAGGAATAGATGATTGGCGCTGAAGTTGAACATCAGATGAGATGGAGGTAAGGGCTGAAGCCGGAAGCGGGAGCCGAGGCTCCCGCCCCCAGTGGCAGCGCCGTTGAGGGGTTATCCCGGCGGACTCCTCCGTGACGGGTTATCGCACAGCGCGGCGCTTGCTCGGAGCCGACCTGCAACTACTCGGTCGGCGGAATCGGATTCTTCGACTTACGCAAACTATCTCCGCCGAGCAGGAAGATTTCGGAGTTCTCCACGAGCCGGTCGGCGATGGCGGTGGCGATGGTCGTGTTGAAGAGGATGTTGCCCCAGTCGGAGAACGCTGTGTTTGTGGTGATAATTGTTGACCGCTTTTGGCTGTGACGGGTGGAAATGACCTGGTAAAAGAGATTCGAGGTCTGCTGATCGAGGGCCAGGTAACCGAGCTCATCCACGACAAGCGCCGTGGGCTCCGTGTACGTCTTGAGTTTGCGGACCAGAGAGTGATCGACTTGCGACGCGAGCAGATGGTTCAGCATGTCCATCGCGGTGGTGAACAGGATGCGCTGATTGGCCTGGCAAATGCGCCAACCGATGATTTTCGATAGGAATGTTTTGCCGACCCCAGGATTGCCGATGAACACCAGGTTGGTGCCCTTGTGGAGAAACTCCAGGTCGAGCAGACGCAGGATGCGGTTTTTGTTTTGCAGCCGGGACTTGTGATGCTGAAAGTGGAAGCCGTCAATGCTGGGCTGCGCCTGCAAGCGCGAGCATTTGAAGCGGCGCTCAATGGCGCGGTGGTTGCGGGCCTCCAGTTCCATATCGGCAAGCCATTCCAGGGTTGCGGCCACGCTGAGGTTCTTGGTGGCGGCCTCAGAGATTGTCGTCTCCAGTTGGCGGCTCATCGTCGACAAGCTCAGTTGATCGAGTTTCTCTGGCAGGGTCATCGGATTCCTTTTCGGATTCAAGAATGAAAGCATCGTAGGGCAGCAGCGACAACGGATCGGTCGCCAGTTCGTTCAACCGCGGGTCGCGGAGACGAAGGGGTGGCTGCGGCCGGCGTGGCGCCTGCTGCTGGCGGAGGATGTTGGCAATGTAATCGGCACCGAAAGCGCGAGCGGCATTCGCTTTGGCGAGGGCGCCGGCCACTGCCTCCGGCCCATACTGTCGGATCAGTTCCAACAGTTCGTTGAGTTGGCGCGACAACACACGGTCGCTATCGGCCACGCCACGCAGATAGCCCTCGGCTACGTCGGCGGCGCAGAGGCCGTCCATAAAATCGAGGAAGCGTTGCTGCGCCTGAGAGCGGCGGGCCGCCGGCCGTTGTTCCGCCAGTTCCCGCTCGAAACGCTCGGCGCCGAAGGTCTGGCCGCGCCGCCAACTGCGCGCGTAAGAAACGATCTCCTGGTAACGATGGTAAATGGTAACGGAGCTGGAGTCTGCTTTCACTGTGAGCCGGCGTCCTACAAAGCGATGCGGGACGCAGTATCGATTGCCATCGAACTGCAAGCGGAGATCTTTGTGAACCAGAGGCTCCGCCGTGTCACGGTAATCGTACGGGATAACGGGCAGCGGGCGTAGGGCATCGGCCCGGAAGCGATCGATAGGCTTCTGTCGTGTCTCGTGGTGGAGGCGCTGGTTGGCAACCTCTGCCAGCCACTGTCGCGCCTGGCGGTTCACATCGTGCAGGTCGGTGAACTCGCGCAAGGGCCAGAAGTTTTGACGCACGTATCCGATGCCGCCGCGCTCCACTTTTCCCTTTTCCCAGCCGCTGGCCGGATTGCAAGCCCGTGGGACGAAGTTGTATTCGCGAGCAAAGGCCAGGAACCGCGGGTGGAAGCGCACCAACCGGCCATCATGTTCAGCCACGGCCGTGGCCAGATTGTCGTAGAAAACTTCCCGGCTCACGCCGTTGAAAGCGGTGAATGCGTGAACGTGACAACGCACGAAGGTCTCAAAACACTGGCTGTGAGTGAACTCCAGATACGACATCCGGCTGTGCCCATCAACCAGCGCGAAGGCATACAGCTTACGCTGATCGCCCTCGTAGTTGAGAGCGCCGAAGTGGCCCCAGTCTACCTCGAAGCGTTCGCCTGCTTCGGGTTCCATGCGCACAAAGGCGCGTTTGGATTGCGGTTCCGGGCGCACCTTGTAGATGTAGTCGCGCAGGATCGTATGGCCGCCGTCATAGCCAAGAGGCCGCAATCGTTGCTCAATGACGGCGGCGCTGGCGCGGGCGTCCTTCGCCAGCAGTTCGGCGATGGTGGGTTTGAAGGGATCCAGTTTGCTGACGCGGGACCGCGCCGCCGCCGGCGTCTGCGCCGGCGCCTCCAAGTATTTCTTGATGGTGTGCCAGCTCATACGCAGATGCTGTTCGATCTTGCGAATGGGCCAGTGCTCGGCCCAATACAGGTGATGCAAATCGTTGATCTGGTCGGTGGTGAGCATGGCTCGTTTCCCTTTATGGGGCACAACACGGACCTTTGACCAGAGGGCTGTTGTTGGCAAGAATTAGCCGATGTTTTGGATTCAATGGCTTGCGGGATAGCTGGGTTGTTGTTGGCAAGATCCGAAGCTGAGTTGTTGTTGGCAAGACGGCGTTGCCGCCGCTGCTGGTCCCGTTGGCGCTGGCACTGCCGGTTTCGCTCTACCCGCCCAGGATTCTGTTCGCGCAATTGAATCCAGTAGCCCGGATGCTCCGCGCGCCACTTCTGCGCGCTATCCTGGCACACTTGGCGATACACCGGATCGCTAGCGACCTTCCGCCGATGGTAATCGTTACCGCGCCGCCGCTGGCAGGCCGGATCACTGCAAGCAGTCTGAGCAGGCTGAAACTTGGATGGCTGAAACGAACGCTGGCAATAGCGGCAGACCCGTTCTCCCATGAGCCCGTTCTCGCATGCCGCGGCGCTCGGTTGCAGGGGATGCTCCGCTCAGGCAAGCAATTTAGAAACTCATGTAGAGTGTGTACCGCGTCCCCGCCACTGGGTGTGTTCCTTTGAACTACAAAACCGGCGAAAATGCCGCTGTTTTATCCCGGCGCTAACACGCGAATACGACAAATGCGTCTTCTGTGCCCGTATGGGTGGTTTAGAAAAGCCTTCGAGGAAATGCGCCGACCATTGCGCGAATGTGAGCTGTTCACCTTTACGCAGCAACGGCAGTGTATTACCGTCGCGGGCCTGCAATCTTTCGCGCAACCGTTTCTGAGCTTCGTCCCAATCCTCCGTGTTCGTTGATTCTCTCTGGCGTTTGCCGGCGCGGTCGCGATAATCCATCCACCAGAACTTTGATTCCTCCTTTCGAAAAAGACTTCCATCGTGTTTCCTAGGTCTTGCCATTTCCCACCTCCTGTTTGAATTCTGCGCGGAAGGGCTCGAGATCCGATTTGAGGAACCGGATATTTCGGCCCATCACGCGGAGATGGGGAATCTGCTTTCGCTCAACCCAAAGATACACTGTTTGGACGCTGACACCCAAGTACACGGCGGCTTCGCGGACCGTCAGGGGAAGTTCCTCGGCGAGGAGCGCTAAGCCTGCGGCGCTCGATCCTGTGGAATTGCTGGGGGGGAGGTGCTTTGGACTCATGTCTGTTTGTACGGCATGCGTTGGTTTTCCGCCAAAAATGTCCTGCGGCAGCGAGGTATGCCGTTCACAACACGGATCGAACACTTGCCCAACGAAGCGTGGAGGTCCGTCAAGAAACCTTGCCCGTCGACCTCACAATGAGCGGTGTGGCGACTGCCTCGGATCGCTCGCCCACGACGGCCTGAGGGCTGTGGGCATGGGCAGCCTGCCAGACTGATTCGTCACGGGCTGAAACCGAATTCAGCGGGAGGCCGTGGGTCTCATAATCGATGATCGTATCTGCTTCATCCCCTCGCCGCTTCAGACCTTCCGTTTGCCTGAGAAATGGATATCCGCGACCGAGTCTGAAAGCGGCGGTCGAGCGATTCAAGGCGTTCGAGCGCATCAAGCAATTCCAGGCCTACCTCGCGCATTGTGTCGCACGGCCTGGCGAACTGTTCCACGTGCTTGATCGCGAATTTGATTCGATCTATCACGACGCGGGCTTGGTAGGCCATCTCGAATTCCATCGCTGAAAGCCGAGACTGAGCGTCGGCTTCGGCTTCGATGGTCTCCGCGATTTCGCGCATGTTTTCTGACCTCATAGATTTTCACCCACTGACCGGACTCTTCGCCCACCGTAGAGCAATAGTAGGGCAAACCGCGTGACCCTCCAAAAGTACCGATGTAATTGGCAGTCCCACGGCGTAGGACGCAAATGACAGTCATGCGCGTTGGCGGTACTCCGAAATTCCGAGAATCGTTGCCTTCACTCCACTGCTGCTTCGGAAATTCCGAGAATCTCGGCCCACTCCGTGGATTTCAAGCAACCCAGTTGAACTTTCCGCCCTAGCGGCTCCAACGGTTTTTCGGTGAAAACCGAATCCTCCCGTAGAATCCTGGCTGAGGATACAACCCATCGTGTTTCCGTCGATTGACGATCTCCGGCAGAAATTCCAGGAAGCCAAGTACATCGTTGACGAGGTGACGCTGTCCCAGGTGTACGTGGCGGGAGAGTTGAAGAAACCGGTACTGATTGAAGGGCCGCCGGGATGCGGCAAGACAGAGCTTGCGAAAGCGCTGGCATTTGCTCTTGACACGGTGGTGGAACGCCTTCAGTGCTACCCGGGTATCGATGAAGAAAAGGCCATTGGAAAGTTCGATACCGCTCTGCAGAAGCTCTTCCTCGAAACACAAGCGGACCAGCTCGGCACGGACTGGGAGTTCATTCGGGGCCGGCTCCATACCCTGGACTTTTTCGTTCAGGGCCCAATCATGCGCGCGCTGCAGTACATATCGAAGCCGTGCGTCCTGCTGATCGATGAGGTGGACAAAGTGGACGAGGAGTTCGAATCGATGCTCCTCGAAGTCCTCTCGGAATGGCAGCTCTCGATCCCGCGGCTTGGTACCGTGCCGCACAAGACAATCCCATTTGTCATCCTCACGTCAAATGAAGTCCGCCGGATTGGCGATCCGCTGCGGCGCCGGTGCGCCTATTTCAGAGCCGAATTCCCGACCGTCGAACGGGAGGCGGAGATTTTGAAAACGCGGAGCAGAACGGGGAGCGCCGCGCTTCAGCGACAAATCGCCGGCCTGTCGTATGCACTCCGGGCTTAC
>Ga0181538_10004617_pt1 | contig 12743 bp, 10 predicted proteins | sample PEATcosm2014_Bin_40_FD_119773 | JGI IMG/M metagenome (GOLD analysis project Ga0181538, IMG submission 119773) | Peatland microbial communities from MTU Mesocosm Facility, Houghton, MI, USA - PEATcosm2014_Bin23_30_metaG | ecosystem: Environmental > Terrestrial > Soil > Wetlands > Peat | place...
TGCGAACTTGAGGATAGAACAGGCCTTGCGGCAGGAGATCCTTCGAAAGATGCGGGATGTTCATCAGCCCTTGCGGCGAAAACGTCTCCGCGTGGCGAACCCCGCCGAAGATTACCAGCACGATCTTCTGCGCCGGAGCCTTGCCTCCCGCGCCCCACTTTCCCGCCAGGCGCTTCTCGAAAATACCCTCCGCGAGAAGCAACCCGGCAGCGCGTAAGAAGGCGCGCTTCGTCTGGTCCATGGCACACCCCACTTTAAGGTAAGCTTCCCCGCCGGTCCAAACCAGCCGGCGGCCAACGCCCTCGCCCGCCACAACGCCCGTCTAGTAAGAATACTAGGAGCCCGCCGTCAGTCGTGTCAAGCGTTTGCCGGTGACCCCAATCCGTCGATGAGGGAGGACGAGGATGGTAGAGGCGCATGGCCCTGCGCCCCTCGCGGCTGGACGCGCGCGGTGTAGGGGTAGGGCTCGCCCTACACTCGTCGCGGCCGGCGGAAATGCGGGGACGGCAAGCCGTCCCCCTACAGCACGGACCGCTGGCTCTTCATTTCATCCCTTCCAGAATCGACCCTACGATGCCGCCGACGACGCCGCCCTCGACTGATTCCTTGTGCTGCCGCGGCATATACTCCATCAGCTTGTGCGCCAATCTGGAGATGGGCAGGGTTTGCAGCCAGATTCTTCCCGGCCCGGTAAGAGAAGCGAGAAAGATTCCGTCGCCGCCGAAAATCATGTTCTTGATTCCCGGCACGGTGGTGATCTCGAAGGAAACTGAAGTCTGGAACGCGCCCACGTGGCCGGGATGCACGCGCAGGTTTTCGCCCGGAGCGAGGTCTTTGGTGATCAGCTCGCCGGAAAGCTCGATCCAAGCATGGCCCACCCCGCTGACGCGCTGCAGCAGGAATCCGTCGCCGCCGAAAATTCCCGCTCCCAGTGACTGCTGGAAGCCGACGCTGAGCTGGATTTGCGGCGTCGCGCACAAAAACCCGTGCCGGTGAATCATGTATTCCTGCCCCCCGCCGACTTCGATGGGCACAATGTGCCCCGGCAGCTTGGTGGCGAACGAAATCCCGCCCGGGGCGCCAATGGCGCGGTACTCTGTCATGAACAGCGATCCCCCGCCCGCTACACGCCTCAGCACACCGAAGATGCCTCCGCCCCCTGCGAACTGGGTGTGTGTCATCATCTGGATGGAACTGGTCATCCAGGAAAGTTCTCCGGCCTCAGAGATGACAGACTCGTTGGGGTCAAGCACAATTTCAAGCACCGGCATGGTGGTGCCGAGGATGCGGGTTTGCATGGCAGTCTCCTTGATTGAATTGCGCGTCCTCCGACGGGCTTGGGGCACGCGCTGGTCGCTCGACTGAACTTATACCATGAAATCACTCGGTGACAAGTGGACTGCGCGTTTCGTATTGTCCTGGTTTCGGCGTAGCGCTGGCCTTAAGGCCAGCATCTGCCGACCTAAAGGTCGGCGCTACCCGTCAAATCAGGACACCACCGCGCGTTTCACAACGTCAGTTATCCTGAGCGAGGATTCTGTGGTCTCTTGGCTCTCCACTGAGCGTGAAAATCACTCCCCCTTCTAACCTGCTCGTAGGGGGACGGCTTGCCGTCCCCTAATGAACAGGGGTAGGGAAAGCCCTACTCCTACACGTCCTTGACGCAACGCAGGATCTTTCCAATTTACTGGCACTAGCGTTGGGCTTGCACTAGTGGTATATAGGATGTAACAGGAGGCTGCCATGCGTGCTGATGGTGCGGAAGTCTCATGGGATGCTGCCAAGTCAAAGTGGTTGGTGCGGATTAAGTCGGGCGAAGAGGTGATCCGGCGGCACTGCGATGCGCCGAAGGGTGCCGACGAAAACAGCCTTCGCGCGGCTGTCCAGAAAACCCTGGCCGATGAGGGCTACGAGGCGGACCCGGCTCGAATTCTGATCAATGAAAAATAGCTCCTCGATTCGAGGCGAGGAGTCTCAGCGGCGCACGTAGTTCCGCGTACCGAGATCCTACTGTCTTCAAGTGTCCGCAACCCGCGCTCCGGCTCTCGAAACGCCGCCCGCAGGGCCGCTGAGGCGCGGCGGGACAACCATCGGTTTTCAACTCTCAGCGTCTATGCAGTTTTAGAGACAGTGGCGGTAGGCGCTAGCTGGCGCAGGATCGTGGCATGGTCGAAATAGACTTTCTCGCACACCAGATTCTCGCCCTCAAAGACAAAGATGCAGGCGCTTTGCACCTCCATCTGATTTCCCGTGGGAGCGATCCCGGCCCACGTGCCGCGATGGGTGCCGCCGAACTTGCATTCGACGATCACTGCATCGTCGGCGTGATAGGTAGCCAGCCTGTTAAGCCAGAAATCGGGGAACGCACCAAGCAGTAAACTAAGCAGGCCCTCCACCGCTTCGCCCCCGTCCGCAATAGCGCCCACGGCCGGAACTTCGTATCGCGGATGGTGAAAGGTGGCGAGCGCGGCGGCGACGTCATGCGTCACTGTCTCCGCCTCGATATGGGCATTCACCACCGCTTCTCGCCGTGTGCGCAGATCAGATGTGCCGGTATTCTTCATTGTTCCCTCTGCTTTGAAAATGCTTGTGCCGAAGGCACCTTGGAGTGCGGTAGCGGCAGCTACCGCCGTTCGTTCGTATTCCACGGCGGCAGCTTCGCTGCCGCACTCCATGACGCGCTGGGCGTTTTCATGGTTACTGGGTGCCCGTCAGCAGACGGGTGTGAGTGGCAGATTTGAAAACCGTAGCGCGGGAGAGACGCCCGCGATACATCGGTGCGCCGCTCCGAGCTTGAACGACTCCGTTGAAGCCCGGCGTCATTTCTTCGGCGCCGGGGGAGGCATAGGCGGTGTCGAGGACGAAGCAATATCTGAGACTGCTTTCCAGGAACCATCCGCCTGCTTCTTGTACACAGTGACATAGCTGCCTTTGTCGTTGACCGGTTTCTTCGTAGCTGAATCCGTCACAGTCAGCGTGTACGAACCCTGGGTGTAAGCCAAGTCCCCGGCACTGGTGACTTCAACGCGCGTCGCTTCGAACTTAAGGGAGAGAGCGGGATCGGCCGCCATCTGCTTTAGTGCGGCGCGAATGGCTTCCTTCCCGGATAAAGGGGCCATGCCCGGAACCATCAACACCGCATCGTCGGTGTAGTGCCCGGCGAGCTTGTCGGCGTCTTTGGATTCATAGTCCTTGTTCCACTGAGCTTCGGTGTCCTTGAGCGCCTGAATATCGGCGTCGTGAGTCTCAGCAGGCTTGGGCGCCTGCGCACAGCTCATGGTTAGCGCGACCACGGCTATGCTGAGAAACGTGATGAGTTTTCGTGTCATTTGAGTCCTCGAATGGGATTTGACGATCGTAATACAGGCCAACTGGCGCTGACACCCCAAAGCATCTCCCCAGCGCCTCTGCACCTCCGAGGTGCGGTCAGCCTTCCGCCGAGGTGGGATCGATCACCAGCTTGACCTCGGAGATCCGATTCGCCGGAAAGCCTCCCTCCTTTGCGTGCTCGCGAACCATCTCCTCATTGGGAGCTATGTAGACGCAGTAGATCTTGTCGGCAGTCACATAGCTGTGCAGCCATTGGATCTGCGGCCCGAGGTTATTGAGCACGCTGCAGGACTTCTGCGAAAGCGCCTGCACCTGGTCCGGGGTCAGACTTCCCACCCCTGGAACTTCACGTTCGATAACGTACTTTGGCATTTTTCCCCCCTGAAGCGACCTGCGGATTAATCCCTCCCAAAGGTATCGCGTCGGTTGCGCGGACCCGCTTTTCAAGGTCTGCGGGCTGTCTCTCGTCCGCACGAACCGCAAACCTGAAACGCAGGTCCGCGCTACCCCGCTACTTCCACTCCCACATCTGCGCCTTCGTGTTCCCCTGCGCATCGACGTCGTATTCGAACATGGCCGCGACGCTATTCAGCCTCGCCCATTTGGGAAACGCGGTCTGGTAAAAGATGGCTCCGCGATAACGGACCGATCCGTCTTTCCCGATCACGCCCACGCCTTGACCCACCCAGCTTGCGGCGCCGCCCTCCACGTTCATGACCAAGCCCTGCCCGCTGCCGATCAGGCTGCCGTCCGGCCGCATCGACGAGGTATACGTACCCGTTGTCCGATGGCCGACTCCCAGAATCGAGCCTTCCGCCTGGAACGAAGTTTCCATCGTAGGGCCACTGCCCTGGCAGGGAGGCACCCGCCGCAGCGTTACCTTCCCTGTCTCTTCGCCGAGCTTATCTCCGAGCATTGTCTCCTCCTCTTAGCGGGTAGCGTCTGCGTTTGATTTCGGGGTGGCGCAGACATTGAAGTCTATGTCTGCGCCACTCTTCACAAGGAAAGTCATTGCCACTAATTACATGGAACACCACACTAAGAACGCGCTTCGAACACCAGGTTAAACGGGGTCTCGGCGGCGCGACGGAAACGGGTGAATCCCGCATCCGAGGTCACCTTGTGGATTTGCTTTTCGCCCGCCTGCGCGCCCAGCGCCGCGCCCACCTCCTGCGCCAGCGACGCGGGCGTACAGATCATGGTCGAAGCCGAGTAATAGATCCGTCCAACCGGGTTGTGATTCAGCTGCGCCAGGTCATTGGCGAACGGCTCGACGATCATCCAGCTTCCATCCGGCTTGAGAGTGCTCAGAACGTGCCGGGCAGCGCCCACCGGATCGCCCATATCGTGCAGGCAATCGAAGAAAGTCACCAGATCGTAGCCGCCGTTCGCCGGGTAGCTTTTCGAACTGGCGACCTCGAACGTGATCTGGTCAAGCAAGCCATCGCGTCCGGCAACATGGCGGGCGTACTCAATCGATCCGCTGTGATAGTCAAATCCGTAGAAACGCGATTTGGGAAACGCCTTCGCCATCAGTATCGTCGAGGCGCCGTGCCCGCAGCCCACGTCGGCCACAGTCGCGCCACGCTTCAAGCGCTCTTCCATCCCCTCGAGTGCCGGGATCCAGTTAGGCATGAGGTTGGCGGCGTAATTCGGCCGGAAGAAACGCTCCGTTCCAAAGAAGAGGTTTGCGTCGTGCTCGTGCCAGCCGACGCCCTCGCCGGTTCGAAATGCCTGCGTGATTTTCGGCTCATCCTTGAAACAAGCCGATATGATGTGAAAAGCTCCCGGAATGTCCATCGTGGTGAGAGCGAACGCCTGCTCCGCAGGCAGCGTGTACTGGTTCGTCGCGGAGTCGAAAGTGACAAACCCGCTGGCCGCGTTCGCGTTCAACCATTCGCGTACGTATCGCTCGGACGTCTGTGTTTTGGCAGCCAATTCCGTCGGGGTCATGGGCCCCGCGCCGGCCATCGACCGGAAAAGGCCCAGTTTATCTCCAATCACAATCAGGGCGGCGTGCATTGCCGCACCCATGTCGCCCACAACTCTTTCCATGAAAGAGTTGAGTTTCGCCTCGTCGAACGCGGGGGTCATCGCCGTAGTAGCCATGGAAGCACCTCCTGAAATTTGAGTGGCGGAAGTAAGGGGGCACAGATCGAAGCATTGTGCCCGACTCTGTGTCCGCACCTGGGGTCCAAGTTCAAATTTGACGCGAAAAGGAGATTCAACTCTAACGATTGTCGGACTCTAAGCCCGATTCTTAATCTACCTGCACCCCTCCGCCGCTGTCAAGCGCATTTTGGTAGTGTCCTAATTTGGCCCGTAGCGCCGGCTTCCAGCCGGCAATGGAGCCGCCAAGATGGCGGCGCTACGACCAAATATTAGGACAGCACCCGCATTTTCGGTGGTTTCTCAGTTTGACTTCGTAGCGGCGAGTGTCTGGTTGGAGAAACGGCAACAGGGCGTTTCTCCCGCCGTTTCTCCGCGGCTTCAGCGCAAGTTTCTTCAGGTGTCTGCCGACAAAAGAGTAGTGCTTTTTCAAAAGGAGAAAGGCACATGCAGATGACACCCGAAGAAGCGATTAAGTCGCTGGCCTCTTTTGCCTCGAAGCCCATCAAGGAACTGAAGGATAAGATCTGTGCCTTGTGCTGCATCGAATGGCCTGCCCCGCAATGCGCGGCGAGAGCTGTCAAAATCCGTTTCGGACCTGGGTGGAACTGCCCGTAGAGGCAGCCTGAGGAAAACGGTAGGCTTGCGCAGACCCCTACGCTTGGGGTCTGCGCAAGCTGGCGGGCAGTGCCCGGTTACTTTTGGGTGGCGGCGGCCTTTTCTTTGGCGCGAGCGAGGAGGGCGGCGAAGCGCGGGTCGCTATGCAAGGGTTTCAAGTCAGGATCGTCTGCCACTTCTTCGGCTGAAAGACCATAATCGATCGCGTGGCCCAAATACTCGAACGCTTCGTCGCGATGGCCGGCGAACACCGCGCCGCAGGCGAAGTTGAACCAAGCTCCGCCAATTTGGTACGGCTGCTTTGACTTGGCGCCCCCCTCGATGGCTTCGCGGTACAGCTTCTTCGCCTCCTCGTACCGGCCCTCACGACTCAAGGCGCCCGCCTCGAGTTGGAGAGTATTCAGCGTGAGGGAATGCTCCGGGTCGAGGGTCCGGCGCTCAATTTCATACGTTTGGCGATACTCCTGCTCGGCTTCTGCGACGCGGCCTTCATTCTCTAAAGCCAGCCCCAGGTTATTCATGGAACGCAACGTGAGCGAATGCTCCGGGCCGAGAACCCGCTGCTGAATCGCCAACGTATCGCGTTCAAGCTTCTCCATTTCGGCGTATCGGCCTTCCCGGTAGAAACAATTCCCCAGGTTGGTCATCAAGCGAAGGGTTTCCGGGTGCTCCGGACCCAAGACCCGGCGCTGAATGGCCAGTGCCTCAGCGTACAACTTCTCCGCCTCGGCCAATTTACGTTCATCCACCAGAATCATTGCCAGGGACGACATTGAGGTCAACGTTTCCGGGTGGTCCGGACCCAAAGTCCGCCGCTCAATTTCGAACGCCTCGCGGCACAGGCTCTCCGCTTCGCCATCGCGGCCTACGTGGTCGAGAGTCCAACCCAACCCTTCCATGGCGTGTAAGGTGCTCCGGTGCTCCGGTCCAAAGACCCGCCGATCGAGATCGATGGCCTTGCGGTACATTTGTTCCGCTTCATCGTAATGGCCTTCCTGTGACAGAGCATACGCCAGGGTCGTCATGGACTGCGCGGTGTCCCGATCCTGCGCGCCAAGAACCTGATTCTGCATCGCCAGCGTCTCGCGCGCCAGTTTCTCCGCATCGGCATAATGGCCCGCTCGCGCCATGCAGTTCGCCAGGGCGCTCATGGAAGCGAGGGTAGACGGGTTCCGGGGTCCGAGCACCCGGCGCTGGAGCTCCACGGCCCCTTGGTAGAGCGGCTGGGCGCGAGAAAACAGGCCCAGCCCGTCATAGACATCCGCCATGACCCGCATCAGTTGCGCCTGGGCCTGCGGATCCTGCGTCAGCCCCTTATCAATCTGCTGCGAGGCTTTGTCCAGGACCTCGCGCGCCGTGATGCTGTTCCCTCGCGCTTCACTCGGATCAGATACCTGGAACATCTCCTTCATGAAGGTGGTGATGCGGTCCGCGCGGTCCCGCTCCCGCCGGATGCGGCGCAACTCCACTGCCTGGATCACCGCAAAACCGATCAGCAGCAGCAAGCCCGCCGCCGCCATCGCCACGCCCAGCCGGTGCCGCCGGACGTATTTGCCCGCCCGGTACATGGCGCCGGCGGCGTGCGCCTGCACCGGCTCGTGGCGCAGGTAGCGTTCAATATCCGCCGCCAACTCCAGAGGAGTCGCATAGCGCCGCGCCCGATCCTTCTCCACCGCCTTCAGCGTAATGGCATCCGCATCCCCCCGCAGTTGCCGCTCGAGCACCGGCAGATCGGTATTGCGATTCTGCGCCGCCAGCTTTGACTGCTCCCCCAGCGTGCGCAGCTTCGTGCTCGGCCGCTGCGCGTCCTGCTCCCGAAGCACCTGCAGCGCCTGATCATAGGCCAGCTTGCGCATTTCCAGCGGCAGCGCCCCCACCAATAACTCGTAGAGCACCACCCCCAGCGAGTAGACATCCGTGCGCGTGTCCACGTCCTTCCCGCGCGAGTCAGCCTGCTCCGGGCTCATGTATTCGAGCGTACCCACCACAGCACCCACCTGCGTGTACATGCTGTGCTCGGTCAGCCGCTGCGCCGTCGCTTTGGCCACCCCGAAATCGATGATGCGCGGCAGCGGCTTGCCATCCACTTCACTCACCAGAATGTTCGAGGGCTTCAAATCACGATGGATGATCGCCTTCTGATGCGCATGCTGCACGCCTTCACAAACCCGAATAAAGAGTTCGAGCCTTTGTTGCGTGTTCAGCTTGTGCTTGTCGCAGTAAGCCGTGATGGGCATGCCGGCCACGTACTCCATCACGAAATAAGGGCGTCCATCCGCGGTGGAGCCGCCGTCGAAGACCTTGGCAATGCAGGGATGGTCCATCAAGGCCAGCGCCTGGCGCTCCGTCTCGAAGCGCGCCACCACTTCCGCGGTGTCCATGCCGGCTTTGATCAGCTTGAGGGCTACACGCCGGCGCACCGGCTCTTTCTGCTCAGCCAGCCAAACCTCGCCCATGCCACCCTCGCCGATGCGCTCGCGCAGCGTGTACGGACCGATGACGACGGTCGCGGCTGCCCTGGTTGGAGCAGTCGACAAAGTGGCACCGACATCCGGGTCGTTCAGATGTTTGCCATCATCTGGCATGGGAAACCCCTGCTGGGTATGAGCCTGTTAGCCGGAGTTCTAATTGTTGATACAAACCCGAAAACCAGCATACACCCACCCTCCCCTCAAGGCAAAGACGTTGGGCTGCAGGGTAGTGTCCTAATTTGGCCCGTAGCGCCGGCTTCCAGCCGGCAATGGAGCCGCCAAGATGGCGGCGCTACGACCAAATTAGGACAGCACCGGCTGCAGCGCTCGGCGCCGCGCCTCCGCGTTTTTCGCATTTTCCGCTTGACAAGTCCGGGCGGCTGATCGGACGCTGAAAGGAGCAAGAATAGCGTACACCGCGCAAAACGAAGCTAAGACACGCAAGTCAAACGGCATCAGGGGCCAGCGATAAAAAGTAGGCCAGATGAATTTCGGATTTTGCGGTTCTGCATTCTTCCCGGCAGAGGAGAGATATCGATGGCTACTCTCGAGTCCGTCATGGCGGAACTCGGCAGCAAAGGCAGCGAGAAGACGTGCGTCATTTACGCGCGTCACGGCAATCAAGCCAAGCAGATGTTCGGGGTGAGCGTGGCAAATCTCAAGCAGGTCGCGAAAACCATCAAGGGGCAACAGGGTCTGGCCTGCGAGCTTTACGCGACAGGAAACTTCGATGCCATGTATCTCGCCGGTATGGTAGCCGACGGCTCGCTGATGGACAAGCGACAGTTGCAGGCCTGGGCGGAAGGCGCGTCGGGCATGCCGATGATTTCCGAGTATACCGTGCCGTGGGTGACGATTGAAAACCCGGAAGGCCGCGCGCTGGCGCTCGAGTGGATGAAGTCAAAGAACGAGTCGGTCGCTGCCTCAGGTTGGTGCACTTACTCCGGACTCGTCGCCACAAAAGCGGATGCGCTTCTGGATCTCGCGGAAATCGAGAGATTGCTCGCGACCGTCGTCAAGGAAATTCATGCGGCGCCGAACCGGGTGCGGAATGTGATGAATGGATTCGTCATCGCGGTGGGGACTTACGTGAAACCGTTGTTGAAACAAGCAAAGGCGGCCGCTCAGAAGATTGGCGCAGTTTCCGTGGACGTGGGCGACACCGCGTGCAAAGTGCCGCTGGCGAGTGCGGCCATCGCAAAGAACGAGGCCGCCGGCCGCGTGGGGAAGAAGCGGAAGACCATCCGATGCTAGCGCCCGACTAAGGCAGAGGCGGGTCGCCAGCACGGATCTCATATTCGATATTCCAGATTCGACACGCGCTCGCGCCGGAAGGGCGTTCGGAATCTCAAATTAAAGATTTGAGATTTCAGAAGCTTTGCCTTCAAGCAGGCTGCGGAAAAACGCTAGGGTACTGTCATTCTGAGCGAAGCGAAGAATCTGCAGTATCTCGTTGAAAACAAGCAAATGCAGATCCTTCGCTTCGCTCAGGATGACAGCCGGGGGGGTCCGCAGCCTGCTAGCCCTTGAATCTTGACTCTGGACTCTCACCTCTTGGCTCTTGGCTCTTGACTCTCGACTCTCGGCTTTCGACTCTCGACTCTTGACTTTCGACTGCCGTTAAGATCGCCGGTAAGGGCCGCCCAGTACCTCCCGCACCTTGCGCGCCAGCGCCTCAGGGGTAAAAGGCTTTTGCAGGAATGCGACGCCGGCATCGAGGCCCCCCGGATAGAAAACGGCGTTGTCCGCGTAGCCAGAGATGTACAGCACCTTGAGTTGGGGGCGGTGATTGAGCAACTGGCGGGCCAACTCGCGTCCGTTCATCTGCGGCATCACCACATCGGTGACCAGCAAATCGATCTTGCCCGCAAACAATTCGGAGAGCTCAAGCGCCTCTTCCCCGCGGCCGGCTTCGAGCACCTTATAGCCGCTCTCTCGCAATACGTTCCGCACCAACTCGCGCACTGAATCGTCATCCTCGGCAAGCAGCAGCGTCTCGGTGCCGCGCAGGGCCTCGGGTCGTCCAAAGCCGGAGCTCGGATCATCAACCTCAATCTCGGTGCGGGGCAAGTAAATCTTGAAGGTTGCTCCCTTCCCTACATCGCTCGAAACCCAGATGTATCCCCCGCTCTGCTTGACGATGCCGTAAACCATGGCCAGCCCGAGGCCCGTGCCTTTTCCGATCTCCTTGGTGGTGAAGAATGGCTCGAAGATGCGGGCTTGGGTATCGGCGTCCATCCCGATGCCGGTATCGCTGAAGGTGAGCAGAACGTAGGGTCCGGGCTTGAGGGGAAAGTGGGCCTGCGCAGAAGCGGCATCCATTCTGACATTGGAGGTCTCGATGGTCACCACTCCGCCCTCGGGCATGGCATCGCGAGCGTTGACCGCCAGGTTCAACAGCACCTGCTCGAGTTGGCCGGGGTCAGCCATGATCGGCCACAAGCTCTCACCCAGGGACGTGACCAGGTCGATATCTTCACCGATCAGCCGCTTCAACATTTTCTGGATGGTCGAGACCACGGAATTCAGATCGAGCACCCTGGGCTCCAGCACTTGCTGCCGGCTGAAGGCGAGAAGTTGGCGCGTCAGCGCTGCGGCCCGGCCCGAGGCGTTCCTGATTTCGTCGACGTACCCGCGCAGGGGTTCGGCCATGCCAGGGTAGTCAAACAAGAGGCCGCTGTAACCGCTGATAATGGTCAGCATATTGTTGAAGTCGTGCGCCACGCCGCCCGCCAGCCTGCCCACCGCCTCCATTTTCTGCGCTTGGCGAAGCTGCTGCTCGAGGCGCTTTCGCTCGGTCACCTCAGCCTTGATGGCAATGAAATGGGTGATCTCGCCGCGCTGGTCCCGTACCGGCGTGATGGTCATGTGCTCGTTGTAAAAACTCCCATCCCTGCGGCGATTGGTGATTTCTTCCTGCCAGATTTCGCCGCCCAGGATGGTAGACCAGAGCTTCTTATAGAAAGCCTCGTTTTGCTTACCGGATTTGAGGATACGCGGGTTTTTCCCCAAGGCTTCCGCGCGCGAGTATCCCGAAACCCGGCAGAACGCGGGGTTGACGTACTCGATGGTGCCCTTGGCGTCGGTAATGAAGATCCCCTCCGCCGATTGTTCGATGGCGGTGATCAACAGGGTTCTTTCCGCCTCCGCCGATTTTTCCTTGGTGGAATCGATCGCCACACCGCGAAGATGGATGGGGCGCCGCTCGGAGTCCAAGACCACATGCGTAGTGTCGTGGAGCCAAACCAGGCGCCGGTCCGCCGCGACCATCCCGTACTCGAGGCTGTGATCGCGGCCCTCCGCCATCGCCTGGCGGCGCGCCGCCACAACCTGTTCGCGATCGAGCGGATGAAGATGCCCTTCCCAGAAACCAGCTTCATTAAGCCATTGCTCGAGGGGGTAGCCAAGGATTTGTTCAGCTCGCTGGCTCACGAACGTAAATTGATGAGTCTGCGCGTTGGCCTCCCACACAATCGCATCGATGCTCTGCACCAGTTCCCGCAGGCGGCGCTCCGACGCTTCGGCGGCCGTCCGCAGGCGCTCGCTTTCCGTCTGATCCTCGACAGTCAGCAGAAGACGGCCCTTGCCTTGCCCATTGGAGATCTGGGTCAGACCGAGCCGCGCGGGCCGAGTCCCCGTTCCACCTAACGCGGCGAGGTTCAACAGCACATCGTGCGGACCGTTGCCAAGCTCTGTATCCCCGATCAGACGGCGGGGCGGCCCTTCTGCCTGGATGACCTCCGGCAACGGGCGTCCTATCACCTTCTCGGGTCGGACGTGAAATCCCTCCAGAAAGGTCCGGTTGGCGGAAAGCACGTTCAGATCTGGGGAGAGCATTAACAGGCCCACCGGAACGTTGTCCACCATCTCCTGCGCAAATGCCTGGAGAGCCAGGATGGCCTGCTGGTGCGCCACCCGCTCTTCCAAAGCGCGACCCAGCGCCGTGCGGCGGTATCCGATCAGGAGGTAAGCGTAAACAAGAATAATCAGCAACCCCAGCATCGCTTCCAGGCGAGCGCGAGTGGAAAAATCCTCCAGCGCCTCCTGCCGATCGATCTTTCGCACCAGTATCCAATCGGTTAAGGGGATGGGCAGCACGGCGCTCAGCACGCGAACGCCGCGGTAGTCCACCCGTTCGCCGCTCAACGATTTTCCCACTCGCCCGGCTTCGGCCGCGGGCACCGCCTGGGGACCGTGCGGAGAACTCTGCGGGAA
>Ga0181538_10004620_pt1 | contig 12735 bp, 7 predicted proteins | sample PEATcosm2014_Bin_40_FD_119773 | JGI IMG/M metagenome (GOLD analysis project Ga0181538, IMG submission 119773) | Peatland microbial communities from MTU Mesocosm Facility, Houghton, MI, USA - PEATcosm2014_Bin23_30_metaG | ecosystem: Environmental > Terrestrial > Soil > Wetlands > Peat | place...
AAAAAAAAATTTATGGAGTGCAACACACCATTATTATATTTTGAGCCAAGTGAATTATCTACGCCTTTTATGACGTTATCATCACTAGACAGATTCATTCTGGAACTGCAGCCTCTTTCTACACAGGGGGATGATATGTTTGTTGTGGAGCGCGTCGAACTGTCTGAGCCGCCAGAGCCAAGTGAATTGGCTTCCATAAGCGAGTTGGTCAGTAAAAGTGAGCTGAGTGATGATTCGGCAGTAAGTGATGTTTCCCTCGAAGGATCAGTCGAGAGCACGAACAACAACGCCAATATAGCTTCTGCTGCAGCAGAAAATAAGAGGCAAGGCAGGCCAAGGGCGAATGTTGGAGGGAAACGAGGCAGGCCACCAGGACAACACAATCCAGCGACTTGTAATGCGTGTATCAAAAGATTCGATACAGCGCAGCCAAGATACGTTCATAGGAGAATGGCGCAGATTGCTATCAGACACCCTTCGATCGTGCGAAACTGCGTTGACAATAAGGACGGAAGTTCCTTGGGCCACTTCGACTTCTCGTTCTTGGCCCAGCGTGGTACACGGGGCATTTGTCAGTATCAAGTAAATAAAGAAAGCGACTCGATGAGCCGATAAACATTTAATTGATTGATTGTTGTTGTTTATTTATTTGTTCACTCAAAACTGTCTACGTTGGTGTCTGGACCCACGACGGATGCAGCGCTTTCTAATAACCGTTTGGCCTCCATGTCGAACTTGCTGTCCTCTCCATCACGGGAAACACGTTTTATTGTAGCCCTGAGTGAATCGATTGTGCATCTAGGGCAAGTGTGGAGTTGCCTAGCCACTTTGAACGCATCGCCAGCTGTAGCTAGCAGGGCGTGCTCGGAGATGCAGCGCTTGTTGTTGTACTCCTTGTTGATTAGACGGCTTGTTCTGTAGTCTTCCAGAAGCACTCGTAATGCGGCGGCATTGTTTGTTGTTGCGGCAAACTCGGCAACAATGTAGGCCGCAGAGTCGGCATTTGGTAATGGAGGGTGCGAGGTGTGCGTGATCAAGCCAGAGCATATGGCTATCATGGTGTACTCTCGATCGGATTCGTTGTCTAGCCCAAGAACAGCCTCGGCAATAAAGAACAGTGTTGCTTGCACATCTGTCCTCTTCAGTTCGTTGATCTCGTTCACAACGGCTGCTTCGATGAGTTCTACCGACTTTGGTGCGGTCCTTCTGATCTTGTTAAACGCAGCCCGCAACTCGACAAACTCGTGTGTTTCGGTTATCAGACGCAGCATGTTCTCGTATCGACTCTTGCGGACCACCAAGTCTGCAAGGGGCTCATCCCGATCGACAAGCGGCGTCTCTGTTGGCAAGTAACGCCAAGTGGGGTTGTAGATATGAAGACGACCCGCGAAATCCATGATGCGGAGATACCTGTTTTTGTCGTTGTCGCGACTACTGACAAACACCGCAAAGTCATCGACGGCCTTGCTGTCTGTGATCTTGGGCACCATTCCCTGTTCTTTCATAAACTTGACTACCCCGAACGCATTCATCATGATGGAATACTCCCATTGGGAGAGAGATAGTCCAGTAACCTTGAGGGCCTTGATTTCTTTCTTGGCTTCGTCAATAGAAAACATCGTCTCGAAGAACATCACATCACCCATGTCACATGCAAGCAACACAGCCTCCTTTAGAATATTGACGTCCTCTAACCCCATCATCGAGAACGCACTATTGTTTTCATGTGCCATGTATAGATTCTTCAAGGCTGTCTCTTTCTCGTCTGACCCAAGCATGCTTATTCTATCCAGTAAGCGTGTATCAAACTCTCCTTTCAAATCACCGCGTGCGTCCTGCCATTTAATCAATACGGTATCTGCGTTGAACTTGTCATTCCCGTTGCAGAGAATGGCGATGATTTCATTGATAGCTACTTCGGGTTCGCTATCAAGAGTCTGTGTCTGCCTCAACGCCACGTATCTAGGCTGCAAGTAAAACCCTGCGAATATACCATTTCTGCTTTGCATTCTTTTTTTTATTTTATTTTTTTCTTGTTTACTTTTTTTTTGTGTATGTATAATTGTTATTGGTAACTGCCGTTTGTTTATTAAAGAATGAATAGAATTGGGGAGGAGGGACGTGCTTACAGCACGTATTGGGCCAGCGTTCGTTTCAAATTCTGCAGTTTTGTGTAATCGCGTCGTGCACCACACAGGCTGAAGATCATGGTCATAGTGGCTACCCAGGTTATCATCACTGTGCTGACAGCTGGTATGCTGTAGAGAACCACGCGTGGATACTGGATTCCAGTGCTGTTGCTGATTGTTGACACAGATGGACTTGCCGAGGGAAATGGAGTTGGCGTGTCTGTCACAGCTTCGAACTGTGCCTTTGATGTGGATATGGCAAAAATAAAGATAACGATCGCAATAATTGGTGTCATGTGTGTGCGCGCCATGTTTTGTTGATTTATTTGATTGTTTTAATTTGTTGTGATTTGCTATTGATTGTTTTATTTAATGAATTCAAGTAGTCTTTATTCTCTGGTAGCCATAGGGGTAAGCTTGTGAGTTGACGTTGCGATCTGGCGGGCTGCTGTTTCTCTCGCTTATCGCAAATATAATCAGCCCAATGATCACGACCAACAATACAATCGAAAGTACGACGATCACCACGACCATCAGAGTGCCTCCATCGCCATGCCCTGCTGGATGGACTGGAGGGTGCGACTCTGACGATGAACGCGACTCGGTTGGTGGAGGGCCAGCACACTTTCCCACGTTGATAGTGACATTTCCTATTCCCTCGACATATATGACCAACGTCTGGTTTTGATCGTCACCATACACCACATCGATGATCACAGTGCAATTGTGTGTGGTGGTATTGCAGGGATCGGAAGTTATTTCGCCCAATGATGTCCCGCCTACAAGAACCTCAGTCTCTGCGAACCAGTAGAGTAACATCAGCTGAGGCAGCACTTCGGTCAGGTTTGCATTAGGTGGAATCACGTAGGAGAAAGGCGATACACTCTCCACAAATTCTTCGAAGAGAATCTCAGTCTGTGGATCAACCCCGTTGCTCGTGAATGGATCGTATTGCATCAGTGCCCATACGTCGAAACTGAACTCCTGTGCAACAGCAGCAGCCTGTGCCGCGGTTGGGAAATCCTCACACGAGCCTGGGGCAAACTGTGTTGTGTTGGTGATATTGATGTATCCGTATTGCAGGGGCTTGTTGCAGGCGATATGTCCGCCTAGCATGCGTTGCAATCCCCATAACTCGCTACAGACCATCCCGAATAACGTGCAGTCCCATTTCAGGATGCCGTCCAAGTTGTTTGGCGGGAAGGATGTGATGATGTTGCTTTCTGAGTCGAAGGCAACTGGGAAATGCGAGTCGGGACTGTGCATGTTGGGCCACACGTCCCCCTGTTGAGCAAAGGGCAGATCGGTGATAGTGAAGAAGACGCGGCGTGCATGGTGGCGTATGTTGAACTCTTGATGCAGCTTCGCCACTGTGACGAGTGCGTCAAGAAACGATGATTGGTATACTGCTTCTACGTCGAGCACGTAAGGGTTGTTTGGATCGCCAAAGACAGGTGTTATCGCGTCCATGACCGCAGACGTGCTGTTGCTCATGTTGACGGCGTGCTGGAAGTCGCGGTCGTTTGGCCATCCAATATTGCGTTTTGTGGAGTATGTCCCTGCTGCGAAGTGAGTGTTGTTGTTTAGCGTGAGCATGGCATCGAGAGCGGGTTTTAGATAGTTGCTGCCGCTGGGCAGGTAGTAACGGTACATATACTTGGTCGATCCGTAGTTTGTGCTGGGTGCAACATAGAAATCAACGTTGGGAAACCAAACCTTGCTTGAATTGACATTCAACGTCACAAACTGCGAGCCGCCTGTGCAAAGTGTCACGTTGAAGACAGTTTGCTGACACGAAATAAAATGAAATAGCATAATAACAATAAAGACACGCATTCCGTAATAACACATTCTCTCTCTTTCTCTCTCTTTTGTTCCAGTCAGGAAGTTTTACGAATACTGCAATATAATATCATTTCGCAAAGACACTTTTTTTTAATTTATTCTTCTTTTTTGCAAACATATATACACATAGAGTATGGCACGCCCGCGAGAATACACACTCACTGTTATGATAAATAATGGACAATCGCACGACTTTACAGACGTCGATGTATCCGAGATTCAGAATTATATGCGTGGAATGGTAAACATGCACAAGGCATCCTTTATGGTCATCTTGGTCGAATTCGTTACCGATCGAGACATCAACAGGGTCGCAAACGTTCTTAGGACTGGGCAATTTTACCCTGACTTCCCAATACTTGTGGCGAACATATTCTCCGCAGCCGTGAATGCATTTGCCGTAGATGTGCTGGACCGATTTGCGTCAACAAGCGATGTCGTGTTTCTTCCCGACAACCGACTGCATGTAAGACTCCCCTTGTCCCTATCAGAAGCTGGCGCAAAGGATAGATTCCTCGCGATGGGAAGTGCCATGTTGCAACGATACAGGAAGGCAGTTGATATGGTCACGAATGTATGGCCAAAGGCAGCAGTAAGCGCAGAGGAGTTGGCGCAAATCAGATTGAAACTGTCTGCATTTTACGCAGAGATAGACGAAGTGAAGAGAATATCAGAGGCACAGCCGCCTTCTCTACTCGATGGCTTATACCGAGTGCAATGCGGAATCGAAAAGGCCTACAACAACTGCAAGACACTTTCGAACGAAATGGCAAGCCTGCTTTCGCGCTCAGAATCCATCGGCCATGATGCAGCCAGATACCACGACTATCCAAAGCTGATGCGGTCGTGGGCTGAATTCCTGCTGGTTTCAAATGCACGCATCGACGAGTTGCGACAACTGTCGTTCGAGGCGGACGACATGATGATGCGAAATCAATTCATGCCATTCATGTTGCTCTTGACACGCTTCGTCGATAAGACATGGAGGACGCCAGATAGCATGACGATCAATCTGGCGCACTTGTCAATCTATTTACGGGAGATGGAACGCGCGTTCATGGACGAGAACAGGTCCCTTACAAAGCGGCCCGAATTCGACTTGAGCGGCATCGTTGAAGCAGAGATAAGGAAAGCCGTGGACTTGGTTGGTCTGCGGTTGTTCACGATGCACATGCTCAGGGACTTTCCCACCATGGACGATGTGCGCGCATTACTGGGTGCGATTGACGCATTTATAGCTTTCTTTGAATACTTCTTGCTGCGCTCCTATATCAAAAACAAACCGCCAATTGCCGTATACTTGAGCCAGCTGAGGGGTCTCAAGCGCGACACCTACGATAGTGCCGTGACCTTTCACGATATCATACGCCCATTGTGGCAACTGAGAGGCGTCGTGGAGAGTCGTCGATCGTTCCTGTATACACGCCCGCAATTTCTGGTAAAACTCGCCGAGCTTAGGATACTTATCGAAGCAAAATCAGTCTCACCCTCTGCAGCCAGTCGTCGCATGTTGAATCGGATCGAAGACAACATCGACGATGCCGTGCTGGAATACGCACGCCATGTGCTCGCGTCTCTCTCTCAGCATCACAACGATTCCATCATGCTTATGCTTGCCTACATATGCATACACGAACTGGAGTATACATACCCCGCCGTGACAAACGCGGCCGATGACGGTTGGACAGCAGTGAAGGACGAGCTATTCACACGAATGCTCGACACGATCGAAAATCGCGTAAACAGCATGGTGACCACTGGCCATGTGGGGATTGACGTCCCGCTGTTTGTTTCGCTGGTCACAGTGGTCGCGCACGACGATCTCAGCGATGGGGTAAATGCGCGCATGGACAGTCTTCTCGCACGGATACCAGACGATTCACTCGACCTCGATAACGTATTCAAGAAGAAGAACGAAGACCTGCTGTCTCGGACATGGGACTCTCTGGTGCACCTTACACAGACATGCGACAGTCTGACTATAGTGTGCAGGCACATCGAGCGGTTCATCGACAAGCACCAATTGGGCATTCATCAGCAATTCGAGGAGTACTTTGCGCGCCTCAAAGACGTGTATCGCTGGTTGTTCATAGTTACGGGAAGCAGTCTAGTGAAGACATGGGCCTCGGACTCAGAAGCTGCAATGACAGACATGTTATATGTGCTGGATGCCATGGCAGAGGCCGCAAGCGAGATATATTTTCCCGACAGCATATTCAAGCACGAATCGAATATGCGCTTGTTGATTGACCTAGATGACGACGCCCGCGATCACGCAGACATTCTAATACAGGTGTGGCACAGCATTGTAAAAAGTCACGTAAACGCGCTTGATGAAACCACACTCAAGGCAGCCATAGACCAGAGAAACATGCTGGTGCTGATGGGCGCATGGCTGCACAAGGTCCGTCAGATTCGCGATTATTTTGTGGGGGATGCCGATATGGTGTTGCCGCTGAACATGCTACTGATGCGGATTCTGGACAGTGCAGGAGAGGACCACATCAACGAGCTTCTGGGCGCTTTCTTCAGATATCTTTCGGGGGCCGCAGCTGGAGACAACGAAGCAGCGAAGACCATACAGATACAATTGGCAAACATCGTCGCACAGATCGAGTATCTTGTTGACAACGGATTCTTTGAGTTGGTCAGTAGCGCTCTTTTGCCGCTAATCGCGAGCACGCTTATGCGACTTGTGATTGCATACAATGCGGGGCTCATAACAGCCGCGGCGAGTGTCGATGTCAACCGACTGTGCGATGTGTTGTTGCTGGCATACAGCACCAATGGGACTATCATCGATCTCATAAATGTTCTGAAGAAGAGACTGGGCTTTCTAGTTGATCTTGCCTCAGCCGATGCACGGGACCTAGACCAACAGATTGACGACATACTCATGCCAGAGGCAGAAGTGCCTGCGTTGGACCCCAATGGATGGCAATACATTCTGGATCAGATCGACACGGCTGTGAACAATCTGCCTAGCAATGTCAACAATCCCAACAACGACGACATCATCGTTCTCGACGAACCTAATATTTCCGCTCTCGTGAACCCAGTCGTCCTTGTCGAGGACGCGGGCGATGATAACACTGCAATAATACAACAACAAGAAGAACAGCACCGACCCGTAAACGTGTATGTCCCAACAGGGCCCAGTATTGATCCAGATGACGATGATATTGACGACGATGACTTTGAGCAATTGGGCGATGACGACAAAGTTAAACAGATTAAAATGATCGAAGACATGATAGTTGGAATCAAGTCTACTGCTCCCGTTATTCCAACTGCTCCTGTTATTCCTGCTGTCCCCGCCGCTGCACCCGCTCAAGTAGTTCGGGATGAAGGCGATAATGACATTGAAGAAGCCTATCGAAACATTGAATACTATGGCGAAGACGAAGATGATTATGAAGGCGACGTGCTCATAGTCGCGCATTCGCCAGAGGATCGTCTGGCTCAATTAATAGCGGCATTGCAAGATATGGGCAGAAACTTCGTCCCATCGATCCCTGTCCCTCGAGACAGTATCTTTACAATCCTTCTTGCGAATTTGAATAAGGACATCATTGAATTCCGGATGTATTTGCATGGCGACATGAGAAAGATAACCAGCATACAGTCTCTGTTGGTCAGGTTTGTGCGATTGAGAACCAGCGTCGACAAGGGAAGCGCTGGAAATGTTCGAAGGTTTGCCGACTTGTTAGTGGCTTCGTGGGAAAAATTTATATTTGACACGCTCGTGAACTCTGGCGCACCGATTGAAGACTTGCTGCATTTATTTTTGTATGTGATCATTGTATGTGGCTCTAAGACAAACCACGCGCCATTGATTGTTCTTGATATATTGGTTGCGGCTAAGTTGCGTAGACTTGTGTTCGACAACAAATTTCAAACATTGCTTGACAACTACGTGATTCCATGGATAGATTTGCGACTGGACAGCCTCTCCTTGACTGATATCTCTTCACGCAACACTGTGGGACTAGGAAATCTTATCTCGGTAGCCGTCGTTGAATATCCACCCCTTTCGGAGAACCAATTCGTCAAGAAGTTCTTTTCAGCGGAAACTGATATTGCGCAGCCATTGGCTGATATTTCTGCCAAAGCTTCTTCTCTGTCACTTGAAATGTTCATATATAATCTCTGGATGCTTGTCGAAGAGTTCTGCAATTCAACCTTGAAGAACACGAAAAGGCAATTGGCGGCTACTCCTATTGATATTGCAAATTTTGACGCACTCCGTGCCGTCATACTGTCTAATCTAAGGACGCGTATTCAATCGATGCCAACTGCCCAAGATTTCAAGTCCGTAACCGAGCTCATGGAAAACGGTATGCAAGATTTCAAGAAAAAACATCTGTACACCATCATCACAAACAGCAGGAGAGGCGCGTATTTCTGGATAGAGAACGACATCGGCTATTACGTGATAGACGCCTTCATCGCATTCATGCTTGTAGATACAGTAAAGCCCTTTTTCGAAAGGGCGTGTGCGGGAATCTCGTTTACGGCACTTAACGTGAAGTCGTTGTTTTGGGGCGTTGTCAATCGCAGATGCAACATACCACAATACAAAAAAACATTACCCCAGTTGAAACCTGTAGTTTCTGAAGATTCTCCTGTCCAGCACATGATTAGGCGTGAGATGCGCTTGACTGGCCTCTTTCCCAAGGATTACGTCTTTAGGAACCAGCAGAGTCTGATCACAGCCGAGGTCGATATATGGACCAAGCAAATCGAAGTCGATGTACCAAAGCGGTTTGGGCCATATACGTTACGTGTGTCAGAGCCACTCATCAGGATACACGCGTTGTGTGACTACGATGTAACCCTTGCCGCGCACGTTTACACGCGCTATCCATACCCAGAAATGGTCCATAAATACGCCCCCGTCGATCCTCGGGGAAAAATCGACACGGGATTCTTGGATTGGCTATACGTTCCTGAACAGGCGAATGGAATGGTCGTGAGGGGAGTCATTCTCGTCGACTTGCTGTTTTTGTATGAGAATGTCATGTTTTTGTACATGGATTCCTTCTGCAAACATCCGCAATTCTCGTTCATCAAGACCGTGTTTCGCGATCTCTTGTCGCCAGCTGCAGATGTAACTATCTTAAAACTGCTGACGCCACAGGGGTTTATCGACGTGTTAGTGGCAGGTAGACACTACTACTGCGGCGCATTAAACATCGACAACTACTTGCCAACTTTATTTGCGGTTATCGGGTTGGCAGTCACGAGAGAGCTCGATGGCCAACTCGAACGACTCTACGCCGTCATCAGGGCACAGCGGGCACAATACGTTCTCAAACCAGTTAACTTGTCCAACATACCACAAGTTCTTTCCACTTTGCCTTGGGCTCTTTTCGACGGAGCCAAACTTGTTGACGGTTATACTAAATATATTGCTACGATTCAGCGAGAATGAACATAATTTTACGAGTAATATCTCTCACATTCAGCGACAGCAACGACGCCATATCAAAAACCCGCAAGCCACAACCATCACTCGTGGTTATTGTTGCAAATGCGGTGCTCTGGATCGCGTCTTGGACAATAGTGCTTGCCGCAACGATGCATGCTGCTCACCATGGACCATTAGCACTGTCCCTCGTGGCGTTTGTTGGAGTTGCATGTGTCGTAGCGGAACGTCATTTCCCATGCGTTGCCACGAGAATCACGTTAGTTGCCTGCGTGCTCACACTCTACCAACGATCTCGCGCTGCTTTAGCGAGTCCCTACGCCGAGACTGCCATCCTCGCGGTGTACGGCCTGCTGATGTTGTTTGAATGGGCGATAACAGCCCATGGCGTTTACGCTCTGAGGGCACGCGAGAGAGAACCTGAAAACTCGAATGACAATCTCAGAGGGAGCAATGGGATTGGTGACATGGACCTACCAGACTTCCGAGGCGATCCAGAGCTTGGCAGGCTGTTCCAGATACTGTCAGAGGGCGTGTATCTGACAGTGGCTGCATTGCCAAGCACCGACTATAGTCTTGCATCTATTGGACACAGTCCCCTCAGACTCTCTGTGGGCCTGTTGATGCTGGTCTTCAGTGCATGCAACACACTTTGCCAGACGCTCAGCGGGTCCCATATGTCGATGGCAGACCACGCATTCCGAAACGCCATGATGGTGACACATGCACCCTATGCGTGGCTCATACCGCTTGCTAGGGCCCTTGGCGACATTGCGCTCTCCATCATGGCATCACGGCTAGCGAAGGCGCGAGCCGACGTATGAAACAATGATAATAAACATTTGCCGTTATTTCTTTATTAATTTGTCACGCGTCTTTAGCGCACGTTGGGGTACAATACGATGGGTGTATAGAGGCCGCTTTTCCATCCACGCGGCAGTTTGTTTTGAGATGTTCTCAAGTTCGAGCAACCGTGCAGACAGCCTATCACGCGCTTCTATGCATATGTCGCGTTTCTGAGTCACGCGGGCGTGGCAGGTAGAGTAGAGTCTGCTGAGATTCGATAATGCACACTTTCCGTTTTCGTCGATGGGCTCGTATTTGTTGTTCAGCGTGTCCTCGACAATGGATAGGCATCGACGCACATACCGCGCGTCTGCCTTGACGAATGTCCGTGGTGCAACTATTGCCTTTGGCGCAATCACATGGAATTGACGCGACTTGTGTCGTCGTGCCGACCCGCGTTGCTGTTGCTGTTGTTGTCGTGGCACTTCAGGCTTCGGCATGCGATTTGCGGCATTGGCCGCTCGTTGGCTAAAGGGACATATGGTGTGCATGACGTCAGATGGGACATTTGGAGGATCGGGAGACAGATTGTCAGGCGACAGGAAGGACGAAGTGTCTTTGCTCATTGCAGTCGTTATCATCTCAACCGAGACACTGATGCTCCGCAGCATCTTGTCACTGGACTGTTGCAACCGCTTGGAGACCTTCTCTGCGCTGGTCACGAAGGCGAGCGCCTTGTTGCTGTCCATGACATCGTTCTCTATTATTTCTATCATCGTCTGGAGCACAGGCACAATGGCAATGTCCTTGCTAGTCTCGGCGTCTGCGGGTATGACGAAGCCTTCGCGCACATCCAATGCTGCCAACAGTGCGTCGTAGGTGACTCGTATTCTGAAATCGAGTGCAGCCATATATACTAGGGCGTCTCCGCGTAGCGTCTTGGTGATCTCGTCCACTTGGATTTTCTGCGTCAGCATCAACTGACATAACTCACTGCGATTCTTGTTGTTCAGTACGAAATTCTCCATACAGTGTGTGTGTATATATATATAAAGGGAAGACGAAGACAAGTGATGAAGAATATAAAAAAAAAATAAAAAACAATAGTCAATGAATGTTAACGAAACGCGCAAGCGCTATTTCAGTTTCTGTTTATCGTTATTTCGGTTATTGATTGTCACGCTGTCAAACTGTATTAATTTAGTTTGGTTTTTGGACAGATGGACCACGTATAACTCGGGTGGGTAACGACGACAGGTAATACATTTCTTTATACTCAAGTCGTTCTTATCGTCTACTATCTGGTTGTAACAATCGCTGCACACTGCCCGACAGCAGCATGTGTATAAGACCCACTTTTCTAGCTTCGAGAACTTTGCAAGACAACAGGGACAACTTTCCTTTTTTATTAGTTTTATCAACTCCGCGGCCATTGTTATTTTTTTATAAATAAAAAAAAAATTACAAAAAAATTTTTTTTTAAAAAAAAAATAAAAATGAAGAAAACAGAACAACAACAGCAACAGCAAAAAACTGTAATCATTTGCCAATCATATATAGACACAACAGACAGCATCGCAGTCGATAATGAGGACTTGTTCTCCTCGTTTAGCATGCATATGTTCACACCTGGAGTTACCATGTCACAAGATTACGCCATCGCAAACTCGTTCTACTTTGGCGACAAAGACCGTCTCGCAGCGTTACACAAGAGCCAGAAGATAGAACACATGCGGCCTTACCTCACAGCCCCACTCATGATCAGAGCCAAGTTCTCGAACTTGAAGCACACCGACCGTGCGATATTTTCGATGCTCCGTCTGATGACCATCCTCAAGAAGGACTACATGACTAAAGTCATCTCCTGTGCGCTTGATGAGCTGGCAATAGAACACAAGCTGGCCCTTGGTCGCGTGAAGAGCAAGCTCGAGAAGCAAGGCATCAGTGACCTCTACCAGTCCATCGACAGCATGTTCGACGATATCGTCGACGATCCTGACCAAGACATCGACTTGGTGCTCACTGCCATCGAGAAGATGCATGGCAGCAACAGTTCATGGACCATCCTCGAGAGCATGATATTCATCCGCGCGATCCAGACCTTCATGCCATACGTAGATGCCTATTTCCGCAGCGGGACATTCACGGCAAGCGACGTCATGCTTCTAATGTTGTATGCGCGAGGTTGGAGCATCATCAAGAATGGCGACGAGAGCAGAAAGGAAGGGTTCAGGTCCTCTTTCCTGTGTAACTCTGTGAGCCATTTCGCAACGTCGGCACCTTTGTTTGAGACAAAGAAGTCCGTCGACCTTGCTGCTATTGCCGATGTGGACGTGAGTGCGCGTACCACGCTTCGAAAGATGATCGAGCGCAACCCATTGGTTGCAAGCACCTGTATGATGACCGTGCTTTCTACGGCCCACATGTTGCATGTGTATCGATTCGGCACAGAGCCCTGCTCCACAGAGGTCATGTTATTCATGTCGGTGCCAGTCGAGAAGGTGTGGGGATTCCCCAAGGGATGTGATCGAGCGAAGCTAAAATGCG
>Ga0181538_10004624_pt1 | contig 12728 bp, 8 predicted proteins | sample PEATcosm2014_Bin_40_FD_119773 | JGI IMG/M metagenome (GOLD analysis project Ga0181538, IMG submission 119773) | Peatland microbial communities from MTU Mesocosm Facility, Houghton, MI, USA - PEATcosm2014_Bin23_30_metaG | ecosystem: Environmental > Terrestrial > Soil > Wetlands > Peat | place...
CGCATCAATGCGGCATTGTAGCAAGTCTCTGGGCTTGCTAGCATTCCATACCGGAGGCTGCCATATGCCGAAGTTCGTGATCGAGCGAGAAATACCAGGAGCGGGAAGTCTATCGGATGCAGAGCTGCAGGAGATCTCCCGAAAGTCCGTGGCTGTTCTCAAAGGAATGGGTCCTGAGATTCAGTGGCTGCAAAGCTACGTCACGGGCGACAAAGTGTACTGCGTCTACCTCGCGCCCGACGAGGCCACCATTCGAGAACACGCGAAACGGGGCGGCTTCCCAGCGAATCGCATATCCGCCGTGCGCCGCCTCATCGATCCCTCGACGGCGGAGTAGTTGCTGCCGCCGAGCCTTTCAGCAGGAACTTCACTAGACTCGTACACCAATCGAAGGGCGCTAAATCAATCTGCGATTGGGTTCGAGGTCGAAGCGGGGCGAAGCGAATCTTCGATAGCTTTTTCGATGGGCATCACCCAACCCTCCAGCCACGCATTTCTGCCGGATTCGATCGGCAGGGCGCGACGAGCTGCTTCCAGACTCTGTTCCAACTTGGCTTGTTCCGCTGGGACAAGAGGCGCGCCAATGCTTTGGCGAAGAGCGGCGGCGGCGCCCGCCAGGCGCAACGAGCGCTCCGGATCCGACTGCGCTGCGGCAGAGCAGGCGAAGGATTCCAAGAGCCGGGCAATCCCTCGCTTATGTTCCAGCTCCCGGAAAATTCCGAGGCTTTCGCGGTAAAGCGAATCGGCCGCACCGTAATCCTGTTGCTCGCTGGCGAGGTTCCCCAAGTCGGCGAGTGATCTGCCAACTCCCCACGGATCGTCGATTTGCCGAAAAGTCGCCAGGCTCTGTTCGTAAAGAGCCCGCGCGGCAGCGGAGTCGCCTTGTTCGCGGGCTACATCACCCTGATGATTCAGGGCCCAAGCATATCCCGCCCTGTCGCCGAGTTCGCGAAAAATCGACAGGCATTCCTGGTAGAGCGCTCCGGCGCATGAAAAGTCGCCCTGTAGCTTCACGACGTTAGCAAGATTGCTCAGAGCGCGCGCGACGGCCAGCGAATCATGCAGATCTCTCCACAGAGCCAGACTTTCTTCGAAAAGGGCGCGCGAAGCCGGCAAGTCTCCGCGGTCGCGGGTGTTTACGGCGAGGGCGTTCAATGCCACCGCGACACTCTGCTTGTCTCCCAATTGCCGGCCGATGTCTAAACTCTCCGTCATCAGAGAGGCGGAAGAAACGAAGTCGCCTTGCTCGCCAGCGAGAACTCCGGCGGCGAAAAGGGCTCGCACCCGCGCGTTGCTTGGCGCCGACGCACCTTCCAGTTTGAGAAGCTTTCCGAGGCGATCCCGGCCTTCGCTGAGCTGTTCGCGCATCTCCCAGAAGCGAAAGAGAGCTGCTCCCAGGCGGAGACCCCATTCGGCGTGGCCGGTTTCTATCAGCCAGTCGAGAGCCGCGCGAAAATTGTCGTGTTCTCTTTCAAACCGATCCAGCCATCCGGTCTGGTTCGCGCCAGAATCCTCCGCAGCCCCTTCTTCCGCCAGGACGAGACAGTAAGCGGCATGAGCCCGCCGCGTGAGTGACTGTTCGCCGCAGGCCTCCATTTTGACAAAGGCATATTCACGAATGGTTTCGAGCATCGCAAAACGCGGCTCGCCGTCGGGTTGTTCGGTCTGGCGAACCAGGCTTTTGTCCACCATGGAAGACATACCGTCGAGCACATCCAGGCCGAGATCCTGCTTGGCGTCGCAGACGGCTTCCACGGCTTCCAGGGTGCATCCACCCCAAAAAACCGAAAGCCGCCTGAAAAGCTTTTGCTCGGGCTCGGTGAGAAGGTCGTAACTCCAGTCGATTGCTTGGCGAAGAGTTTGCTGTCGCGCCGGCAAGTCTCGCGCGCCGCCGGTCAATAGCTGCAGGCGGCTCGCTAGTCTCGAGCGCATGGCAGAAACGGAAAGCAGCTTCACCCGAGCAGCGGCAAGTTCGATGGCGAGAGGCAAACCATCCAGGCGCGCGCAAATTTCCGCCACGATAGAAGCGTTCTCCTCGGTGAGCTCGAAATCAGGTTTCACCGCTGCCGCGCGTTGGACGAAGAGCGAAATCGCCGAATACCTTCCGAATTCGCTTGCGGAAGCGCCCGATTTAGCATCCGGCAGCGCGAGTGGCGGGACCGGAAACTCATGTTCGTTGTAAACACGCAGTGCCGCACGACTCGTGACCAAAACTTTCAGACTCGGTGCGAGCGTCAAAAGTTCCGCGAGTAGAGGAGCCGCTTCCACGAGGTGTTCAAAATTGTCAATCAGAAGCAGCGTCGGCGAGCCTGAGGAATTATGGAAGTACTCCTTTAAGGCGTCGATCGGCGCCTGGCCACCGGTCTCGCGAAGGCCAAGTGTCTGGGCGATAGCGAGAATGATCAGGCGAGGATCGGAGACCGCAGCGAGTGGGACGAAATACACACCGGAAGCGAATTCGTCGGCCAGACCGCGAGCAGCCTCGATCGCAAGACGCGATTTGCCGATTCCGCCGGGACCGGTAACCGTAACCAGGCGAACATCCGGACGGAGCAGGAGCTGTTTGACACCGGCAAGTTCTGCGTCGCGTCCAACGAACGCAGTGGTCGGAACGGGCAAATTAGTCGGACGAGTATCCTGGCGGGTCGAACGAAGGTCCGAAAGGCGGTCACGGATGGCGGTCAGATCCCGGACTAAGTCGCGTGTTGAGAAATACCGTTTCTCAGGCTCTTTCGCCAGGCAGCGTTCGATCACCCAGCAAAGTGGGGGGGGAACTTGGGGGTTCAGCAAACTGATTGGTTTGGGCTCTTCGTGCAGGATGGCCGAGAGAGTGAGCGCCAGTGTCGGCCTTCGAAAGGCGTGCTGTCCAGTGACCAATTCGTAGAGCACGAGACCGAAGGAGAACTGGTCGGAGCGAAAGTCGAGTGGCCGCCCGCTGGCTTGCTCTGGAGACATATAGCGCGGAGTGCCTGAGATTGTGCCGGGATCACTTCGGATGGCGGCGGTATCGCTGGTGTCGGACAGTTCTTCGTCGTCGAGCAGAAGCTTAGCCAGGCCGAAATCCAGAATCTTCACCGCTTCAGGAGAGACGATGATGTTCTCTGGTTTTAAGTCTCTGTGGATAACGCCCAGTTCGTGGGCTTTGGAGAGGCCTTCGGCAATCTGGACCGCGATGGAAATAACATCGCGCATCGCGGGGATGCCGCCGGCAAGCAGTTGACGCAGGGTCTGTCCTTCGACGAACTCCAACACCAAAAAGTCGATGCCTTCCTGGTGCCCGATGTCGTGGAGGGTGCAGATATTCGGGTGGGAGAGTCTAGAGACGGTGCGCGCTTCACGTTCGAGCCGCTGGCGAAGATCGACATTCTGGGAAAGCCGTTCGGGCAAGACCTTGATGGCGACAATGCGCCCCAGGCGGCTGTCGCGAGCGCGATACACTTCGCCCATCCCGCCCGCGCCGAGCGGTTCCACAATTTCATACGGTCCGAGCTTTGAGCCGGAAGCGAGCCCCATGAGTCCAGCGATTATAGCCTCGGAACCGCCCGGCGAGGTATCTTCAACGGGCTGCTGGCGCAGCGTTTCTCTGCTCAGCCTCTGCTGCGGTCGGTAAAGCGGAAGAACAACGACTGTTTCGCGACGGGCGCCGCCATCTCGTTAAGCGCCGCCATCTGCGATTGAGAAAGTGGCGTAAAGTCTCGCGCGATCTGCACGTTCTCCTCCAGCTGCTGGATATTGTCGCATCCGACGATGACGGTGCTCACCGGGTGCGTCAGAGTGAACTGCATCGCCTCGCGCATATTCATCACGCCTGACCGCGTGGCAATCGCCGATCCCTCCCACGAATGCTGCTGTTGTTCGAGCGGTGGCGGAGTCCAGGTCGAAAGCAATCTGCCGCGCGCAGGCACCTTCATGCCGATGATGCCCATTTGCTTTTCCACCGCCAGCGGCAGCAATTGTTCGGTGAAGCTGTGAATGTGAGTATCGGCCGCATTCAACGACATCAGTATCGTGTCGAACGGATGCCGATTCACCGCGTCGATCAACGCTTCCGGGCGGTAGTGGCCCGTGACGCCCAGAAAGCGCACCACCTTCTGCTCCTGCATTTCCACCAGCGCCTCGATGGCTCCGCCCTTGCCGAAGATTGCATCCACGTCTTCAGGCAAACCAATATCATGCAATTGCCACAAGTCCACGTGATCGGTATTCAGCAGCGTGAGCGACTTTTCGATCATCCGCAGCGACCCCTCACGCGTGCGTTCTTTCGTCTTGGTCGCAAGAAAAGCATCCTGCCGCCGCGTCTTCATCACGCGGCCCACGTATTGCTCGCTCCAGCGCTCAGGACCGCCGTAGATCGAAGATGTATCGATGTAGTTCACGCCCAGGTCGAGCGCACGCGCGATAATGGGCACCGCGATGTCAAAGTTATTCGCCTTCTCGAGCGCCGCCTGGCCCCCAAGGCTGAAGATCGCCACCTTGTATCCCGTCTTACCCAGGTTGCGCGTCGGCATGGCGGCCTGCGTCTTGGCATTAGCAGGGAGAGGCGGAAACGCCGCGGTCGCGGAGCGCGCGAGCACGCCACCGTTGGCTAGAAGCCCTGCGGCAACCGCGCCGCCTGTCTTGAGGAAGTTGCGACGGCCAGAGGAAGGGAGTGGATGCTTCATGCTTGATCCTCCCAGGTTACATGAGGGTCGGATGCGATCTGCATCTTACCACGCCTCAATCTAACGGCGGGGAGGCGTCCTTGCCCTACTCGAAGACGGCCCTACTCGAAAACCTCATCCAACCAGTCGAACACGATCTGGTGCTCAAGGCTCTCGTTGTTGACTCCGCAATGAGCCTCGCCGCCCTGCTCACTCGCGATGATGTGCTGGGCTTTGGGACAGGTCAGCTTCTCGTAAAACTTCTGACCATAGACAGCCAACGGTCCCTCGCCACCTCCGCCGATATTGAAATACGGGCAGGTAATCTTGTCCTCCAAGCCCCACAGGTTGTACTTGCTCAGCCCGTCGATGAACTCCGCGATCGTTCCGCCGCCCGCACCATGTCGATAACGTATGTCTCCCTGGGCGATAAACCTGCTCCCCACGGTCGACAGATCGATTTTGCTCTCGAGATCTCTGGGCCAAGGCCGATCCGCCGGTAACCCGATCATTTCCAGAACCACTTTTTGCCAGTTTGGCAAGGTCGTGCTCGCAATGCAGGCCTTGATCCGCTTCTCAAAAGCGGCCGCCCTCGGCGCAAAGTACCCGCCCAGGCTCCAGCCTGCTAAAGCAAGGCGTTTCGCGTCGACATCCGCGCGAGCGAGCGCCCAATCGCAAACGTATTTCAGTGGAACTTCAGTGTCCGATCGGAAGAACATCTCGGCGCCGGGATTCGAATACATCGCCCCGCGCTGCCCCGGAATCTCGAACAGCAAGGCGTTGTACCCCCGGCGAAGCGCCGCCGCGCCTCCGCCCCAGAAATAGAGTTCCTCCGCCAGCGAGTCGGCGCCGCCCACGCTCATCAACGTTGGTCGCGGCTTATCGCTCGCATCAGCCTTCAGGAAATAGCCGGGAAGCGACTTCCCATTCTCATACGGAATACTGACCGCCTCGAACGGCAGGTCCATCAGTTTTCCGGCTTGCATAAAGCAATCCCGTTGGCGCTCCCAACCCGCGCGGCACTTGGGATCCGTCGTGCTTTGGTAAAAACCCATCTCGCGCCAGTACGACGACGCCCGCAGGAACGCCTCCCGCGCACTCACCAGATGCCCGCCCGCAAGCGATTTGCGTGCGATCGCCTCCACCCGCTCCGCGGTGACGCGCCACGCTTCCGAATAACTATCTTCCTTTTCGTCCTCGATGCGCGAGGCAGTCTCGTAGCACTCGCCGATCTCGGCCCCGCCATACGTAGTGCACCCCATCGTTCGCACGAACTGGAAATCGAAGTTGCCCTTGAATCGCTTCGGCATCCCGGGAGTCGCGCCAAACATCTGTGTGGCACCCATTTGAGCGGCGGCGGCAGTTGATTTTTCGGAACTTGCATCCTGACCATTGACACGTCCCAGTTCAGGAGTTGCACTTAGCACTGGACTCAAAGTCGTCGTCATCTCACACCTCTCCCGTCCTTAGCGATTGCCCAATTCGAGAAACCGCTAACATCGTAGCCATGCCGGCCCGTCGTTATCTGTGCTGTATGAAACACATTAAGGGATTCCACCGAACCGCGGACCGAGCGATGCTCCGCAGGCTTACAGCTCAATGCCTGATTAACGCGGCGGTCTCAATGGGAACGCAAACTAGCCCAAAGTCCACGTGCAGGAGTCTACGAAGCGCAATTCGGTCAGACGCCGCTGATGCAGACAAAACACTGCCCTGTGTAGGTTCTAATTGACTATAGATCTTACAGTTCGAATCCCCATAGGCAGTATGGGGCTATTGCCCTTTCCTTGCTGCTGAAGCGGCGGCAGATGGGGTTGCGGTGAGCTTCTTGTATTCGGCTTTGGCCTGACGCAGTATCGGAATGCTCGGGTCCGCGTCCTTCCATGTAGTGAAAAAATCATCGTAGGCCTTGCGGCTTTTCTCCCGGTCGCCTTGCATGGCGTAGGCCCGGGCGATGCCGAGCTGCGATAGGGGAGCATAGACTTGCCACCAACCCGCTGCGCGTCGACTCAGAAGCTTCTCAAGCTCGGCGACAGCCTTCGCGGAATCTCCCGCAGCCAGGTAAGCCTGTGCACGTTGGTAGCTGACGTCCAGGCTGGAATCGTATGGCACCGCTTGGGCCAGCAATTCCACAGCCTTGCCGGGGTTTCCTCGCTGCCGTTCGACGATGGAACGAATCACCGGCAGGAACACATTCTGTTGAATTGTATCCTCAGGAGCCATCCGATCCAGTTTCGCCGCCAACGCTTCGGCCCGCGCCAGGTCGCCGGCATACCCGAATGCGTCGGCACAACGCCAGAGCTCGGTAGCGCTGTCGTTATCCCCGTCTCCAGCATGGCGGCAGAGGCTGCGCGCCAGGGCATAGTTTCCGAGAAAGGATTCAAGCTGGCCATGCGCGGCAAGTTCGTCGGCAACGTTTTCCTTCTCGTTTGCGCGGGTCTGAAGGTTGACGAGGGTTTCGCTCAGCGAACGAAATTTGCTGAGGTCGCCGCGTAGGTATGCGAACTGCATTTGCAATTGGAGCCAGCCGATATCATCGGCTGGAAATTCCTTCGCAAGGCGTTCCATCGCTGCAGTGTCGTTCTCGATAAAGGCGATCCGGTAGAGCATATCCAGTTGATACGAGAACAGAGATCCCTTCTGTCGCCATTCCTCGATCACTCTCTTGGCATCATCGAAGCGGCCCATGCTCAGGAGTACTTGGCTTTTGTTCGTATAGTAATAGACGGCGGGCGCCGGCGAATGGTCAATCGCCCAATCGAATTCCCGCAGCGCGTCTTCCATCTTGCCGCGCTGCTCGTAATTGATGCCCAACAAGTTGGCGGCGTTGACGCTGCGCGGGTACGCTTGCTGGTACAAAACAAGTACTGCATATTCCTTGTCCAGGTTGCCCGTTATGTTCCAATAATAAGTGGCCGTAACCAGAAAGTTTTCTTCTTGCGTGAGGCGGCCATCCTTCAACTCGAAGGCCCGCGCGAAATTCTTCCTCGAAGACTGCTCGTCGCCGAGGCCGTGATAGGCGCCGCCGAGCATGACGTAAGCAGAACAGAACTTCGGGTCCAGTTCGACGGCCCTTTCAAGGAGGGGAATGGCCTCGCGTATTTTTCCGGAACGATACGATGTCAGCCCCGTCCGGTAGGCCTGCAATGCCTCGAGTGAGCTTGTGGTCGCCAGATCAAGCGGCGTGTTGTATTTCTCGAGAGAACTCAGGCTTTCGCCCAGTTGTCTCCGCAGCCCCGAAGCCGCCTTGCCCAGCGCCGCGACCACCTGATCCTTGGATTCCGCCTCCTCTTGCCGTCGCGCGATGGGTTTTTCGTTCCGTGCGTCGATCGCTTCCAGTGTGATCAGATATCTACTTCCGAAGGCGGCAATCTCGGGCACCACCACTGCTTTCAGTCCTCGCCGTTTGCAGATTTCGATGCCCGTTTCCTGTGTCACTCGCTCGTTCGGGTCCCGGCGCATCGTACGCAGCGTCTCGTGGACCGCTCCCTCCGAGAGCAGGCTCAAAAAAGGGGACTCGGTGAGTTTCACTTCGAGGGGTTTGTCCAGGTTGTCGAATATGGGATCGCCGGTCTTGTTCACGAAGCTCGCCAGTACGATGACGTCGCTCCCGGTCAGCGCCGGCCGGGCGAAATAGACGCGCCACGTCACAACGGCGGCAACAATGAGCAAGGCCGCAACGCCAGCCGCCACAATGAAGCGGCGTTTCTTCGCAGGTTCAGACCTTGGCTCGGCGGGAGGAACGGTCGCGAGCCGTTTTTCGATAGGAATCGGAGCAGGCAGGTCGCCGTTTTCGACGTGAGCGATGAAGCGGTAGCCGCGACGAGGCAGCGTTTCAATGTAGCGGGGTTCCTCGGCTGAATCGCTCAGCACGTCGCGCAGCTTCTTGATAGCACTATTCAGACCGGTATCGAAGTCGACGAAAGTGTCTGCCGGCCAGAGTTTCTGACGCAGTTCTTCGCGTGTAACTACGTCACCGGGACGCTCCAGCAAAAGAGCGAGAATCTGGAAGGGCTGATCCTGAATCTTGAGGCGAATGCCATGCTTGCGCACCTCGCCGGAGCGCAAGTCTACCTCGAAAGCGGCAAAGCGCGTCCTGCGGGTTCGGGCAGTGGCTTCCAATGCGAACTCCCGGGGTGTGCCGGGAGTTTACCACTAAACTTCTAATGACAGAAGCAAGGCGTGCCGCACCGCCCCCCCATGCATGTTCCCTATAAGTTGCCTGAATTCACATAGCTGGACGATCAGAAACAAATCAGACGGACGCCATTGAAAGAAGTCGCCCTCCCGCGCCAATGTCGGCGCACTCGTGCGGGGGCTCCCAATGCCCAGACACGAACTTGAGTTTGAAACCAGAAAAAGAAAGGAGAATCAAAAATGAGCAAGTTCGGAAAGTATTTTCTTCTCGTGACAGGTTTCGCGCTCCTTGTGACTTTTGCCCGCATTCCAGGGGCCGCGACCAAGGTTCATGCCAACGATCGCGTCTGTAGCGTTGCCAGCCTCAAAGGGACCTATGCCTGGCACAGAACGGGCGTGAACAATGTGGTGGGTGGCCCCATCGCCGAGATTGGCATCGCCTCCTACAACGGAGATGGAACGCGCGGCCTCATCCGCAACACCAGAAGCACCAACGGTGAAATCCGGCCCTGGACCAATCAGCCCGCACCGAACGGAACCTACACGGTGGATCCGGATTGCACGGGGTCGTTCTTCGATACGGACGGCACACACAGCAACAACATCATCATCCTCGACGGAGGCAAGGGATACCTCGTGCTCAGCGAGGCGGCGGGAACGATTGTTTCCGAAGAGGGGACAAAGCTGTGGGAGGACAAGGACTAAGGCTGCGATTGCGCGATCCAGAAGCAAAACAGGGACAAATCAGGAGGACGCCATTGAAGGAAGTCGTCCTCCAGCGCCAATGTTGGCGCACTCATGCGGTGAAACCTTGGAGGTCACGAACGTGAGATTTCATTTAGGAGCCATTGCACTGCTTATTGTCGCGCTGATCGGCAATTCGGGATGCGGAGGCGGCACGAGCCAGTCAGCCAACAATCAGCCCCCGACCCTCACTCCAACGATCACCACAATTTCGCCGAACAGTGTCGTGGCTGGCGGTGCGGCTTTCACGCTTACGATCAATGGGACGAATTTCGTCGCGTCTTCGATGGTCACTTTCGGCGGGGCAGTGCCCGCCACCACGTTCATTAACTCCACGCAGTTGACTGCGGCCATCCCTGCTTCCAGCATCGCCTCAACGGGCACGTCGGCCGTGACCGTGACCAACCCCGTGCCCGGTGGCATCTCAAATGCCACGGACTTCACCGTCTCCGGCGGCCCTAATTACCCGACCATCCAGGCTCTCTATCCAAGCTGCGCTCCCGCAGGAGAACAGTTCGTTGATTCAGTAGATAATCAGTTGACGGTAGTTGGGCAAAATTTTGTGTCCAATTCAGTCGTGCGCTGGAACGGCAGCGACCGCCCGACCACTAGTAATGGCAGCATTAACGGACTCATTGCTCAGGTTTCAGCGAGTGACATTGCCACAGCCGGGACAGCCGCGGTCACAGTCTTCAATTCTGGACCGGGCGGTGGTAGCTCGAACTCGTTCGCCTTCGTCATAACGCCAGGAGCAGTTGATCCGCAATCAATCGTTGTGGACCCTACCGGAAAGTTCGCCTATGTAATGAATGCCGGCTGCAATGGCGGCGTTGGTAGCTACGTGTCCATGTACACGATCAACCCCACTACCGGGGCCCTGGCGTCCATAGGGCCACCGGTGACAACATACGGCTACGGTATCTCCGCCGAGACCGTGACCGTAGATCCTTTTGGCAAGTTCGCCTACGTCACAAATTCGGGGGATGTGTGGGATTACGACGATGAGGCTGATGGCAACGTCGCGATGTACACCATCAACGCCACGACCGGGGCCTTAACCTCCGCAGGAACGATAAACGGAAATTGTCCCGGATTGTGCTCTCCCACGTCGGTGGTCGTGGATCCATCCGGCAAGTTCGCTTATGTGGCGAATGGGGACGGTGTTCTTCCAAACAACGTCGCGATGTACACCGTCAACGCCACGACGGGGGCCTTAACGTCCATAGGAACGGTCGCCGTAGAAGGCTTTGCCAGCTCGGTGGCCGTGGACCCATCGGGCAAATTCGTTTATGTGACGACTGTGAGTGAAACTTCTGGATCGGCTGACAGCGTGTCCATGTACACGATCAACTCAACGACTGGGGCCTTAGCCTCCAACGGAACGATCGCTGCGGGAAAAGATCCTGCCTCCATGGTAGTGGATCCATCTGGCAAGTTCGCTTATGTGGCGAATTCCAGCTCGAACGATGTCTCGATGTACACGATCGACGCCACCACCGGGGCCTTGACGTCCATGGGAACGATTGCCACGGGAGGAGATCCTGTCTCCGTGGCAGTGGATCCATCTGGCAAGTTCGCTTATGTTGTGAATTTCGACTCGAACGACGTCTCGATGTACACCATCAACGCCACCACCGGGGCCCTGACGTCCACAGGAACGATAGCCGGGCCATCTCCTACCTCCATCGCCATCCATCCGTCCGGAAAGTTCGCCTACGTAACGAACTCCGCGACGAACGACGTCTCCATATACACCATCGACGCTGCCACTGGCGCCTTGACGCTCATAGGCACAATCGGCACATAAGGTCCCAGCTCCCGCAGCTGTGGATCGCGAGAATCTGCGGTCCTAGTACCGCAATGTCCGCCGAGCCTACCGACACGGGCTAGCGAGCTGCGTTTCAGTCTTGCGCCGTGGCGTGACGGTGCCTCTCGAAGAACGCTGAATCCCCTTGACATTTCTGTTTACTATGTTATAATAGGACCTACGGAATAAAATCTAATAATCGAATTGTGCCCGCGCGGATGTTTCGGGCCTCGGTCGAAGTGTGACTATGCGAGAGGCGTCGCAAGGGGTTAAGGGATTAGAGGGAGCAACCGGGATTAGGACGGGATTAGAAATCGACGCAAATGATTGAAAACATTCACCAGCAACCCACTCTAATCTACCGTAGGGTAGAGGGGGGGTATTTTCCAACCGCGATTAGACACATCGTCGCCGCAAGGCTCGCGCGAAGGTGGCTCACTTGCTTCCGTGCCTCCTTGTTTCCTTGCCTCCTTGCCTCCGTTCCCAATCCCCTGGCCGCCGTGGCGGCTACCCGGAACAACCACACATTCAGAATTCGCCGCAACCTCCTCGCAACAAAGGAGAAGACATTTTCTACCCGGAACAAAACCACCCTTTCCGGTTCGCCAATCCTTCGCCCCGAGCATCGGCCGCCGCTCCCCGTACCTCGCCCCGGCAGATGTCTCCGCCGGATGCTATAATTTCGGCACCACGATGACCCGAACAACGCAAGAGGCGCCGCGAATCGCACCGGAGCTGATGGTGAAATACGAGGCGGTCATCGGCCTCGAAGTCCACGCGCAGCTCGAAACGCTGACCAAAGCGTTTTGCGGCTGCTCGACGCGCTTCGGCGATGCCCCGAACTCGAACACCTGTCCCGTCTGTCTGGGCCTGCCGGGGGCGCTGCCTGTGCTGAATAAACGAGCGCTCGAACTGGCCCTGCGCGCATCGCTGGCCCTGCGCTGCAAGGTGCAAGAACATTCGCGTTTCGCTCGCAAAAATTACTTTTATCCTGACTTGCCCAAGGGCTACCAAATCTCGATGTACGAGCTGCCGCTGGCCACCGAAGGCCATCTCGAAATTGAAGTGGACGGCGAAAAAAAGCGCATCGGGATCACGCGGCTGCACATGGAAGACGACGCGGGCAAAAGCCTGCACGAAGGCTTCGCGGATTCCGACAAGTGGAGCTACATCGACTTCAACCGCTGCGGCGTGCCGTTGATCGAAATCGTTTCCGAGCCGGACCTACGCACACCGGCGGAAGCGTACGCCTACCTCAACACGCTCAAGCAGGTGCTCGAATATACGGATGTGAGCGATTGCAATATGGAAGAGGGATCGCTGCGTTGCGACGCGAACGTCAGCGTGCGACTGCGCGGCGCGCCGAAATTCGGCACCAAGGCGGAAGTGAAGAATCTGAA
>Ga0181538_10004626_pt1 | contig 12722 bp, 9 predicted proteins | sample PEATcosm2014_Bin_40_FD_119773 | JGI IMG/M metagenome (GOLD analysis project Ga0181538, IMG submission 119773) | Peatland microbial communities from MTU Mesocosm Facility, Houghton, MI, USA - PEATcosm2014_Bin23_30_metaG | ecosystem: Environmental > Terrestrial > Soil > Wetlands > Peat | place...
GAGCGGACCGCACGGCCATTTCATGGGCACCCAGGTTGTGTCCAAGTCCATAGTTCTCACCTGCCACGATTACGGCCTGCGCAGTTACTGCCCCGCCCAATAGCGGTTGAATCCCTCGTAGTCCGACGGCAGATTGGCCAGAATGGTTCTTCTTAACTCAAGGATGTCCAGCGAGCCTTGCTTTTGGTACAGCACCTTGCCGTCGGGGCCGATGAGGACGGTGTAAGGCACCGCGGATTCCCACTGGGGATCGAAGGCGGCCTGCAGCGCCGCCGTGTCGTCAGACGCAAACAGAAGATTGCGGCTGGTGGCATGCATCTTCTCCAGCACCCGCAGGACGCCGGCTTTCTCCTCCGGCAGGTTGGCCGCCACCGTCACCAACTCCAGATCGCGCACGGCGTACATGCGGAGAGTGTCCTCGAGGTCGGGGAACTCGTGGATGCAGGACCCGCACCAGGTGGCCCAGAAGCTTACTAACAGAGTTTTGTGGCCGGAGTTCGCCCGCAAGGTTTTCAGGTCGGCGGCTGACGCCATCTCGAGTTCGACCGGCTGAGCTTCGATCTTCCGCAAGGCCTCGAGGCGCGAGGCTTGTTTCTCCTTCCACTTGGTCGAGCAGCCGAATACTCCCGAGTGCTTGACGGCGACTTCGCGGTTGGCCAGCAGCGCCTCGATGGCGTCTCGCGCTTCGTGGGTCTTCACCAATTCGGCGCGATAGCTGTTGTCGAACCGGCCTTCGTAGCGCAGGCGGCGTTCACGATCGAAGACAAAGACGTGAGGCGTCGCCTGCGGCCCGTAAGCTTCGGCCACCGACTGGGTTTCGCCGTCGTAGAGGTAGGGGTAGGCCAGATGTTTGTATTCGGCCCGGATCTTCATCTCCTCCAGGCTGTCGCTCGTGTCCGAGGAGTCGAGCTCGTCGATGCGGATGGCCTTGGGATCGTTGGGCTGGATGGCGACGACGGCCACGCCGCGGTCCTTGTAGTCGGCCGCAAGCTGCGCAATGCGCCGCTCATACATCTGCGCGATCGGGCAGTGATTGCAGGTGAACACCACGACAAGCACTGGGCTAGCTGAGTAGTCCGAGAGCTGATGCAGGCGCCCGTCCACGCCGGGAAGCTGGAAGTTCGGCGCCGGTGAGCCGAGGCTAAGAATCGGGTGCGGCGTCTCCGCCGCCGCGGCGGGCAGGAATGCTAGCAAGAGAAGAACTCTCCACATGGTCTGTCTCCACGGGTCTTGGGGCGCAGGGCGGCCGCGAGGGCCGTCCCTCCGATGCCTGATTGGTGAACGCACATTGTCCGGCGCCGGATGGCCGACGAAGTATAGCGTAAAACCGGCGCTTGAGGTAACCGTCTTCTCCCGAGGTTGTTCGCTGGAAGGAGGGCCCGAAGAGCGCTACCCCCGCGAGGCGGGGCTGCGCCGCATATATGCAGACTTTTGCATATATGTGTCAAAATGCCACACTTGGGAGCGGTTTTTTCACAATGTGAAAAAGCTCTTTCCTTCGATCGCATTCAATTTAAAGCAGATAAAATATTCATTCACATCTTTTGCACTGTTTCCCATTTTCTCATTCCGGGCATGATAGCCTTGATTCAGTGACCGAAAGAGCGGGTCCAATGGCCGAAGCTGGGGAAGTCGACAAGACGGCGAGACGGGAACGAGGCGCTGAACCGAAGAGGGCACTGACTTTGCTGCTGTTTCTGGCGCTCTTTACTTGTCACTCGTCACTGCTTTTCGGGCAGCGGTTCAGCCATATCCAGGGCGCGATGGTCCAGGTCACAAGCGCTTGGACGAACAGCCCTCTTACGCTGACCCTGGCGAGCAACCCGGCGCATGGGGACCTGGTGGTGGCGGCTTTCGCGAGCATCGGGTGCACGAACGGCGGGCCGTCTCCGGTCACGATCAAGGACGCGAACAGCAACAGCTACACGGTAATTTCCACGCCGGCCACGTTGTCACAAGCAGTCACCTCCGGCCTCTGCTCGGGCGGCACGGTTTACGCGAACTTGTGGCTGGGCTACCTGCTGAACGCGCCGTCGAACGCTTCGAGCACGATCAACGTCAGTTGGTCGAGCGGGCAGGCCATGGGGGACGTTTGGGCGGACGAGTTCAATCCCTCGGGCGGGAGCGTGACGTTTGACACGAGCGCCGGCGTGTCCGGCGGAAGCGCGTCCGGCACGGCCATCAGCTCGCCGTCGATCACTCCCAGCCTGCCGAACGAGCTTCTTTACGCCGCCGCGGTTCCGCCTGAACTCGCGCCTCCCACCGGCAGTGCGTGTCCGATGACCGCGCCGGCGGCGGGCGCCGGGCTGGGCGTGTGGACGGGCGGGGCGGGGGGCATACCGCCGCTCACAAACTATGAGTCCGGCGGGGCGTCGGAATACGATTTGAATTCGAGCGGCGCCACGGCGGTGAACTTTACGAATCAGTGTTCGGGTGCGAAATACGCTGCGATCGTGGCGGCCTTCAAATCCAAGCTTTCTTTCCAGGCCAACCCGGTGGAAAGCAGCGCTAGCTCCGATTCGATCGCCGAGCAGGCGGCCCACTTCGCCACCCTGAGCGAAAGCAATACCACCGGCGACACGCTGGCCCGGCAAGCGAGCTACTGGCGGGGAGATTGCATCTCGATCACCTGGACGCCGCCCGCCGGCGCGCAGGGGAATGCAGCTTACAGCTACAACGTTTATCGCGGCACGAGTCCGGGCAACGAAACCGGGCCCATCAACCCTTCTCCAGTGGATGCCGGCTGCGCGAGCCAGGCGAACTGCACCTACGTTGACTACGGGCCGCAGGCCGGGGCCGAGTATTACTACACGGTCACGGCAGTCTCCGCAGGCGTCGAGAGCCCATTCTCGAATGAGGGCGGCGCCGTGATTCCGCAGGACGCGGTGATGGAAACCAACGCCGCGAATGATCGGGTCTCGAGGGGCTGGGCGGCGATTCGAGGCGAAACGGAGAATCTGCTTGCGTATGATTCCTTGACCGCAGGGTCCTATGTCCCCGTCCAGCCCCAGCACTCTTTTGTGGTTCCAGGACGAACCAAGACAGGAGAGGCTCCCATTCACAGAGAGCCGTCACCAGCCCCGCCTTGAGCGATCTCAATGTCTAAGGTATATGCATCGACCTTCGCGCCGGGGGGTAGCGCCAGCTGCGCGTGTTTCGAAATCTGATGCGGCTTTTCTCCTGCGGCATGAAGATTCGCGGAATATCAAAGGCAGAGACTCCGCACTGCCCTCACACGCCGGGACAAGAGAGCCAGACAAATTAAAGTTTTTTCTTGCTTCGCCGAAATAAATGAGGTATGAAAGAAACCAAACGGGAGGATTGGCATCAAATATCGGCGGAGAGTGGGAGTATGAGTGTTGCTGAAATCGTCAAGAACGCTCTTAGGGAGAATCCTGATATCAGGCTGGCCGTCGAAGCGGCTAGGCGTGCGCGTGAGTTGGAGTCTCTCCGCCCAGTTCCCGAAATTGCCAGTTCGAACAATGTGACGACCATACCGCTTAAGTCGCAGTCCCTTGTACCACCAGAGAAGCCGAACTAGACTCGAAGAGCTTTGTCTTTGTTAGCGGCGGCTGAAGGGGAACATTCATTTGCACCTCAGACCTAATGTAATATTCCCAGATCAGTTCCCAGAGTTTTTCACCTCGATCAATTAGTTCAATCTCCAAATCGAGTTTTTGTGCAGTAGCGGCGTCGATAAACTGGCCGTGGACAGGAAAGAGCTGCTTTGAAAGCAACTTACGAACTATCTCATCTGCTTTTTTCTTCCTTCTCTCCGCCTGCGGGAATTTGGCCTGAAGCATATACTTATCCAGAAGGGTAGCTGCCGTTTTCTTGGCAAATTCTATCCAGTTTTCCATTTCTTGAGTGTAGGGGATATTCAATCCGGCCAATTGCGTCACGAAGGCGAGTGTGGGCTCCTTTTTTTTCACGGCGGTTCTTATTTTCTTTACAAGGTCGTCTCGCGCATCGACGAATGCGAAGGCTGAAACCCACCTCCTTTGCCCAGACTCGACCGTCTGCACCTGGGGGTCAATCGGCCCCAATTCGGAACAATAGCCCATCACAATCTCGTCGGACCCAAGAGCCATTACTGTTGCTGCGCTCTTTGCTACGTTCGGTACGATTATCCTGAACTTCTTGTGGTTCCCTGACAGATGTGACCGACACATGTCCACCATCTTTTCGACAATCGTCGGATCTCCTCCCGGGCTGTGGAGAATTAAGGCTAGCTGCTCGGTGCCCGAAGTTGAGTTGAGTATTGCTTCGAGAGACGGAATGTCCGATGAGTGCATGATCGCTTGGGAATGATCAAAACGAAACATGTAGCTCAGTACTCTGTTTTGAGCGCCATATCTATCAGAAAGCTGTGCTTCGATTTCTCGTAGAAGTTTCTGGCGTTTCTGAAGCTGGTCTTGATTTACGTTGAGTTCGCCGATAATCCTGACAAAAACAGGGTCCGTTGAAACCTTTGTAGACGGGTCTAAAGGCGGTTGAGGTGGGTTGCCCATAGCTCCTCCAAGATGTAAGGCGGTAGAGCATACAGCTTTTCCCCAACTAATGGTAGAGGTTGCATTAGTTTCGCGAGCTGGCATCGCCCTGTCCTGTCGTGTCTATGCCAGCCTAGGAATAACCGATAGACCCCTCGCCCGTCTCACTCCCGATCACAAAAGCGCGGGACCGAGACACTCCCTCTCCAGGGGAGAGGGCCATTAACTAATTTAGGGTTGCGCAGGCTGAGTCATGGATGAGGCGTGTCTTGCGTCGGCGGCGGAAATGAGCGGGGTAGCGCAGACTTCGCGCTTTTGAAGTCTACGGCTTTTCTCGTGCTGCATGCAGAACCGCGGAGTCTCAAAGGCGGAGACTCCGCTCTAACTGCTGTGCCAGCCCGCGGTGGTGGTTCATTTTGAATTCGGGATTTGAATACCCTAACCAAACATGGAAGGTGAATTGCCGTTGGTTAGTACGGACGTGCCATGGTACCATTCGGTCTAGGACTTGATTCAAGTGCTATAATAATGCCCCTCGGAGGGCATGCTCAATGGCTACCGGTTCTCTTTGGGGAACATCTAATATTCTGGAGGAGCTGTGGGAGCGCCTGCACTGGTTTTAAGCAGGTTTGAATCGGACGATTGGAACGCGGAATTTTACACTGTAATGGCGTTAGCCTCGCGTCTGGCACTCCTGGTGAAGAGCCACGCCCAAGTGTTCAGTTTGGCAATCCGTTTGCGACGCCTAGATTCGGCGCTCTGTAAACTCTTTCGCGAAAAGGTCTACAAGACTTTGGAATCCCCCCAGGTGCAAACGGCAGACCCCGAAAAGGTACGTGAGGGAATCATCACACTACGAAGACTCTACCGCACCATCCATACGATCATAAAGGCTTCAAAGCATATCGGCTTAACAAACAACTCGCTGACCGCTGGACCGCTCCGAAATATCGAGCACTGGGGTGAGGAAATCATAGAGTTAGCAGATTTGGCGGAGCTCACCCAAAGCGAAGGCGTGATTCAGTCGATTTACGACAGGGCTGCACAGGAGAAGGAGCGCGGCGAGTTGTACGACCTGGGCCAGGTTGAATAGCGGTGCCTCTTACCATCAAGCTTACTTCAACACCATTCAAGTACCTCCAGTCCCTCGATAAAGTTACAAGAGAACGAATAAGCGAGAAGCTGAGGGAGATTGCTCAAGCGCCGATGGATGTTCGCCTGTCCTACCCTTTGACTGGCAGTACAAAGAGGAGCAGTCGGGTTGGTAAGTACCGAATCTTGTTTGAGATCGAGTCTGATACCCTCATTGTCGCGGACATCGGACCGAGGGGTCAGATATATCGCAAGTTATGAGCTGCTCAGACTCCCTTCCTGAATCGCGCGTCGTCGTTCCGGCGCAGGCGCACCGTCAACGAACCGTCGGGATTGAGGGCCTCCTGGCATGCCCAGCGGACCGGGCGGCTTACTCCCTTCACTTCGATCTCGGCGCGCAGACGCAATTCCTTGCCATCTAATCCCGGTGGGAGCAGGAGCGAGGCCTGGCGAACTTTCCCGGAGTACGGTTGGCCGGCATCCAGGTTTCCACCGACCCTTACTTTTCCATCCGGAGTTTCCGCGTACACACCCAGGACGCCCGGCACGCCCGCCACGCCATCGTTGGCGATGCCCAGGACGAGTTCCGCCGTGCCGTAACGCTTGCGCTGCCAGATCCACGAGGGGCGAACTCGATAGCCTAGTCTGCGCTGCATCCTATCGAGCGAACGCGGATATTCTTCGTAATAGCGCTTGATATTGTCCGCCTCCGTCCACAACGCAAAGTAGTTGGCCCCGAGGTCGAGGGCGTGCAGGCCTACGACTTCGCGATAGCGCTCGTCGATGCGATAACCCATGTCGTCCTCGTTCTCTTTTGACGCGCCGGAAAGAAGGTATTGCCGGGCGGCGCCGTCCTCGAGAATCGCCGCGAGCCAGGGAGGGCGATTGCCCAGCGCTTCGATCTGGATGGGTTCGTCCACAACGACGCTGTCGGACCTCAGCCAGCCGCCCGCCCGGACCACCCTGTCCTGCACCTCGCGATTACCCACGCGGCTGATATCCGGCTGCGTATTAACTGCGATGGGAACTCGCGGGAAGGCCTCGAGCTGAAGTTGGGTCATCCCGACAAAGGTCCGCTCCGCGGCCAGGTAGTCGCGGAAGGGCGTCGGCTGGTGATCACTGGTGTGGCCTTCTCCCCAGAAGCCGTACATCATGAGGTCCATGAACTCCACCAGCGGATGGTTGTCGAACTCCGCGGCTAACAACTCGGTAAGCTCACGAAAGGCCTTTTGAAATTCCGGGTGGTCATATTGCGGTTCGTAAAAGTCGAAATCGCTGTCGCCCTCCTTGGATTTTCTTCCGATGTTGACGAGCGGCACCTTCTCCCTGACGCAATCAGGCAGGGAGACCCGATTGGGTTGGATATTGGGGCTGGAGAGTTGCACCCGGAATGCGACGCGCAGGTGGTAGGCTCTGGCCGCCTCAAACGCCAGCCTCCAGATGGGCATCGGGTCAAGCCTGCCGGGCCGTTTCTGCACGTCGCGCCAGTCGCAGCGGATGTAGAGCACATCGACAAAAGGCAGCGTTGCCAGTTTCTCCACGTGCTGCTCCAGCGTTTCTTTCCCCTGCCGGGCGGCAAGGGAAGGGCCGCCTTCTTCCCACGCGTAGCCCACCAGTCCCAGTCCGAAGTTCTTGACTTGCTGGTCCGAAGGCGTGGTCGTCGCGAGGGTCAGCCAGCCTGCGTCCTGCTCAATTCCAAACGGCCCCTGATTGAGCCGATTTCGCACGGGAGGACCTGACCCGAAATCGTACCCGTCCCAATTGTGGTCAGGGACGTCGGCGCGAGTCGGACCGGGTCCGGCAACGCTCAGCGCACCGGCCAGCGTCGCTCCGGCTTTGAGGAAACTTCGTCTTTGCATTTCGCCTCTCCCGAAAATCACGCCTCGCTTGACTTTGTACGGGTACGCCATGGCGTGCCCCTACGTGAAGATGACCACAAGTATAGGCTAGCATATGTCCCTGGATTTGTCAAGTGGAAAATACAAAAAAACCGCGATTCAGACAACAGGAGTGGATTCCCGCTTTCGCGGGAATGACGACACCGGGGACGCGTACCCTGAAGGTTGTCATTTGCGCCGTTACTCGTGATTGATCCCGGCGGGCGCCACTTGAATCTTGATGGCCCCTTCCGAACGTGAGACATTGTAGATACTAAAGAAAGGTTGCCGGGGCGAGCGACTTTGCTGATTCGTTAGCAGTTTAATTGCGCCACGCGAATGCTATGGGTCCAGTCAATTCCATCAGCGGCATTTCGTTTCCATTCTCCCCGTCCGCTTCGAGTAAGCGCCTCTTACCGTGGCTGGTGGCGGTCGCGTTTTTTATGGAGTCGCTGGACACGACGATTCTGAACACTGCGGTGCCCGCCATCTCGGAGGCTCTCAGAGTGGCTCCGCTGAGCATGAAGTCCGTGCTGGCCAGCTATACCTTGAGCCTCGCGGTTTTCATTCCGATCAGCGGCTGGATGGCGGATCGGTTCGGAACGCGCCGGGTGTTTGCATCCGCGATCGGCTTGTTCACCCTCGGGTCTTTTCTCTGTGGCATATCGAGCACCATCCATCTGCTGGTCGCGTGCCGCATCCTGCAGGGCTGCGGCGGAGCCATGATGGTGCCGGTGGGCCGGCTCACGCTGGTGCGAACGTTTGCAAAATCCGAACTCATCCGCGCCATGAGCTTCGTCGCCATTCCAGCTTTGATCGGCCCAATGCTCGGACCCATTGCCGGCGGTCTCATCGTCGGGTACCTTCACTGGCGATTCATCTTTTTCGTGAACATTCCGATAGGCCTCGTTGGTTTGTTGATGGTCTATCTGCATCTACCGGACTACCGCGAAGAACGAACCGACCCGCTCGATATTGTGGGGCTGATCCTCTTCGGTTCCGGTGTCGCGCTGCTGTCTTATGTGCTGGAGATATTCGGTGAACATACGCTGAGTACGGGCGAAATCTTGGGGCTATTGACGATTTCTCTGGCGCTTATCGCAGGCTACGGACTTCATGCGACACGGATCGCCTTTCCCTTGCTGCATTTGAGTCTGTTTCGTATTCGCACGTTCAGGGCGGCGGTGAGCGGCAGCTTCTTCACCCGCCTTGGCATCGGCGGAGTGCCCTTCCTCCTGCCGCTCCTCTACCAGGTTGGCCTGGGATTAACACCCGTTCAGTCTGGCCTGCTCATCATGCCCCAGGCGATAGCTGCCATGAGCACGAAGTTCCTGCTGCCTCGAATCCTGAACCGCATTGGCTACCGCGGCGTGCTGGTTTCGAATACCGTGATCCTCGGTCTTCTTCTTATGCTTTTCGCGACCATTGGACTCGGCACACCGATTTGGGTCATCGTGTTGCTGGCGTTCTTCTATGGGGCTTTCACTTCGCTGCAGTATACGAGCATGAACACCCTCGTCTATGCTGACGTCACCGAAGAGCAGACGAGCAACGCAAGTTCCATCGCGAGCACCATGCAGCAAATGTCCATCAGCTTTGGGGTGGCGTCGGCGGGGCTGGCCACCGCGTTTTTCATTCCCAATCGCTTTCGTTCCAATCCCCGGGAAATGATCCACGGCATCCACGAAGCATTGCTCGTTCTTGGTGGGTTCACCATCTTATCCACCATCATTTTCCGCAAATTGAAAAGCGGCGACGGTGACAATGTGAGCCAACACAAAGTTCTTCACGTTGGGTGACGATCAATCTAGGGTTGGGCGTAGTATCCCGTGCGCGTGCGGGCGGTAAGCCCGTGCTGATTCATCTTGACTTGCAGGCTATGGTATTCGTCGGGAGAATTCGCCGCCGGCGCCTCAAAGGCAAGCGTATAAAAGGCCTGGCCATCCGCCAGGCAAGCGGCCACGGAACTGCCGAGGTCGTTGCTTCTGTTGAGCACCAGCCCGCCGCTTTGCACGGCGAGCACCTGAAGCGCCAGGTTGCCGAATTGCGCCATATTAGCGGAGCTTACACCCTTCAGGAATTCTTGATAATAGAATGCTCGAGACATCGACTCGCCAGACCCCGGCTGGTCGACGTTGTAAAGGGTCACGCGACCCTGCCGGAGGGCGCTGGAAAGCTTCACAATGCTGCTGAAGATCTGCGCTTGATCTTTCCGGGCTATCATCATTTCCATCCCCGGTCCGGAAAGTAGGGGCCATCCGGGACCAACCCAGATCACGAGTTTCCTGCCGGGCTGCATGGCCACACCGTCGACGAGTCGATTCAGGGCGGGAAGGGAAATCTGAAACCTTTCCTGCGCTCCATAGAATCCCTGCGCTCGGTTGATGATGCGCAGACCGGATTGCGCGGCATCCAGGGAGTTCGCCACGGTGTTTCCGTCGCTCGAGGCCGGCGACTGGCTGGCTGACTTATCCGTAAGAACGCTCACGGACATCGGAAGAGGAAGTTCGCTGCCGAGCTGCCGCAGGAAACGGTCGAGCTGTTCCCGCTGGTACGCGATGGCGTTGAAGGGGGTGTTAACGGCATCGACCACCACCACGGATTGCTCCGGCAGGTCGTCGGAGCCGCGGGTTTTGGCCAAGGCGCTAAAGGAGGAAATCGTGCGCGGCCGCTTGTCGTCAAGGACGGTAAAATCCTGCTGCTGCAAGCCGGCCACGGGTTTCCCCGAGTGGTCCGTGACGACGACGTCAAGGGTTATTTGGCGGTCGGCGCCCTGGGCCGGTGTGACAGCACGTTCACCCGCGGGCGTGGCGGGCGCTGGTTGGGCGGATTGGGGATCCCCTCGCTTCCAGGCTGCTCCAACGATCAGCACGAGAAGACACACGAACGCGCCTAGGAGTTTCTGGCCAAGGCTTTTCATGGTGTTTTCCTCTTTCGAACATGACGTAAAGCGTGGCGAATAGGTTACCGGGCCCGGAGCGAGAAAAGGTGCCAGGTCCGGCCCGGCGTGCGGTGATCTCGTGCTTATTTGTGTTAATAGGCGCAATTATTCTGCGTCGTGGAAGGGCGGGGCTTCAGCCCCGCCGGTACGCAGAGCACGGTGGAAGGGGCCTTTAGGCCCTGAAGCAACGCGGCGTCAGGGGCTAAAGCCCCCAGGGAGTGGCCTGCTCTCTGCGGCGGGGCTGAAGCCCCGCCCTTCCGACGCCAAACGAAAAAGAACGCCTACTCCTGCAAGTAAGCGCTAGGAAATGCCGGCGCTTCTCACGCCTGCTCGAGATAGGCGCTGTAGCTCTGGCCGCCAACTTCGTAGAAAGGCACCAAGCGGAGCTTCGTGGGAAGCTCCGTCACCTCAAACGTCTGAACGGAGCCGGGGATTTTCCGCAACGCCTGAGGGGAATTCGCGTCCAGCTTCGGCTGGGGATCGAGCGCCACCAACATGAGCGGCCCCCGCATCAGCGCCACCGTATTTCGGTGCTGGCCGTCAATGGGCTCGGTGCGAAAGGAAAACGGCAGATCGACCTGGACGGTGTCATTGTGACGCCAAACGCGCCGTAGGGCTGCGAAAGTTCCGGCCTCGGCGGCGACCGAAATGGCCCTCTGGTTCACCCGGAGCTCGGCGCGCGATTTCAGCCAACCGGGAATCCGCACGTAGAGAGTGAATTCCGCCGGTGCGGGGAGTTCCAACCTCATCTCCGTAGCCTCCGACTCCGGGTAGTTCGTGGTCTGGATCATTCTGACGGGCCTCCCGTCGATTCTCCACTTCACCTCGGACGGCACAAAGAGGTTGACATAGATCCCATCGGAACTTTGGAAGTAGGCGCTGATTACATAGTCCGCTACCACTTGCGGCAGGGTTCCGGCGCAACACGGCCACCGATCGGGAAAGTAGAGCTTCCGCGTGGCAGAGTGATAGTCGGAGTAATAAAAGAAATGTCCGTCGCCACTCGGGTCTTTGGCGCCCAGCACAGTGTTGTAAAGAACGCGTTCCAGGCCGTCGCCGTAGCGCGACTGGCCGGTGAAGCGCAACAGGTAGCGGGCCAGCTTGAGATGCGCATAGGTCCCGCAAGGCGTTTCGAAATGGGCGTGGGTACTTGTCAGACTCTCCCCGAGTTTGCCCTTGTCCGGCTCCACGAAGGTTTCGTTTGGACCCCAGCCGCCGGAGGCGAATTGCTGCGTCTTTTCAATCATGTCCCAGGCGTTTTGTACGGCCTCGAGATACTTCGCCTCGCCCAGGTCCAAATACGCTCGGGCGGCCGAACTCAGGGCATTGCAGTGGCTGTAGGCGTGGCGTCCGGGCAAGACGTTTTCGCCGCGGCTGAGGGGATCAAAGTAAGTCCGGTCGAGCAGATACTTCCGGGCCAGCTCCAGGTATTGCGGCTCGCCGGTCACTTCGTAGGCGTAAAAGCAGTTCTCTGCCAGCGTGTAGGACTCGTCATCAGGCGCGGTGGGGTGAGGGTCAAGGTTTCTGTCGAGCGCCCGAGGCGGCATGCAGCGGACTGCGCCCCGGGTGGCGCGATCGAGGACTTGGAGAGCGGAGGAGATGCCGGCAAACCGGTGCGCGTCCAACAGGCCCACCGCGTACTTGTCATAGTTGTAGGCCGGGAAATTCGTTGACGCTTTTTGGCTGGGGTAGCAGTAGCCGTCGGGCCCAATCGTGGCCGCGAACCCTTCCGCCAAGCGTTGCGTCTTGGCGCGAGTCGCTTCATCACCGGTGGCCTCGGAGAATCTGGCCAGCGCCGAAATGAGCTGGCCGAAGCAATGACCCGGGGCGAACCCGTCGCGGTCGTACCAGCCTCCCGGGTATTCTCCGGGTGCGGGAAGGCCGGCGCGTACACGAAGTTCCTTCAGCAGTCCGTCCTCGTCCAGGGCGAGATAGGCGGCGTGAATGCGATCGAACTGTGCCTTGAGGGGGCCGCCCGTAAGCTTCACGTCTCGGTAACGCATCAGCGAGAGCTTCTCACGAGCGGCCGTGGGTCCCACGGCGTAGCTAGAGGGTCTGGCGACGCTCAGCGCGCCGGCCAGCGCCGCTCCGGCTTTGATGAAAGTTCGTCTGTGCATTTCGGCTCTCCCGGCCACCTGGAAGGGCGGGGCTTCAGCCCCGCCGACTCCGCGAACCCGACGAGTTGGGCCTTCAGGCCCTGAAGCAATGTTGCCTCAGGGGCTAAAGCCCTCAGTGATAAGCCGCTTTCCGTGGCGGGGCTTCAGCCCCCGCCCTTCCCGGCACTCCGCAATATGACGCGGACTTTGGTCACCAGGTACTAGC
>Ga0181538_10004629_pt1 | contig 12717 bp, 6 predicted proteins | sample PEATcosm2014_Bin_40_FD_119773 | JGI IMG/M metagenome (GOLD analysis project Ga0181538, IMG submission 119773) | Peatland microbial communities from MTU Mesocosm Facility, Houghton, MI, USA - PEATcosm2014_Bin23_30_metaG | ecosystem: Environmental > Terrestrial > Soil > Wetlands > Peat | place...
CCGAAATGGCAGTTCGAGAAATTTCCCGGGGCGGACGATACCCTCGGCACGCAGATGAAGTCGGTCGGCGAAGTGATGGCCATGGGCCGGACGTTCAAAGAAGCCCTGCAGAAGGGAATTCGCGCTCTGGAGCCGAGCACTCCGTGGCGTGCGCCGATCGAAGCGCCGGTGTCACTGCTGCGGGAAAAACTCGCGACGCCGCGTCCGGACCGGATTCACTGGTTGCTGGTGGCGCTGGAACGGGGTCTCGCGCCTTCCGAAGTGGTCGAACTGACCAAGATCGATCCGTGGTTCATACGGCAGCTTGAGGAAATCGTGACGGTGAACCGGCGCATCGCGGCCGTGACGGTGGACACCGTGCCGGAAGATCTGTTGCGCGAAGCCAAGCGCTGCGGCGTAGGCGATGAACAACTTGCGCAAATTTGGAAGACAACCCCGGCGGCCGTGCGACATCAGCGCGCGAAGGCCAAGATTTCACCGGTGTTCAAGCGCGTGGATACCTGCGCTGCGGAATTTGAATCTTACACGCCGTACATGTATTCGACGTACGAAGATGAAGATGAGTCCGAGCCGACCGACAAGCGCAAGATTGTGATATTGGGCAGCGGGCCGAATCGCATCGGGCAGGGAATCGAATTCGATTATTGCTGTTGTCATGCGTCGTTCGCGCTGCGTGAAGACGGCTTCGAGACGGTGATGATCAATTGCAATCCCGAGACCGTCTCCACCGACTACGACACGTCGGACCGGCTCTACTTCGAGCCGCTGACGCTCGAAGACGTGCTCGCAGTGATTGAATGCGAAAAACCGGAGGGCGTGATCGTGCAGTTCGGTGGTCAGACGCCGCTGAATCTGGCGCTGGAGTTGAAGCGCAACGGCGTGCCGATCATCGGCACGGCGCCAGAATCCATCGACCTCGCGGAGGATCGGCGGCGATTCGGCCGCTTGCTCGACGAGGAAAAGATTCCGCAGCCGCGCAATGGAACGGCGCTGGTGCCGGAAGAAGCCGCGCGAGTCGCGTCCGAGATTGGATTGCCCGTGTTGGTACGGCCGAGCTACGTGCTCGGTGGGCGCGCGATGGTGATCGCCTACGACATCAAAACTGTGCAGGAATATATGGCACAAGCGGCTCTGATGGGCCCGGCGAAACCGGTGCTGATCGATCAGTTCCTCGAAGAAGCCACGGAAGTGGATGTGGATGCGCTGTCGGACGGCGAGGACGTCGTCATCGGCGGCATCATGGAGCACATCGAAGAGGCGGGCGTGCATTCCGGTGATTCATCGTGCGTTTTGCCGCCCGTGAGTTTGACGCCGACGGTCCTCGCGCGCATTCGGGATTATACGAAGCGATTGGCGAAGGCATTGAATGTCATCGGACTGATGAACGTACAGTACGCGATCCAGCGCGACACCGTGTACGTGCTCGAGGTCAATCCGCGCGCGTCGCGCACGGTGCCGTACGTAAGCAAAGCGACGGGCGTGCCGCTCGCGAAAGTGGCGGCACGGCTGATGACCGGAAAACGTTTGCGGGATCTTAAATTGCCGGTGATCGAATTCGACGGCGTGGCGGAACTGGCAGTGCGAGATTATTTCGCTGTGAAATCGCCCGTGTTCCCTTTTAATAAGTTCCGAGGTGTGGATACGATTCTAGGCCCCGAGATGCGCTCGACGGGCGAAGTAATGGGAATCGCAAAGACATTCGGCGCGGCCTTCGCGAAAGCTCAAATCGCAGCGGGGCAACGATTGCCGCGGAAAGGCACGATTTTCTTGAGCGTGAGCGACCACGACAAGCGGCACGCGGTCCCGATGGCTAAGGATTTGTTGGCCTTGGGATTCAAATTGATTGCCACCCGCGGGACCGCCGCGGCGTTCAATGGAGCGGGCGTGGACACCACCGCGGTCTTCAAGGTCAACGAGGGACGCCCCAACATCGTGGACCTCATCAAAACTGGGAAAGTGGACATGATCATCAACACCCCGCTCGGCAGGGAATCGTTCTACGACGAAAAATCCATTCGGCGCGCGGCGATTCGTTACAACGTTCCCTCAGTGACCACATTATCTGCCGCGAGAGCCGCCACACAGGGAATTCAAGCGCTGGTGCACAAGACGCTGGAGTACTCGGCGCTGCAAACATTACACGCAAAGAAGAAGACGTCCGCTCAGAAGCAGCCGTCCTGACTGGAAAGTAGAAATGAAACTGGAAGGCGTAATCGCAGCGCTCACGACACCCTTCAGCAACGACGGCGCCGTGGATCGCGCGAAGCTGCGCAGCAACGTCGAGAAATACAATTCCACCGAGCTGTCGGGTTATGTCGCGGTCGGCTCAACCGCGGAAGCCGCTCTACTGAGCATCGAGGAAGCGGAGTTGGTGTGGGCCACGGTGATTGAGCACGCCGCGGCGGCCAAAATCACGATTGCGGGCACCGGCGTAGAGGGCACGGCGGAAACGATTGAGCGAACGCGCCGGGCGGCGGCACTCGGTTACCGCGTGGCGCTGGTGCGCACGCCCAGCTACTACAAGCCGCTGTTGAAGTCCGATGTAATTCTCGGACATTATCGCCGCATCGCGGACGCTTCCCCGATACCGATATTGATCTATTCGATCCCGCAATTCACCGGGGTGACGGTCGAGCCGGAAACTATTGCGCTGCTCGCAGAACACCAGAACATCATCGGGATTAAAGACAGTTCGGCGGTTGTGGAACGCGCCGCGGAAACCGTGCGGCTGACGCCGAAATCATTTACGTTGCTCGTCGGCTCTATAGCAATTCTCGTGGATGCCATGAAGCTCGGGGCGCGCGGCGGAATTATTGCCCTGGCCTCCCCGCTGCCGGATTGGTGCGCGCGAGTTTTTTCGCTATATCAGGCCGGCGAGGTGGAAGCCGCCACGGCCGTTCAGGAAAAGTTGAAGCCTGCCGCGAAGAGAATCGGCAGCGAACTCGGCATTCCCGCCATGAAGTACGCGATGGATCAAGTGGGCTATTTCGGTGGTGCGCCGCGCCTTCCGTTGCTTCCTCTCACGCCAGGCCAGCGGCGCGAAGTGGACGAGATTCTTGCCCCACTCGTGGCCTCGGCAACGCTTCCGCGAAGTCGCTAATCACTTCCACTCGCCATGTCTTGCTCCCGGAGGATACGCCGGTCGGTGTTCTCTAAAGAAGTGCAACTACTGGGAATCGGCCGCCAAGTTCTTGATCGGAATCGTCACCGATCCGGTCGCGCCGCTTTGCTCATCGCATGCAGCGAAGCGAATCCGGGACGCGCCGGGGAGCAGGACCAGATCGAACTGCAAGTCGAATCCGTCGTCGTTCCACGCCTCTCGAGTGGCTTGCGTGATTTGTATCTGGGAAGTGCGAACCTCGGCCTTGAGCACCTTGTTCTTGTCGTCCCACTGCGACATTAGAAAATCCAAAGCGGCATTCCAATGGTCCGCTTCCGGCAGCAGTTGGATGGCCTGCGAGTCCATCTGGATCCGTACGTGAACACTCTGCGTCCCCTGCGCGCCGGCTAGCGTTGCCGTCACGGTCATGCCGATCGTCGTGGAATCAACCGGGCTATCCAACGCGTCTTGCAAGAGGACGTGCCGCTTGACGGGAGTGGGGACTGCGTCGGAAATTGCGAGATAGCCGCGCCGGTAGCGCACATCCACATCAGGCCGGTTCACTTTAACCTTGATCTCGCGAAATTTGCCGTTCCACTGTCCGTGGTCGGGGTAGTAGCCCAGAAGATAGGTCACGCGCGAATCGTCGATGGCTTTGCGAACTGAGCCCGCAATGTCATTGGTATTGTAATAGGCGCGCCCTCCGGTCCGTTCCGCGAGTTCATTCATGGTATCGAAATTTCCCTGTGGCGGCGCGCCCGTGGGCGGTCTTTGGCCGCGGCCGGTGGCGCGGGCTACGGGAGAGCTCCTCTGCCTTGCATCGAACGTGGCAGGGCCCATTAACCCGCGCGCATCGACAGGGTAAACGGCGACGTTCGCATTATTGAGGGCTTGCGCCGCCTCTTCGATTTGGTCATTGAACATCTCCCGGTCGGGCTCACCGGCTGTTTGGGAAGTTGAACTCGACTGCGACGCATCCATGTTGATCGAAAACGGAAACGAGGCTGTGACCCAGATCAAATTCTTGCGGCCCGGCAGGCGGCCGATGTAATTCGCAATGGCCGTAAGTGCGTCAGCGGTGCGGATAGCGCGGTCGCGATTATAGAAATCGGAAGCCATCTGATTCATCGAGTCCAAAAACTCATCCAGTTGTTCGTCGCCGGTGTCCGAGGCTTGCACATCGGTTGCCTCGGCATGCGCGCTCTCTGGCGTCGTGGAGTTCTTGACCGCGCTGATCAACGCTTGCTGGTCGTTGGTAAAATCTTGAAGCACATACAAGCTGTAGGAGAGGCCGAAAATTGCGACTCGATCCTCAGGTTGGATTTGTCCGATGAATTTTAGCAGTTCCTGACGGGCGTAGGCCAAGTCCGAGAAATGCGTGTTCAGTGCGTCGAAGAGCACCACGGTGACGCTGGTCGGCACGCCGGGCCTCTGTTCAAATCGATTCGTGAATTGATTCCTGGGTGCGGGCGCGGCCTGCCCAGGAGTCAGATGATTGGCTTGCATCGAAAAAACGCTGATCTGCTGCGGCTTGTTGCCGTCGAGCAAAGTGAAATCGTCCTTGGTCAGATCGGTGACGGGGTTGCCCTTCTTGTCTTCCACGACGACGTTGACCTGCACCAAATGCGTGGTGACGCGTATGGCTGGCGGGGCCGCTGTCGTGGGTGGTGTGGCTTGCGTTGGCGCCGCAGGTTGCGCAGGAGGGGCAGAAGATGGGGCGTTGGGCGCGGGAGCCTGCCCGATTGCCGAGGCAGCGAGAAGTACAATGAACACCGAAATAGCCGCCTTACCGATCAGGCGTGGAAGCAAGATTCTGAATCTGCCGAGATTCCGTAGATTCATCGAAGCACCCTGAAACTTCCGGGCGCGAATTTCATCAAACTCTTATTATGGCCAGCGGCGATTGCCCGGAGTTCGCCGGGATTGTATCATGACGACTCCGATGGAGTTTCAGTACATCCCCGCGGCCAAGCTGCCGCACACCACGTTTCTTTATCGCGCATTCCTGGAAGATTTCCGCAGCGTTTCGGAATTCTATTCGCATCCGCCATCGTTTGAAGGAGCCGCGGAAGCCGCGAGAGAGGTGCGCTATCCGGCGGAGACGCGAGCGAAGGTTGCGGCGCGCCTACGCACTCAAAACCTGCAATTTGGTTCCAACCCTGCCGTGACGCAAAATCTCGACCGCCTCGCGGCAGGAGCTGTAGCGGTCGTGACCGGGCAGCAGGTGAGCCTGTTTTCCGGGCCGTCCTACACGCTTTACAAAGCGCTGACCGCGATCCGTCTCGCGGAGGAGTTGACGGCGGCGGGCACGCCGGCCGTCCCAATTTTCTGGCTGGCGGGGGAAGATCACGACTTTGCTGAAGTGAATCATTGTTTCTGGCCTTCCGGCGAGGGCCTTGCGGAGTTTGAGTTACAGTGTGCGGACGCGAGAGGGCAGAGCGTCGGCGCGATTCACCTCGGCGAAGGCGTGGCTGAGTTGGTGAGCCGCGCCGTTACGCAGTTGCACGGACCGGGCGCTGAAACGGTGGCCGCTGCTCTGCGAGCCAGTTACACAGCGGATCAGACCTTCAGTTCGGCGCTCGGCCGTTTGATCGCGCGGCTACTCGGCGACAAGGGCCTCATTCTTCTCGATCCGTTGGATGCGGAGCTGCACCAGATTGCGGTCCCGGTATATCTGCGCGCTCTCGATGAACACGGCGCACTCTCCCAGCAACTCATGAGCCGCACTGCGATGCTGACCGAGCGTGGATTCCACGCGCAGGTCAAGGTCGGCGAGCAGGCGACACTGCTTTTCTGGTCGCTCGATCGACAACGCTTGCCGGTGCGAAGTGTAAAAGGGAAATTCCGAGTCGGCGAGCGCGAGTTCAGCGGGGCTGAAATGCGCGCGGCGATTGAAAAGGCGCCCCGCGACTTTTCGGGCAATGTCTTGCTGCGGCCGGTCGTGCAGGACACTCTGCTGCCCACCACAGCCTACATCGCCGGGCCCGCCGAGACCGCCTACTTCGCGCAGGTCTCCGTGGTGCATGCACACCTAATGGGGAGGATGCCGGCGATCCTGCCCAGAGCCAGCGCGACCATCGTCGAGCCTCGCATCGCACGCTTGCTCGACAAATACAAATTGTCTCTTTTGGACGCGGTCGGCGGAATCCTCAGACTTCGAGATTTGATGGAACGGGAGGCATTGCCGAGAGAACTCGCTGACTTATTCGCCACCGGCGAAACGACGCTGCAAGAGTTGCTCGACCGTTTGCGCCCGCCGCTCGAAAAACTCGACAAGACGCTGCTCGGCGCGCTCGAAACCGCCGAGAGCAAGATGCTGCACCAATATCAGTCGCTCGCGCAAAAGGCGGGAAAGGCGAGCGCATTTCGGGCCGGAGTCGTGGAGGCCCACGAAAAAGAAATCTCCGCCGTGCTCTATCCCGACGGCCAGCTCCAGGAAAGAATCCATTGTCTGCTGCCGGAGATCGCCGCCCATGGTCCGGAACTGCTCGATCGACTCGGCGAACACATTCAGCCCGGCAGCGCAAATCATCTGGTCGTTTATCCTTAGCCACCGCGCTACGCGGCACAATCAAATATTTGTCGAGCGCAGCGACATCGGGGCGTAGTACACGGTCAATGGCCGCGACATGTCGCCTCGGTGTATAATCAGTTTTGGTGCGGTTCGTTCCCCGACATAACCTCGTTGACCGGCGGATTCCGACGCAGCGAAAAACGAACGAACCGTTGAGGAACTTTGTATCCATGAATGTCTCCGAGGAATTGGTCTATAAACTGTGTCGCAAGTCTTTTTTGTCTCTCTGGTCATACGCGAATCCGAGGCAAGCTCCTTCCGGCAAGGAGCTCTGCGACGTAATTGTGGTGTGTGAACCGGACATCCTTATCATCAGTGTGAAGCACTCCCGCCTTCCTAAGAACGGAATTAGGTGCACAAACGTGGAACGCTGGAAGCGGCGAGCTATTGATGCTTCTGTAGCCCAACTCTATGGAGCCGAACGATCACTCAAGACATGCACACACGTGGTGAAGAGCGATGGTTCACTTGGAATTGCTCTACCCAGCCTAGACACGCGTCGCGTTCATAGAATCGCGATTGCCTTGGGAAGCGAAGGCTCATTGGGAATGCCGTACGGCGATTTTGGAAAGGGGTTTGTGCACGTTCTAGACGAATCGGCGACGGACATTTTGTTGAATGAACTCGACACAATCACCGACTTCGTGGACTACCTGGCTGCCAAGGAAAGGTATCTACGCTCGGGAGTGAGGTTGCTGTGCGAAGGCGCGGAGGAAGACCTGCTCGCCGTGTATTTGCATCGAGGTCGGGCCTTTCCGACCAATTGTGATATAGCAGTGATCAGCAATGATGTTTGGGGCGAATTCAAGGCGAAACCGGAGTACAAGCGAAAGCTCGCGGCGGATAGGGAAAGCTACACTTGGGACAAGATAATCGAGATTTTTGGACGCGACTTGCTCCAGGATCGACTCGAGTTCTCGCCGGGTCTGACCGGGACAGAACGCGCAATTCGGACGATGGCAAGAGAGAACCGGTTCTCACGACGGGTCCTGTCGGGGCTCCTCGTCGAGTTTCTGCGAGATTCGACGAAGGTTCGTGCGCGAAAGGCCACCTCCCCGTCTGGGGTCGTCTACGTGTTCCTGGCAACGCCGCAAAGCTACCCGAGGAAGATTAGAGTAGCTGAACTTGGTAACAGATGCTTTGTCGCCCGGGGACAAGCCCCTAATGCGACTAGAGTGGTCGGTTTGGCCACCGAGCGATACAATCCCGCGTCGTCGGGCCGCTCATTTGACTTAGTCCACCTTCATAAACCTAACTGGACAACTCGTGACCAACAACGTATGGACGAGATTCAGCGCGAACTCGGATATTTCGTAAGCCCGCGGATTACGCATGACCACATGGATGAATACCCGGTTGAGTCCGGTGCGTGACCGATCAAGGAGGGGGGACCTCCTGCCTGGCTACTCGCCAAAACTCGCAATAAATTGTCCGCCGCTTCGACTAAACAGCAGCAGCCGCGCCCGTCCGGACGGCAAGACAAAATAAATTTTCGCTCCGCTCATACGGTCGCGCAAATCAATGGGCGCATCATCCGCCGACTCCGACTCAATCAAATACATCACACTGTCCGCATACACCACCGGCCGAATCAAAACTCCCGCAGGAATCGTTCCCTCAAAGAGCGGCTTCACCCCCGCCTGCCCCAGCACCCAAGAATAAAGCTCCACGGTATCGGAAAGTTCATCGGCCAATTCCACGGGCTCCGCCGCCACAAGAATTTGCCCCGCGCCGTGTAGAATCACTTGAAACGTAGCGCCGCTCGAAAAGCGCAACATCTCCGCCTCTTCCTGCACGGTAAATCCAAAATTAAGATTTACCGCGCCCGTCCCCAATTGCTGCGCCGCCGTTCGCAGCAGCAACGGCGCAGGCGCAGCAGGAAAGCCCAACGCCGCCAACCGGTTCGTAACATTCCAATGTGTGTCGCGCTCAAACGATCCCGTCAGCAGCAGTGTCCCGCCCTTCGCCACGTAACCCAGCAGCGCGTTCCAAGTCTCGTCCGCCAGCGCGTGCGCCGCTGGCACAATCACTAGCTTCGGCTGACCCAGCCGCGCAATCTGATTCTCCGGCAGCACGTTAGCCGCCACGCCGCACCCGTAGTGAATCGCGCGCACCGACTTCTGCTGCGCTTCAAGCGCTAGATTGCCGATGGGGGAATACTGCGCGGTCTTGGCGGCGAGGATCGTAACGTCAGGCATGACGCCGCCGACGAGATGCGGCCCGGCCGCGCCGGCGAATTTCCCGAGCCGCGCAAGGATTTCAGCCTCGGTTTTCTCCGTGCCGTCCACGCGCAGCGCGCCGATAGTCGCCTCGCGATCCTCGGTCATTTGCGAATTGATGTTCCAGAGCCATTCGATCGCGCCGGAGCTGGTCCCCGCGGCGATGGCCAACTTGCGTTCGATCAGCGCGGCATCCGCTTCGGCCCCGCGATGATCCTCGCCGCTGACCGTCAACTCCTGCGCGACGCCCGTCTCCTGCACCAGCATCGGCTCTCCCGGCAGAGTCGCAACCAGCGAGTCCCACAGCACGACGTCGCTGAGCCACCACGTGTGCGTCGTCGTGAAATCGATGGCGTCGCCAAAGTATGCAGGCGAAGGCCGGTCCGTGCCGCCGCCTTCATCTTGATCGGCCGTAAGCAGTTGCTTGCTGCCCGTGGCGCGAATCGCGTCGCGCAAGTCCACTACCCACCCGCGGTACGCATCCTGCGCGAACCTCTGGTAATCCATGGCCCGTAACGAATTGCTCGCCGGCCAATTTTCGTACGCGGCGCGCCCCGTAAACTCCGTCTCCGTTGGCAAAGGCACGGACTCATCGTTTGGAACCGGAATCGTCCGCCACGCCTCGGCCAGCGCGCCACGGTCGGTGTAATGCGCATTGAGCCAGTCGTTCCAAGCCTTCAATTCAAAGCGATCCTCGTTTGGCCGCGTGGACCACAATCTCTGCGGATTCGAGAAGCTAGGCTCGTTGATCAAATCCCAAGCCAGAAACGGCACCTCCTTGAATCGCTCGACAAACGCGAGGATCAGTTCCTTTTGCCGCCGCACCGCTTCGGGATCAAGATACGGATTCTCGCCGCCCAGCACGTCCGGGCTGAACGCAAAAAATGTGAATTGCACCGCAAGTCCGTGGCGTCGGGCGCACATCAGGTACGCTTCCAGCGCCCGCAACATGTCCTCGCGCACTGTGCCGCTCTGCTTCATGATTTGGTCCCAGGCGGTCCACCAGCCCGTGCGAATCGTGTTCAATCCCGCCGCCCGTATCGCCGCCATGTCCTGGTCCCACAACCAAGGATTCGGCCGCATGAAAAACTGTCGCTGCACGTCGCTCGCCATGTAGGTCGTGCCAGCCACAAGCATCGGCTTGCCGTCCAGAGTAAAGCGGTCTCCGGAAACGCCGAGCTTCGGGCCGGAATGCAGATAGTCTGAATCCTGCATCCAGAATCCGGTGTGATAAATCGCGCGCAGCGTGGTCCCCTCATAAAGCTTGGCGGTAACGCTATGCAGCCCGTGCCCAGTGGATGCGGGAAGAGATACTTGCGTGGTGAACGGGTATGTCCCGGGCGTGAAGTCCCAACTCGTTGTGCTGGCAGCGCCCTGATTGGGAGCAATGTTCAACTCCAGCCGCACTGGCGCAGGCAAACCAGCAAATCGCAGCCAGCGCACGGAGAAAGTGAGCGGCTCGCCAGGCAGAAACAGCGGCCACGACGGCTGCACCGTAAAATCCTCCGCACCGTCCGCAGCGCGTTGCACCAACAGCGAAACCATTTGGCTCGCGGCAGCGCTCCCCCAGAAGCCGGGGGTAAGTTCAGCATTCAAGAGAATCCATCGCCCGCCGGCAAATTGGTTCTCAATGTGATCCATCTCCACAAGTGGCGCCGCCAGCCGGTGGCCCGTTGGCGATGTTCCCCAGGCGAGTGTGTCGAACCTCGTGTCGAGCGTCCCCGCCGTCCCCTGCCGCGGATAAAGCCCTTCCTCAGAAAGCCGCGCGGTCAGACTCCAAGCGCGGTGCCAGTCGAACGCAGGCAGATTCAAAAATTGAAATTGATCGTTGGGCAGAAATGTCAAACCGGAGGAGCCGGGCGTTTCAGCGTAGTAATTTAAAAAGAGAGTGCGCGCAAACGCTTGATCCGGCGCGCGAAGATGCCACGCATTGTTGTCCTGATAAGCCGCGCGAGTGAATGGGCGCCCGCCAATCACCAGTAAGTTCCCGCCGCGCTCCAAAAATCGCGAAATGTCCGGCCAAGCCGCCTCCGGAAATGCCGATCCAAACGGTAGCACCAGAAGCCGCGCCTCGTCTGCCTTCAAAGCGTCGCCAAGTTGGGCCAACGGCGTAAATCCCGCCGACGGCAGCAGCGCCGCCAGTTGCCCTCGCGCAGGCTGGGCTGTATCGACCGCAGGGAATCCGTCCTCCCAAAAAACGACGACAGCGAACTTAGGTTTCGCAGGACTCTGCGCAGGCAGCGGATACACACGAAACGCGAGTGTTGAGAATAGAATCGCAGCTAACGCCAGCGCGATCCGCATAATTCGTTTTTGCATGGCAACCACCTCGCGATGCAGCAAACGACTCGGTCAGCGGGCGGATTCTATCGAATTCGACAGGCTCACGCCGATCTTTCTAGCAGGTAATCCGGGGGGCGAAACACAATTCGGGGCGGTGCGCCAGATTACAAACAGCAGAGAGGCAGCCGAGGCGTGTTAAGATACCCTGCACGACTTGTTCCCGTGCACAACCTACTGTTGGAGGAAGCAGAATGAAGATTACGCCTGGAAAAATTAAGGGAATGAAGGCGGTCGCCGACAAGCGCGGCGTCATCGCTGCCGCTGCCATGGATCAGCGCGGCTCCCTGAAGAGTTCGATTGCCAAAGGAAGAGGGATCGATAAGAGCGCGGTCACGCCCGAGATGATGGGCGAATTCAAGGAAGCTGTCACGAAAGTTTTGACGCCGTACGCCAGCGCAATCCTTCTTGATCCCGAGTACGGCCTCGCTGCAACGAAAAAACGCTCAAAAAACGCCGGCCTCTTGCTGGCCTACGAGAACAGCGGCTACGACAACACGCAGCCCGGCCGCCTGCCCGATCTCCTGGAGCACTATTCCGTTCGCCGCCTGGTCAAGGACGGCGCGGATTGCGTCAAGATTCTGCTTTACTACACGCCGTTCGATCCGCCCGCCATTAATGACGTAAAGCATGCTTGGGTCGAGCGCATCGGCGCGGAATGCGTCGCGGCGGATGTCCCGTTCTTCTTGGAATTTGTCGGCTACGAAGAGGGCAAGGACGAAAAAGCCCTCGAGTTTGCCCACAAGAAGCCTGAAGTCGTGAAGGCCAGCATGGCGGAATTCTCGAAGCCGCAGTATGCAGTGGACGTCCTCAAGGTGGAAGTTCCCGTGAACATGGCTTTCGTCCAGGGTGCGCGCGATTGCAAAGGCGAGTTCGCCTACACGCGCGAGCAAGCCAAAGAACATTTCCGCAAGGCCGCCGCGGTCGCGAAGAAGCCGTTCATCTATCTCTCCGCCGGCGTCAGCAACGAAACGTTCAACGATACGCTCGAACTTGCCGCTGAGGCGAAAGTGAAATTCTCAGGCGTGCTCTGCGGACGCGCCACCTGGAAGGAAGGAATTCCGGTGTACGCCGAGAAGGGCGTCAAGGCCCTCGAAGACTGGCTTTCCAATCAGGGTGTGAAGAACATCCAGAACGTAAACGCGCGCCTCGCCGCTGCGAGGCCGTGGTTTGCTTTCTACGGCGCGAAAACCGCCGCAGCCCTGAAATAGGGATCTCCAGCACTCGGGCAGCGCATCTGCCTGCCCGCGTAAGCGCCCGATTGGAACGCACGAATAAATTGCGCGTCAAGACGTCCCGACGCACCGAACTGGTGAACATCACGGCGCAAGTCGCCAAGATTATTGCCGGTTCGGGCGTGCAGGAAGGCGTCTGCCAAATTTACGTGCCGCACACCACGGCGGGCGTGATCATCAACGAAGGATACGATCCCGACGTGGTGCGTGATCTCGAGACCGCGCTCGATCGTCTCGTGCCTCGCGACG
>Ga0181538_10004630_pt1 | contig 12716 bp, 3 predicted proteins | sample PEATcosm2014_Bin_40_FD_119773 | JGI IMG/M metagenome (GOLD analysis project Ga0181538, IMG submission 119773) | Peatland microbial communities from MTU Mesocosm Facility, Houghton, MI, USA - PEATcosm2014_Bin23_30_metaG | ecosystem: Environmental > Terrestrial > Soil > Wetlands > Peat | place...
AAGGTGAGGCCCGCCCGGACCAGGGCGTCCTTTAATTGGGCCAGCGCCCGGTGCAGCAGGGACTTGACGGTGCCTTCTCGTTTATTGGTAATTTCGCAGATTTCGGAAAGAGATTTGCCCTCGAAATAGCGCAGGACGATGACCGTGCGATACTTCTGCCCCAGATCAAGCAGCGCCCGCTGCAACAGCCGGTAATCATCCAGCTCGGCCGCCACTGTATCCGCGGAGGGGACCGCTGCGGGGAACTCGGGGTCAACCAGGCCGGCGTTCGCAGCCGACATTCGCTTCTGCTTCCGGTAATGCATGCGAAGTTCGTTCGTGGCGATGCGGTAGAGCCACGCACGAAAGGGGATGCGCCGCCACCGGAAAAGCCCCAGGTGGCGGAAGGCGGAAAAGAAAACATTCGAGGTCAGATCTTCGGTAACCGCATGGTCGAGGGTGCTGTGATGGACATACCGAAAAATCTCCGGGTAGTATTTGTCGAATAACTGCCCGGCTGCGGCTGTGTCGCTCTGGGCGGCGGAAACCAAGGCCCGATCCTCCTCCGCCCACCCGGTCAGGGTTTCGAGGCTCATTGTGGAAGCATCATTGGGCATTGCTGGTTCGAGTTCATCGTTCGGTAAGTATAATGCTCGAGGCGGCTAAAAGGTTGCATTTTTCGGTCAGAAATGGGTCAGAAATGAGTCGGTTCTTGATATTGACATATTACTACCCCATCACGCTCAAATAGCTCCGTAGGAGGGGCGAAATATGCCGCTCCTGACGGAGCTTGAAACATTTGTTGGTTGGTGACTCTACAAATATGCCGCGCCTACGGCGCTTACGATTATTTCTCTGCGTCTTTGCGTCTCTGCGTTAAATCCCCGAACGCCATCCGCGAAGACCGGACGCCGAATCTGCTCCTGAATGCGCTACGCCCCGGCGTGAACATTTTTTACAGAAGGGAACCAAGGGAACAAAGAAATCAGCGACGACGCCATCCGTCCGGCTTCACGCGCCATAAAGAACTCATTCATTTTGTGTGTGCGTTTTCGGGGTTTCCTGTTATATTCTTTAGGGTGCCTGTGTTGAACTGCTCTTCAGATGAACCGGAATGAGCCGTCCTGCGCAGGCATCCTTGAATTGCCTTATGTTGTACAATCAGATTGCGGGGCAGCAGATGGTGTTGTTACCCGGTGCTGCCGTTGCTGGGCTTGCATTTGGGGTTCTGGCCCAAATGCCCTGCGGACATCGAAACCAACACTCCAACCCTCAAGCTCTGCGACATCTCTTGCCTGTCACAAACAGGAGCCAGAGTTTGTCGTCCTCCGGCGGTTTTTGGTTGTCACACGCGGACAATGTCAATCTGCCGGGACAGGCCGTGCAGGTGATGTACGGGGCATGCAAATTGCTGCATTTGGCGCATGTTTTTCAGTGTTGTAAAATCCCATTATTCGAAACTAAACCTAAAGATTGTTGAAGAAAGTTGTTCCAGCATTATGAGATCAAAATCCTCCCCCAGTCCTGTCGTTCACCGGCTTTTGGTTAGCGTCGCGGTTTTTCTTCTCTGGTTTGGCAGCATCAGTTTTGCGCCGGGCCGGGATCGAATATTAATTGATTCCGGCTGGCGATTCCAGTTGGGTGATCCCGTGGGTGACACGAATTTGACGTCCAGCGTGACCAACTATCCCGAAATTTACTATCTGCCCAAATTGAACAGCGATGAGTTTGCCGGCACGGGTTCGGAGACCTACTTGGAAACCAATCGCATCGATCCGGTTGCCACCCACGCGGGAGAAAGCGTCTCTTTCGTTCAAACCAACTATAATGACAGCGCTTGGCGCGCCTTGGACTTGCCGCACGATTGGGTGGTGGAATTGCCTTTTGATCAAACTGCAGCCATGGATCACGGTTACAAGGCTGGGATCACCGGAACGAACAGTGCGAACACCGTTGCCTGGTATCGTCATACGTTCACAATGCCTGCAAACTATTCCGGCCAGTCAATCTGGCTGGAATTTGACGGCGTTTACCGCAATTGCCTGGTGTGGTTGAACGGGCACATTCTGGGACGCAACGTCAGCGGGTACGACAGCTTCTCTTTTGACATCACTCCTTACGCTAACCCCGGAGGCACCAATGTGCTGGTGGTGCGCGTGGATGCCAGCCGGTTTGAAGGCTGGTTTTACGAAGGCGCCGGCATTTATCGCCACGTGTGGCTGGTGGATGCCAATCCGGTTCATGTCACGCACTGGGGAACGTGTGTGGCGACCACCAATCTGGTCGGCTCCAATGCCACCATCACCGTGCAAACCACGGTGACCAACCAGGGCGGTGCTACAACGGTCAATGGCACCCTGACTTCAACCATTCTTGATGCCAATAGCAATGCGGTTACCCTGGTTACTTCGAACCTCACCCTGACTGCGGGTCAGGGATTGGTCGTGACGCAGACGCTGGCGGTGGCCAATGCCAATCTTTGGTCGCTACAGACGCCGTATCTTTACAATCTGGTTTCCACCGTCAGCAATGCCGCCGCCCAAGCGGATGTTTACAACACCACCTTTGGTGTGCGGATGGTAAGATTTGATCCGACCAACGGCGTTTTCATCAACGGACAGCACGTGTGGATTCAAGGCATGTGCAACCATCAGGACATGGCCGGCGTGGGATCGGCCTTGCCTGACCGGCTGCAATATTTCCGGGTCGAAAGGCTGAAAGAAATGGGTGTGAACTCCTACCGCACCTCCCACAATCCGCCGACGCCGGAACTGCTGGATGCCTGCGACCGCTTGGGCCTGTTGGTGTTGGATGAAGCTCGGCGGATTGGCACCAATGTTGAACCGTTGCTTGAGCTAAGAAACCAGGTTATGCGGGATCGAAATCATCCGAGCGTCTTCGCCTGGTCGCTGGCCAATGAAGAATGGAACATGCAAACCAGTTCCACCGGCCAGGTGGTCATGGCCGTCATGCAAAATCTCGTTCATTCGCTGGATTCCACCCGCAAATGCACTGCGGCCATAAATGGTTCACTGGGGGGGACCGGCTTCTCGGCCGTGCTGGATGTGCAGGGTCTCAACTACAACATCCCCGGCTCTCTTGACTCCTACCACCCCGGCAACCCGAACTTGCCGATAATCGGCACGGAAGTGGGCAGCACCGTAACCACACGCGGCATCTATACCAATGACACGGTGAACGGCTACGTTGCCTCCTACGATATTATTACGATGAGCGGTCTGCCCAACCCGGTCACGTGGGGCGAGACGGCGGAAACCTGGTGGCAAACTTATTACGCCCGTCCGTGGGCTTCCGGCGGATTCGATTGGACGGGATTCGATTATCGCGGCGAGCCGACGCCTTACACCTGGCCGTGCATCAACTCACACTTCGGCAGCATGGACACGTGCGGTTTCCCGAAGGACTTGTTCTACTATTATCAGGCCAACTGGACGCTCAAACCCGTGCTCCACGTTTTCCCGCACTGGAACTGGACCCCGGGAAAACTGGTCAACGTCTGGGCCTATGGCAATTGCCAGACGGTTGCCTTGTTCACCAACGGCGTCAGTGTGGGACAGCAAACGCTTAATGTTCAGGGCCATGTCGAATGGGACAATGTGCCTTACACATCGGGAACGCTCCAGGCTATTGGCTATAACAATGGTGTGGCCGTCATCACGAACACGGTGGTGACCACTGGAACGCCGGTGGCCATTGCGCTCTGGCCGGATCGCAGCACGATCCTGGCCGACGGCCACGATGTGTCCGTGGTAACCGTGGCCGTCCTGGATTCCTTGGGTCGCGTAGTGCCGACGGCCACCACCACCAACATTAGCTTTTCCATCACCGGCGGCGCCATCCTTGGAGTCGGCAATGGCAATCCCAGTTCACACGAACCGGACAAGACGAATCAGTGGCAGCGGCAGGTTTTCAACGGTCTGGCCGAGGTCATTATCCAGTCCACCAACCAGCCTGGTTCCATCACCCTGACGGCGACTTCAACCGGTTTGACCTCGACCAATGTCACCATTACGGAAGCCGCCGCCTTGCCGGCTCCTGCGGTCCCCACCGGCGTGGCGGCCGTCGGAGGGAACGCGCAGGTGGCGGTCACTTGGGACATTGTCCCGGGCGCGACCACCTACAACCTGTGGCGGTCCACGACCAGCGGCGGTTCCTACACGCTCATTGCCGGGAACATTGGGGGCGTCAATTGTGGTTACACCGACAGCAACGTCACCAACCTGACCACGTATTATTATGTGGTCACGGCCAATGGAAACGGCACCAGCGTCAATTCGGCGGAAGTGAGCGCCACGCCGCAGACCGGACCTGTGCCGGCCGCGCCCACGGGCCTCACGGCCGTACCGGGCTATGGGCAGGTATCATTGAGCTGGACGGCTTCCTCGGGGGCAACCAATTACAACGTCAAACGCTCGACCACCAGCAGCGGCACTTACACGACGGTGACAAATACCGCCACCACCAGCGTTGTGAACACAGGGTTGGCAAACGGCACAACGTATTACTTCGAGGTGTCGGCGCTCAACACGAGCGGTGAAAGCGCCAATAGTGGATGGGTAAGCGCGAAGCCGACGGCCATAGTCAGCACCAACCTTCTGATTAATCCCGGATTTGAGCTGCCCGGCACGGGAAAAATCACATCCGGCTATGCCACCGTTCCGGGTTGGGCCAATTCTGGAACCACTTACAGCGATACCGGGGTTCAGCCTGGCGGCCACAGTGGTGCATGGGAGGGATACGGGCAATCGAGCGACGATGGCGCGTACCAGATCGTCGGCAATTATCAAATCCAGACGGGCGACCAGTTCACTCTCACTTGGTGGTCACAAGGCGAATGGAATGGCACCAGTTCCGGCCCGTATGCGGGGACCAACTCCAGCGATCCCATGCAAACCGTCACGCTCTTGCGGGCGGCCGCCACCAACACGGCTTACGCCAGCACCGTCCGCCTTGCCCTTCAAACCAACGGGATGCCTGGTGGAACCTGGACGTCCTACACGCTGACCTATACCGCCATCGCCGCCGATGCCGGGAAATTCATTGGCGTCTCGTTTGTTACCGCGAAAAACAGCGGCAAAACCAGCGGCACCTGGGCAGGTTACGACGATTTCAGTCTGACCGTCGTTTCCATTCCGCCTGCCCCGGGAGGATTGACCGCGAGTGCCGGCAATGGACAGGTCATCCTGAACTGGAACCCGGTGGCGAATGCCAGCGGTTATTATGTCAAGCAGTCACTGGTCTCCGGGGGGTCCTACACGGTTATTTTCACAAACCTGACCAGTACAACATTCACCAACACCGGCCTGGCCAACGGAACAACAAATTACTATGTCGTCTCGGCATTCAATCCGGCGGGTGCGGGAGCCAATTCCACAGAAGTCAGCGCGAGCCCGACTAATGTGCCACCGGTAATCAGCTGGGTGGTTCCGGCCAACAACGCAACCTTCATCCAGCCCAAGACGATCACCCTGACGGCCTCGGCTACGGATGCCGACGGCACGGTGACGAATGTGGCGTTTTTCAACGGCACAACCCTGTTGAGCAACGTCACCACCAGCGTGGGCAGCCAGTATAGCATGACGTGGAACAACGCCGCAGTTGGCAGCCATACCCTGACCGCGTCCGCCACGGACAATACCGGCGCAACCAATAAATCCCCCGCCACCATCGCCATTGTGGTGCAGCCGCTGACTCTGACGATGCCCGGGACGCAAATCAACGGCCAGTTCCGCCTGACGTTCCAGGGGCAAAACGGCCAGAATTATGTGTTGGCAACTTCCACCAACCTGACGGATTGGACTCCGGTGTGGACCAACGCGCCGGTCAATGGTGTGCTGTCGTTTACCAACGTCAACGCAACCGACCGGTCACGATTCTATCGCGTCAGTCAATGATGAGCCGCCATGCAGCATCTTGTTCAAGCCAGGATGCTGTGTTTTCAAGGGCGTGATTCGTTTGAAAGCCAGGTGTGGCATTGTGCGCTGTGGCCGGCTGGTGTGGATTTAAAACAGTCCGCACAACCAAAACCTATAATCATACAAAACAACGCAACCCAAAACGGGCTGCTCTGAATACGGCGACGGTCATCCCTCGGCTGTTCTTGGCCGGAAAATCTGGGCCGGTAGCGCTGGGCGACTGGAAAGTCGCCCGAACCCGCGGACAGGAATGTCCACGCTACGTAGCGCAGGCTTTCCAGCCTGCGGGTTCCGGGGACTTCCCATTCCCCAGTTAAGAACAGTATCGAGATGCACCCGTTCTTTGTTGCCGATGGAGGCGGAAGCAGCGAAAATAAACTGTTCGTCGGCCGGCAACTAAAAATGAAAAACATGAAATCCACTCTGTTGAATTTGGCAAAAACTCTGAGCCGCCGTGCCGGCGGTTCCTTTCTGCGATTGGCCGCAATCGTTTCCGGCGCGGCGGCGCTGGTTTGGTTCCTGGTGCGGGTCATTCCCAAGCCGAGCCGCGCGAGTTATCCGTGCCAGCGCGCGGCATTTCCCGTCGCGTCCGGCTTTGTCCTCTGGCTGTGCGGCGTGGTGGCCATCAAGTCCGGGTTGAAACGCCTTGCCCGCGTCCGGTTCGCGGCCTGCTGCGGCCTGCTGACGGTGCTGGTGGCGGCGGCGTGGACGCTGATTTCGTTTACCGGCAACAGCGCGGCGCAGAACGCCGGCAAGCCGCCGACCGACTGGAATTTCATTCCGGCCAAACCGAACGAGCCGGTGGGCATCGCGCGGGGCATCAACCCCGGCCGCGTGGTCTGGGCGCGCGACCCGCAGGCGACGAAGTGGGCGGGCAATTGGAAACAAAAGAGCGATCAATGGTGGCTGGATGCCAACACCGATCAGGCGCGCGTGGATGCCATGCTGGTTGCCACGCTGCTCAAGCTCACCAGCGCCACCAACGGCGAACGGGCCTGGCAGGCGATCTTCGAGTATTACAACAAGAATTCCCGCGGCATGGACCAGCGCGGCTATCAGCCGGGTGAAGTCGTGGCCCTGAAAATCAATTTGAACAACAGTGAGGATGGCGTGAAGGCCGACAACTACACCGATGCCTCGCCGCAGATGGTTCTGGCCATGATCCGCCAGCTCGTCAATCAGGCGCACGTGCGGCCGCAGGATATCATCGTGTATGACGTCCGCCGCTTGATCCCGCCGTATATCCTCTCGAAAGTGTGGAGCGAATTCAAGGACGTCCGTTTCATTCAGGCCTCGCCGCCCAAGGCGAGCCAGCCGAAGAATCCGGGCTACGGTGATTATCATGGTTTGGAGACGCCGGGCTGGGTGGAGGGAGTGGTCTATTCCAACGGCAAATACAAGGAGGCCAAACTGATTCCCAAACAGGTTTCCGACGCCACTTACCTCGTCAATCTGGCGCTGCTCAAGGCGCATTCCTATCCTTACAACAACATGGAGGATGGCGACTCCGGCCAAACCGCCATCTCCATGTGCGGGAAGAATCATTTCGGTTCCATCAAAGGCCCGTGGGAGTTGCACTCGATGATCAACCCGGATCAGGAGGCGGTTAAAAATGCCTATTCTCCTCTCGTGGACATGGCGGCCTCGCCCCAACTCGGCGCGAAGACGATTCTCTTTGTGCTGGACGGTCTGTACAGCGGACGCAAGTGGCGCACTTACCCGGTGCATTTCCCGAATCCGCCGTTCAACAACCGCGTCGAGCCTTACGAAAATCCGGACTGGCCGGCGAGCGTGCTGGCTTCGATGGACGGCGTGGCGCTGGATTCCGTGGGGCTGGATATTCTGTTCGCGCAGACCAAAAATAACAACGACACGAACGGCCATCCGCGCATTCTACTCCGCGCCAACGCGGACGATTATCTTTTTGAAATGGCGCAGCCGGATCACGCGCCGTCGGGCACGGTTTACAAACAGGACGGCAAAGTGGTCACCAGCCTCGGCGTCCACGAACGCTGGGACAGTGATGCGTCCAAGCAATACTCGCGCAATCTCGATCCCGTTCACGGCAAGGGCATCGAGTTGATTTATCTGCCGATGGGCGCGGCAACCGATGCATCGGCCGCGCCGCAAATCCCGGCGGTTTTGCCCGGCAAAGGTCTGGCTGAACACGATTTCTTTTACGCGGGCGAGGCGAAGACGGAGCAGATGTTCATTGTGCGCGATGGCAAGGTGGCCTGGTCTTACACGCATCCGGGCAAAGGTGAGATCAGCGATGCCGTGCTGGAACCGAACGGCAACATTCTTTTCGCGCACCAGTTTGGCGTCACCGAAGTCAACGCGGACAAACAGGTCGTCTGGAATTACGATGCGCCGCCGAAAACCGAAATCCACACCGCGCAACCCTATGGCACGAACAGCGTGTGGTTCGTGCAAAACGGCGATCCAGCGAAATTCGTCATCGTCAACAAAACCACGGGCGCAACCGAGCGCGAATTTGTTTTGCCCGTGAAAAATCCCAAGGGCACCCACGGCCATTTCCGCCATGCGCGGATGACGGATGCCGGCACGCTGCTGGTGGCGCACATGGATTTGGGCAAGGCCGCCGAGTATGATTTGAATGGCAAGGAACTTTGGTCGCTGGACGTGCCGGGCATCTGGTCGGCCATACCGCTCAAGAACGGGAACGTTCTCGTGGTCAGCAATCACGGATTTGTGCGCGAGGTCAACCGCGCCGGCGAGACGGTCTGGGAATGGACGCCCGCCGATGCGCCGGATTACAAGATGTCCAGCCTGCAGCTCGCCGTGCGTTTGCCGAATGGAAATACCATCATCAACAACTGGGTCAATCAATGGAACGGCAAGATTGATCCGGCCACCGCGCCGGTGCAGGCCATCGAAGTGACGCCGGACAAAAAAGTCGTCTGGGCTTTGCGTTCCTGGACGCCGCCCGCCGACCTCGGCCCGGCCACGACCCTGCAAATTTTGGCCGGGCGTTAAGAGACAATGCTCCTTTTATGGCAATCCTGCATGAAGATCCGCGGGGCAAGCCGCCCTTCTGGTATTGCGCCTTCACACTGCCCGATGGACGCTGCAATTTACGCGGCCCCAAACTCACAGGGTGCAGGCAGGCTGGGGAGTCAGCCGCAAAAGTCGCCGTGATGCGCCGCGCCCGCCCGTGGCGGACGATGCGTCTGGCTGCGTTCGGCTGGCTGCTCGGTGCTGTCGCGGCGTCAGCGTTTGCCGCCGCACCTTCCGCGCCGACGAGCCTGCGCGTTGACGATGTCGCCGGGCCAGTGGGCACGGAAGCCACGCCGTATTTTGGCTGGCTCGACAACGACACCAACGCCAACGAAATCCAGACGGTCTGCGAAATTCTCGTTGCCACCTCGTCGTCGAACCTCGATGCCAACCTCGGTGACGTGTGGGACAGCGGGGAGGTTTTGAGCCGTTCGGAAAACCACGTCGTCTATGCCGGCGTGCCGCTCGCCGCCGACACGAAATATTTCTGGAAGGTCCGCACCTGGGACCGGGAGGGCAACGCCGGCCCGTATTCGACCAACAGCACCTTTGCGGCTGGGCTGCTCGCCAACTCGGATTGGAGCGGGGCGTCATGGATCTGGCGCGTGGCGACCAACGCCGACGACTACACCTACTATCGCAAGTCCACCAATCTGCGCGCCGGGACGGTGGTGCGCGCGACGGTTTATGTAACGAGCGTGCATAAATACGCGCTCTATGTGAACGGGACGCTGGTGGGCAAGGGGCCCGCCTACGCCTTCCCGCAGTTCCAATTTTACAACGCCTATGACATCACCGGGCTGGTTACGCCCGGCGCGACCAACCTGTTTGCGATCTTCAACCACTGGTTTGGCGGGGGGTCGGGTCGGGCGACCAGCACGCGCGGGGTCCTGATGAAGGCGATCATTCATTACGCCGACGGCACGAGTGTTTTGGTGGGCACCGACGGCACCTGGTTGCAGAGCCAGGCAATGAGTTGGATCGTCAGCAACCCCAGCCCGGTCGCGCGCGGCGGCTCTGGCGATGGCTACATCGAGCGGATTGACGCGCGCAACCTCACGCCGACCTGGTTCATGCCCGGCTTCGACGATTCAGCCTGGACCACCGCCACGGTGATCGGCGGCCAGCCCAATCTGATATGGACGGGCACGCTCTTGCCCGACCTGACGCGCATCATCGAGACGGTGCTCACGCCGGTGTCGGTCACCAGCCTGGGCGGCGGCAAATACATGGTGGATCTGGGCAAGGTTTATTCCGGCGTGCCGAGCATCCAGTTTTCCGGCGGCGCCTCCGGCACGACGATCGGCATGCTGGGCGGCTTTGCGCTCCTCCCCTCGGGCACGATTGACCCCTCGCAAAACCAGAGCACGACCATGTCCTACTACACCGTGCTCAACGGCTCCAACTTCACCTATCAGGCGGCCGAATATCTGACGTTGCGTTATTTTGAGATTTCCAACTCGCCGATGGCCGTGACCATGACGAACTTCGCGTTTGTCGAGCGCAACAGCCAGATGAACGACGCGGCCTCGTCCTTTACCTCGTCCAACGCCACGCTGAACGCCGTTTGGGGTTTGATGAAACAAACGCTGCCCATTGACGCGCAGGAGGAGTTCATAGACTCGATGCGCCAGAAAGGCGGGTTCCTGGGCGATGGCTTCCAGGAGAGCCTCGCCGCGATGCAGGTGGAGGATGAGCGTGCGCTCACGCGCCGCCGGTTGAATGAGTTCATCGAGTCCATGGGCGAGTTTTGGTCCACGGGCGCCGACGTCGGGCGGGTGAACGCCTGCTATCCCGACAGTGCCTACGCGCGCGACATCCCCGACTACACACAGGCATTTCTCCAATGGGTCTGGGAGTATTATCTACAGTCGGGCGATCTTGCTTTTCTCAACACGAACTACACCGCGCTGACCAACATCGCCCAGTATGTCAACCGTTCCCTCAACCCGGCCAATGGCCTGATCACCCGGCTCTACGGCGGCACCTCCAGCAGCTACACCAACGGTATCATCGACTGGCCGCCGGACATGCAGTTCGGCTACGACTTGAACACCGTCCGCGGCCCCGGCAACGCCAGCACCGTCATCAATGGCTGGGCCTGGGAAGACTATGACATCGTCTCACGCATCGCCAACGAGGTTGGCAACACCGCCGACAGCAATACCTACCGTGCGATGGCCAACGCCCTGCAAGCCGCGATGAACACCAACCTGCTCAACGCCAGCGGCGTCTATGTGGACGGCCTCGAACCCAACGGGACGCAGAGCCCGCACGCCTCGCAGCACGCGAACGCCTTTCCGCTCTCGCTCGGCATCGTGCCGGCGGCGCAGCAGGCAAGTGTTATTGCGCAAGTCGAATCCCTCGGCATGAGCGTGAGCGCGCTCGGCATCCTGCAACTCGTGCGCGCGCTCGGCGAGGCCAGTCAGGGTCCGCAATTGCTGAATCTCTACACCAACGCCACCCAGTATGGCTGGGCGCAAATCCTTTCGCTCGGCGGAACCGCGACGTGGGAGTCGTGGACGGCCAACACCGACGGCAACAGCGAGTCACACGGCTGGGGCGCCGTCGGTCTGGATGGTTATGTGCGTTATATTTTGGGCGTGAAACCGCTGACGGCCCAGTTTGAACAGGTGCAGATCAAGCCGCTCGATTTCGGCTCCAGCCTCGACTCCGCCAGCGGCACAGTGCCGACCGACCGCGGCGGCATCGCCATCGAGTGGGATCGCAACGCCGCGCGGTTTCATCTCGCTGTCACCATCCCGGTCAACGTTACCGCCACCGTCTGTGTGCCGCAGGCGGGCCTCGCCAGTACGACCGTCAAGGTGGACGGCCTCTGCGTCACCGGCATGGTGGCCAATGGCTATCTCGCCGTTTCAAACATCGGCTCGGGCGCGCACATCATTGAGCGTGTCCTCGACCCGCTGTTCGCGAAAACGCAATGGCTCCAGGCAAATTTCACCCCGGCAGAACTGGCCGACCCGGCCATTTCAGGCGACAACGCCGACCCGGATCACGACGGCATCGTCAACGAACTCGAATACGCCTTCGGCTCGGACCCGAATGTTCCCTCGCCCGCCCTGTTGCAGCCGCAGCTCTCCGCCGACCGCACGCAATGCCTCCTGAGCTTTCCCGCGCAGCGCAGCGAACTCAACTACGCCGTGCAGACCAGCACGGATCTGCAAAACTGGACCACGGTCGCGCTTGCCTCGGCAATCAGCAACGGCATCCCGTGGCTGACGGCCATACTCAATGTGCAGTCCAACCAGTGCGGCTTCCTCCGCGTCAGCGTCGCGCCTGCGCCGTGACGACACTGCAGGCATGGGTGGGCTGAAGTTGGTCCGAATGGAAATAACTCCCTCTCCCCGCCCAAACGGGGAGCAGGGCTGGGGTGAGGGGTTCGTGCTTGTAAATATTGGCTCCTCCCCATGAACCTCCTGGTAGGGCGCGTCACTCCGTGCGCGCCGGGCTTCGGCATCCAGGCAAACGGTGCGCACGGAGTGACGCGCCCTACCCCGACAAGCAGGTTCAGGGGTTCAAAGCGCGAAATTCCGTTTGGGAGAATTCTCACCCCGCCCCCGTAAAGGGGCGTGGCCCCCACGGGGCTTTACGCCCTCTCCTCCTTGAGGGAAGAGAGGGAGAAAAATGGTGCGTCTGTCCAGGGCGTGTTGCCCAAATCATTTTGGAGACGGTGGAGCGCGGCTGTCTCAGCCGCAGCACGTTCGACCACCCCTAAACCCGTGGAATTTCGTGCGCTCATTGGCAATTCTGGCGGCTGCGGGT
>Ga0181538_10004635_pt1 | contig 12701 bp, 20 predicted proteins | sample PEATcosm2014_Bin_40_FD_119773 | JGI IMG/M metagenome (GOLD analysis project Ga0181538, IMG submission 119773) | Peatland microbial communities from MTU Mesocosm Facility, Houghton, MI, USA - PEATcosm2014_Bin23_30_metaG | ecosystem: Environmental > Terrestrial > Soil > Wetlands > Peat | place...
CGGCAGGGTGCCTCGATTATAAAGATGAGACTGGTCAGGATATCGCGGAATACGCAGTGATGCTGGCTGTAATTCTGGTGATCGTGGTCGGCACGATCCGGCTCATCGGCTCGAACGCTAACAATGTCAACTTTGACTGGAGCGGACTTCTTACTCTCAAGCCCCGTTTTATCTAACGTGGCAACGCTGAATTGAGCGTCCAACATCCCCTTGGTGACCTTCAAGGTATACGGCGGTCTGTTTACGACTCCTGCACGGTGCCACCCGTCACCGTCCTTCCAGTACACAACGTAACCCTTTATTCGTTCAAGCGGTATCACGGTCCAGTCCAGCTTGATGCCATCAGAGACAAGGTCTGCCTTCACTTTACCCGGTGGGTAAAGAGCCAAAGCGTATGGACTGTCTAAATGTACCTCAGATTGCGGGTTGACCGGCTCCTGCTGGCTTGACGGGGTTGAGCTTGCACTTTGCGACAGGGCGCAGAGCATCAGGATTGCTAAAAGTGTTTTCATGTTCCTCCTATCGTGCTGGCATCCATCGATTGATGAGATACCGGATGAGCCGAGCACGCCAGCCCGTCCAGTAAGTGGCGATTAAAACACCCTCCGCTGGTTTCGCGTGCGGTGTCTCTGCGAAGACGATCACGGCGCAGGGGTCCGCGACATTAGGTTCTCCGTCGCTCATGTGAAAGTGGCGATAGGTCGGTAGGTGAGTTGCCCAGTTCTTCAGTTCAGGCGTCATTTCATCTCCAGTGACGGAATGCTGGGTCCGACTGATTCGCTCACCAGCCGAGCACTCCCAGTCCAATACGAAGTGACCTTCTCGTCTGCCTTGACCATCCGCATCTGGTGAAGGTTCTCGATGATGAAGTGCATGAAGGCAAACTTGCCGACAGGCAGTGTCTGCCACTTCAGGGCATAGCCCGTCGTGAGCAACTCGTAGTGTCGAGCGTAAAAGACCGATCCTGTGCTGTCGGTCTGTGCGACGGTGAAAAAGACGCGAGGATGATATGCCTCGGGATGCTCCTCGTGCCCGTCCTCCGTCAGGACGATCTGTTGTTTCGGCAGGGCTTCATTTTTCTGAAACTCAGCCCAATCCTCATCCGATATGCTTTTGCTCGGCTTCGGTGTGAACACCACGGGCTTAGGAACGGGGGCGTTGATCCCCTTGTTCAGAAATTCCTCCCACGCTGCGTCGGAAATGCTGTCACTCGGTTTTGGTACGAGACTCATAAATTTTCTCCAGTCTACTCACCGCTGTTTCAAAGCGGGAGATGAAATTGTCGTTCTGTTGCATCATCGCGGCGGCTGCGTTGTCAAATGTCGTGACGGCCTTGTTGAACTCAAAGAGCGTCGTGCGCAGATGTTTCGCGGCGTTTGTGAGTTGGGCCGCGTCGATTCGGATATCAGTTTCCATTCAACTTCTCCTCGCTGCGCCGCTCATGTCGTGTTTCATCCCAAGCCACGAGTAGAGTCAGCCCGATACCCGATGCGATGAACGTGAGCATACCCACGCCAATGCAAAGCCATATATCCTCGACCCAATGGTTCATAATAAGCCCGACACCGATTGCTACAACCAGTGCCGCAATCGCAATTCCCTCTTCCGCTCTTGAGTCACTCATACGTGTCCTCCTAGTCGCAGTCCTTTCAGCGGGTGCATCTTCATTGTCTTCGGCCCCGTGTACGGCATCACGCCCGGATTAAAATGAACACAGACCTCCTCGACTGTTGGCGGGGGAGGGGGGACGCTCTGCCCCGGTAGAGGAATAAAGAGCGTCCCGTTGAAACTGTGCTTCACGCCGGACTCTTCGACATACTCGGGCGTCAGATCGAGTTCAGTCTGTCTAGGGGAGTCTGTCAAAAGTCGCCTCCTTGAAGTGATCCCAAAAACTCTTGTTCTGTTCTTGCAGCAACCGAGTCCGCATAAATTCGTACTGATCGCGCCAATATTCAATAGACCCTGTCAACTTGGAACGTAGTGTCGAGAGTTCCATGTCAGACGAGTTTCTCACACTCGCAAGTTGCTGCTTCAAACCGATGATCCTGTCGAACTGTGTGTCTCGACAGGACACTAGAGTGTCGATACGCTGTCCCAGTTTCTGAATGGTGAGGAGTTGTGTGTCTCGAACGGACGCTAGATTTTTGATGGATTCGTTCTTGATTTCGATAGCCCCTCGTGCATCGGCCAACTGCTTCTCCAAGTCCTCGATGAGCAGCGTCGTGTTCTCGACGCTGGCGTACTCATCCGTCAACTCGGACTTCGGCTTCATCGCCTCATAAAACTTATCGACCTCAGCTTGATCAACTTCCAGACCCCTGTTCGCCAACTGCTCTTGTATCGCAGGGTTCTTCAGGATGGTCACGACACTCTTTACCGTGTCCGCATCGAAGGCCTGTGTAAACGAGTTCATGTTTTCTTCACACTTCAGGCAGACGAACGGAAGAGTGACTGTGCTTGCTGTCACCTCTATCATATCGCCGCATGTTGAACATTCAATTCTTGTGCTCATAAAATCCTCCTCATCAAAAGTCCATCTTCAGTCCCGTAGTACCGGGGCACGACGCGAACGACGCGGTAGCCCATCTTCAGGTACACCCGCTGTGCCTGCCAGTTCTCAATCCTGCACGTCAGTTGCACCGTTGCACTCGTAAGCCCTCGATAGTAGTCTTCGATCTCCTTCAACAGTGTACTACCGATCCCGTTCTTCCGCAGGCCGCTCACGACTGCAATGCTCCAGATGTACGGACCACCCCGGTTGATGACGATGGCGAAGGCAAGCGGTGTCAGAGAGTCATCGACAAAGACTTCTCCTGCCCTACAGTGTTCTTTGAAGGTGCGTGCGGGAGGCCGCTCAACACCATCAAAACTTTTATCGCTGATGCCGAGAAGTCGTTGAAGCATGCTCTCGTCTTTCTCACATGTTGACAATCTCATCGGAACCTCCTGCCTTTCGTTATTCTCGCCGTCTTCTTTGCCGCCGCCTGCTCTGGCGTTATCACGCCAATGATCTTGCCCAGCGCATCCTTTTTCCAGAAAATCTTCTCGCCGTTCACGACAGTGAAGTCGGGATTCGATACAGGTGCGTCGTATGGAGTCCAACTCTTCGGTTTCCCCTTCGGTGAATCAATCGGGATGAGCGTTGCTCCCAGCTTGTACTGCGCCTTCTGTGCGGCCTCGGTCAAACTCAGCAGAGCTTTACTGAGTTTCTGATCCGCCTCCTGCTTCGCCGTCTTCGCATCGAGAACATTCAGCGCAGCCTGTTCCGCCTCGGTCTTCTTGAGCCACTCGATTTTCTTGTCCAGATTTTCCGACTCAATTTCCATCTTATACTTCTTCATCTGCTCTTTGATCGTCTGGGCTTTCATCGAACTCACGTCGATGTTCCCCGTCATTGAACATTGCATCGGCAACGCCCTGAAGTTAGCCGTGAGAGGCACAACGTCCACCGGGTTCTTGATATCTTCCTTGTCGTGTGGTCCGCCCGTGCTGTGCTTCTTGACCCACTCCTGCAATTCCCAGTCGAGTAGCTGGGCATTCTCAGGCTTCTTTGTGGTGTACACTGCGTGGCAATCATGACAGGTAATTTTCAGCCGGTCTTGGAACCACGACCAGTCGGACGAGAAGTTACCCGATACTTTGAGCCACTGCTGAAAGTAGGCTTGGATGTTTAGATCAACTTTTCCGTCCGACGCCATACCAGCCCCCTCATACAATGCTCAACATCACCCTGAAGAGGACGCCTGTGAAGATGGTACTCACGCCGTAAATGACCATCCCCTTCTCATTCCCTGCGCCCAGCGCCATCGCGAGGCAGAAAGTCGAGGCGTAAACCAGAATGCCGCTTGCAACCGTCGCCCATAGTTTCATAAGCCCTCCCGCCGTTCCCATATCTTGTCGGCGGGGATGACGTGGTTCGATTGTGTCGTCGCCATCTTCGCCTCGATCTCTTCCGTGCTCCACGGCTCGAAGCCATGAGAATCTACGCCGATGTCAAACGAGTGGCCCAGTTCTGGCAACTCTCCGTGCGAGTGCCCGTACACGTGCCACGAACCCTTGTGTGACTTCTGCCACACCCGCTGTGCAAAGTGCGAGATCACCAGCAGATGCTTGTTGACCTTGATGCTGTGACTCGTGTTCTCTTTGTTCTTGCCTCGCACCCACTCGAACTCTTGTTGGATCGTGAGGGACTGCTCGATCAGTTCGTCGTGATTACCGAACAGAAAGGCGTGCCGCCCGTGGAGACGGTTGATGATACCTCTCGCCTCCATCTCGGACACCGTACGCCAGAACATATCCCCGACATGGATAGTGAGATAGCTCTGCTTGTTCGGCACCTTCTTGTTGTGCCGCTCGATGATGGCTTCTCTCATCTCCTCGATGGATGCAAACGGGCGGTGACACACCTCACGAATGAAGTTGTGCCCGTAGTGCTCATCGGCGGTGATGAAAGTGTCGCTCATTTACTATCCAAAAAATATACACCTATACCGAGTAGGAGAGCAATGGCTGTGGCCCAGCCCATCGCCACCAGCACGGGAATCCACCCCATTATGTAAACGAGAGGACTCAGGGCTATCCCGATACCGAGTAGAATAGTGATAAGGCCTGCTGCTGTTCTCATACGCGTTCCGCCTCTCCTGTCGTTCTCTGACGATACGTCAGAGGAACCGTGTCTACGAGGATATAAAAGTTGCCATCCATCTTGACCGCATCAGGCACCTCGGGGATGACTGACATGTTGACAGTCACTCGGGCGAAGCACTCGCTCTGATAACACCCATCGTCAGTCTGGATCATGCGTGCGGTAGCAAAAAACTTCTGTGCTGGGACTCTCGTCTTCTCGTCCATTACCCACAATCTCGGCGGCATGGCGGGTAGTGGCACTCCCTTCATCGTTTTCTTCGCCAACAGAACCGCCCTTGTGGAGGCTCGCTCATTCTTCGTGACAATCCCTTTGCTCACTTTCACTCGTTTTGACATACTCCTCCTAAATTAAATGCCACTTTTCGTTGACAAGGGAAGTGGCAGAACCTCGTGACTGCTACCGACCAGCGGCAGCGGCCATTGCAAGAGTGTTGGTCTTAGCAATTGTTGTTTCCGTGTCCCGTTACGGTGGGCCACAGCGCCCCGGATGATCCAATGCCTCTCTATTCCCTGTCGAAGCCGTGACACCCCCACAAAAATAGCAGTTTTGCGTTAGCCTTTTGTCGGCAAGTTGCGTTAGCCCTTTTCGGCAACTGCTATTTTGGTGGAGGTGGCGGGAGTTGAACCCGCGTCCAAGAAACAGCACCAGCACCTTCATACCATCATAAATCGGCAAGCAGCATTATGACTATATCTCACCCGCCTCTCGTCGAGGCGGAAGACGCACGACTTCACGTGCTGACAGTATCTGCCTATCAATTAGTGCCGAAATCTTCTGGAAACCCGACCTACTTAAAGGCTCGGTCGTGTTTTATGCGTCAGAGTTTAGCCTTCTTACATCAGCAACCAAGCGTTCCTAGTTGATCTGAGTTGACGAGAAGAATGTCTGCACGTCGTCAAGGTTCGTCCCATCAGTGTCAAGCCAAGTGGCGAAGACAAAGATGTAAGTCTTGTTGCCCTTGAAGGTCACGAGTATAGCGAACCGGAGTGTCCGTCCGCCCTTCTTTGCCTCGACTATCGTGATCATGGCAGGCTGTCCGCTCACAGTCGTTGAGTCTGACTTGATGACGGTGCCGTTCACGCCAGCGACAAAACCGTCAGTCATACGTTGGAGGTCGTCGTTGACGACGGCGAAAGGGTAGATAGCTGCAGCAGCTACGTAAAAGTCGCCATTCGGCAGAGAGCCTCGATATTGTGTCGAGGTGTACGGCTTGCCTGCGGCTGTCGTCGAGTCCACAGGACCATCCGTGGTCAAGGGCACAGGGGCGTTTACGCTGAAGCCCTCGGGATAACTGAGGTTCGCCACGGTGCGCAGGCTCGCGGTGCGGATGAGGTCCGGATTGCCCGTGTTGTTGGTGCTCTCCTCACGCACGGTATAGGTATACGTGTTGCCGTACTCCGCAACGAACGAACTGTCAGAAACGGATTGACGCCCGTTGGTCGCACCGGGAGTGTACGAATTGCCAGCGGTCAGAATTTCAGTGCAAGTGCCCTGCGGGATGACATCGCCCGTGCAGGCGGGATCGCCATTGAGCGTGAACCGCAGCGTCGTGCTGGTCTGGTTGTAGAAATTGATCTTGGTGCGCCCGTCCTGCGCGAACATCGTCGCGGCGGCGAGAACAACGACAGCGATGGAACTGAATAACTTTGCGAACAGTTTCATGGGACTCCTCCAGCCAAAAATTTTGATGCCGTCGTGCGATGAAATCGGTGGACACCTGTGGACTCGAACCACCTCTCCGTATGGATTACTTGTTCAGGTACTAGCTAGCTTTCCCTGACGTTCTTTTTGACGAACCACCGCGTTCCAAATCGTCTCCATACGTTGCTGTCTGACGTATCCGCCAGTTCCGTAACAGCGTGTGCCCGTAAGCTCGGAATTATCCGAGCACTTTTTTCAATTCGTCGAGCGAAGCATGAACTGCTTCTGCCTCAGCCTTTTTCACTTCAGCCACAGCCTTGAGAGCGATCAGCTTGCCCTCGACTTCAGCGACCTTGGCGAATGCGGAGATTCCGTTTTCCACCTTGACCACCTCAGCCTTCGCCTTAGCGAAGTACTTGTACGCAGCGAGTCCCACTAGGGCCACGCCTGCTACTGCAAATTCAAACACCATGTGTCCTCCTGTATTTCTGGGGATATACCCCTCTACTTACAGAGTAGCAACTGGCGCAGACGATGTCAAGTTCTTTTTTCGACCGCTGCGGTTGATGCGACTGCGAAGGTCTTTCGCTATCTGTTCGCACTCGGTTGGAGTGCCTTCGAACGACAATTTCTTACCGTTCACTTCGAGGTACACGAAACTAAAAGCCGGTCCTCGCCATGATGCTTGCGTTGTGATTTTCATTGTTTCCTCCTATTTCTTGTAGTACGGATTCTCATAGCCTTCAGCCTTGAGAACAAACCCCATGCCCTCACCCCAATCTGGGATGACGCACATGGCATGCAACAACTCTTTCTCTCCCAGTGGCGAGTCAATCGGAACTTCCGCGCCGATTTCATCATGCACTGTGAGAACGATCTTGAAACCTATCTTCTCACACTCCAGCATTCCGTTCAATAGCAAATCGCGTGAGATGGCTTGCGTGACATTTTCCGCCAGCAGTCCGCCGTAGAGCCTGTTGTCCTTCGCACCCTTCGAACCATACATCGTGAAGTGAATGACTTCCTTCGGTGGTCCGCCCCACGGTGGAGGCTCGCACGTGAGGTACGGCTTGTGATAGTGGATGTACCGTCCGCTGGGCAGCTTGATCTTCAGGCAGTTCTCATCTCGTCCGTCGATCACCAGCCCGCGCACGTACACGCAGATGCCCGCCTTGAACGCGGTGAGACAGGCTGCGTTTAACTCGCCCCAAAAGCTGACGATCTCAGGGTAGGTGTCGCGGAAGCCGTAGACTGCCTCTTTAGCTTCTTTCTCGCTCAGTACGATCCCGTACGTGAGAGCGTACTCAATGAACTTCTCCCAACCCATCCCGTATCCGCAACCGAGGATGATGACCTTGCCTCTGTCACGATGCGCTTTAGTGACTTCGCTCAGTGGGATGCCGAGTTGTGCCGCCATCACTTCTTTGTAAAGATCGCGCCCGTTCGCATAGGCGTCCATCATCGTGTGGCACTGGGCAATTGCGGCGAGCACGCGGGACTCAATCTGGGCAAGATCGCCCACGACCAATTTGTTCCCCGGCGCGGCGGCGAACGCTGCACGAATCGTCGAGGCAACGCACTCCATGACAGTGAAGTTCTCAGCCTTCAAATGCGGCTGCGGCTTCTCGGTCGGATGGCCCAGTGCCCAGAGATCAACCTCTGTGTTATAGTCAGAGATGATCGTGGGTATGTCAAGTTTTCCTTCACGAATATTTGACACCAGCGCCCCGAGCGCACGTGAGACTTCTCGGTCGGGCTTGTACAGATTTTGCAACTGCACGCCGCGTCCTGCCCAGCGCCCTGTGTGCGCCCCGTGATAGATGAACTGGTCACGTAGACGACCGTCCGCACCGACAAGGTCTTCGATCTTCTGCAACTTCGTATATGCGGAGCCGCCAATCTTCTGCTTCAGTTCGAGAATCTTTCGCACAAGCGGCTTCAGATGCGAGAGTTTCAACGCCTCTTCAACGTGCTCGACATCGAGACTGTCGTACGGATATCCTCGCTCACTGAGCCAGCCAAGCATCTGATCGCGGGAGTTCGGATTCTCCAGCCCCGTTTCTAGTTTCATCTCGTCGAGTATCTTCTCGACTTCGCCCAGTGCGAGTGCCTTCGCATTTGAGACGTACGCGGCGTCAATCCATACGCCGTTGTCATTCATGCGTTGATCGAGAAGCCACGCCTGTCGCTCGCCCTCGGTCATCGGACTCTTGAACGCGACCGCTGCGTGCCACACGCCACGCTCCGCGAGCACGTCCTGAATGCAATACTCGCAGAACGCTTTCCAGTCTTCGGGGTTCGTCTCCCAGTTCTTGAAGTAAAACGCGGGTGCGTCAGGATTTTTCTTCAGCACCGTTTTCTTCTGCTTCGTCGGATTCGAGAACAGTTTGACGCCCCGCTTGTCGCCGGTCGTGTGAATCTTCTGCTCATCGATGTCCAGTGCCTTGCCTGCTCTGTCCAGTCCGATAGGGAGCGACATGTACGCGCACAGCACGTTCGGGTCGTACCACTCCGGAAGCGGAATCGCAATGCCCAGCTTGTACTGCGTGATGTCTTTCTCAAAGTTGAAGTTCCATGCACACTTGATGACCGTGGAGTCTGTGAGTCCAGCGTGCAACTCCGCAGGCATCGGCTCTCCAAGGCACGGGAGCCAGAGTCTGGGATACTCCTCGTCGAAGGCCCACGCGAGCATGAGAATCTCCGTGGTTGGGTCTTTGGCATAGCGGTCGAGGCCGCACTGCTTCAGATTGTGCATCGACTTCGTTTCGTAGTCCAGCCAGAGTCGTCTCATGTAACTCCCTCATTCTAAAGCAACTCCGCAATCGTAGTCAATTCAGAGTCAGGTGACTACGATTCCATCTGTTGATTCCAAAGAACTTAGGTCTGAATCGGGTGAATCGTAGTCAAAATTTATTCCCGAGAGCCCTGTAAGTATAAGAAAAAAAAGAATATTTGTGCGTATGTGTAGCAGGGCTAGAGATGACTACGATTCAAAATCCCTCTCTCAGGCCGAACTTTTCCGTGTTCTTATGCGTCCGACCAACCACCTCGACTACGTCGCCCTGAAGCAGGTTCCGCCATGCTTGGACGAATGCGCCGACGCCCCCGGACTCGGCACGCTTCACGTTGCACAGCCGTTGCAGTTCAATCTTCGTGAGGTGTTCGTGCTTCTCCAGCGCCCTGATGATCGTCGCCTCCATACGCCCGTTTACGTTGCCACGATCCACAGGCCATAACTCCTCGCGGAGGTACAGTTCGTGTTTCGCCCACGCGACAGATCGTGCCGCCATTGCCCCCTCTATCACAGGCAGTACTGTCTCCATGCCTGAGAATATCGCACGCATCAGGAGGTCACGTTTGAAGTGGGCCTCAAGCCGCGACATGTAACCAAGCCCCGGATGTTTCTCATTGTGCTCTTTGCGTTTGTCGAACAGCCACTTCTGAAAATTTGTGCGAATCTGTTTCGCCTCGTCGGTTTCTTCAGGCACGAATCTCCACGTGATGGGGCTGATGTCAGCCTTGCCGTCATCAGCTTTCTTCTTGTCGAGGTACATCTGCAAGAGTTTTGAATAACGAGTGAGCATTTTCTTTGCCAGTGCATTGATCGCGATGGTGTCCTGATCCTGCCAGTCCCCACAGTGCGTGATGTCCCCGGTGTATCCGAGAACGCAGCGGGACAGGAATCCGTCGCCGCCTGCGCCCTTACCAGCGACAGCAGCGTCAAACGAGGAGCCTGTGAATCCGCCCGTGAAGTTGAGTGCGATGTTTGTGAACTCGCCGCCTGCGTGGGAGAGTGATCCCGCACTTGCATCCTCACGGTCATAGAGTTCGATCATCTTCGAGAACAATGTTGATCCGACCGCCCCGCCCTTCTCGAATAAGCCCTTCAATTCGTCGAAGTAGACGAGCACGTTCTTTCCCCCAATACCACTGTCCGGCATCCCATTCTCGGGGTCTGCTAGATACTTTACCATGTGTTCGCCGGACGAGAAGTACCCACTCTTCGGAAGGCCGACGCTTGTCTTCTTGAGATACGTTGCGAGTGCCGCTTCTGCGGTTCTTTTCCATGACTCTCCTTTACCCGATTCGGGTTGTGACGATACGAGCATCGTCCACTGCTTCATGTGAATATCAGGCTGGCTCGGGAATCCGACAAGCCCGTTGACAGACGCCGCGAGAATCGTTTTCACTTGTGCTCGTGCAAACCCCATCGGGATGAACGTTCCGTCCGAGATGAGATGAGCGAGGTCGCCTATCCAATCACCATCTGCTGCCTCAGCAGGCAACTCCTCCATACTGACTTTGATCTTCTTGGTATCGTCGCTGAAGTAAACAGCCGCAGCCGGTTCGCTCGCCTGAAAGACAGTGACAGCCGCACTTGCCAGCGACTTGATTTTGTCGTCGGGATAGTTTGCACCATCCTCGCAATTGTTCTCCGCGAAGTTTTTGAGGGCGTTGTAAATGCCGTCCTCATCGAGTCCGATATTGCGGAGTGATCCCGCCTTCGACTGGAGGTGAATCCAGCGTTGTCCCGCCGGGATGAGTGTGCCGCCTTGTGCTTTCGGCGTGTACTCCAGTTTATCTTTCGTCTTGTCCTTCGCCCACGTGACCAGTCCTTCGGGGAGCGGGACAACAGGAACGTCTTTCAGCAGCGTATACTTCTTGCCGCTCGGATGGATGGAACCGGGGCCGACAACGTAACCGCCGATGCCCTTCAGTTCACCAGTGACGCCACCGATGTCGAAACCACAGGTCTTCACCGCACCTGAGAAATACATGTGGGCACCAAAGCCGTCACGTCCCGAGATGACAGTGAATGTCTCAGGGAGTCCGTGCTTGGTTCGCCACGCTTCAAATTCTTCGAGGTTGTTCAATCCGTGATCGCAATCGACCACTGTTAAATTTGAGGGACCGCATCCAACACCGAAATTGGCCTCCTCTCCCGCGTTCCACGCGGCGAGAGCGACCTCTGGTACGCGGGTTGATGAGTTGACGGCATGGGGCGAATATTTGTTCCACGGAGACTTGTCATGCGGCTCGCACGTGAGAACGGCGAAGCCACGAGACAGAGCATCCTCAACCGCAGCCTTCAGTTCAGCTACAATCTTGGGATCGTTCACAAACCCTCCACAAAACTACTGGGGTGCCGAAGCACCCCATGTACAAGGTAGACTATACCTCTTGCGCAGGCTTGCGATTCTTGAGGACGGTTGCGATGCTGGCGTACTCTTTGCCAGTTTCTTTGTTCGCATTCGTCTCGATGACGACTTGGCACTTTACGCCGACCAAAGAATTCAAATCGAACGTTTCATTGTATTGGATGCCCAGAGAGACGAGCAATTTTGCCAGCTTGCTCTTGGGATGCAGGGATGTGGTGGTCACGGTCATCGGAACATCGACGGCCTTGCCTTCCTTGTCTTTCTGATCCTGTGCGGAGAAGAAAATCCGGGCTTGATCCTTCGTGCCGAACTTGGTGTCCTGCAATCCAAGGTCTTCGACCTTTGTGATTGTGACGTTGTGCAGACCCTCGGTCATCTGCTCGAATACACGATCCTTTACGATTAAACTCATGTTTCCTCTTTTCTGCCTCGGTGGGCTGATTGGTACTACAGAAGGGAGCGGACGATCTACTCCCTACTTTCAGAATAGCACACGTGGCGTTGCTGTCAACAACTTTTTTTCATTTAGAAAAAGTAGCCCACTTTTTCTTAACGATTTTTCTTGCAATCGGGCGGACACATGGTATTCTGAAAGTAGAGGAGATCACATGACACCTGAGACAGAGCGGGAACGTCGAGCAAACCAAATCTGTCGCCACGCCGATATTTACGGCAGCGATCCAGACTTCAAAAAGATGGTGGACAACACAGTCTACCTCTCACAGGAACAAAAAGAAAAATCGATACTTGCAGTGGACAGTATGTACGACGTGACGAGTCCGCTGGCCGGACGGGAGTATGGCACGTAGCAGGAAGAAAGACTCGCCCGAGTACTGGGAGAGGAGACTTCGCAAGGCGGGACTGTCAATGGAGCGAGGACGGTCGAAGCGAGTCTCATACGTCGGCGGATCAGCAATCCTCGACGCCTTGCACGGGGCACAGACGCTGGGCACGCGGCCCACATCCGGCGACCTCGACATTTCCTACCCTGAAAAGGGGAAATAGCGCACATTTATATTTGCTCTCGTTTCATGCACTTACAGCCCATAAGGGGGCGAAAGAAAGGAAAACGGTGCATATAGTAGAGGAGAAAGACAAGTTTTGGCACGCAGCCGCCCACGAATTGAGTAACGCATAGCGCACCTCAAACTCAGTAAAGGCTGCAAATTTCAGTAACAAGTCGGTTGGTCCTCTATGCAGAGGATAGGCATCGTCAGTAATGGCGTTCGCTGAAGAGTGCTCACCGCACCGCC
>Ga0181538_10004638_pt1 | contig 12694 bp, 8 predicted proteins | sample PEATcosm2014_Bin_40_FD_119773 | JGI IMG/M metagenome (GOLD analysis project Ga0181538, IMG submission 119773) | Peatland microbial communities from MTU Mesocosm Facility, Houghton, MI, USA - PEATcosm2014_Bin23_30_metaG | ecosystem: Environmental > Terrestrial > Soil > Wetlands > Peat | place...
AATGTCCTCCCCATGGATTTCCTGCCTCTGGACTCGGAAGACATCACGGACGTCAACGCCAACATGTATTGGAATTCCGGCCGGCGCATTCTCGCCGCGGCCAGATTGGCTCGCCGCCATCCCAACTTGCACCTGGTTTACATCTCGAACTTCAAGTGCGGCCCCGACTCGTATATCAAGTCGTTCGTTGACGACGCGGCGGGCAAGCCTTCCCTGGTGCTCCAGTTCGACGGCCACGCTAGCGACGCAGGCTACATCACCCGTTGTGAGGCCTATCTCGACAGTAAAGGATTTCTGCGATGCCCCTCTTCGACCACCGTCATGTGAGCCGGCGGATCAGCGCCGGCCACCCCCTTTGGCGCAAGACGGTTTACATCCCAACCATGGCGGAAGGCAGTTCGGAGGCCTTTGCGGCGACGTTTCGCTGGCTGGGCATCGATGCGCAGCCCACCCCGCCCTCCAACGAGCGGACGCGTGAATTGGGGGGCAAGCACACCACCGGCGACGAGTGCTACCCCGCCAAGGTCACGGTTGGCGACTTCCTGCGAGTCATCGAGATGCCGGGCTTCCGGCCGGCCAAGTCAGCCTTCTTTATGCCCACTGCCGAGGGGCCCTGCCGGTTCGGCCAGTATGCGCCTTTCCTGAAAAAAGTCTTGCGCGAGGCCGGCTACGCCGATGTCCAGGTGCTTTCACCGAGCAGCCAGAATGGCTACGCGGACTTAGGCGACATCACCAATGCATTTCTGCGCGCCGGTTGGCGGGCCTTGGTCTCCGCCGACACGATTCACCGCGCCCTGCTCAAAACGCGTCCTTATGAAACCAGTCCGGGCGCTGCGGACGGCGCTTTCGAGACCTCGCTCCAGGACTTGTGCCAGACGCTCGAGAGCAGTTGTGCGGACATGGACTGCCAACGCCTGAGTTTGGTTGAAGCCGTGATCCGGGCGCGCGAAAGGTTCCGGCGAGTGCCCGCGCAGTACGACCCTGACACTCCGTTGATCGGCGTCGTGGGGGAGATCTTTTGCCGGCTGAACACCTTCTCCAATGAGGACCTGATTCGCAAATTGGAGGGCTACGGCGCCGAGTGCTGCCTGAGCCACATCGCCGAATGGGTGGCCTACACCAATACCGAACAGGAGCGAAAGCTTCGCCTGCGCGGACGCGTCTTCTCGATGGATATGCTCAAGACGCGCTTGCGCTCCTACATCCAGCATTCCGATGAGCACGCTTTGACCGCCCCGTTCCATGAGGACTTCGTGGGTTACGAGGAGCCGGAAGTGGAACAGATCCTAGAATTGGCATGGCCCTATTTGCCCGTCTGCGGGGCGCAGGGTGAGATGGTGTTGAGCGTCGGGAGGGCAGCTTACCTTGCCCTGCACGGCGCGGATGGCGTGATCGACATCAGCCCCTTCACCTGCATGAATGGCATTGTGAGCGAGGCAATCTACCCCAAGCTGAGCAGGGAGTATGGTGGCATACCCATCCGCAATTTCTATTTTGACGGTACACAGTCGGACCTCGACCGGGACCTGGGTATCTACCTTGAACTGGCGCGATCCTATCGCGAGAAGAAACCCTTTCCCCGCCAGTATGCGCCCTGCTTCAACCAGCCGGTGGCGTGACGAAATGAGGAGAGAGGAAGTTGTTGACCTTCGTTTATGGGCTGCCACAAGAGGAGCAGAAAGGGGATTGACAAGCAAGGAAAAGTGCGTTATTGCTAGATGCACATTGGATTGTGAGTAATACAGCGGCTGGCCCCGATGCTCTCTTGGCCGCCGGACCCCTCGTGCTGCGAAAGCTATTGTGGGTTAGACAAGAAGGAGAAGAATCCATGATTAGAAGCACGAACCGTCAGGGTTCTTCCGACAGCATGCGCATGGCAATCCTTGCCGACGAGATTACCCGATCACTGCGCGAAGTCTCCCTCCATAAGAGAGTTTGGGATCGCGACCGCCGCGTCATTTCCCAGGCGGTTGACATCTTGACTCAGATGATGCAAGCGGGGGAGGGGAATGGCAACCAAGGGCAGGCAAAGCCGGTTGGCGCGTCCCTGCCTTACGCGCATGCCCTGCGAGCCGTCAAAGCCATGCGCCTCGATCGCGGCTCCTTTGAATCGATGCAGAAGTTGTTTGAAGTGCTGGTGTCAGAGTTGACGGACTTGCGAGACGAGCGCAGTTTTAACGTGCAGTATGTTGAGCCGTTCTTTATCGCGGTCCGCGATGTGGCGCTGCACTTGAGTTTTTCGGACTACTCGGGAATCTTCCTGAATGCGGCCTGACCGCGCCACGTAGGACGGCAGTCAAGGCCTTCTCCATTCCTCCCATTCCTTCAACACAGCTTTCGTCATTTCTTGGGCGGCTTCGTGCAGCCAATCGGGCTTCCGCTTACCCAGGTCCCGGCGAACGGCCTTGATTGCACCCTTGCTCCCCAAGTGAATATTCGCGGTTTCGAATCCCATGGCGTGAAGCAGCCGTTCCTCATCGCGCTTTTGTGGCAGGGCGGCCAACTCGACACGGGAACAATGTGGGGACAGGCGGCGCACAATCCATCTGCCGCGCAAATGCACATAGGGGTCAAGCGCCCGGGCGGCGTTGGTGATGATCGTCTCGTAGAATATCTTCTGCGGGCCCTTGCCTTCATTGGCCCAAACACAAGCCGAAGGCGCCAGCGCCTTCGCCTCGCGGGCCACTCTGGCTCCTCCCCAATCAGCGATGGCCACAAAACGCTCTCTGCCCAGGCTTCCTAACCCTGCCACCCGGTGGGAGACGCGATAGATCATCCCTCGCTCCGGCAACAGATCCTCGATCGCTTTTCGGGCGCTCTTGGGGATTTCGCCACGGAGCGTGGGCAATGCGTTCATCTTTCCCCAAAAATGCACAGGGTCACGGAGTTCGCCGGTGACGGTTTCACGCAGCCACTGGTGATCTTCTTCCAGAACAAATGGCTTGCCGCCTTCCTCGAGGCCTTCACGATAGCCGGTCAGGATACTCTTGCACGCGTCTTGCGTGGCCAATTTCAAATGGTTGGCCGCCACGGCAAGGTGCGCGCTCGCCGCGAGCCTGACGAGGTCGCTGGTGTACGCCATGGGGAAGGCCTCGTCAAAATCGTTCACGCCCCAGATCAGGCGTCCTTCGGCGTCGCGCCAGGTCCCAAAATTCTCCAGGTGAAGATCGCCGACCGCCAGGACGCGAGGCGCTTTGGCGACGTCCGTGCGAAGCTCCCGCCATAGTTGATCCCAGCGATAGTAAGTGGCGCGCAAAAAGGGGAATGGCGCCTCTTCCATCCGGGAGTGCTTCAAGGTAATGTCTGCCGGAATCAGGTTCAGGCGTTCGCCCAGCCACGCTTCGTATCTCTTGGTCGCCTTTTTGATCCGCATTTGTACTCCACCCGACGTCGCGGCGCTTTCAGGCCGCTTGCCGGCCAGGGCTCACAAGCTCGTTCGGCAATCACACCGACGCGACATTAGGGCCGTTCGGGTCGCGGGCCGACCACGCTCATGTCACCCTTCAGGACATTGAAGAACTGGGGAAGTTCGTCGAGATTAGTGGCCCGCAGAAAAGCGCCGAGCTTGGTCCTTCGGGGGTCATTGTCGGTGGTCCAACGCGTGTCGCTTTCTCCCGGAGTGCCCGCACTCATGGTCCGGAACTTGTATAAGCGAAACAAACGTCCATTTAAAGCCACACCTTCCTGGACAAAAATCGGCCCTGGAGAGGTCAGGCGAATTGCCACCGCAATCAGCAACATTAATGGAGCTGTTAGGATGGCGACGACCGTCGCAATCATCAGATCAAAGGAGCGTTTAAGAACCGCTAAGAATCCCAACTGACCCCCCGTCCGGCTCATCACCTGTCACTCGTCGCCCGTTACCGCTTTTGGGTTATACTCAGCACACTATGACTCCATTTCCAACGGGGAAACTACCCCCTCGCATTTTCCAGGGACTCTTGACCGCCTGTCAAGTGCCTAGAAACTCCCGCGTCGTCCTGGGGCCGAGGTTCGGCGAGGACGCCGCTGTAATCGATATGGGCGACAAATACCTGGTGGCGAAGACCGATCCGATCACCTTCACCTCGGAGCGCATCGGTTGGCACGCCGTGAACATCAATGCCAACGATATCGCCACGATGGGAGCCCGCCCGCTCTGGTTCCTGGCCACTTTGCTACTTCCGCAGAGCAGTACCTCCTTGACCTTGGTGCGCCGCATCTTTCGAGATACGCTGCGGGCGTGTGCCGACTTGGGTGTGACACTCTGTGGTGGCCATACGGAGGTCACATTGGGCCTCGACCGTCCAATTCTGGTCGGTCATATGCTCGGTGAAGTCGCAAAGTCCAAGCTGATCAGAAAGGACGGTCAGCGTCCGGGAGACGTCGTGCTCCTCACGCGAGGCATCGCCATCGAAGGAACGGCGATCCTCGCCAGGGAAAAGGGTCCCGGCCTAAGCCGGAAAGTTCACCTAGAAGCCCTCCGGCGAGCCCGGGGCTTGCTGCTTCGCCCGGGCATAAGCATTGTGCAGGACGCTTTGCTGGCACAGCGCTTTGGTGTGATTCACGCCATGCACGACCCGACGGAGGGAGGTTTAACGTCAGGTTTGTACGAACTTGCGAAGGCCGGCGGCGTGGGCTTGCGCGTCTGGAAAGATAAGGTGCCCATTCTGGAAGAGACGCGCCGTTTGAGCGAAATCCTGAGATTTGATCCTTTCGCCTTGATTGCGTCAGGTTCCTTGCTCGTCGTGGCAAGCGCGGACTCGGCCCCAGCGCTGCTCCGTGCTTACTCGCGCCGTCACGTGACAGCCGCAATCATCGGCGAGGTCAGGAAAGCTGCGGAAGGCGTCCAATGGGTCGAGGGGGGCCGGACAAAACCTCTCCGCGTTCCGGAGCGGGACGAGATTGCGCGCTTATTGTAACGGAAAAGTAATGGAAGAGTGATTGGCGCCGGCACCCAATCGTGCTACACTGAGAGAGTGAGTTGAGTGGTATCCGCTAAGCTCGCGCGCCATCTTAGGTATGCTCCGATTCAAAAAATGGGGGAGATCGCAGGGTCAAGACTCATCGCCTGAGGACGCCTGGTGACGGCTTCCCATTGCGAGTTGGCTCGACGGGTTGGTTTGGAACCTGTTTGTCGCAAATCCCGCAAGGCTTATCTGTCGCGCAACGCTTACTCCCATCCTCTCACGAAACCATCATGAATGCCTGGCTACAAGTCCTGAATTATCTCAAAACGAAGGTCAACACGCAGAGTTACCAGACCTGGTTGAAGCCTACCCGGTTCAGCCATGTGGATAAGGAAGCAATTGTCGTCTGTGTTCCGAACCGCGAATTCCAGGAGTGGATTCAGGAGAATTACGCACCACTGGTCAGCGAAGCCCTACAGAATCTCAACATGGGCATTGCGGAGATCCGCTATGTCCTGGGCGAAAATGTAGAGAAGAAGGGCGTTGGCGCCGACTCTGCAAAACCGCTGCAGAGCAAACTAGACTTCGATTCCGTCGACCACGTGCTGAATCTCAAGTACACTTTCGACACCTTCGTGGTAGGCTCTTGCAATCAATTTGCACACGCCGCGGCCCACGCCGTTGCGCAGAACCCGGCGAAAGCCTACAACCCGCTCTTCCTCTACGGGGGAGTGGGTTTAGGCAAAACGCACCTCATGCAGGCGGTAGGCCACACCATCAAACATAACTGGAAGGAAATGCGTTTGGCCTACGTCTCCTCAGAAGCTTTCACAAACGATCTCTTAAGCTCCCTGCGGACCGACCGCATGTATTCCTTCCGGGAAAAGTACAGAAATATAGATGTGCTGCTCATGGACGACATCGAGTTCATCGCCGGCAAGGAACGAACCATGGAAGAATTCTTCCATACGTTCAATGCCCTTTATGAAGCTCAGAAACAGATTGTGATATCTTCCGACTGCCCGCCGAAAGACATCCCTGGCTTGGAAGAGAGGGTGCGCTCTCGCTTTGCCTGGGGCCTGCTCGCCGATTTGCAACCGCCGGATCTTGAAACCAAGCGCGCCATCCTGGACAAGAAATGCGAAGACCAAGGGGTTACTCTGCCCGAAGAGGTCAGCGATTTCATAGCGCGCAAGATCCGGTCCAGCATCCGTGACTTGGAGGGGGCACTGACGCGACTGGTGGCTTATTCCTCGCTCACCGGGGCGGAGGTTTCCCTGGCCATGGCGCAGCAAGTGCTTAAAAACCTCGTCGATTTGGGCGAACGGCGCGTCTCGATCGAGATCATCCAGCGCGCGGTGTGCCAGGAGTTCGGTTTGTCACTCCCTCAATTGCGGTCCAAAAACAACAGCCGACCAGTGAGTTATCCTCGGCAAGTAGCCATGTACCTTGCCAAGGAACTCACCACCGCATCGCTGCCGCAAATCGGCAGGGAATTCGGCGGGAAACACCACACAACTGTGTTACACTCTATTAATAAGATTTCGGAATTGCGCCAGTCGGACAGAGATTTGAACAGGCTTCTCAACAAGCTTCGCGATAGTCTCAGTTGAACTTAGCGGCATTCGAAGGATGTTCAGGATGAGAAAACTTGTGAATTTCTCCAGGCCGCCGAACCGCGCAGTGAAATTCACAGCCGGCAGTATCCGATTCACAGGTCCAGTGGCTGTACCGGGATGTCTGCCTGAGGTTTACACAGTTTTCCACACTTACACAGTTCCTACTACTAAGAACATTCCCTGATAGGATACTAATAAGATGGATTTCTCCATAGAAAAGGTCCGGATCCTGAAAGAACTGGCTCTCACGCAGGGAGTGGTTGAGAAGAAGACGACCATTCCTATTCTCTCCAACCTTCTGATTGAGGTTGAGGGTGAGAATCTTAGAATCAGCGCCACCGATCTCGATCTTGGGGTGTGCTGTAATTGTCCGGTCAAAGTGAAGGCCCCGGGCTCCGGGACCATTCCTGCCAAGCGTCTTATTGAAATCGTGCGCTCTCTTCCCGAAGCTGAGGTTCATTTCAAGGCCTTGGAAAACCACTGGGTCCAGTTAACGTGTGAACGCTCTTCCTTTAAGCTGGTGGGAATGGCAAAGGACAATTTCCCGATGCTGCCGGTCGTCCCGCCGGCTTTGGCTGCGCTCCCTGCGAATGTGCTTGCAACCGCTATCCAGAAGACGGTATTCGCAATTTCAAATGAGGAGTCTCGGTACACTTTGAATGGAGCCCTGCTCTTGCTCAGGCCCGGCAGCGCGGCGATGGTGGCGACGGATGGGCACCGGCTTGCCTTGATTGAGCGCGACATCGAAGTTGTGGGGCTCAAGAACGAGTTGAAATTGCTCATCGCCAAAAAGGCGATGGGCGAACTGGTACGGTTGTTGTCGGAAGGGGAAGGCGAGTTGCCGGTCAGCATCTCAAAGGATGAGGGGCATCTCTTCTTTTCTCTGGGCCAACGTGTCCTGATTTGCCGCATGCTGACGGGGCAGTTTCCGAACTATGAGGCGGTTATTCCTCGCGAAAACAACCGTGTCTTGGAACTCGAAAAGGAAAGCATCTCGGCGGCTGTACGCCGGGTCGCCTTACTTGCCGACGAGCGCTCGCGGGCTGTCCGGATGCACGTGGAGAAGGGACAACTGGAGGTATCCTCCTCGAGCGGGGAATATGGCGAGGCCCGCGAGGTACTTGACACGTCCTACCAGGATGAGGCCATGCAGATCGGCTTCAACTACCAGTACTTGCTGGATTTCTTCAACGTGGTGGAAGGCGCCGGGAAGATTTCCCTGGAACTGAAGGACGAGCAGAGCGCTGGCCAATTTCGACCGGTTGAGGGCGGGGCTTACCGGTACCGCTACGTGGTGATGCCCATGCGGATATAGCGGATCATCGTCGTCACCCCCGCGCAAGCGGGGGTCCACTGTGGGCCCCGGGCACAATGGATTCCCGCTTGCGCGGGAATGACGTGTGGCACGTGATTTTCGGGAGAGCGAGGCGCGATAATTCTGTCAATTGGTCGTTGCTTATATTGGAGAAGTGAAGTGGAGCCGGCGGGAAGACTCTTTCTCTGCCGGCTTTTTTTGCAAAAGGGGATAGAACGGGAGGTTGAGGGAACACGTGAGCAAGCAGAAACCTGGAGAGCCTAATGGAGCCCCGGCCTACGACGCGGCGAGCATCAAGGTGCTTGGCGACTTGGAAGCGGTGCGCAAGAGGCCGGCGATGTACATCGGATCGACGGGCGCCATGGGACTGCACCACCTGGTGTGGGAGGTCGTGGACAATTCCGTCGATGAGGCGTTGGCCGGATACTGTGATCGCATCGACGTCGTCGTGCATAGCGATAACTCGGTGACCGTGATCGATAACGGCCGCGGCATTCCAGTTGATTTGCACAAGGAAGAAGGACGCTCAGCGGCAGAAGTGGTGATGACCGTTCTCCACGCCGGCGGGAAGTTTGACACCGACAGCTATAAAGTCTCAGGCGGTCTGCACGGCGTGGGCGTGTCGGTTGTCAATGCCCTCTCCGAGCGGTTGGACCTGGAAATCTGGCGTGACGGCTACACCTGGGAACAATCCTACGAGCGCGGAAAGCCCGTCCAACCGCTGAAGCGGGCGGGCAAGACAGAACGCCGCGGGACTAAGATTACCTTCCTGCCTGACGCCAAGATCATGGACTCGATCGACTTCAATTACGATACCTTGGCTCAGCGCCTGCGTGAACTCTCTTTCCTCAATAAGGGCTTGACCATCCGGCTCAAAGACGAACGCACCAACAAACAGGCGGAATTCCATTACAACGGTGGAATCGCCGAGTTCGTGAAGCACCTCAACAAGAATAAAGAAGTGCTTCACGCGACTCCGATTTACGCGGAGGCCGATCGCGACAATGTGCATATGGAGTTCGCCCTCCAGTACAACGACGGCTATGCGGAGGCCGTGTTTTCTTTCGCCAACAACATCAACACTGTGGATGGCGGTACTCACCTTTCGGGGTTCCGCTCCGCTCTCACCCGCGCCATCAATCAATACGGCCAGAACCAAGGGCTCTTCAAGGAAGTGAAGGAAAACCTCCAGGGCGAGGACGTTCGCGAAGGGCTTGTGGCGGTGGTCAGCGTCAAGCTTCCCCAACCCCAATTTGAAGGCCAGACCAAAGGGAAGCTCAACAGCGACATCCAGAGCACGGTGGCCAGCTTCGTTTACGAAAAGCTCATGGAGGCTTTTGAGAAAAACCCCACCGTCGGCAAGAAGGTCTGCGCCAAAGCCATCGACGCTTCTCGCGCCCGCGAGGCTGCCCGCAAGGCGCGGGAGTTAACACGGCGCAAAGGCGCACTCGATTCCGGCGGGCTACCGGGCAAGCTGGCCGATTGCCAGGAGCGAGACCCGGAACGCTGTGAACTCTTCCTGGTGGAGGGCGACTCGGCCGGTGGTTCTGCCAAGCAGGGGCGCGACCGCCGCTATCAGGCCATCCTGCCGTTAAGAGGCAAAATTCTGAACGTCGAAAAGGCGCGGTTCGACAAAATGCTGGGCCACGAGGAGATCCGAGCCCTCATCACGGCGCTCGGCACCGGCATCGGCAAAGATGACTTCGACGTCACCAGGCTGCGCTACTCGAAAATCATCATCATGACCGATGCCGACGTGGACGGATCCCACATTCGCACCCTGCTGCTTACCTTCTTCTACCGCCAGATGCCGGAACTCGTCGAGCGCGGGCACATCTTTATTGCTCAACCGCCGCTTTACCTGATTAAAAAGGGTAAGTCCCTGCGCTACATTCGGGATGAGAAGGAATTTCGCCGCGAAATCATGCGCCGGGCCACGGAAGATCACACCGTCGAGGTCGGTGACGGCAAGAAGACAAAGCTCGAGGGGGGCGAGCTTACAAACTTCCTGATGGCGCTCGCCGAGTATGTTGAGCTGTTTGACAAGCTCGAGAAGAGGATTGGCGATGACCGCCCGGTTAATGCCATGCTGAAAGCCGAACTGGGCAAGAAGATGGAGCTCGAGAATAAGGACAAACTCGAGTTGGTCGCCAAGGAACTCAAGGCGGAAGGGTTCAACTCCCACATGCGCCTCGATGAGGAGCACAATCTCTACACTCTGGCTTTCTCCAGCGAGACGCTGGGCGAGCGCACCATTGATTGGGACTTGGTCTCGAGCGCCGACTATAGACGCCTCCTCGACCTCCACCGGCGCGTGCGGGAGTTCGACAAGCCTCCCTTTATTATGTCTACCAATGGCACCCAGTTGACCATCGAGGACCGCAGGCAACTCCTCGAACACGTCATGGCTTTGGGGAAGAAAGCCTTTACCGTGCAGCGCTTCAAGGGCTTGGGAGAAATGAATCCCGACCAACTCTGGCAAACCACCATGGACGCCGAGCAGCGCGTCCTCCTGCAAGTGAAAGTCGAGGACCAAGTCGAGGCCGATTCCATCTTCACCGTCCTGATGGGCGACGTCGTCGAGCCCCGCCGCCAGTTCATCGAAGAAAACGCGCTGGATGTGAAGAATTTGGACATCTAGGGCACGGCGCGCAGAGTGGCATCAGCAACCCTTTCTCCCAAGGATGATTGTCGCCCACGCCTTCCCCCGAACTGGGGAGCCAGACGAGAACGAACGGCCCTCTCCCCGGGGGAGAGGGTGTTTCACTCCCGCGTTTTCGCCAGCCGGAGTGAGGCGAGTGAGGGGTCGTTTCCCGTTGGTACGTGCGCCCCGCTCGATCGCAAAATCAGCTACAATAGAGGTTTGAGCACTCGATCATTGAACATGCTGTAGCCCCAATGCGACCGATTTCACAACTTACGTCGATCAAGAGAAAGGGCGCGAAGCGAAAGAAGAGCATCAGCGTTGAGGACCACCCAGCCGTCGGCATGTGGAAGGGCCGGCAGGATATGAAAGACGTACATGCGTGGCTGAGGAGGATTCGTGCGCCGAGGTACGACCGTCTGGGAAGACGCCGGCCTAAGCCGTAGCAGCGCAAAGAGGAACAGTCTTAATGGGTGACCAAGAACTATTCAAGCCGACGCGGGAAATCCCGGTCAACATTGAAGACGAGATGCGGAAGTCGTATCTCGACTATGCGATGAGCGTGATCATTGGCCGGGCGCTTCCCGACGTGCGCGATGGGCTTAAGCCGGTGCATCGCCGAATTCTCTACGCCATGTACAAGGAGGGCAACACCTCCGACAAGCGCTACATCAAGTGTGCCGGCGTGGTCGGCGAGGTCATCAAGAAATACCACCCTCACGGCGACGCGGCGGTTTACGACACCCTGGTGCGCATGGCGCAAGACTTCAACATGCGCTACCTGCTCATCGACGGGCAAGGAAACTTCGGCTCGGTGGATGGCGATCCTGCGGCGGCCTACCGGTACACCGAATGCCGCCTGGCCCGCATTGCGGAAGAGTTGCTGGCGGACATCGAAAAGGAGACCGTGGACTTCGGCCCGAATTTTGACGAGTCCACGGAAGAGCCCCTGGTTCTTCCCACCCGCGTTCCGAATCTCCTGATCAACGGTTCGGATGGCATTGCCGTCGGCATGGCCACCAAGATCCCGCCGCACAACCTAACGGAAATCATCGACGCCACCATTCTGCTGATCAACAAGCCCAACGCCGCGCTCGAAGAAGTGCTTTCGCTCGTTCCCGGCCCCGATTTCCCGACAGGGGCTTACATTTACGGCAGGACGGGTATCAAAGAAGCCTACCGGACAGGCCGCGGCCTCTTCACGATGCGCGCCAAGGCGGCGATCGAGCGGCCCACGAAAGACAAGCAGCAGATCGTGATCACGGAAATACCCTTCCAGGTGAACAAGTCGAAAGTCATCGAGCGCATTGCGCAGCTTGTCCAGGACAAGAAGATCGAGGGCATCTCCGACGTGCGCGATGAGTCCGACCGCGACGGAATGCGCATTGTCGTGGAATTAAAGCGGGGCGAACAGGTGCCGGAAATCGTCCTGAACAACCTCTACAAACACACCCAACTCCAGGAAAACTTCGGCATGATCATGCTGGCCATCGTCAACGGCCAACCTCGCACCCTGCCGCTCATCGAAGCTCTGCAACTCTTCATCGACCACCGCGTCAACGTGGTCCGGCGGCGCACCGCTTACGATCTGCGCAAGGCCCAGGAGCGCGCGCACATCCTTGAGGGTTTCCTCAAGGCGCTTCAGCACCTCGACGCCATCATCAAGCTCATCCGCGCCTCGAAGACGCCTGCCGAAGCGCGCCAAGGCCTGATCGACCGCTTCGAGTTCACGGAGCGGCAGGCCCAGGCCATCCTCGAGTTGCAGTTGCAGCGCCTGACGGCCATGGAGCGCGACAAGATCCAGCAGGAATATGACGAGCTGCAAAAGAAGATTGCCGAGTACCAGGAAATACTGGCCAGCGACAAAGTGCTGAAGAAAGTGATCGTGAACGAGTTGAAGGAGATTCAGAAGGAATACGGCGACCTGCGGCGCACGGAAATCATTGAGGAGCAGGCGGAAATCAAGCTCGAGGACCTGATCGCGATCGAGGACGTGGTGATCACGGTCTCGCATTCCGGCTACCTCAAGCGCACTCCGGTCAGCATTTATCGCCAGCAAGGACGCGGCGGCAAGGGACGCCTGGGAATGAAGACCCGCGACGAAGATTTCGTCGAGCACCTCTTCATCGCGTCCACCCACAGCTACATCCTGGTCTTCACCAACACCGGCAAGATGTATTGGCTGAAGGTTTACGAAATTCCGGACGTGGTCGCCGCGGGCAAGGGC
>Ga0181538_10004639_pt1 | contig 12694 bp, 7 predicted proteins | sample PEATcosm2014_Bin_40_FD_119773 | JGI IMG/M metagenome (GOLD analysis project Ga0181538, IMG submission 119773) | Peatland microbial communities from MTU Mesocosm Facility, Houghton, MI, USA - PEATcosm2014_Bin23_30_metaG | ecosystem: Environmental > Terrestrial > Soil > Wetlands > Peat | place...
GCGCCCAAGAAATCGAAGCTCACTACCCTGCCCAACTCGCGCGCGAGAATATCAAAAAGTCCCTCGGAACAGTGGATCGAAATCAGGGCTTGTGAAACGCGCAGAAGCGTTTCGTAGCGTTCGGCCATCGTAGCGAGAGGCGCTGCTTGTGTCCCGGCATTCATTGTTACAAAAGCCCCGTTAATACACGTATAACGTATTGGATGCCTGAAACCCTGGTCCGTTTCAAAGCCGCCGGTGAGGGTAAAAGGCGCAGCAGCCAGCGCCGGCCTTACTAGCCTCTATAGGTTGTCGGGATGTTGATTCGACAGGGTCCTTGCCAGTCATGCGTTCAACACCCGGCGCATGCTCGTCTTCGGCTCACGGAATAAACCTCGTCAGCAGCCCTCTTCCCTGGGGAGAGGGTGACAAGAGGAGCGGGCCGGGTGAGGGGTTGCAATACTGGAGCCTGCGCTTGACCACTCCATTTATTAACCCCGCCCTTTGTTTTCATAGACATTCTCGCTTTGTTCGTTTGATTTTGCAGTCGAGGTTGAGCAGTCGAGCCGACGAGGAGCCGTGCGCCGCGTTATTAGCCGGGGATTGGGATGTCGAGTGCATTCTTGGTCTTGATGCCGACAAAGGTTCCCCTGTGGTGCTTTCGGTAGTAGCCGCGCAACATGCTTTCCGCGATGTCTGGTTCCAGATGGTCAAATTGCTCCATGACGATATCAAAGCCAACATCTAGTATCGCTTGCAGCAGATATTCCCGTTGTATCCAAAAAGAGCGACGGTTATCCCAGGAGGCCCATTTGGAGGTTTCTCGCCTGGAAAACGACTTATCATTTTTGTACTCCATGAACCACCGCCCCACAAGCCCCTCATTCTCAGTAACCCGTGAAAGTCCATACCTATCAAACCTGCCCTTCGTCACCGTTGCAAGTACCCTTTTTAGCAGGGTGGGCAAAGGCGAAAACAGTCTTGTGCCGAGGCCATGGGTCGCAAAGTGTGTCTGCAGGATCGTGATTTTCTTTGTTACGGATGAAAGCGTTTCAAGGAATTTCTTGGGCCGATCCATGTGATATAGCAGACCGCAGCAGAATGCGACATCAAACATTCCATACTTTCGGACGTTCCATGCGTCATCCTTCACAAAGACCAGGTTTGGCAGGTTGGTCTTTGACTTCACGTAGTTGCACGCTGCGATGTTGGCATCACGCACCTCAATGCCCAGCACTTCAAATCCCATGCGTGCGAACTCGACAGCGTAGCCCCCTTCCAAGCACCCTAGGTCGACAAGGCGGACGTGCTTTTTTTCCCCAGGATAAATGGTTTCCAGAATCCGCCGTGCCGAGATCACCCATGGATAGGCGTCCACCGAACACGGTGCATCCGGTTTCGTGAGAGTTCCATCGTCAAGGCGAATATTGTGAGATGTGAATTCGATAGTCACGCCGAGTGCCTGCCCTTCGGGTAGCGCAGCGGTATCCGTCAGCCGACGGATTCCTCTGCGGCTCTTCTAAATCCGCGTGTGTGCATCGGCGGGCAGCAGAACGCGGTCGAAGGAAATGCCGCTGGGGGTCGTGGGTGCACAATTCAGGCTGCCTCGGTGGTCATGGACGCTCGACCGCGGCCAGTCTTACAGGGGGCGCCAGCCCCGCCCTCACGGGATTCAGATCAATGTACTGTAACTTTTCATTGTACTCCTGCACGGTGCCGAGGGCCCGATCAAAGAAGCGAGCGAGTTCTTCGATTGAAAAAACCGCGGACCACAGAAGCGGTGGTCCGCGCTACCAACTTCCCCACGCGAGCGGTTGATTCGCTTCGTCGCTCTATGCTCGACACAGAACTCTTTAAGGAACGTGGCCGCCTGCCGGAGCGGCGAAGTTTACTGTGACGACTCCCATCTTTCCGCAGCCGATGCGAAGCAAGTTGCGGCGGCCAGAAGTGAACGCGAGGCTTTGACTTGCGATTCCGATGCCACCGCATGCGACCACGCCCCGCTGAACGCCGGAGAAGCCGAGCGCGGCGCCCTGAACCCTCCATCGTGATCTAACGGACAAACTCATTCGCCGGGTGGCTGTCTCCATGTAGGCTGGCGCAAACTACTCGAGGGCCGCGGGGGCACTTCGGTTTCCTTTGGGGCGGTAAAGCCGCTGAGAAGGAGCCTCTGCCCCCGCTGTGACTTCCGGGAGCCCATCTAGCGTGTCATTCCGAGCAAAGCGAGGAATCTCGCTCTGATTGATTTCGAGGCAGTGCGAGATTCCTCGTCGCCCACGGATCCTCGGAATGACACACTAATCGAGTTTCCACTCAGACTCTTCAGCCCCGCCGCTAGTCCGGGAAACCATCCCCGCCACAAGTTCATCAAATAGCGAGGCGAGCAGTTGCCTGTCCGAAGGAGATGCGATGGGAGGTCCCGCTCTGGTCTCTGCCGAGTCCTACCTTACCAAACAGGTGTACGACGACTATACCCCCGAGCAGCACGCCGTCTGGTCGGAACTCGTGCGCAGACGGCTCCCGCAAGTCGAGGAATACGCGTGCCAGGAATATCTGGAAGGAGTCGATATTATTGGCTTGCGGAGGGATCGCATTCCAAACCTGGCCGTCATAAGCGAAAGGCTCGAACCCCGGACCGGCTGGAACGCCACGCCGGTGAGCGGCTTTCTTCCGGCCGGTGCGTTTTTTGAAATGCTTGCGGCTCGCAAGTTTCCGACTACGACCTGGCTGAGAAGCCGAGAGGCGCTAGACTACATTCCTGAGCCCGACATCTTCCACGATGTTTTCGGTCACGTTCCCATGCATTCGCATCCGGTGTTTGCGGGCTTTCTCCAGCACTACGGCAGCGTGTGCGCGCATATTGACGACAGGCTGGTGCTGGAGCGGCTGGGGCGGCTCTTCTGGTACACGGTTGAATTCGGGGTCCTGCGGCGGGGAGGCAAGATCAAAGTGTATGGCAGCGGCGTAATCAGCTCACACGAGGAATGCACAAACGTTATCGAGGGCGGCTGCGCAGTGAGGCCTTTCGATTTGGACGCGGTTCTTGAGACTCCTGTCAAAGTCGATGAGCTTCAGAAGGTTCTCTTCGCGATCGAGAGCTTCGAGCAAATCTACGACGCCATGGACGAGGCCGAAAGGCGCGTCAAGGAAACCGCCTAAATCCCCAATCCGTCGATAACCGTCCCGCTGTAGGGGGACGGCTTGGCGTCCCCGCGTTACTGCTGGTCCCGACGAGGGTAGGGCAAGCCCTGCCCCTACACCGTGCGGGGCCCCGAGAGGCTCAGCGCTGGGGGCCCGTTTCACCCACTGTAAAAAGGAGATCATTCACCGGGAAGGGGGCGATTTGGACGGCCCCCGGGTTCTGCTGCTTGATCCGCAGGACCGTTTTCAACTCCTCGACGGACTTGTCCTTCTCGCCAAGGGCTCGGTAGGCTGCGCTGAGCGTTTCGTGCGCCTCGATCATATCCGGCCAGATTTCGAGCGCGGCGTGAAGGTGCTCGATAGCCGCGGAATAGTCCTTCCCGAGAAAAGCGATCTTCCCGGCCAAGGACTGAATGAAGGCGTCCTTGGGATTCAGGGCAAGCGCCTCTCCGATGGCTTCCTTTGCCGCCGAAAGGTCCGCTGGATCTCGGCTGAGCGCGGCCGATGTGAGATGATAGTATGCCATCGCCCGACGCGCGCCCAATGCAATTGCCGTTTCCAGCAGGGGTTGCGCTTCCGCGCCTCGGAGGCCGTAATCAAGAATCACGCCGTGCACGAGGTAGGGCAAATACCATTCGGGCCACTGTGATTCCATCCTGGCGAGCACGGCTGCTGCCTGGTCGGTCTGGTGAAGGATGGCGAAACCGATCGCCCGAGTCAACCAGAGTTGGGGATCGTTCGGCACTACGCGCTCCGCTTTCGCCAGGAAATCAAGCATCTCTTGCACCTGATTGTGGTCAATCATGAACAAGGCAGCCTGGAAGTAAAGGTCTGGGCGAGTGGGTGTGGATTGAATTCCGCGATTCAGGGCCTCCGCAGTTTCCTGGGGTTTCCGAAGAGCGTCCAGCAACTGGGCGCGCAAGAGGAAGTAGTCCCCTTTGCGTTCGTCCGCAGGCGTCGTGTCGAGAACCCGCATGGCCGCTTCGGCGCCCTGGGAGCGGGAAACCGCGATGGCCAGGTCAATACGCGCGTCATTGTTCGAAGGATCGCCTGTGACGGCGGGCTCCAAGAATTCGCTCGCCTGCGCATACTGCTCCCGATCGAAAAGCGACCTCCCGCACTGGGCTAGAATTGCCGGCTCCGCGGTTTCCTGACGCACAGCGCGGAACAGTTCCATCGCCTCCTGGACCTTTCCCTGCTGGAGAAGCGCCTGCCCCAGGCGGACTTTCGGCATGGGATCTTGCGGACGAGCGTTGACGGTGCGCTGGAGATTTTCGATGTACCGCGAGAATTGCTCATCTGGGGGCAAGTCGAGGAACCTGAAAAGGCCGCCCTGCGCTCGCTCTCGGCGTGCTTCCGGCTCGAGAGTTTTGAAGCGAGCGACCACTTTCTCCGCTTCTTCGGAGCGGCCCACACGCACGAGCGTCTGGCTGTAATGCATGAGCAGCTTGGCATCGTTCGGGCTACGTTCTGCGGCTTGGGCTAGGAACGTGACTGCCTCCTCCGGTTGACCGAGCCGCATGCAGTTCTGACCCGCCATGTCGAGAACCAGGGCGTTGCCGGGATCCGTGGTGAGAATGTGCTTCAGATCATTCAATGACTCCTCATACTCGCCTTCCTGGTAGCGAAGGACCGCTCGCGCGTAACACGCTACGGTCATTTTCGGGTCGATTTCGAGAGCGCGAGTGAGATGCCCCAGGGCCTTGCCCGGATCCTGGGTTGTTTCCGCGATGGCCAATTCGTACAGTCCGCGTGCATCCTTGGGGTACTTTCGAATGAACCAGTGGAGATCCGCTAAGCCGAGGTCGGTGTCGCCGCCGAAGGCGCGACAGAAGCCGCGCTCGCGCCGCGCCACGTCATCTTGAGGCTTCAACTTCAAGTACTGGTCTAGAGCGGAAGCGGCATCGGCGTAATAGCCGATCTGTTCGCTGGCGTCGGCTAAGGCATGGATAATTTCAGGGCGCTGCGGAGCGGCATTATGCGCCCGAAGAAGCAGGACAACCGCCTTGTCAGCCTGCGACGTCGCAGCAAGCACCAAGCCCAGATTGAACAGGCAGTCAGGATCGTTCGGTCGCTCGTTGAGTGCGGCCTCGAAGACTTCCCTGGCCCGGTCGTGGTGGCCGGCTTTCTGCGCGGCCAATCCCAAGTTATAGAGGACATCGAAGCCGGCTGGGTTATCGTCGAGAGCCCTCGCGAACGCTTGCTCGGCGTCTGAGTAACGGCCCCACTCAACCATCAGCAATCCAACTGAATAGTCAAGACCCGGCGTTCCAGAAGCAGCCTTCTCGAGTTGTGCCACCACGTGCTCTGCAAGCGGACGCTGGCCGGCATAGGCGAGCGCCTTGGCTCGAAGCAGTTGTGCGGCCGGCCTGGCCTGCTCTGAAGCCGGCAAGTGATTGAAATAACGTAAGGCCTGATCGCCATGCTTCGCATTCACGCTGAGCTCAGCCAATTGAAGGTTTGCATTAGGATGGTTCGGGTCAATCTCGATGACTCGAAGGAAAGCTGCTCGCGCCCGATCCGGCAGATTGCGCTCGAGATAATGATTGCCGAGATTGTTGAGCAGCGAGGCGTCGTGCGGACCGACTTCCAATGCCAGGCTATAACAACGCTCCGCCTCCTCATAACGTTCCTGTGCGTCGAGAATCACTGCCATCAAGCCCAGACTGCGCGCGTCACGCGGATGCTCTTCGAGCGCCGGCCGAAGGGTCGCTTCAGCCGCCGCATACTTCTGCTGGCCGAAGTCCTCGACCGCGCGGTCGTAGACGCTGTCTGGAACTTGCGCAAGACCGATGTGGGCTGTGAGGAGAAGGCTCACAACAAGCGCCAGCGAGAGTCGCCCGCGCGCGTCATGAGGCGAGGGGTTCAAAGTAGAGTCAAAGCCCTCTCCCGTGGGGAGAGGGTGTCCCGCTGCCGGCGTTTTCATCAGCCGGAGCGGGACGGGTGAGGGGCCAGTTCCGCGGCTACGAGCATCAATTCGACAGAGCAGATCAAATGGCAAACGGCAAAGAGCAAATTTCAAATGGTTCACCATTTGCCATTTGCCGTTTGCCATTTGAACTTTGAAATTCCTTCCGTGTGGATCGTAATCTGGAGGCGCAGGCAAGAGCACCGTACCAGAACTATCAATAGCTACCCCTACGAACGACCCTCACCAGTAGAACTTCAGCGCCGCCTGCACCTCCCGTGGGCCGTTGGCAGTGCTCGTAATGACCCCAAAGCTGCCGCTGTTGACGGTCGTATTCGGACCCGAGAACTGGGGATGGTTGAAGGCGTTGTAGGTCTCGAGACGGAATTGCAGCCTGGCGCCTTCTCGGAGCTTCGCTAACGGGAATTCTTTGTAAACTGCCAGGTTGGAATTCGCAATGCCTGGTTGCCGGCAACTTCCATCCGTTCGTGAGGCAGTGCCAAGTGTAAAGGCAGGGGGAACAACCGCCACGTCGGGGTTGGCGAAGTATTGGTTCAGGATGTCGGAACTGGCGCAGTGGAGAGCTCCAACGAGGTTTGGCTGCTGCGCGCCGTAGGTCGGCAGACTCTGGCCACCGGAAAGCGAGAGGATCTCGGGACGACCGTCGGTGAATCGCCAGATCCCGGTAGTCTCCCAGCCACCCAGGACCGCGTTGACAACGGAGTTCGTGTGACCCAGGAAGGCTTTGCCCCGGCCGACCGGCAGATCATAGGTGTAACTGAATTGCAGCACCGAAGGCATGTCAAAAGTGGATAAGCCCCTTTCCAGACGGCGATTGTTCGGATCCGCCATATGAGTAATCCCGCCAAGCCACGTGACGGCCCCGCCGGTCGACGAGGCGTCATCGATTGATTTCGACCAGACGTACGTCACCAGGAATTGCAGCCCGTGAGAGAGCCGCTTTTCGGCTTTGATCTGCAAGGCGTTGTATATCGAATTCGACCAGGGCGGGTCTTCCCCGCTGAAGGCGGTAAATTGCGGAAACGGCAACTGGAACTGAGAGGCCGGATACTGCTGGGAGGAGAGTCCGGTGTTTGGATCGGTGATGATGCCGTAGAAGGGATTATTCACGTAGGTGTTAAGCGCCGAAATCTGGCCGGGCGTGTAGTGCTCGATCTGAGATCCGAGATAGTCCAGGTTCCCGGCGCCACCGAAGTACAGGTGAGTGCCCTTCTTCCCAAGATAGTTCACATCCAGCAGCGTGCTGCCCGGCAATTCGCGTTGAACACCAAAGCTCCACGACTGCTCGTAGGGATTGGCCGTGTCGATGCTCACAATCGGACCGGCAGCCCCGTAGCCGACGTCATTCAACAAACCTTTGCTGCTGCCCGGCGGGAATATGATGCCGCTGGGGAACGGGTTGCTCAACCGTCCGTAAGGCGTTGCACCATCGCTCGGATTGAGCGCGTAATAGGGTGTGGTCTGATCGTAACCTTGCCAGCCAAGAGCTCCGGTTCCGGATGCGCCTGATTTGACGGTCGAGTAAAAGATGCCATAGCCGCCCCGCAGCACGGTTTTATTGAAGACCTGATAGGCAAAGCCCAGGCGCGGCCCCACAGCCTTGTGATCCGTACCAAAGTTGTTCCGATTGTTGGGATTCATGAAGATTTCGCCGCCGTGCAAGGTCCCCAGACCTGGCGCGCTGAGAGGCGACACGACGTCGGGATCAAGAGCATTCATGCGGTTGTAGCGCTCGCTTCTGGGCGTGTTCACGTCGTAACGGATGCCGATGTTAAGCGTCAGCTTCCGGTTCGCTTTCCAGTTATCCTGTACAAATCCGCCGTATTGGAAACTTTGCGTGCTCACGTAATTGGGGATCTCGTATTGACCCCAGGAGCCCGGACCGCCGACGCCGGTCATGAAAGTAGCCAGAGCGTCGCCGCCGCCTGAATACGGGTACTCGGACGTACCGGTGAAGTCGTAATAGAAGTATCCGCCTGGGGTGCCGGGCTGGGTGTAATTGGTCCGGTGCATCCGTCCCTCGGCGCCGAACTTCAGATCATGCGCGCCCTTTATCCAGTTCAGCGCGCCCAGGAGTTCGTGCGTCTCAGTGCCTTCCCGCTCGTAGCTCCAGGGCAGGGTTCCCATATTGGTGCCACTCGGCGACGTGTAGTTTCCCAGAACGATCGCGGGGATAAATGGGATATGGGAATCGTCCATGTAAGAGGGCATCCCAAGCGTCGCCGTGGGAGACAAGCCCTTGTACTGCGACTCCGCGGCAATTGTTTCCTCAAATACGTAGGACCGCGCCAAGCCGTAGGAAGCCGTGAAGAGCAGGTTGGGGCTGAACGTGTGCGTGTGATTGATGGCCACCAAGTTAGCATCGCTGGGGGCTGGGCCGCCGTCGCACGGGTCGGCTACGTTGCCAAAACAGTTGGGTGAATGAGGCCCTGGGGACCAGCCGCGCGAATACCGGACGGCCAATAAATCTTTGTCACTGAAACGCTGGTCGATTTTGATATCGAACTGGTTGTTCACACCTGGAGCGCTGGCTGAGCCTTGCCAGTTGGTATAGGGATTGTAGGCAGGGGTCCCCACAGCGATATTCGGAAGTGGAAAGTACTGCATCATCTTGTAAGCAACCGGGTCAATGAGATTTCCGGGGTGCGAAGGAAGCTGTTGGGAAGTGCCGTTCAGATTGGGATTTCCAGGGCTCGTGTAGGTGATCAAGTTGTTATAGGGGATGAGACCTGACCGCTGGGGGCCACCCAGGTTGTTGTTATATACTCCGGTGTAAGGATCCCAGAGTTGTCCGTCGGGGTCGGAGCACATGCCGGTGGAATCGAAGGTCCCCCCCACATAGCCGCAGAGTTCGCCGAAGTTGCCGGTCCTTTCCAGCGCGCTGGGTACGCCGAACTGGAAAGTGCTCAGCGACGACGAGCGCGTGCCGTCGTAATCGAAGAAGAAGAAAGTCTTGTCGCGTTTGATGGGCCCGCCGACGGTCCCGCCGAAGTTGTTCAGCTTAAGCGCCGGAAGGGGGATACCCGCGGCATTGCTGAAGAAATTGTTGGAATCCATTACAGAATTACGCAGAAAGTCATAAGCGCTCCCGTGGATATTATTCGTCCCAGAACGAATGACCATGTTGACGATCGTTGCACCAGTGAAGCCATACTCTGCGCTGAAATTTGACTCCTGCACCACAAACTCCTGAACCGCGTCTACCGAGGGCGTGTAAAGCGGGAAGAGGATGCCGCTATTCTGCTCGAAGTTGGTTGTTGTGACACCATCCATCAAGATGTCGGCGGTAGCGTTGCGCGTGCCGTTGGAAATGAAATTGTTGGCGGTGCAAAGGCCACAAGTGGTGTCCACTTCCGTCACCCCCGGAGTGAGCATGACCAAGTCGGTCACCGAGCGATTGACCAGCGGCAGATCGTTGATGAACTTGCGATCCACGGTTTGACCCGTGACAGCGTCCTGGGCCTCCAGCACCGGAGCTTGTCCCGTGACTTCCACGGTTTGGGCGGTGGCGCCAAGTTGCAATTGGAAGTTCACCGTCACATTGTGGTTGACGTCCAGGATGACGCCGCTCCGCGTTTCACTCTTGAAGCCTGCGGCTTGAACGGAAATCCTGTAAGTCCCGGGAGGCAGGTTGCGAACCAGATAGTTGCCAGAGATGTCGGTGGTGGCGTTGAACGTGAACCCCTTTTGCTCATCCGCAACTTCCAGTCGTGCCGCCGGAACCACCGCGCCGGACGGGTCTGTAATCAGCCCCGTTACCGTGCCCGTGTAGAGTTGGGCCCGCAGCATCGACGAGCACAGTATAGCGATGCAAGCCGCGACGACACTGAGCCTGCTCCACCTAACCTGAGGTCCAGTCATAGGTTTCCTCCTTAGACGGAATTTTCCAGTTTGTGCCCATTGACAGGTCGGACGAATAAGTTGTACCCCTGGTCGATCTCTGTGTCAAGAACAACGACTTCGCGGCCAAATCCCTGGATTTCCCCTGGAGCCTGCGGGACTGGCACCATATCACACTGCACACCGCCGCGGGCTTCGAGTAAAATAGCCCTTCGCCACAACGGCCCGATAGCTGGTTCAACACGAGATCGAACAAAGGACTGATGGGGTTATCTCTTCTTAGATCGGTAATTCTTGCGATAGCAATTCTGCCACTGGTTTACTATCTGGCGGCCACCTTCTGCGCCTGGGAGTTCTTTCGGCGCAAGCGTGAGCCTGACCCCGACTTCACTCCCCCGGTCAGCATTCTGAAGCCTCTGAAAGGCTCCGAGCGTGAGGCCTACGAGAACCTGGCGAGTTTCTGCCGGCAGGATTATCCCGAGTACGAGATACTCTTCGGCGTCGACGACGCGCGGGACTCTGCCATTCCCGTCGTCGAGCGCATCATGCGCGCGTTTCCGGGAATACCAATTCGCCTGGTGATAGGAAAAGCGGACCACGCCACGAACAATAAAGTAGCCAAGCTTTGCCGCCTGGTGCCCGAGGCTCGTCACGAATTGTTGGTCGTGAGCGACGCCGACACGCGCGTTGAGCCGGACTATCTGCGGCGCGTCGTCGCACCCTTCCGCGATCCCTGCGTCGGAGCAGTCACGTCCTTATACCGCGGCATGACGCTCCCCAGCCTCTGGTCCGAACTCGAGGCCCTGAACCTGACCACCGATTGGCTGGCAAGCACTTTAGTGGCCCGCAAACTCGAAGGTGTGAGATTTGCCTTGGGAGCCACCATCGCGCTCACTCGAGCCCGCCTGGCTGAGATCGGCGGCTTCGAGGCCTTGGCTGACTGCGCCACCGACGATCACGATCTCGGCAGGCGCATCGCCAGTCAGGGCCATCGTGTTGAGCTGATTCCCTGCCCTGTCCAAACGCTCTGCGCCTCCTCGACGGCTCGTCAGTTCTTCTCCCATCAACTTCGCTGGGGCGTGTTCATACGCCACTGCCGGCCCTGGGGGTACGTTGGGCAGTTGTTCATCAAGGGCTTGCCGTGGTCGATTGCGGCAGCCTTGGTAGCGCCTTCCCGCCTCCTCGCTCTGGCGTGTCTGGCCATTCCGCTGGCCGCGCGTCTGGGCGTGGCGTTGAGCTTCGGCGCTTACGGAATGAAAGACCCGCTCCTGACCAGAAGATGGTGGCTGATCCCTTTGCGCGACGCCCTCGAGTTCCTCATTTGGCTGCTGGCACTATTTTCGAACCGCGTCCGGTGGGGCGACTCGGAATTCTATGTGCGCCGCGGCCGCCTTATCAGGGTCAGGTCTAAGCGAGCGCCGCTTGCAGCATAGCTCTGGTGTAACCCACGTTGTAAGCAAAGCCAACATAAGCTCCGCCGCCCGGGTAGGAGGATCCCAAATCCTTAAGGTCGCGGTCGGCATCCAGGCCCCGAGGATGCTCCGGATAAACCAGCCGAGGATATTTCTGGCGGACCAACTCCTTCATAACAGCGAACATGTTGACCTGCCCCTCGTCGAGAAAGACCTCCGTGTATTTCTCGTTAGGCACTTGCACCCGCACGTTTCGAAAATGCACGTGGTTGATGCGATCCCTGGTTCCAAAATAGCGGCAGACCTCGACGGGATCGTGGCCCATCTCGCGCGTCACACCGCAGTCGAACGTGATCCCGTTTGCCTTGCTGGGCACGATCTCGATTAGGTGTTTCCATCCATCCACGCTCCCCATGATTTGTTCCGAACCGCGACTGACCTGCGCGGGCGGATCGTTGGGATGCAGCGCCAAGCGCACGCCGGATTGCTCGGCTACGGGGACCACGGCCTTGAGAAAATAGGTGATGTTCCGCCACATCTCGTCGAGTGTGTGAGCCCCTTCATTCGCAAGCGGAGGCAGATCCTTGACGCGGTCGTAATCAAACGCCGTCAGCCCCGCGCCGGCCCTTCCGGTTTCAGCGTAATATCCCTCGACGGCGCGGTGGGCGTAGAAATTGTATTCGATCACCGGCAAACCCGCGCGCCCGGCTGCGCGGATCGATTGCCGAACCTTCTCGATCTCTTCGTCTCGCCCCCGCCTTCCGTATAGAGCATTGGGAAACCCGCCGATCATCATATTTCCAAGCGTGAGGCCGGCGGACTTGAGGGTATCCATGATCGATCGGATACGGCTTTCTTCCCAAGGAATCGGAGGGCTTCCGCCACAAGCCACATAGTTCACTCCGATTTGCTTCACTCGCCGCATGATGGCTTCATCCATGTGGTTCGACGGGATGTCTAAACAGATCTTGGGCGTGTCAGGGCCTTCGGGACGCCAACCGCCATCCGTGTCCTCGGGCTCTTCCAAAAGCTTCGTAGCGTTGGCCTTTAGGCCAGCATCTTCCGCCCTGAGGGCCGGCGATACGCCCAGACCAGGACAGTGCACAGGCATCACAGCACTCGACAAGGCCGCCGTTCCCATGGCTCGTAGAATTGACCTGCGAGAAATAGCGCCGCTCATATATTGACCCTCCTCGTTTCCGAACTCTGGCCGTCCCTCGGACATGAGGAATTATAGAGCAGCTGCCTCCTCGATGCTTTGTCATTCGGAGCGGTAGCCAGCAACACCTTACAGCGATTCCGCATTCGTGCTTTCCTTCCTGCTTCAACCCTTTGAAATTGCAATTGCTTTGTCCTGTCCCCGCTGATCGAGCAGATTCGCATTCGTTTTTGA
>Ga0181538_10004649_pt1 | contig 12676 bp, 10 predicted proteins | sample PEATcosm2014_Bin_40_FD_119773 | JGI IMG/M metagenome (GOLD analysis project Ga0181538, IMG submission 119773) | Peatland microbial communities from MTU Mesocosm Facility, Houghton, MI, USA - PEATcosm2014_Bin23_30_metaG | ecosystem: Environmental > Terrestrial > Soil > Wetlands > Peat | place...
AGCCTCAGCCTCTTCGAAAAAGTGCCACTTTTACAGGCTTTTTCGCACATCGGCTCTGAGAATGAAATCGACGTATCACGTAACCAACTCGAACTATTCGACTTATGACCGGACAGTACTGATGACTGACAACTAAAAGGCAAACGACATGGATAATACCGTAGTCGAAACGCACGGCCTCTCGAAAATTTTCCGGCGCGATTCTTTCGAGGTTGCAGCGCTCGAGGACGTGAATTTAACCGTCTCGCAGGGCGAGTTTCTCTGCCTGATGGGTCCTTCCGGTTCGGGAAAGACGACCCTTCTGAATATTATCGCGGGAATCGATCGCCCCACTCAGGGGCAACTGCGCGTTCTGGGCGAAGACGTTGCCAGCATGAGCGATGACCGTCTGGCCGCATGGCGAAACGTGCACGTAGGTTTTGTGTTCCAGACTTTTAACCTGATTCCGGTCCTCACCGCCTTCGAGAATGTCGAGTTGCCCCTCCTGCTTACCAAGCTGTCGTCGCAAGCGCGACGGGAGCATGTAATCGCGGCCTTAAAACTGGTCGGCTTGGAGGAACGCATCCAACACTACCCTCGGCAGCTCTCCGGCGGTCAGGAACAGCGCGTCGCCATTGCACGCGCCATCGTTACCGACCCCACGCTGCTTATGGCCGACGAACCCACCGGCGACCTGGACGCTCACTCCGCCGAGGAGATTCTCGACATTCTCTCGCAATTGAATCGGGATTTCTCCAAGACCATCATCATGGTGACGCACGATCCACGCGCCGCGCGTCACGCCACCGTGACGCGTCACCTCGAAAAAGGCCAGCTTCTACCATTGGGTGAATGATGAGCGCGGCGCGAGCAATGAAAAAACTGTGATCAGAACCCTCTCCCCTGGGGAGAGGGTGTCCCGCTGCCGGCGCTTTCATCAGCCGGAGCGGGACGGGTGAGGGGTTACTTCCATTCCCAGGCAGAGTTGTTGTGCGCCCAACACAAATGCGGATCTAAACCGTCAGCTTATGCAGATACTCGTAACTGACCTTGATGCTCTCAAGAGGCGGGATCTCGCAATAATCCTGCTCCACGAAGAAGTGCTTCATGCCGCCCGTGGGCGCGGCCGCAAAAATCCGTTTCCAGTCGATCACGCCCTTCCCCACTTCTGTGAACAGTCCCATGTGGGCATCAAACTCTGTTGAGGGCGGAACCCCTGCCTTCAGGTCCTTAATGTGCAAAAGTGGAAAGCGGCCGGGGTGCTGCTTCATCAGAGCCACCGGATCTTGCCCCGCATGGGTAACCCAGAAGCAGTCCATCTCAAACTGCACGAGGTGCGGATCGAGGTTTTTCAGAAGATAATCGAAGACAGTAACGCCTCCGAATTTCTGAAACTCAAAATCGTGGTTGTGGTAGCAGAACTGTATACCGGCCTTATGCGATAGCTCGCCGTTCTTGTTGAACAACTCCACATGCCGCTTATAATCGTCAAGCGACTTGCGGTCGGGAGGATCTAGTATGGCATGCACCATGTATTTGAGGCCCAGTTCCTTGGCCTCCGCGACCTTTTTCTCCCATTCCGTCTTTTCGACATTCAGCAGATAATGGCCGCTAACTGCGGTGAGGCCGTTGTCCTTCACAAGCTTCGAAAACGCCGCGGGAGACATTCCGTAAAGGTCGTAAATCTCGACCTCTTTGTAGCCGATGGCCGCCACTTTCTTGAGCGTCCCCGGCACGTCCTTCTCGAGTTGCTCGCGAACCGTGTAAAGTTGAAGCCCGACGGGCTTGCCGTAAGGATTAGCAAAAACACTCCGGGTTAGGTCGGCTGCTGCCGCGAGAGTCGCCGCACCTGCGGCGCCGCCACTTATAAAATCTCTTCGGTTAATCATCAAATCAAACGCTCCCTTCTGTATGATTTCATGCCCCACCTGCGAATGAAGCCGCAGGACGGCCAGTTCCCAGTTCCCAGTTTCCGATTTCCTGTTTCCAGTTGGCTTCTCCGTTGCTACGATACTCCAATGAGCCGTCAATTGTCACCAGGGACATTCACCGCCGCAGACGCGCATTTCATGCGTCGCGCCCTTCGAGAAGCACAGAAGGCCGAAACACAAGGAGAAGTTCCGGTGGGGGCGGTGGTGGTCCAGAATGAAAAGGTTATTGCGCGAGCCCACAATCGCCCCCTTGGACTCTGCGACCCCTGTGCCCACGCGGAGGTCCTGGCCCTGCGCCGCGCCGCAAAAAAGCTCGGGAACTACCGGCTGAAAGGCTGCGACCTCTATGTTACAATTGAGCCTTGCGCCATGTGCGCCGGCGCAATCGTTCAGGCACGTTTGCGGCGCGTCATATTCGGAACCCCGGATTCGAAGGCCGGTGCGTGCGGTTCGGCCCTGGAAGTCCTTAACCACCCCAAAGTGAACCATCGGGTTGGGTTGGTTTCCGGCGTTCTGGCGAGTGAGTGCGCAGAAATCCTGCGCGCGTTCTTTCGCAAGAGGAGGAAACAGGTTTCAGGCGCCGGTTAGCAGGGGTCAGGGAACACTCCAGTGAGCAAGACTTGGTGCGCAGTGCCGGGCCCCGCAACTTTCGACTCTTGACTCTCGACTTTGCCGGAGAGGTACCGAAGCGGTCATAACGGGGGCGCCTCGAAAGCGTCTTGCCTGCCAAAAGCGGGCACGTGGGTTCGAATCCCACCCTCTCCGCCAGACCTTTAGAATGAGTGGGTTAGGTGCCTTCCTAAAACTTTCCTAAGACATGTTCATGGTTTTCCCAATTTCCAGCACTTTGGAAACGAGGAAATCCACGGGACTCGCAACATTTTCTATCTACAAGTGCGTGCGAACCATGGCTGAAATCCCTCCCGCACAGGCTCGTCCTCCCGGTGCTGGTGCGTGCCAGGACGCTGCAGGAGGCAAAGCTTCATTCCGAGGTCAAGCCCGACGGCCACCTGCTGCGGCTCTGCCAGCGTGTGGCAAGGCGCGCGGGCATGGACGCGGACAAGTTCTGGCTGCACAAGTTCAGGGCAAACTACGCCACGCACTGCCTGCGCAAGGGAATGGACCTCGAGACCCTGCGCGCCCAGCTTGGGCACCGTGACACAGAATCGGTGAGGCGCTACATTGAGGCGCTGAGGGGCGAGGAGAGGGCGAAGAAGGTCGCGGAAGTGTTTGCCGATGTAACGATAGCCACCCAGGGCAAAGGATCCGAGGAGGCGGTGATGTGATCGGGAAAGGGCTGCCCCCGATGGAACTGGTTCCCTGCGTGCTATTCCGGCGCAACGGCGTGGCAATCGCTGAGGCATCGACATCGATCTTACTGGAGGGGCGTCAAGTAACTCGCGGCTCTCTGTTGGGTCTTGGGCGTCTTGGTCCTCAATCGGTCCGCCAGCGTTCGAATCTCATTGCACATGGCAAGAAGTTCCAGCCACTTCTTCGGGATTCCAGCTTCGCCGTAATAGGCGCCGGCCACTTGCCCGCACACCGCGGCGGTCGTATCCGCGTCGTCACCAAGATTGGCGGCCATGAGAATCGCGTCTTTAAATGTATCCGTTTGCCAGAAGCACCACAAGGCGGCCTCCAGGCTTCGGACCACGTAGCCCGATCCTTGGATTTCCTTTTCCGGTTTAGAACGGTACTTGCCGAGTGCAATGCACTGAACGTCTTCGTGGGCTAGATCCGTGACGCCGTGGCCCAGCAGGACGTCTTCCTTCCCGGCTCCGGCTAGCGCCAGGAACAAGATTCCGCCGAAAAGCCGGCAGCAGTCGATGCAAGTCGCCGCCTCATGGGTAGTCCGGGAACTTTCCCCCGACATTCGAACGGCGGCGTTCCGGTTTGGGGAAAAGAACATGGGCACCGGAGCAAGCCTCATGATGCAACCGTTGCCTGCCGACCGGGGATGCGTGGACCCGCTGAAAGCCTCACCTGTGTGCTGGAAACGGGAGAGGGCGCCGCGCACCGCATTGCCGACGTCAAAGCACCGCCCATTGCTGCTCAGATAGCCCTCCCGCATCCACTTGCAGTACCGAAGCATCTGGTCGGCCGGGTCGAACGTCCCAAGTTCCGCCAAGCTGGTGGCGAGACAAAGGGCCATCGACGTGTCGTCCGTCCACTCGCCTGGCTTTAGGCGAAACGGCCCTCCTCCGGTCATGTCAGTAACAGGAGCGAAACTTCCCCGCGCGCGGAACTCAACGGTTGTCCCCACGGCGTCTCCGCACGCCAGGCCGAGAAGGCAGCCTCGGAATCGATCGCGTTCATCCATTTGGCAACCCACGAAAACCTGACATTCAACCTTGTCAGTCCGAGCCTATGCCTCGCGCCTCCTGCGGCGGTTTTGACCTCGACGCCAAACTGACCGCTACGAAAACCGTAGCGCGCACCCAACGGTAGGTCGTCATTATAAGCAATCCTGCGGTCCGTCTGGAAGTGCGATTGCGGTTGCCAGCGTGAGGCTCACTCGGCGGAAACTCGCTCCGACTCCGCTGCCAATGTCTCTTGACCCAGACCGCTACTACGTCTGCGAAACAGTCATTACGCAAGTCTCACCGCCAAGTGATGCGAAGCCTGCCGTGACCAGGCTTCCCGCGGGAAACCGCGGCAGGTAAACGTTGGCCGACAAGGACGATTAACGGGCGAAGGACCCGGATAACTTCCTAGTCGCTGACGACTCGTCCGGAACCTTATCTTTAGGCTTCCCAAACTCTGCTTGCGCGGGTATCGTGGGTTGTGCAGAACTCCTCTCGGAAGCAAGGTGGGCTGCGAGGAAGCGCGACCCGGAAGTAAACGACAGCATTCGATGCGGGAGAGTTCCATGGGCAAGCGGCTGGCAAGGAGTGAGTTATTTCAAGAAATCCAGGTGGAGCGGGAGGCGCTCAACACGCTTCTGAAGCAGATCAAACCTCGGCAGATGACGCTGCCGGGTGTTACCCCCGGCGGATGGTCTGTGAAGGACATCCTGGCCCATGTCGTGGGCTGGCAGGGGCGAATCCTGGAATGGCATGCAGCAGAGCAGAGAGGTGAAACCCCGGCCGTGCCGGCGCCCGGATTGACGTGGGGAGACTTGAAACGCTTTAACGAGATGATTTATCAGGAACATCGGCGCCGTTCTCTCAAAGCGGTGTTACTGGACTATGAGATCTTTCATAACCGCATGATCGCTCTCATCGAAGCCACTCCCGATGCAGACTTGGTGGCGGTAGGCCGGTTCAAGTGGATGGGGCCGACGTGGACGCTTAGTGACTACTGCCGCGCGGAAACTGCAAGTCACTATCGTTGGGCCCGCAAGTGGATTCGCCGCTGGAAGCGCGCACAAGAACAACAGAGTCGAGACGACTAAGGCGGCAGGTTATGCAGCGTGTTTGACTCATGGCGCCGGTGCGTGTCGTGAGACCGCACAGAAGGCAGTTAGCCATGACTCTCTAACTGGAGCGAGTTCTTACGTTATTCTTGCGTAGCCGGTCGGCAAGAACCTTCATCACCGCGAGCGCGAAGAACGGAGTCTCTTGCACCATATACTGAAACCGTTTCCGATCGACCGGCGCCAGCCGGCAGTCGGTCTTCGCCACCACAGTGGCGCTGCGCGGCCCGTCATCGATGAGCGCCAACTCCCCAACAATGGAACCCGCGCCAGCGGTTTCCAGGATGGTCGATCCGTCCAGGATATCGACCTCCCCTTCCGTGACGATGTACATTGTTTCGCCCGGTTCTCCCGCCTTAACAACAGTTGCCCCGGCGGCAAAGCCTGTTGTTTCCTGGTTACGAAACAGATTGAGAAATAGATTGTGAGGGGCCATATGCTTTTCTTATCCTCATTCACTGGAATTGGTTTCTTATCCTTTTAGCCATTGAGCGAGTAGCGCGGACCACCGGTTTTGTGCTCAGCGCCCTTTACGTCGCGAGACAGGGCGATCAAATTCATGCGCGTGGGTCAGACGGTATCCTGACACGGTCCATGATCGAAGCGCAACGATTCTTTGCTCCTCCGCGCTCCTACGGGCGTATTCGTTGAAGCTCGACGATCGCCAATCTTCCGGGCTGCTGGCCAACCCGGCTTTGACCGTAGGGGCGAGGCGGCGCCTCGCCCCTACTTCATGGCCAGCGAGATCGTGGTCGGATGCACCGGCTCGCAAGCAACCGGATCAGCGCCGGTCGAGATGCCATCGGAGTGGTTAACTTCGTTAGTACTTGACAAAAGCGGTATTATGAGACACAATGTTCGGGTCGGACAAGGCGCTTAGGGCCTCCCGGGTACGTTATGCCATAAAGTCCTCTTTTGTTTTCGTCTCTAGTTCCTGCCGGTTGCGCAGTCAAGAAGCCGAGAAGCCAAAGAGTCGAGGGGGCGGTGACCCGGAGCCGACCGCGACCGTCGGTCGCGGGGCGCAGGCCATGAGGAGGAGGGACCCCAACCTGTCGACTCCTCAACTTATCGACTGAAAAATCGAGGGAGCAAAGCCAGAATGTATATGAAAACAAAGGACGGAGGAAACCCCTCACCTGGCTCGCTACGCTCGCCACCATCTCCCCCCGGAGAGGGGCTGTTAGTTCGTGGGTGGCGGTCGCGCTACACCAAAATCGAGGGAACAAAGCCAGAATGTATATGAAAACAAAGGACGGAGGTAACCCCTCACCCGGCTCGCTACGCTCGCCACCCTCTCCCCCCGGAGAGGGCTGTTAGTTCGTGGGTGGCGGTCGCGGTACATCAAAATCGAGGGAACAAAGCCAGAATGTATATGAAAACAAAGGATTAGGCCAATCAGCTAAGTAGTCAAGCGCCGTCGCTAGAATTGATCCACCCCTGCTGTTTCCGGACGAGTCACGGGCATCAGGCCGGCTTGTTGCACAAGTGTTCGCTTTTGGGAAGGGAAGTGCCGCAATCGGACATTCCCCCCAGCGATAGAGTGCCCAAATTCAACCATATCTATAACTTTTTCATAGACTTAACGAAGGTTTGGCGGTGGCCAGCAGCTTGCATAGGCATATCGTGGATGTGCAAGCGTTCTTCGTCAACCGTTAACCGCCACTCTTACCTTGCCGGGTGACGCTGCACCCCCGGGCGGACGGGCTGGGCAGCGGCCGGAGGAGACAAAATGACGACCTACACGATCGGCCCGTCAGAACCCAAAGCGCCAGGAATGACTCGTCCGCTCAGGTATGCAGCCGAGTTACTGGGCGACTTGAGGGTTGCGCTCCGCTCACTGGGGAGGGCCCCCACGTTGTGGGTCACCGTAGCGCTCACGCTGGCGCTGGGCATTGGCGTGAACGCCGCCATCTTCAGCGTCGTGCGCGGCGTCCTGTTGCGTCCGCTGGTGAATCGCGATGAAGATCGCCTGATTTACATCCAGCAGAGCGCGCCCGGTCTGCAAGTGGACAATGCCACGTTCTCAATTCCTGAGATCACTGACATAGGCGCCCACTTGAAGACCACCAGCAAACTCGGCACGTTCTCCACCATCGACTTTACTGCGCAGGGATTCGGCGAGGCACGCGGAATCCACTCCGGAGTTGTGGACGGCGCCTATTTTGAGGTGATGGGGCTGAAGCCGGTGTTGGGCCGCCTGCTCGACGCGCGCGACGATGGTCCCAACGCCGCCGGCGCGGTGGTGCTCACGTACAAGTTCTGGGTCACCACGCTGCATGCGAATCCTAGCGTGATAGGAAAGTCGATACGGCTGGGCAGCATGATGCAGCTCCGATCGGCAACCATCGTCGGAGTTCTCGAGCCCTCGATCCCCTATCCGGCGGAAACGGAGATCATCGCCAACGTCGTTACCAGCCCCCACCATCTGTCGGCAACCATGGTGCAGGGCCGCGAGCACCGCATGACCGATGTATTCGGCCGGTTAGCGCCTGGGGCCAGCCTCAAGTCGGCGCGGGCGGAGCTTCGGGCAGTGTACGGGGCAATGGTGGCGGCGCATCCTGACGTTTACAAGCCTCAGCATCACTTCCAAATCAATGCGAGGCTGTTGCGGGAACAGATCAACAAGAACGCCAGCACCGTACTGTGGCTATTGTTTGGCGCCTCGGGCCTGCTGTTCCTGATTGCCTGCTCGAACGTCGCGAACCTGATCCTTGCACGGACGGTGCGCCGCGAATCGGAGTTGGCGGTCCGCGCCGCCCTGGGAGCAACCTCAACCGACCTGCGGCGGTCTCTCTTGGCAGAAGGCCTGGTCCTGTGTGGCAGCGGAGGCTTGGCTGGCGTGCTGGTGGCCATCCCGATGGTCGCCGTACTCGCGCGTTACGCGTTGCGATTCTCGGTGAGGGCGGCGGATCTGACGGTCGATTTCAGCGTGCTTTGGATGGGCTTGGGGCTGGCGTTGGCAGCGGCGGTGTTTCTCGCCTACGTTCCCCGCCTGCCTTCCGCCGATAGCTCGCGTGGGCTGGGGCTAACCAGTAGCGCCGACCGCGTCACCGGGAGCAGCCGCCGCCGGATTCGGGTTTTCACCGTTGTCCAGGTGGCCGCGTCATTCCTGTTGCTGGCGAGCGCTGGTGTGCTGCTGAGGACACTGCTTTCTCTTCAGAAAGCGCAGCCGGGCTTTGAAACCGGGCATGTTCTCGTTGCAAACCTGCCTTTGACCTCCGACGGCCGAACGCCGCAACAGGTCGCCCAGTTCTATCAAGAAGCCCAACGAAGCGTGAGTGCATTACCGGGAGTGGAAGAAGCCGCAATCGGCCTGATGGCCCCGTGGCGCGATAGTGGTTTCCTGCGATTCACTCTGCAGTTCGCGGTCGAGGGTAGAAGAAGCGAGACCAGCAAGGACGATCTGCGTGCCCGGTTCCGCTTCGTTTCCCCGGGCTACTTCTCGACCCTGGGGATTCCCCTTCTCGTGGGGCGTGATTTCACGGAGGCCGATCGGAAGGAAGCCGAACCCGTAGTCATCGTCAGCAAGAGCATCGCGCAGCAGCTCTTCGCCGGCCAAGTTGCCCTCAACCGGCACGTCATGTGGACCGATCCTCTGATCAAGTACGCGGACATCAGCCCTGCGGCCAGGCGCATCGTAGGTGTCGCGGCCGATATCGACGACGCGAATATCATACCCCAACGCAACTTGACCATCTATCAGCCATTCGCGCAGGGGCCCCTGTTCGGGGGCTGCCTGGTTGTGCGCGCGAAGAAGGACCCCTATGCGCTCGTCCCGACCATCACGAAAACCATTCGCGCCGCGGCTGCCACTCAGCTCATCGAGCACCCCAGCACTCTCGAAGATGTCCGCACCGAAGTTCTGGCGAACAACCGTGTGAGTGCCATCGTCTTCGGGGGGTTCGCCGCCCTCGCCTTGGCGATTTCAGTGGTCGGGGTTACAGGCGTGCTGGCGTTTTCGGTGAGCTGGCGCACGCGTGAGTTTGCAATCCGCCTCGCACTGGGCGCCCAGCCGCGCCGGATTCTCGCCGGCGTGCTCATCGAGGGGGCAACGATCGCTGCGATTGGGATTGCGGCAGGTGGGCTGGTGGGCTGGGGGTTGTCACGCTTGGCCGGCAATTACGTTCCGGAACTCCAGCTTCCCGGACCGATTCCGTTGATAGGATCGGCAGCAGTCATCGTCACGTCGGCAGTCCTGGCGTCGCTGGTGCCGGCCGCTCGCGCTGCGCGGGTCGACACCCTTCAAGCCCTTCGCGCCGAATGAGACCGCGGCTCCGCCCTCGACTGGATCGAAATCTCTCGGAACCACAGGAGCGCTCGCGAGGTGGATGGTGGGAATCGATTGGTAATCGGGGCGAGCATGCTTGACGACGAGCAGTCATCGCGGATGTAGACCGCCGTCGCGCACGTCCGCGGGCGATTTCGGCGGCAATCCGACGTTCCGGGCGAGCGACGAGCTACTGGGAAGTTGTTCCGGACGACCTCAGCAGGCGGCGAACTTTCCAGGGCCACCGATTACCCGCGATCGGGTACTGTCCTAATTTGGTCGTAGCGCCGCCATCTTGGCGGCTGCATTGCCGGCTGGAAGCCGGCGTTACGGGCCAAATTAGGACACTACCCGCGATCGAGCCGGCTTGCTGCTCATCTGCCCGCGGCTGCACGAACTCCCGAGAAGATCGCATTCCCGGGCAAACGAATTGTCTCGCGTTTGAGTTCTTGGACCTTAATCGCTCAGCGTCTGCGGTCTTGCCGCGCGACCCTCTACAACGGAATCCTGTCACGGAGGCTGATGAACGGGATCGTCATCTATCCCGCAGGCTCGTACCGAGAAACCGTTCGAATGCGTCTGGAATCTTGCTTGGGAGATCCAGTGCAGCATTACGTTCTCCTCTCCCAAACGAAAGATCATGGCCTGCTCCTTCCACTGGTATTAAGGCTGTCGGGGCAGGGATCAGCTTCAGCGCTGATTCCAACTCCTCCACGGAACCGAACGGGTCCCGCGAACCGTGCACGAAGAGAGCGGGCGTCCGCAGACTGGAAAAATGGGCGGTGCGAAGCTGGTCGGGCTTGCGAGGAGGGTGCAGCGGGTAAGAGAGAAGCAGCAGGCCATCGACAAGCGCAGCATCGTTGGCCGCGACCATGGTGGCTTGCCTCCCGCCGTACGAGTGCCCTCCAAGAAAGACCCTGTGAAATGGGCGGTCGGGCGCCAGTCTTCTTAGTGCTGCAACCGCACTCTTCAAACCTTCGCGATCCTCAGCGCCGGAGCCGGAAAAGGGTGGGCCGTGCGGACGCTTCTGGCGATACGGAAGGTCACATCGCAGAACTGTGACTCCCGTTGCGGCGAACGCGCCTGCCACCGCCGCCAATAGTGGTGCTTGACAGTTCGAGCCGGCGCCGTGAGTCAGCACCAGCGCTTCACCCGCTTTCGCATTATCCGCCGAGACGGCCGGCCTGTGAAGGAATCCGCGTACGGGCGGATCGGAGTCAATCGCAAACGCCGATACGTTGGGGTCAGAGGGTCGAGGCATAGAAACTACCGACGCGGATCTAGCGCCACGTTGCCTCCCACGTTCCTGAAAGAGCCCTGTCCAGATAGCTTGCCGCGCTAATCAGTGCGAGATGCGTGAAGGCCTGAGGAAAGTTTCCAAGGTGTCGTCCGTTGGGACCAAGCTCCTCTGAATAGAGTCCAAGATGGTTGGCATATCCCAAGAGCTTCTCAAACAATAACTGCGCCTTCTGCAAGTCACCGGAGCGGGCCAAGCACTCGACATACCAGAAGGAGCATGCGGTGAAGCTCCCCTCTCCACCCGGCAAGCCGTCAACATGCGTGCGTTCCGCCTCGTAGCGACGGACCAGTGGGCCCTCGATCAGTCTTGTTTCGATGGCTTTCATCGTCGAGAGCCACATGGGGTCCACCGGGCTAATGAACCTTACCATCGGCATCAGCAAAGCCGAAGCGTCCAATTCTTCTGTTCCCTTAGCTTGGACGAACGATTTCAGCCGGTCATCCCAGAAGTTCGTGAAGATATCGTCCCGAATCGCGTCGCGCGCACGCCACCAGGCATCGAGAGGACCGGAAAGCGAACGCTTCTGTGCCAGGCGCACAGCACGATCGAAAGCCACCCAGCACATTACACGAGAGTGCAGAAACTCCCTGGCGCCGCCGCGGACCTCCCAGATCCCCTCGTCAGGCCGCTGCCAGTTCTTTCCGAGCCACTCCAGGATGCGCTGAACGTTCTGCCATCCGGCGTATGAAATGGGATCGGCGTACTTATTCGCCAGGTAAATCGAGTCCATCATTTCGCCGTAGATGTCGAGTTGCAGTTGCTGATATGCGGCGTTTCCAATGCGCACGGGCCGCGAGTTCTCGTACCCGGACAGATGGTCGAGCGTAAGCTCGTCGAGCTTTTGCCTGCCATCAATCCCATACATTACTTGCAATGGCCCACGCTCCGCGTTGTCACTCAAGCGCCCTTGCAGCCAGTCGATGAATGCTTCTACTTCCTCCACAAAACCGAGTCGAATCAGTGCATACAGCGTGAACGTTGCATCCCGCAACCACGTGTAGCGATAGTCCCAATTACGCGTCCCCCCAATCTTCTCCGGCAGGGAAAATGTAGCCGCCGCAATCAGCGAGCCGTGCTTGCGGCTGACGAGCAGCTTCAACATCAAAGCCGAGCGTTGGACCATTTCCCGCCAGCGGCCCCGGTATTTGGACTTTGCAATCCATGCCTTCCAGAAGCGGCCTGTTTGCTGGAAGCGCTTTTCGACGAGTTCCATCTCAGGCGGTGCTCCCTGCGGACGCAGTCCACCGAACACGAAGGTCGCTGTTCCACCGGCTTGCAAACTGAAATCTGCGATGGCGTCTTGAGCGTGTTGTGCCAACGCCACACTGGAGTACAACGCCATCGGCTGAGAAATAGTGTCGGCGGGGAAAAACGTCGCGCACCGATCCGAGATTTCAGTCTTATGCCCTGATGCGGCATAGTTAAATCTCGGCTGGCAGTGCATTTTGAAACGCACGTTGCCGCGGATCACCGACACCATGCGAACGATCTCATTCGGCTGTTCTACGTCGTCCTCGATGGGCATGAAATCTGTCAGCTCGGCTATGCCTTCCTCGGCAAGGAATCGCGTCAGGAGTATGTTCGTGTCCGGCAAGTAGAGCTGGCGTCTCCTTACGTTTGTGAGCTGGGGCTCGATCTCGAAACGGCCACCCGCTTTGTCGTCGAGCAGCGCAGCGAACACGGTGGGGGAGTCGAAATCGGGGAAGCAGAGAAAATCGATCGAGCCATGCATGCCCACCAGCGCGATCGACCGCATGTTGCCGATAACCCCGTAATTTTCGATG
>Ga0181538_10004653_pt1 | contig 12668 bp, 11 predicted proteins | sample PEATcosm2014_Bin_40_FD_119773 | JGI IMG/M metagenome (GOLD analysis project Ga0181538, IMG submission 119773) | Peatland microbial communities from MTU Mesocosm Facility, Houghton, MI, USA - PEATcosm2014_Bin23_30_metaG | ecosystem: Environmental > Terrestrial > Soil > Wetlands > Peat | place...
CCCATCGTCTCGCTCGAAGACGGCCTGGCCGAGGACGACTGGGAGGGGTGGCGCATTCTGACCGACAAGCTGGGCAGCAAGATCCAGTTGGTGGGCGACGACATCTTCTGCACCAACCTCAAGCTGCTGCAACGAGGCATCGACGAGGGCGTGGCCAACTCGATCCTCATCAAGCTCAACCAGATCGGCAGCGTAACGGAGACGCTCGAAGCCATCGAGCTGGGCCGCCGTTACGGCTACACTTCGGTGATTTCGCACCGCTCGGGCGAGACTGAGGACACATTCATTGCCGACCTTGCCGTGGCCACCGGCGTAGGCCAAATCAAGACCGGCTCAGTGAGCCGCACCGACCGCATCGCGAAGTACAACCAGCTCCTGCGCATCGAAGAGGAGTTGGGCTCGGGCGCCGTCTACCTGGGACTGGAGAGCCTGAACTACGGCGAGTAAACCCGTCGCAGCGCCAATTGACGAAAGGGAGAGGATTTCGATCCCCTCCCTTTTCTTTTGATCTCATCTCTGCGGTGTGGGCCGCACCATGAACATAGACCACATGCGTCGCCGACGCACCACTTCGACAACGCCCAGTAGATGCGCAGTGCGCGCGCTTATTGCCGATTAGCGACTCGCTCCGCCTGTGCTTGCAGCCTTGTTTACCGCCTGCGCGATTTGCGCGGCGTCTCCCAGATAATAATGACGAATCGATTTCAAGTTCTCGTCCAGTTCCTGCACCATCGGCACGCCGGTAGGAATATTGAGGTCAACAATCTTCTCATCTGGAACGTCTTCAAGATACTTCACAAGTGCCCGCAGGCTGTTGCCGTGGGCCGCAATCAAAACCCGCTTCCCCGACCGTATGCTGGGAGCGATGACCTCGTGCCAGCAGGGCAGAAAGCGCTCCACCGTGTCTTTCAGGCATTCGGTCACTGGAAGCTGTTGCTTTGAAAGCGCGTGATAGCGCGGGTCCTTCCCCGGATAACGCGCATCAGCCTCGTCCAGCGCCGGTGGCCGAATGTCGTAACTGCGGCGCCAGATCTTTACCTGGTCCTCACCATACTTCGCTGCCGTCTCCGCTTTATTAAGGCCTTGCAGCGCTCCATAGTGCCGTTCGTTGAGCCGCCAGTCGCGCGCGACGGGAATCCACATCAAATCCATTTGATCCAGCGTGATCCACAGCGTGCGTATGGCGCGCTTCAGCACCGAGGTGAAGGCAACGTCGAAGCCATATCCCTGCTCCTTGAGCATACGGCCGGCCTGCGTGGCTTCTTCTTTGCCCTTCTCCGATAGGTCAACGTCTGTCCAGCCGGTAAATAGGTTTTCCTTATTCCAGATGCTTTCTCCGTGGCGAAGCAAAACGACCTTGTACATCTCGATACTCTCTTTCCTAATCTGAGTCTCTTTTTTCGTTGGTGATTCGCTTTAATTATACGAAAAGGACGGAACGCACAAAGGCCTCCCGATGAGGGAGGCCTTATTGTATGGTTGCCGCTGCCAGCGTTAGCGCAGGCGCAGGGCTTTGATGGCCGCGGGCAAACGCTCTTCAAGCTGCTTGGCGCGCTCGGCGGCGATGCCGCCAAGGTACGACGGCGCGGGGGTGGCCATCAGCACCAGCGCCAGAGCGGTCAGGGAAAAGACCAGTCCCGCGACCCCGGCCGAAATGAACATGTGGTACGTGTCCTCGATGTCCAGTCCGAAGACATTAAACGCCACGTGCTCCAGCGGATGGATGTGCCTTAGAACCGCGAGCGCAAAGAAAAAGAAGATAGCCGCCAGCGAGGTAAGAACTGCAAGCGTGGCGTCAAGGCTGCGATGGAACTTTTGACGCGCGCTACAGCGGGCACATTCGGCAAAATGATTTTCGTAATCCCGGCGCATCTCAGGCGAGATGCCGGAAATGTCGTACCGCCAGCTTGCCAGAATTGCGCCTACGACCCGGTCGGTGCATTGGATTCTCGCCTTTGACATAGATACTCACCCTGCAAAGAATTCAGTTCAACCGCCGAACTCCCGTGTGGAGGATCGTTACGGAAGCTTGCACATTGGACGCTCCGCAGAGGGAACGGTTGCAAAAACGTCCACAGATACACAACGCCACGCAAGGTGCCTGGCGCCGAACCACGGCCCATCGTGCGATTCCAGTTTTGGCCGTTACCTTGCTTAGTATTGTAACTCTTTCTTTCTAAAAACTGATAGCGGAAAGCGGCTCATATTGCGCAGCCAGCAACAGTCGATTGGCCAATAGGCTGGCCCGGCCCAACAAAGCGCGCTCGGCAGCGACCCGAGCCAGCTCAGGAAGATTATTGTTTTCAGATAGATGCCCAAGAATGATGTACGCTGCCTGGCCGTCGTAGTCGGCGGCAAGGAACTCAGAAGCCGCGTCGTTCGACAGGTGTCCCACCCGGGACAGGACCCGCTGTTTGACCGACCAGGGGTAGGGGCCATCGCGCAACATCTCGAGATCGTGGTTCGATTCCAGCAGCAGCAGGTCCAGGTCGCGAAGATGTTCCCTGACGTTCGGCGGGATGTAGCCAAGGTCGGTGGCAAAGCCCAGACGGACCCCCTCGGAACTGAGGACAAAGCCGACAGGGTCGGCCGCGTCATGCGGAATCGTAAATGGGTTAAGGCAGATGTCGCCGATGGAAAAGGGCTGGCCGGCCTGGAAGTATTCGACGGCCGGAAGCCAGGTGGGATCGTCCTTGAGCGTGGGAGGACGGCCGCAAGGGGTATCGGGAGCCGAGTCCGGAGCCGGGCCCGATGAGTTGGACGCAGCCGATGGAACCAGATTTTCAACCTCCGCCTCGTCTGGGTCGGTTTGGGGATCGTTTTCTTGAACCTCGGGCTCGGCTTGGCGCTCGGCGGCTTGTTTGCGGACCATTTCCAACCATTGCGCGTAGCTCATTTGGCGGCGCGGGCTTAGCCAGCGCATCCAGGCGCGATGCGTGGCCTCAGTAAAATACACCGGGATGCCCAGTTTGCGCGCCGTAACGGCTAGGCCGTTCACGTGGTCCTGGTGCTCGTGGGTGATGACAATGGCGTTGAGGGTAGTGGGCTCTTCCCCGGCCAGTTTCATGCGCCTGAAGAGCTCGCGGCAACTGAGGCCGGCGTCGACGAGGATGCGTGTGCGGCCACCGGAGAGAACTGTGCAGTTCCCCTTCGACCCCGACGCCAGCACCGTGAAGCGCACCATGGTTTGAGCATACAATCTAGGACCTGTGGAGAACCTGGCCGGCTCATCCCCGTCACCCCGACTCGGCAGCCGTCGGCATTGCCGGAGGTTCAAGTTCTCGATCGAAAGGAGCCGCGCATGAAATCCCACTCGGTTCTCGCCATCCTGCTCGCCTGCGCTGCAATCGCACCTGTCTTGGTGCACCCGCAAGACTCAATCCCACAAAGTACCGCGGCGGCTCCCATCCCTACACCAATCGTCTACCACAATACGCAATTCGGATTCTGCTTTCGGCTGCCTGCGGATTGGAGGGGTTATTCGATCGTCACCCGGAAATGGAGCGGCGGCATTCTAAGTACCGGGGATCCGCCAAAGACGATGCAAGGGCCTCTGATTCTTATTCGACACCCGGAATGGACCGAAGACGAACCGTATCAGGACATCCCGATCATGGTTTTCACGCGAGCACAGTGGCGCGTGAAGCAGAAGTATGGAGTCATCACCAGTACGTTCGGAGCTGATTGGGGTCCCTTCGGAAGCAACGCAGAGTATGTTTTCAAACAACCGGACCGCTGGATTGGCTACACCGACGAGAAGGGATGGAGGGAGGTCCAGGATCTGATGATGACTCACCCGTTCCAGGCGCCATGCGGGCAGAAGAGCACGTTGTCGAAGTAGATTCATCCCTAAGAGGCTGCGGACGCGGTGGCGCGCGGCATCACTCAGGATATCTCCAGCATCGATGCAGGAATTTCGATGGAAACCGTCGTCCCGCGGCCGGGATTGCTGACAATATTGAAGCGCGCCTGGTTGCCGTAAAGAACCTCCAGGCGCTCCTGCACATTTTTGATGCCGATGCCGGCGCCGGGGCGGCGCAACGCGGAGGTAGGACGCCCACTCATTCCCACGCCGTCATCAGCCACTTCGATAAAGACGCGGTCGCCTTCCAGGCGGCTGCGCACGGTGACCGTGCCACCGCGGATGCGCGGCTCCAGGCCGTGCTTAATGCTGTTCTCAATCAGCGGCTGCAGCAGAATGCTGGGCACCATGACCTCGAGCGTACGCGGATCGATCTCCTTTTCGACCCGCAGCTTGTCGGCCCCGAAGCGCACCACTTCGATATCGAGATAATCGTCGGTGAACCTGAGCTCCTCGCGCAGGGGAACGAAGGCGTCGTGGTCCTTGAGCAGCGCGCGCAGGATGTTGGCGAGCTTCACGATGATCTCGCGGGCCAGCTCGGGCTGGCTGCGCACCAGCGCGGCCACGGAGTTGAGCGTGTTGAAAAGAAAGTGGGGATTGATCTGGCGCTGCAGAGCGTCGAGACGGGCTTCGAGCACGAGACGTTTCTGCTCTTCGAGTGACATTTCCACGCGCAGAGCGTTCCACACTTTGAGCGCTATGCCCACGTTGATGGGCGCAGCCAGCCAGACCAGGGCCTGCAGCCACATCTGATCGGAAAGCAGCGCAAAGAGGCGGTGGGGAAAGAGATGCGCGAGCCAGTCGCGGGCCATCTCCATGAAGGCGATGAGAAACAGCAGCAGAATCTGGCGGTCCATGCGCGGCTTGATGACGTTGCGGCGCACCCAGCGATAGAGGCTCAGGTCAATAAAGGGAGTGAAGGACCAGATTTCTTCTTTTTCGACGTAGCGGCCGATCATGCCGACCACGAGGCCGAGGAGAACGTCGAAGGGCAGCGCCAGAAACTCGCCGTGCAGGACGGCCGGAACGGAGAGAACGGCGCCGCCCAGCATGGCCCAGCCGGGACCAATGAGTAAATCAAGAAGAATGACGGTCTCAAAAGAGACGTCGGCAGCGAGAAAGTTGGGAACCCGGAACCGGAGCCAGACGCCGATCGTGAGCGGCACCAGAAAAAACGCCATCAATCCCAGCGTCTGCGCAGGGCGGCGCATTTCCGCAAAGAGCAGCCGCCGGAATGTGGTGACCCGCGCCAGCACGCTGGCCACTGAGGCCATAACACCTAGCTTGACCAGTAGCGTGATCCAGATGAGATTGGAGGTCACCCCATCACTGTATCGCGGTGCGCGGGCAAGAATCGAGTTTTATGGGGGTTGTACGCAAGTCGCCCCGGGATTGAGACAGCAGGCACAATCGATCGAGCGGATACCCGCTAAAATGAAGATATGGCGTTGGAGAGCGTGAAAAAGGTTGCGGAAGCGGATTTTCCCACGCGCTGGGGCGCCTTCCGCATTCTGGGCTTTGAGGGCGTGCGCCCCCCGGAGCCGCAAATCGAGGATTCGCAAATCAAGGGCCAGCTGGGCTGCGCGCCGGCCCCTATTGTTGAAGGTCTCGTCGCGCTGGTGATAGGCGACGTGCACACGACGCCGCCACTGGTGCGCATCCACTCGCAATGCCTCACAGGAGACGTCTTTGGGTCGCTGCGCTGCGACTGCCGTCTGCAGCTGGAGCTCGCGCTCAAAGCGATTGCCAAAGAGGGTGCAGGGATTTTGCTCTACGAGCAGCAGGAAGGCCGCGGCATCGGCCTGATGGCCAAGCTGAAGGCCTATGAGTTGCAGGACCATGGCCGCGACACCGTGGAAGCCAACGAAGAATTGGGGTTTGCCGCCGATTGCCGCGGTTACGAGCTGCCTGCTGAAGCGCTGAAGCTGCTGGGCGTGACGCAAGTGCGGCTGATGACGAACAATCCCGAGAAGGTGGCGGCGCTGGAGTCGGCGGGCATTACCGTGACGGAGCGTGTGTCGGCCGAGGTCGAGCCCCAGGAGAGCTTCGCCGGCTACCTCAAAACCAAGCAGGAAAAGATGGGGCACATACTGGAGATGGTCGTTACCGAAGATCAGGCGGAGTAGATCAGGTTTCAGGTTTCAGCCATCAGCTTTCGGCCCCGACTTGTCACGGCTACCGAAAATCATAGCGCCGGGATCCCGCCCTACCCCTCCGGCAAGTGAGGCTCGTCACCCCAGTTGCGCGACCCCGACCCTGTTGGCCGGCGGGACTCATAAGGGAGGTTCCCGGTCTGGGCTCCCCGCGTTTCCGCGGGCACTTGAATCGCCCATGAAATTTGCAAAAAAGGCTAGCCAGAGCGCGATGCACCTGCTAATCTCGTGGGACGTAGACGGCGGGCCGACGAAGCTGCCGCAAAGAGGGCTGTTTCCGGCGCCGAAGGATTGGCGCTCGAAAATCAGTTGCATACGAGCAACCCTCCGCGCAAATTCCGCCATCGAAGGTTGACGCGTGCGGTTTCAGCGCGGAGAGAAACGACCACGAAAGCAGCCGTACTCGTCATCTTCTCCTTGTAAGTCTTCGTATTCGGTATTTTTCTTTTCCCGTCTCCCATGGCAGTTAATCCAAAGCGTTTTTTTGAATACCGGCCCTCCGGTTCAGGGGCAAGTTCCTCAGAGTTCCCGGCAAGTCCGCCTTCCCGCATTGATTCTGCATAGAGGTGGAATTCCGAGGTATCCGGCAGACCGAACGGGCCGAACCTTCGTTTTCTGACGCCGCCAGCGGTATGTTTCCGCCGCTGGTCGCGCGTGATTCCATTCCCTCGAGCTGAATCGCAGCCGAGTTCGTAGGGAGGACCGCGCCATGAAATTCCTTTTCCGTTTCCTCGCCGTCACCGCGACAGGGGTTTTCTGCTTAGCGATTTGCAACATCGCGCACGCCGCCTCGGATGTGGGTTCCCCAAGCCGGGCGCCGGATTCGATCATCATTCCTGGACCGCTACGCTCCTTTCTGCGCATGGCGGGCGTCAGCCAGGAGGCCAGCACGGCCGAGGTATTGCCGCTGTTGGCTCGCAATGCTTTCCTCTACGGGCACGTGGAACAAAGGAAGACGGAGTACCTGGTGCTTGCGGATCGCTACGTGCAACTGGCCAGGGAGCTCGAACCGCTGGTCGGCGCGGACGGAATGATTCATGTGGCCGGTTGCGATGACGCGGGCAGGCTGATCCAAGTTCTCGGTTACAAATTTGAACGCGGCTGCAGCCCCCAGGACGCCTCGCTGATCACAGCCGACGCGGAGCGAGCGTTTCTTACTGTTGATTCCGGCTTCCCGCTGACGCAGCTGGAACAGTCGCTGCAGGAAGGAAAGCCCTTCAGCTACGCCTATCCTGCGACGCGGGTTCCCATTCTCTTCACGGAGAGGGATTGGCAAGCGATCCTGCCTGCCAAGGAGCGGGCTGGAGCAACTCTGCTCGATATACTCCTGAACGACGAGAGTGTGGATCGACTGTACGCAGGACTGGCGCGACTTGACCCGCAAACGAGATTGCTGCTGCTGCAAACGGTGGGACTAAGGCGGCTGCTCGCTTACGCGCCCATTTTCGACTTTTACGGCAGCCGCATCTGCATCCGCTCTGGAGCCGTAATTGTCCCCGGCGGCGAGGCCGCGGAAAAGAGTTGGGCAGAGCTGGTGGGCGCAGATCCACATTCTCCCGGCGATTTCGTGTACCGTTTGCTGGCCAAGGATCAAGGCTGGATGGCGGCGTATTTCGATGCCCTGGCTCGCGTGGGCCCCGAGCAGCAGGCGCATTTGGTGGCCAACGGCCGTTTGAAGCGCCTCTATGAGGCTTATCGATCGCCGAACGCAAATCAGAGCGCAGGCACCAGCGTTTTTCCCAGGAATGCCAACTTGCTTTTGCTGTTTGCCCGCGTGTCCTGGGACACGGCAGGCGAGCCCAAGGTGCCAGGCGACGCGGCTGTCTGGAGGGATATTTTTGCGCATGCAGATCGAGCCGGCCATTTACACGAGGTCGCACGCTTCAATCGCAGTGACAACAATCCCGAGGGCCTGTTGGAAGCGCTGGTGGCGTGCACCAGCCTCGTGGCCGGCGAGGGACCCGCGCAAGTCTACCTGACGCTGACCGCAATCAATAGCGCGCGGCCTGCGGAACAACAATTATCTGACGGCACCGTCCAGTTGCTGGCCGCGCATTTTGTCGAGTTGGAAAATTGGTATCCGATCTTCGTCGAGTTTCCGTCTTTGGACCAGAATTCGATCAAGCGTTTTGTCGACACCGTCGATCGCCTCAACAGCATTGGCAATCCGGTACTGCGCGCCAATGTTATGGGCGCATTCCAGGCTGAACTCGGGATATGGCAAATTCTGGCGCGGCAACAGCAAATTCCCACTGAGCGATTGAACGCCTCGTGGCAAGCTGCGATTCAGCCGTATGGCGGAATCGCATCATCGACGGAGCTTTTCGACGCCGCGCGCAAGTCGCTCGATTCCATCCTGGTGGCGGCGGGGGCAGAAGCCGATTTCACCCAGGGCCAGGTGGTGGATCTGCTGGCCGGGCCGGCGCAGAGCAGTCCGGAAGGCGCGCGCGTGCATGAGCAGATTACGCGGCGCATGCGCGCCGTGCTCGACGACCAGCGGCTGGTGCCGCTCGATACGCTCTTCGGACTCTACGACGGCCTGGGCGAAATGGCCCACGGCGCCGCCATTGGCGACAGCCTTCTGCCGCTGGCGGGGGAACTGCGCGACTTTGAGTTGCCGCGGCCCATCTTCACTTCCGGCGAGCGCGTAACCTGGTCCCCCACGGTGTATGTCAGCCGCCATGCGGAACTGCAAGTGCGCACCGATCTCACCAAGGTCATCAAGACGCCGGGCACACCGGAGCAGCTGGAGGCGGCGCGCGCACGTCTTGCGCCCTTCCTGCGCGACACGCTGGTGGGGTTGAATTATGCGTATTATGAACCACCCGGCTCCCAGGTACTGCACAGCAATCCCCTCTTTGTTCGCGCGCACGATTTCACGGCATCGTCCATTCAGGGCCTCAAAGACGTTTGGGGACCGCCCAGTTTGATCGGCATCGGGGCCACGGCAGGCGGCGGAGCCTATTTCATTGGCTCACTCGCCGACCTGCCCTTCGCCCTGGCTCTCACGGAAGAAGATTTCATCTCTCCTGAGAAGCTGCAGGCACTCATCTGGAAGGAAACCGTACCCGAGCTGCTGGTGAATTCCATCCTGCCAAGGTGGTGGACCGTGAGCCAGGACGAACTGCACGCCGCTGCTCTCTACCAGCGTACCGGCGAAGAGCTTTTGTCAGCCTCGGAAAGCAACGCCGATCTGCGCCAAAAGGTGCTGACCGTCTTCTCTAACCGCGTGGGCTCAGGCCGCATGGAAGAGATGGAGGAGGCGCTCGAGAACCCGGACAGTACAGCAACTCTGACGGCGCATCTACTCCCCTCCGACGCGTTCTTTCTCGCCGTCGAGTTCCGCAAGAGATTTCCGGCAGAAGCCGCACAATGGGGGCCTGCGAGCCGGGAGCTGGATGAGTTGGCGCACAGAGATCCCGAGGCTACCTCGCCGCGCCGGCTGGCCACCGACTTCGGGGTGCCGCATCCCATTCTGACGGACAGCTACTCCTGCACCTTGATCACTTCCGATCCCTTCCCGGTTGCAGGCGGCTACGGAAGCCGGCTTTTCGGCGAATCGTGGGAATCGAGCAACCTCTACTGGGCGCGGCTCGCGGACGAAAAGGGCTACCCTCCAGCGATGCTCAACATTTTAGTTCCCGAGTTGACGCGCCAGATGGTGGCAAACATATCCGCAACCAGCATCGACGACTGGCCGGCTCTGCTGCGCGCCATGCAGCAAACCGGCGAAGAATTCCGTCAGGGAAAGATCAATATTCACACCGCAAGCTCGCCTGCAGATAACCAGAACATCGCGAATGGGGGACCACATGCCGAATAGAACATACCGCATCGTCGCTTGCGCAGGAGTTTTTCTGGGCACCCTGCTTTCGGGCGGAGGAGGATCCCGCTTTGCAGCCCAGGATAGCGGCATGCGCCTGCGCGTGCGTGTGAACCTGGTGCAGCTGAACGTGGCTGTTACCGACAGCAAAGGCAATTACATTACCGGCTTGCGCCCTGAGGATTTTGTCATCATGGAAGACAAAGTTCCCCAGAAGCTGAACACGTTTGAAGAAGGCAACTTCAACCCGGGAGCGCCGGGCACGGTCCCGTCGCCCAGAGCGGGCAAAGTCGCGGGGACCTCCGGGGACAACGGACAATCGCTTCCCGCCATTAGTTCCTCGGGGGTGAGGATTTCGCCGCTGGCGGGCGCCGACGTTTTCATCCTCTTCGATACCAGCAACTACATGTACCGCGGCTTCGTCTTCGCGCAGGATGCCATCTCCGACTTCGTGCGCTCCATGGACGATGCCAGCAAGATCGCGTTTTACTCGTACAGCCGCGATCTTTCGCGGGCCACGATGCTCACCGGCGACCGCTTCCACGTGGTAAACGGCGTGCGCAGCACGGTGGCCGGAGACGACGCCGCGCTGTACAACTCGCTCTTGCTTACCGTAAAGGATGCCGCGCCGCTCACCGGCCGCAAGGCCATCGTCGTTTTCTCCAACGGCCCCGACAACGCCAGCTCCATTCCTCCTGAAGACGTTGCCGAGCTTGCGCAGTCGACGGGAACCATCATCTACATTGTGAGCACGCGCCAGGCGCAGGACGACCTGGTATCGACCGCAGCTTTCGAGCGCATGAGCAAAGTCACTGGCGGCAAAGCCTACTTTGCGGGGAATTGGAGCAAGGAGAAGCAGGCCTTCGCATCCATTCGCAACGACCTCGGACATCTCTATTCCCTCAGCTACTATCCGCAACCGAACCCCAACCACGGTTGGCGCAGCATCAGCGTCAAGCTGGTAGGCAAGGATTTGCAGAAGTACCGCATTCGCACACGCGACGGCTACAGCCTGCAGCAGCAGACGCAGGTGAACAGCGAAGCCTATCTGGAGCCCGACACCAACGCCGAACCAAAGTAAGTAGCGCCGCGTGACGGCCCAGGAGTAGCGCCGGTCAATTCCGTGCCCCATCCATTTCGCGCTTCTGCGAAATGGGTGGGAAGCGTGCAGCGCCGCAAGAAAATGTAGCGCCGGCCTCCCGGCCGGCTGTGCTGGCGGCGTCCACGCCGGCAGAAACTTTGCGTGGACCCGAAAGCCCACACCTTCAAAGAAGTTTTGTATCAGGGCGCGAATTTATTCGCGCCGCAACCCGGCCACGTGAATCATCGCCCCGCCGATCGACGTAGGCAACCGCTTCCGCCCCCAAAGCGCGGCGTATCGAGATTGGGACGGCCGTAGTTCCTATGGAAATCGCGCTTGACATGAATGGCAAATCCACTACCATATGGTTGTGGATAGATTGGGTACAACATTTGCGGCTTTATCTGATCCCACCCGGCGGACGATGATCGAGCGACTCTCACACGGACCTGCGTCCGTGCATGAACTGACGGAACCATTTGCGCTCTCGCAGCAGATGATTTCAAAGCATATTGCCTGCCTGGTGCGGGCGCGGATTGTGATGAAGACGAAGCGCGGGCGGGAGAGTGTGTGTACGCTGAGGCCGGAAGCGATTAAGACAGTCAGCGACTGGGCGCATTATTATCGCCGTTTTTGGGAAGAGAGTTTCGACAAGCTGGATGTGGTTGTGAATCAAATGAAAAAAAGCGGAGGTGAGAGATGACAAACGGCACGGTGAATGAGACAGAACGGTTGATTGCCACAAGAGTTTTTGATGCCCCACGCGAGTTGGTTTGGAAGGCGTGGACTGACCCAAAGTATGTGATGCAGTGGTGGGGGCCGAAGGGTTTTACTGCGCCTGTTTGCAAGATGGATTTTCGCGTGGGAGGAAAATTTCTTTTTTGCATGAGGGCGCCGGATGGGCAGGAGTTCTGGAATGGCGGCGAGTACTTCGAGATTGTTCTGCACGAGAAGATTGTTTACTCGATGTACTTTGCTGACGCCCAGGGAAACAAGGTTCAGCCTGCGCAATATGGGATAGAACATGAGGCCATGGACGATGCGCACGATGTGATTACCTTTGAGGATTTTGGAGACGGCAAGACGAAACTCACCTTCATTGGAAATGAATCGATGGAGAGCGCAAAAAATAGCGGCCAACTAGAGGGCATGAACCAGATACTCGATAAAGTTGCCGCGGTTGTTGCGGGGCTAGCGCAGGCGAAATAGGAAGTCGAGCGGCTGCGCATGCACTTCGGCATCAGTCAGGCCGGCGGTCCACTTGGTCAGATCGTCAGGAGCAAGTTCGAGCGCGTGGAGAACGGCTCGCCCGGCGGCGGGAACGTCAGTATGCGTCCCGCGGAGCCAGGCTTCCGCGTAGGGGGCCGAAGAAGTGCTCATGGCCGTCGTGTAAAACCCCGAATCAGCCATTCCGCCGACCCCCACCTCTGTCATCCTGAGGAGCGCAGCGACGAAGGATCTGCGGTTGCTTTGGAAGCGCTTCGTTGTGGCCGAAAACTCGAATTACTTCCCAATTGGCGACCAACCTCTCGGAACTCACGCCTTGGCCTCATTCGCGCCTAAAAACTCGGGTTTAAGCTGAGTGGTGGGCCGCTTCACTAGGGCGTGTTAACACTATCTGAGGGTTTCGACGATCAAGGCGAAGGTGAGGAAGCCGAGGAAAAGCAGGTCCAGCTTCTCGAAGCGCGAAAAGATTCGCCGGAAGCCCTTCAGTCTGCGGAAGAGTCTCTCAATCTCATTGCGTTTGCG
>Ga0181538_10004658_pt1 | contig 12660 bp, 9 predicted proteins | sample PEATcosm2014_Bin_40_FD_119773 | JGI IMG/M metagenome (GOLD analysis project Ga0181538, IMG submission 119773) | Peatland microbial communities from MTU Mesocosm Facility, Houghton, MI, USA - PEATcosm2014_Bin23_30_metaG | ecosystem: Environmental > Terrestrial > Soil > Wetlands > Peat | place...
ATGTGAGCCAATGTTTCATCCACGGCGCGCAGGTTCTGCTGTACGACCTCGTCACCCTTCTTGCCGTACGTGTCGCGGATGGACTGGCGAATGGCGTCGATGGCTTGTTCGCGAGGCAGGACTCTCGAGATGGCAAAGAAGCACGTCTGCAGAATGGTGTTCATGCGCGAGCCCATGCCGGTCTCGCGAGCTACCTGATAGGCGTCAATGATGAAAAACCGGGCCTTCTTGGCGATCAGTTGTGTCTGGACTTCGCGCGGCAGTTGGTCCCAGACCTCATCCTTATTAAAGGGACTATTGAGCAGGAAAACGCCGCCGGGAACCAGGGCGCCAAGCATGTCGTAACGCTCGAGGAAAATCCATTGATGGCACGCCACGAAGTTAGCCTTCGAAACCAGGTAGCTTGATCGAATCGGTTGCGGCCCAAACCGCAGATGCGACACGGTCATCGCGCCCGATTTCTTGGAGTCGTAGACGAAGTACCCCTGCCCGTAGTTCTCCGTGTTTTCGCCGATGATCTTGATTGAGTTCTTGTTCGCGCCCACCGTACCATCCGCGCCCAAGCCGTAGAACATGGCTCGCACCACGCTCTCGGGCTCGATGGAGAAATCGGAATCGTAATCGAGACTGGTATGGGTGACGTCGTCTTGAATTCCGACGGTGAAGTGGTCTTTCGGATTTGGCTTCGCCAGATTGTCGTATACGGCTTTGACCATCGCGGGTGTGAATTCTTTGGAGGAGAGACCGTAACGTCCACCGATGATTTCCGGCGCGACCTTCAGAACTCCATAGCCCAGCTTGATTCCTTCGTGAATCCCGCTAACCACGTCAAGATAGAGCGGCTCTCTCCCGGCGCCGGCTTCCTTGGTGCGATCAAGGACGGCAATCTTGCGCACGGTTGCCGGCAGCGACTCGATGAATCGCTTCACCGAAAACGGACGGTACAGCCTGACTTTCAGCAAGCCAACTTTCTCGCCGGTCTGATTTAGATGGTCCTGGTTCAAATAATCAACGGTCTCGTGAGCGGTCTCGGCGCCGGAGCCCATCATCACGATCACGCGCTCGGCGTCGGGCGCGCCCACGTAATCGAACAGGTGATAGGAACGCCCCACGACCTGGGAAAACTTGTCCATGACCGTCTGGACCTTATCCGGACACGCCTCATAGTAAGGATTGCAGGCTTCACGCGCCTGAAAGTAAACGTCCGGATTCTGAGCGGTACCCCGCAACACGGGATGATCCGGAGAAAGCGCTCGCTGCCGGTGCTCGACGACACGATCCATGTTGATCAGGGCATGCATGTCGTCTTCGGTGAGCATTTCGATCTTGTTGACTTCATGCGACGTGCGGAAGCCGTCAAAAAAATGCAGGAAAGGGATGCGGGTTTCGAGCGTGGCCGCATGCGCGATCAGCGCTAGGTCCATGGCCTCCTGGACAGAGTTCGACGAGAGCATCGCGAATCCCGTAGTTCTGCAGAACATCACATCCGAGTGATCGCCGAAAATCGAGAGGGCGTGGGTTGCAACCGTGCGCGCGCTGACGTGAAAGGCTGTGGGCGTGAGTTCGCCCGCGATCTTGTTCATGTTTGGGATCATCAAAAGCAGACCTTGCGACGCCGTGAAGGTCGTGGACAGGGCCCCGGTCTGCAGCGCGCCATGAACGGCCCCCGCCGCGCCACCTTCGCTTTGCATTTCGATCACGTGGGGTATGCTGCCCCAGATGTTCGGTACACTTTCCGACGACCATTGGTCGGCCCATTCGCCCATGTTCGACGATGGCGTGATGGGATAGATGGCGATGACCTCATTGAGGCGGTAGGCGACATACGCGACTGCCTCGTTGCCGTCCATGGTCTTGAACTTACGCTTCATGACATCCCCTTCTGAACTTCTCTGTGACTCGGACCGCCCTGAAGAATGGCTAACGCTTACCTAGAGAATGCCGGAACGGGGGCGATGTTGTCGCGAACATGGCTCACACGGACGTGTGATCCACGTCACAAAGGGAGAAATGAGGAGTGGAAACTCTTGCCGGTGGAGAGCCGGGCATCCCCGCCCGGCTGGACCCATCGGCTCCGCTCAGGGCAGGCTCGCGGGGGCCCGTTCCTCCACTAAATCGTTCAGAACACCAACAAGGCCCGAAGCGAAGTCATATCTTCATCCGCGCGAATAGCAAAGCCAAGACGTCTAAAAACGGCCTGCATCGCTATGTTGTCAGGCAACATCTCCGCGGTCACTTGGCTTACCTTTTCATCACGGGCAATCTGGACGACACGGCGGAGTAATTCATGTCCCAAACCCAGCTTTTGATACTGATCTGTAACCAGTGCCGCGACTTCCGCTTCATTCCTGGTGTGAAGTTTGTTCATACGGCCAACGCCAATGATCCGGCGCTCTCCCGTGCTGGGATCGGTGTGCTCGGCGACCAACGCCATTTCACGGTCGTAATCGCCGAAACAGATGCGCAACAGCCGCTCATGCGCCACCCGCCTGCTCAGGCTGAGAGAGCAGAAGTAGCGTAAATAGACGCTGCGATCGGAGAGCGTCTCGTGAAATTTAGCGATCAGCGGTTCGTCCTCGGGGCGGATCGGGCGGATGGTCACTTGAGTTCCATCCTTCATCGTCCACGGCGAGACATACTGCGAAGGGTAGGGCCGGATCGCGGGCTTGGGCAACTGGTCGAGGGTCAAGGCGGGCCCGTGTAGCACGATTCTGGCATCGAGGGCCAGCAGGCGCTCCGGCGAAGCGAGTAGGGGATTGATATCAATTTCCGCGATCCACGGCTGCTCGAGTACGAACTGACTGAAGCGGACCAGCAGGTTCTCCAGCGCTACCATGTTCACTGGTTTGCGTCCGCGGACTCCCCGGAGCGCGGAGAAGATCTTGGTTTGCTCCATCATTCTTTGCGCCAGTGTCGTGTTCAGCGGTGGAAGCGCCAGGGCGTGATCTCCGTACACTTCGACCAGCAGGCCACCAGAACCGAACAGGATGACGGGCCCAAACTGTGGGTCCACGCTGCTGCCGAGGATCAAATCGTAGCCATCGAACCGCACCATGGGTTGTACCGTGACCCCGGAGAATTGTTTGAGGCCAATTTTCTCCGCAACCGAAGACTGGATGGCGCGATAGGCGGAGCGGACTGCGGCCTCATCGCGCAAGTTCAGCTTGACGCCGCCCACATCCGTCTTGTGCGTGATGGTTTCGGAAAGGACTTTCAGCACCACTGGAAAGCCAAGTTGCGAAGCAATCGCGGCCGCCTCGTCCTCGCTGGCCGCGGCGCGCGTTTCCACAGTGGGGATGCCGTAGAGCGATAACAGCTGTTTCGATTCCACCTCGTTGAGCAGAACGCGGCCCCGCTTCCTCGCATTCTGAATGAATTGCTCGACCTGATTGCGGGATGCGTTTTCTTCCGAGGCTTCCGCGAGTGTGGGAGTTTCGTATAGCCCGCGCAGGTTGTAGGTATAGCGCCACATGTAGGTGAAGGCCCGCGCGGCCGTGTCGGGATATGGGAACGTTGGAATGCCGGCGGAATTCAGCACAGCTTCGCCGGCGGCAACGCTGTTTCCTCCCATCCAACTGGCCAGCACCGGCTTGCCAGATTTGGCATAAGGCTTCATACGTTCTGCAACCTGCGAAGGATCGGCCATTGCCTGCGGGACAAGGATGACCAGGAGTCCATCACTGTTCGGGTCTTGCGCGGCAATTTCGAGGGCGCGAACATAGCGCTCGGAATCGGTATCGGCGAGAACATCAATGGGATTGTTATGACTCCAAAAGGTAGGGAGAAATTCATTCAGGCGCTGCAGGCTCTCTGGGGAAAGCTCAGCCAGTTCTCCGCCATTGGCCACCAGGGAATCGGTGGCCAAGACTCCAGGCCCGCCCGCATTGGTCAGAATCGTAAGCCGCGGACCTTTGGGGCGAGGCTGTCTGCCGAGTACCTCCGCCATATAGAAAAGGTCCGCGATATTGTGTACGCGCAAAACTCCCGAGCGGCGGAAGGCTGCGTCCAGCACTTCGTCGCTGCCCGTGAGCGCGCCGGTGTGCGAGGCTGCAGCCCGCGAGGCCGCTTCCGAGCGGCCGGCTTTGATCACGATGATCGGCTTGCTGAGCGCGACTTCGCGGGCCGCCGATAAGAACGACCGCGCGTCTCCCACGGATTCCATGTAGATCAGGATGCTCTTGGTGTGCGGGTCGTCGCCAAAGTAGTAAATCAAGTCGCCCCAATTAACATCCAGCATCGAGCCAGTGGAAACGATCGCGCTGAAGCCAACTTGTTCGCGGGCACTCCAGTCGAGGATCGCGACCAAAAGCGCTCCACTTTGACTCAGAAACGCGACGTTGCCTGCTCTAGGCGCATCTTTGACAAAAGTGGCATTCAACCCTACCGTCGGGTTCATAATGCCCAGGCAATTGGGGCCAATCAAGAGCATGGAACCGCGCCGCAACTGCTCTTGAATTTGCCGTTCGAGTGCGGCGCCGTCCGTGCCACGCTCCCTGAATCCAGCGGAAAGCACAACCGCAGCCTTGGCGCCGGCATCCACACACTCTCCAATGATCTGCGGGACCGTCGCCGCCGGGGTGGCAACTACAGCCAAATCCACGGGTCCAGGGACGTCGCGAATGTTCGCGTAGGTTTTGAGTCCCAGCACTTCCGGATGCTTCGCGTTGACGGCGTACACTTTTGCCCCAGACTTACCGTGCAACAGATTCTCCAGAACGGCGTGGCCCACGGTGCCGGGACGACTGGTCGCCCCGATGACGGCCACAGAGCCCGGAGCGAACATGGCGTCCAGGCCGTATCTCTGTGGTGCTGATTGCTGCTCTTCATTCGGCGATCGTCCCACGAGATCAGTCTCGGTCGAACTCATTAGCGCTCCTCATTCCTCGATCTTGCAAACGGCAAACGCCACACTCAAAGGATAGACTATCAGCGAAAATGTTTGGATCTCTTCGAGGTAAAGCTTCAAATACCGCGCCGCTGCTCTAACCGCGAACCGTGAGCACGGGACATGTGGCATGGGCCACAATGTGCTGGGCTGTGGTGTGAGCGAAATGGGTGACCGCGCTCACTACTCCATGCGCCGGTCGCGCACCCATAACGATCAGGTCTACTCCGTGGGCTCCGGAGAATCGTAGAATCAGCTCCGCCGGAGGGCCTGACTGAATGAAGTACTCCGGATGACACCACAGCTCAGTATCCCACGGGACCAGTTCCTGCAGCCGGCGGACCAGGAAGTCTGTATTCGATTCAGAACCCATCGTTCCGGCATGAGGCTGCTCCGCCTTCGACGGAGCGACGACGTGCAACAACGACAGGCGTGCCTGGTGTTCCTGAGCGAGGGAAATGGCATAAGCCGCGGCTGCCAGGGACTCCTCACCGAAATCGGTAGCCAGAAGAATTTGATCGAACTCGGCCACACTCTTCTGCTGGTGGACAACATTGGGCCCAACCGTGAGGACAGGACAAGAAGCCCGACGGAAGATCTTCTCGGCGATGGAGCCCATGAGCAGCTTGCGGGCGCCGGTACGGCCGTGACTGCCAATCACAAGGAGATCAATGTCATGCTCGCCGATAAGCTGGTTGAGTGCGTCCCAGACATCGCCTACTCCGGACAGTGCCTGGTGCGGCACCCCGCGGAGTTGTTCCTCAAGACGCTCGACTGCCTCTTGCTGCAATTGTTCTTCCCGTTGAACATGAGCCGGCCAAGTTTCCGGGGCAACGAAGAGGTAATCATCCGAAGAAAGGACGTGGGCACCGTATAACCGCGCCCCGTACTGATGAGCGATCGCCAATGCATAGGGAAGCGCTGCGTTTGAATGAGGAGAAAAATCCGTAGCAAACAAGATATTGTTGATCGCGATTCGCTTGCCGGCTTCCAAGGTTTTCATAGAGCGCCTCCACGATCTCCGATCTTTGGCCGCAGACCAACGCGCCGCAGCATCTTCCGTACCGCTCCCTTCTTCACCTGGCGCTTCCGCCGCGCACGGTAAGTACCGGGCAAGAAGCCTTAGTCAAGATGTGTGCCGTGGTGCTGGCAAGATGTGTCGCCATCCCCAGTTTGCCGCGTACGGGTCGTACACCGAGAACAATCAAGTCTGCCGCCTGATTTCCCGCGATTTCCAGGATTCGATCCGCCGGCGGGGCGAACTGCTGTCCAAACTCGAGCACGCATTCCGCATGACACCAAGGCTCGGCTTCCGCTGGAACCAGTTCTCTGAGCCGGCGCATCAGAGATGCCTTGACTTCCTTTAGGTCTGCGATACCTGCGGCAGGTTGCTCAACTACGTGGAGCAATGCCAGTTGCGCTTGATCTTCTTCGGCCAGCGAGACGGCATAGGGCAACGCGGCCAGGGAGTCTTCACTGAAATCCGTGGCGAAAACGATACGCTGAAATTGAATTCCGCCGTTCGGTTTGCAGGACACATTTGGTCCTATGGTCAGAACCGGACAAGGGGCGCGCCGAAAAACTTCCTCGGCGACAGAACCCATAAGTAATTTGCCCACGCCCGCCCGGCCATGCGTGCCGAGCACGAGCAAATCAATCTCGCGTTCTTCGATAATCTGCGCAATTGCGTTCGCGACGCTCCCTCTCGGGGTCAGCACGTTGTGAGGAATTGCTTGCAGCTGCTTCTCGAGCCGGTCGATATAAGGTTGAATCCTCTTGTCTTCTTCCTCGGCCACCGTCGGCCAGCTTTCCGGGGACATCAACACCAGTTCGGCCTTGGTGGGCATGACATGGGCGGCATGTAAAGTCGCCCCATACCGGCGCGCGACCGACAGGGCGTAGGGGAGCGCGGCATTCGAGCAGGGTGAAAAATCGGTGGCAAACAAGATGTTCTTGAGGGCGATCCGCCTACCCGCTTCCACTGGGTGCATAACACACCTCCAGAGAAATGTTTCTGCGGAGGAGGCGACCGCAATCCGGGGGCTGTCTCCTTCTCCGTGATGACCAGGTGATGCAGCAGCTCTCGCAAGCGCTACAACTATTGCGGCTTAGTGTTGTGTCGGCGCCCCTCCTCTTTGTCGGAAACCGTCAATGGTTGGCCAACTTCCACTCGCGATTGACCTACTTGCACGTGCGGTTCAAATTTCGGCTCGACGGAGAGCGCGCGAGACACCAGACAGAGCCCCTTGGCCTTGTGCAAAAGTTTGATGGCCCGCACATCGTCCTCTTCCTGCGGAACCATCAGATTCGCGCGAATCAGCACTTCGCCGAAGCTGTAGCCTGTGTCAGCCCGGCTGATATTGCCTTCCACTTCCACCTGTAGGTCGGTGTACTCAAACTTCGAATTTTCCGCGAGCGCCCGGAAGGTGGTCGTGTAGCAACTGGCGATCGCGCAGAGCAGCAAGTCCTCCGGTGTCCACCTGCCGTCCAAGCCGCCAAAAGCGGGCGGGGCAGCGAAATGGATGGCATTGGGTGCGGAACTGGATTTTGCAAGGCCGGTCCGGCCTGAGGCCCACCAGGCGACTACTCGAAACCGATGTGCTTCTTCCATGGTGTTATTACCTTCCTTATCCCCGCATTTTTAAAGTTACGCGGTTATCAAGCCTCAATAGGAAAGTTCGAAATTTACCGTGATCGTAGTTTCCACTTCCACCGGTTCCCCATTCAGCAGGTATGGACGATAGCGCCACTTCTTAACAGCTTCCAGGGTGGCCGGCACCAGCAGGGGATGTCCGCTTACCAACACCAGGTTCTGGATCTCGCCACTTTTGGAGATGATGGCGGCGAGCACTACCTGACCCTGGATGCGGGCCGATCGTGCCAGTGGCGGATACGTCGGTTCAATCTTCTGAATTAACCGCCCCTCCGTTACACCCTGAGAAACCCGAATGCGTTTGGTGGGCACCGGGGCTACCAGCTTTGGTACCGCCGCGGCGTTCGGGGTCGAACTGAGAATTCCACCGATTACTCCACCAAGCTGCCCACCGGGAATTCCACCGGGAACTCCTCCCGGAACTCCTCCGCCGGACAGGTCGGGCGGTGCCTCGTCTTCGCGAATCATCTGCACGTTTTGCGGAATCTTGCTGGGTGCGCGCAGGCGCCCGTTCAAGATGTCACTTTCCACCACCTTCACCACTTTGGCCGCGGCAACGGATGCGGCCGGCGGCGGTGGAGGTGGGGGCGGCGGCGCCATCAGAAACGTCAGCAATTGCTGCTGCGGCAGAACGTCAGTGAACATCAACGGAACGATGAGCAAGACTCCCAGCAGCAAGCACTGAACCACGAAGGAAAGTACTGCCGACACAGTGCGACGATGACGCTGCAGGTCGCTTGTTTCCAGCAGAACGTCGCTAAACAGCCTTTCCACTTGCACTTGTGCCGGGCGCGGCATTTGCCGCGGACGTTCCACTCCTACCGCTTTCTTGACCTCCGGCCCTTTAATTTCGGTTGCGGTGCTCATGGGAGACCTCCATCTGCACAGCTTCCCTAGACTCCCGTGCAGCTATATTGTTCCTCGCAGAGCGCTTTGCAGGCCATGCGTGAAGTCACGACATTTCGTGATCATGATCACAACGCGATCAGTGTTACAATTTTTGCGGAAAGCTTTAACGAATGCGGGCTCCCTACGGGCTGAACATCATCGACAACTGTCTTACCTGCCCAACGCGGGAAGAACACTTATTCTGCAATCTCCCGCCAGCGGCGGTGCAGAGATTGAATGAGATCAGATCCACCGCCGTCTACCCAAAATCCGCGATGCTGTTTATTGAGGGGCAGCAGCCACGCGGGGTATTTATCCTGTGCACCGGGAAAGCAAAGCTATCCACGTCATCGGCTGGGGGCAGAACCGTCATCACCAAGATCTCGGAAGCGGGAGATGTTCTTGGGCTCAGCGCCACGATTTCCAATCGGCCTTACGAAGTGACCGCCGAGATGATCGAGCCGGGCCAGGCAAATTTCATCACCCGGGACGCCTTGCTCCACTTCTTGCGTGAATATGGAGAGGTGGCGCTGCGCGTGGCGGAGCAGCTGAGCCGCAATTACTACACCGCGTATGAAGGGATCCGCACGCTGGGACTCACGAACTCCCCCTCCGAGAGATTTGCGCACCTACTGCTCGGATGGTCCAAAACGGCGGGGAATGGCGATCCCCTGCAGGTAAAGTTGACCATGACGCATGAGGAAATCGCCGAGATGATCGGCACGACCCGGGAAACTGTCAGCCGCCTTTTCTCGCAGTTTAAGAAGAAACAACTCGTGCAATTAAAGGGCGCGACTCTGATCATCCGCAACAAAGCCGCACTGGAAAAAATGGCCAACTCCTGACCACGAAACCTTCTGTTCCGTGTTGGCGCTACTCGCTATTGCGGGGGGCTAGCTGGCGTGCGCTTGGGTTTGCTCTGCTTCGATCCGGCGGATCTCACGGCGTAGCCAGTCGCGAAGGGTTTCTTCCATTTCTGTTCTTGTGCCGGTGCGGTAGAGGGAGTCGACCGTCTGACCTTTGTCGTTCAGCGGAATGAATCGGCATGGTACGTCTTGCTCGCGGAATTCAGCGGGAACCAGCTGCGTCAGCAGGCATTCGCCGCAGGGATGCGGCCGGGCGGCATCCCTGAAGTTCAGACAACTTGGGGAATCCTCAAAGATGTAGGGGGCGCGCCATAGCGCATGGGGCGAACGAACATATCCACCCTCTTCCAGGAATCTCAACTCGAACCGCAGGATTTCAAGGATGTTGCGGTTCTTCTGTGACATAATTGGACCTCCCCAACGATAGTATGAGGGAGCCCACCCGCGACCCATAGGATGGAGGTCACGAAGTTATGTGATCAGGATCACTTCTGATCACAACGCGGAAAAATTACCTACTTGCTTATGATTGGTATGACCACCGGTTCTTGAATAGGCGCAATCCCGCAGAAATATTCAGGCTGCTTTACCGAAAAGTCAGCGCTTCCCAAGGGACAACGCTTCGCGCTCTTGTCACACCTTCCTGGATGGTGCGCTAGTTGCTCCGAGAGCGGATTCCGCAACCGCCTGTTCGTAACCGACCGAGGCATGGTAGATTGCCCGGTCAAAGAATTGCTCAAGTAACTGCAGCATTTCCAGTTCGCCGAACACCTCCACCGGGCGCTCCAAAACCGATTCCTTCTTGATGAAATCCCACAGATTTTCCTTTGTCAAAACGATCACCCAAATCAGCTCGCTCAGAGGCACTCGCTGGCCGGCCCGCCGCGACCCAATTAGCACGTAGCGTTGCTCAAGCTGCGATTCATCCTTGCCCATGAGCCACTCCCCCAGATGGCGATAGATCTCGTACACCGTTTCCTTCAGCTCTTCGCCGGGGACGTTTTGGTGATAGCTCTGGGTTAACTCGGAATTCTGGACTCGCTCGAGAAGACAGGTGGCGAGCGCTTGGGAGTGGGTCTCGATCAGCCGAACGAGACGATATAGCATCATCATAACGCCCTCCCATCAACTTGTTCTAAGTATAAACGTCTGCAACATTTGCAGCCATGATGGATAGTACCGTCGTATGTGATGAGGGTCACCCACGGAACTCTCATGAGGATAGGTGCCGGAGCAGCAATGCTGCTCCGGCCGGGGTCCGTCTGGCCTAGGCTTCAGGCCGTCAGGGCCTCCACGAAGTGCTGGCACAGGGAGGTTTCCACGTTGTAGTGCTTGAAGTTGACCGGGGTGGTCAGATAGGGCTTGATGATTCCTTCCACCTTGGGATACGCCTCGCGCTCATAGCGCTCTGCATTCTGCTTTTCGGTCCAGAGCGTGATGCAGATCATCTTTTCCGTCTTGGTCTCGGGTTCGAAGGGCAGGATCTCCAAGAAGCCCTGTTGCTTCTTCAGGATCGGCAGAACGTCGTTCCGCAGAACCTTCACGAATTCTTCTTTCTTTTCCATCTTTGGGACAAATTCAACAATGCGAGCAAACATGATGGATTCTCCTTTCCTTAGGTTTTTGGGGATGGGTGCGACCCGCAAGCCGATCCACCTGAAAGTGGATCGTTTTGCGCGTCAAGATGATGAAGCAACGCCAGAATAGGACACAACATCGAAAAATCAGTGACTCTACATACACAACCACGTGATTCCAAACACACTGTGACTGGGCTTCGATTTCTTCAAAGGAACGCCCATCTCGCGAAAGTCGTTTCCCATCGAGGCACGCCTTTTCGGGCGCTGGCGGAGGGGACTCCAGGAAATTTAAGATAGGACAGATCATGAAATCGAAAGGCGTGATTCGATGACTCCTCCAGCCCTGGCACAATCGACGCCGCACGGCATTTCCTCCCACCCCCTCACGCCCGAAGAGTTGCGTAAAATCGACGCGTATTGGCGTGCGGCCAACTATCTTTCTGTGGGCCAGATTTATCTGTACGCCAATCCGCTTCTCCGCGAGCCGCTGAAAATCGAGCACATCAAACCGCGACTGCTGGGACACTTTGGGACGACGCCCGGTCTGAATTTCATCTACGCCCATTTCAATCGTTTGATAAAGAACTACGACCTGAATGTCATCTACCTGGCTGGCCCCGGCCATGGCGGACCCGGAATGGTCGCGAATACATACTTGGAGGGCTCGTACAGCGAGTTTTATCCCAACATCACTCAAAACGAAGAAGGCTTGCAGAGGCTGTTCAAGCAGTTCTCATTTCCCGGCGGAATTCCGAGCCACGCGGCACCCGAAACTCCCGGCTCTATCCACGAAGGGGGAGAACTGGGTTATTCGATCATGCACGCTTGCGGCGCGGTGTTCGACAACCCGGATCTGCTCGCATGTTGCGTGGTGGGAGACGGCGAGTCGGAAACCGGGCCGCTAGCTACGAGTTGGCATGGCAATAAGTTTCTGAATCCGGTGCGTGACGGCGCCGTGTTGCCCATTCTCCATCTCAATGGCTACAAGATCGCGAATCCAACCGTGCTCGCCCGGATGAATGATGAGGAGCTCACCCAGTTCTTCACCGGCTATGGCTGGAAACCATACTTCGTCGAAGGACACGAGCCCGAAGCCATGCATCAACTCATGGCCGGAACTCTGGACACCGTCGTGAACGAAATTCGGTCAATCCAAGACAAGGCCCGAAGTGACGAAGATTCGAGAGACGGTGATCCGAGTCTGCCCACCTGGCCGATGATAATCCTGCGCAGCCCGAAGGGCTGGACGGGACCGAAGGTGGTCGATGGAAAGCCTGTAGAAGGCACATGGCGTGCGCACCAAGTCCCAGTGGCCGATCTGCAGAAGCCGGGACACCTGAAGATCCTCGAAGACTGGATGAGAAGCTATCGGCCCGAGGAATTGTTTGACAAGAACGGCAAATTCATTTCCGAACTCGCGGAATTGGCTCCCAAGGGCGAGCGCAGGATGGGAGCCAATCCACATGCCAACGGCGGCATACTGTTGCGCGACTTGGTCATGCCCGACTTTCGCGATTATGCCGTCAAAGTTCCAAAGCCCGGCACCGAAAATGCCGAAGCCACACGCGTGCTCGGCGGATTCTTGCGCGACGTGATGAAGCTCAATGCCGAGTCAAAAAACTTCCGCGTCTTCGGTCCCGATGAAACCGCCTCGAACCGGCTGGAAGCTCTCTATGAAACCACCGACAAGCTGTGGATGGAACCGATCCTGCCGGTTGACGAACATCTTTCGCAGCGCGGCCGCGTGCTGGAGATGCTCAGTGAGCACATGTGCCAGGGCTGGCTGGA
>Ga0181538_10004659_pt1 | contig 12659 bp, 4 predicted proteins | sample PEATcosm2014_Bin_40_FD_119773 | JGI IMG/M metagenome (GOLD analysis project Ga0181538, IMG submission 119773) | Peatland microbial communities from MTU Mesocosm Facility, Houghton, MI, USA - PEATcosm2014_Bin23_30_metaG | ecosystem: Environmental > Terrestrial > Soil > Wetlands > Peat | place...
AACCTGCGAAGTGTGCGGCAAGCACCCGCGATCCGGCAAGACCATCTCTCACGCCCATAACGTGAATCTTCGAATTTATTATCCCAATCTGCGGACTATCCGTACCGTGATCGACGGCACTTCCCAGCGCGTCAAGGTGTGCATGAAGTGCCTCAAGGCGATGTCCAAGACCTGATCCTCAGGAACTATCCGGAATGCCACAGGATCCTGCGTGTTCAGGATCCTTTTCTTATTTGCGGATGGGGCATTAGCATTATTTTTCAAAAACCTTTCGAATCATTTCAAACACCTTGTCGATAGCCCCGGTTCCATCAATATCACGAACAATGCCTTTGGGGCGGTAGAACGACAGACATGGCGCGCTCTGCGATTTGTACGCATTGATCCTGTTCCGAATAACATTCGGATCGGCATCATCGGCGCGCCCTTCGATGGCGGCCCGCTTGAGGAGGCGTCTCGTAGTCTCGTCATCGGCGACCGCGATGTTGATCACATGATCGAGCCGGATTCCCAAGCCTGAAAGAATCCGGTCGAGCGCTTCGGCCTGAGGAAGGCTGCGGGGAAAGCCGTCGAGCAGAAAACCGTCTTTCACATCGGCCCGGGCAAGGCGCTCCTGTACCATGGCAATCGTGACATCATCAGGCACCAACTGTCCTTTATCGGAATAAGATTTTGCGGTTATGCCGAGAGCGGTGTTGTTTTTAATGTGATACCGGAACATATCGCCGGTTGAGATGTGCGGCACCGCGAGCAGGTCGCGAAGCTTCACGGCCTGGGTTCCCTTTCCCGCTCCCGGAGGGCCGAACAGTACGATGTTTTTGCCTGACATGAGAGTCCTTTCGTTTAAGCGCAGGATAAATAATGCATCAATGTTCAATAAAGGTCAGAAAATACATTTTGATTCAACAAAGAAAAGTTTCGGAGCTGTTCTTGGAGATTTTTAAACAAGATTGAGGTGGAAAACTTTGCTTACATTGGAGGTTGAGGATTAATGCGGATAAATCGCTAATTTGAACCCGAATGAAACCCGCAAAATCCTCTCGCTTGACGAATTCAAGTGAGAGGATTTTCCTACCCGGCCTTTCCGGAATTTACCCTGATTAGCGGGAGAAGGTGGTAGACACTGCTCAAGCAAGCGGAGGTTATGGCGGATTATTGGAATACAATCACTCGTGATAAGTCCACCGCTACTTCGCGCGCAGCATCTTCAGGGCGCCTCCCCATGCGATAACCTGATCGAGCATGGTCACGACGGATTGTTCATGCGCCGGCGCGGGCTTGAACGTCGTGAAATTTTCGAAGTCGGTGAAAAGCGAGAGCATAACCTGAGCACGGACATCGGCGATCTGTACCTCCGCCATTATCAGCCGTAGCTGTTCCACCGCCCGCGCCCCGCCCATGCCGCCGTAGCTTACGAAGCCGGCGGCCTTGTTGTTCCACTCGCGGTACAGGTAATCGATGGCATTCTTCAGCGCGCCGCTGGTGCTGTGATTGTACTCGGGCGTTACAAAGACAAATGCGTCGAAGGAGTCGATCTTCTTCGCCCATTTCAGGGTGTGCGGGTTCACGTATTGACCGAGTGACGGCGGCATCGGCTCATCGAGCAGCGGAAGGTTGAAATCATTGATATCGACGATTTCAAACTCAGCATCCGTCCGCTTCCTCGCGATTGAGTTTACCCACTGCGCTACCGAAGCCGCTTTCCGGCCCGGACGGGTGCTTCCTACGATGATTGCGATTTTGATCACGGTTTCCTCCTCCGGAAAAAGTTACACTGCAAATTATTTGCGTAGGGCAATAATGCCCGCCCCGACGAATTGAAATAAAATAATAGCCGCTACATAGCCGAATCGAGTCGGCAAATCCCCCAAACGGCGACACGCGGAGGGTGTCGCGCGCATCATTGTTTCTTAGTTTTATGGTCGCGCATTTCCAGAAGCATATCGCGTAACCGCGCCGCTTTTTCAAACTCGAGGTCGGCCGCGGCCCGTGCCATCTCCTTCTCGATCTCCCTGATCGAGCGTCTGGCCCGCGCGCGTTCTTTTTTGCCGGCGGGGTTTTTCGTAAATTTCGGCTCCTCGACGACCGGAGGAATGGCGGGCACGGCCCCTTCCCCGTAGAGGGTGATCCCTTCCCGGATTTCGCGGGCGATGCTTTTTGGCTCGGCGCCGTGCTCCCGGTTGAAAGAGAGTTGCTTGTTGCGCCGCCGTGCGCTTTCGTCAACCGCCTTTTTGATGGAGCCCGTCACCGTGTCGGCGTAGAGAATGATCCGGCCGTTGATGTTGCGCGCCGCGCGTCCCGCGATCTGGACGATGGACCTCGTTGACCGAAGGAAGCCTTCTTTGTCGGCATCGAGGATCGCGACGAACGCCACCTCGGGCAGGTCGATCCCTTCGCGGAGCAGATTGATGCCGATAAGGACGTCGAAATCTCCCTTGCGCAGCTCGCGCAGGATGTCGGTTCGCTCGAGCGTGTCGATTTCCGAATGGAGATAGCGCACCCGGAAGTCGAGCGATTCCAGGTATTCGGCCAGGTTTTCCGACATCTTTTTCGTGAGCGTGGTCACCAGCGCGCGCTCCTTCTTTTCCACGACAACACGAAGTTGTTCGATGAGGTCGTCAACCTGATTTTTCGCGGGCCGGATCTCGATGGGCGGATCGACCAAAAAGGTGGGGCGGATCACCTGCTCGACGAAGACGCCGCCGCTCTTTTTCAGTTCGTAATCGCCCGGCGTGGCCGAGACGTAAACGACGTTGTCCTGGAGCGCCTCGAACTCGTTGTACCGGAGCGGCCGGTTGTCGAGCGCGCAGGGGAGGCGGAAGCCGTGTTCGACCAGTGTCTCCTTGCGCGCCCGGTCGCCGTTGAACATTCCCTGCACCTGCGGGATCGAAACGTGCGACTCGTCGATGATGAGCAGATACGGTTTCTTGAAAAAATCGATCAGCGTATAGGGCCGGGTGCCGGGAGCGCGGCCGTCGATGATGCGCGAGTAGTTTTCGATGCCGTTGACGTAGCCAATCTCCTTGAGCATCTCCATGTCGTAGCGGGTGCGCTGTTCGAGCCGCTGCGCTTCGAGGAGCTTGTCGCGCGACCGCAGGAGGCCGAGCTGCTCGTCGAGCTCCTTCCCCATCTGCCGCACAACCTCCTCCATGGTGACGCCGACGGTCATGTAATGTTTGGCCGGGAAGATGGTGACTTCGTCAATCTCGCCGATGCTCTTGCCTGTCACCGCGTTTACCCGGCGCATCGCTTCGATCCGGTCGCCGCTCGTTTCGATGCGGAGGGCGACCTCCTCGTAGGCCGGATGGATCTCGAACACGTCGCCCCGCACGCGGAAGGTCCCGCGCCGGAGTTCGATATCGTTGCGGCGGTATTGCATGTCGGTAAGGCGCAACAGAAAGTCGCGCCGATCAATTCGGTCGTTTTTTTTGAGCAAAACGCTCGATGCCGCGTATGCCTCCGGCGATCCGATTCCGTAGATGCACGAAACGCTCGCCACGATGATGACGTCGCGACGCGCCAGAAGCGAGCTTGTCGCCTTGAGCCGCAGCCGGTCGATCTCGTCGTTGATCATGGACTCCTTGGCGATGTAGGTATCGGTGGAAGGGATGTACGCCTCGGGCTGGTAGTAGTCGTAGAAGCTGACGAAGTATTCGACCGCATTGTCAGGAAAGAACTCGCGAAACTCCTGGAAAAGCTGCGCCGCCAGGGTCTTGTTGTGCGAAATGACGAGGGTTGGCATCTGCACCCGCTCGATGACATTCGCCATGGTGAAGGTTTTGCCCGAGCCGGTGACGCCGAGGAGCACCTGCTGCCTCGCCCCCCGGCGGATGCCGTCCACGAGCTGGCCGATGGCCTCGGGCTGGTCCCCGGCGGGTTGGTAGGAGGATTTGATCCGGAAGTTCACGGCGTAAAAATACGTTGTACTCGGCGGGGATCGGTGATGAGGGGGCCGGCGCGGGCGACAAAGTTTACGAGGGCCGGCTTATTCGCCGGCCCTGCGAGTATGATCGGTTTTTTTAAATATTGTCAATTGATAAATACAGTTATCGCTTCGATAGCATCACCCTCATCCTTTTCTCAAGGTTCCCGGCCTTGAAATGAATGAGATACACGCCGGGCGAGAGGTTGAGGCTCTTGAGAGAGAGGGTATAATGACCCGACGATTGTTGTTGATTGATAGCAGCCTTTTCCCTTCCGAGAATATCACTGAAGGAGATCCGCACCGCGCCGGGTTGCGCCATCGTGTAGTTCAGGTTGGTGCCATCCATGAAACAAGAGGGTTCGAGCGCCTTTGCGGAAGAAGATAACACCGAGACAGGATTGAGAGTTGTTGAAAATGTCCAGACATTTGACCATGTGCTCGTTCCCAAGGCATTTGTCGCACTCACTCGCCAGTAATAGGTCGTTTTTCCCGAAAGCTCACTGACAGAACCCGTATTTGACAAAACGGTTGTGTCCTGAAAAAACGAAGCAAAATTGGAGACGGTTGATATCTGAACAGTATATGAAGAGGCGCCGGCTAAAGCGGACCAATTGAGACTCAGTGGCAAATCCGCTATCTGGGCGTTATTAGTGGGCGAGGCGAGTACCGGCACACCGGGAGCGGCGTTGATGGTCGCGAAACTCCATACACTCGACCACGGACCCGTTCCGACCGGGTTCGTTTCATTCACCTGCCAGTAATACGTGGTGGCCGTGGCGAGCCCGGCCATGTTATGCGAGGCAATCGTAATTCCACTCTGGCTGAAAATGGTGGTGGAGAAATTCGAACTTGTCGCTACCTGCAAAGAATAGGAAATCGCATTCGTGGAGCTATTCCAACTGAGGTTCAAGGGAATCGGCTGCTCATCGGCATTATTAGACGGCGAAACAAGCGTCGGCGCCGACGTTATCACGAAATTAGTTTTGAAACTCCATACGCTTGACCAATCGCTTGAATTGGTCGCATTAGATGCATTCACCCTCCAGTAATACGTCACGCCATTAGAAAGACTTACCGTTTGGGAAATTGAGGTCGTGCCGCTCTGGTCCGATACTATTGACGTAAAAGTGGATACAGTAGAGACCTGCAAATCATACGATGATACGCCGCTCACCGAATTCCAGTTCAGAGTTAACGGTATCGACTGGCTCATGGAATTATTACTTGGCGACGAGAGCGTCGGGGTTTTCGGCATATTAATTATGCATTTATCGATCCCCATGGATCCTCCCGCATACAATAGATGCCTTGAACCATCAACCGCTAAGGCCTGAACGCCCTCTCGACCTGTTCCACTGTATAGACTGTCCCATGTGCTGCCGTTCCATCGAGCAATGCCATTCGCACTCACTCCGCCCGCATCGCCAAAAAGCCCTCCCACATACAGATTCCCGGAACTATCCAACGCTAAGGCAAAAATCTGTGCCCCTTGATTTACGTAGGATAGAGAATCCCATCTGCTGCCGTTCCACCGCAGAAGAATAGTAGAGCAAGTATAAAGATTTCCTGAATCGTCAATTGTTAATCCCCCTTGAAGCTCCGAAGACAATCCACTGCCAAGGCTGCTCCAAACGCCAGTTTTAGTATTCCATTTGGCAATGTAGTTAGCGCTCACTCCACCCGCCATGTTAAAAACTCCTCCCACATACAGATTTCCTAAACCATCAAGCACCATGGCATCAACACCAGCATCACCTGGTACCTCGCTATTGGTCACTCCACTGCCAAGGCTGCTCCAAACGCCAGTCCCTGGATTCCATTTGGCAATGCCAAATGCACTCACTCCGCCAGCAGTATTGAAGCCTCCTCCCGCATACACATTCCCGGAATCGTCAATCGTTATGGTTAAAGGATAACTGTTCAATCCGCTGCCGAGACTGCTCCAAGCACCTGTTCTTGAATTCCATTTGGCAATATTATTCGCACTCATCCCGCCTGCCGAATCGAATATTCCTCCCGCATACACATTCCCGGAATCGTCAACCGCCAACGCCCAAATTACAGGACCGCCTTCTCCGTTGTCGCCGGTCACTCCTCTGCCGAGACTGCTCCAAACGCTCGCTATTGGGTTCCATTTGGCAATGCAGTTCGCACTCTTTCCTCCCGCTGTGTCAAATTCCCCTCCTACGTACACATTCCCGGAATCGTCAAGCGTTATGGCACCAACATAATTGTTAACTCCGCTGCCAAGGCCGCTCCAATCCGCATCCGATATCGTCGGGTCAATGCGGACCGGATAGACCGCATCGGCATCGTTAACCGTTATATCGATAACCGAGCTTCCCGGTTTAAGCTCGAAATGGGACGGCAACGCGCGTCCGGCGGCGTCGGCGGCATTCAGCTTTCCATAGATGAGCATTCTGCCCGATTGCGCCAGCCGCAGCAGAATACCATCACCCTTCTGGGTTACCGTCGCGCCCTTCACCCCGACTTCCACGACCAGGTTGCCACTCCCTTGGGGAGCATGATTAACGACAAAATCCTGGCGGATACCGTCACCCGTGGTGGTGAACTCCTCAGCGATATCTCCCCGGATTGTTCTCACGACCTCATTTTCATGGGCGATCTTTTCGGCCTGAATCGGCAGGGCAGTCATCGTCTGTTCCCGACCAAGAAGCAAGGTACTGAGAGACAACAAGCCTCTTCCTTTCCCCTTCGAGGTCGAGTGAATCGCGACTCCATTACCGGTGACCTCGGCAAACATCGCCTGCATCCGGCAGGAGAGCCGGTACCCATTCGGCGTTTGCCTGATCTCGAATCCCTTCCCGCCTGCCTGCTTCGCGGTCGCTGTTTTCAAACCATTTATGGGTATCCACCGGGGTTGCACGGCATGGACATAGGATAAACCCGCCAGAAGCGCCAGCGCCGAAAAAAAGCGTGAACGGCAAAGCATCGATTTCATGGCATGCCCCTTTGTTGAATCAGGACTCGGACGAGAAGCAGATTACCACATATTTTTTATAGTATAGTTATCGCCATCTGGCGGAGTCAAGGTAACTAAAAGGTAACTGAATTTTTTCAGATTTTAAGCCCAAAGCTGCAAAAGCGGCTGATTTTCCGGGATAGGCCGCGATTTGGCAAACTTCGCCATTTTATGCGTTATTCGTGAGCGCTCATGGCATGATATTCGGGCAAAAAACAATGAAATTTCTATTGAATCCACCCCAGAATCGCATTATATTATAAGTAAAACATTCTATCGATCAAAAAATCTGATGCCGTAGTACTTTCACGAACGGGGGAGGGGGAAGATGCTTCGTTTCAAGGGTTTGCGCGAAGACCGGCAGGCCATTCAAAGTATACGTTCTTCAATGATAAGATTCGGGAGCATTGCGGCAACGACCGCCGTGCTCGCGCTACTGGCCTCGTTTGCTCCCGGTACGGCGCTCTACGCGGCATCGCTTTCCTACACCAATCCCACGCAAACGGTTAACCAGATCGCGGCGATAACCACCATGGTTCCGACCGTCACTGGCGTTACCGGAACCCTGGCCTATTCGGTTGCATCCGGCTCCCTTCCCGCGGGAGTGGCGCTCAATCCCAATACCGGGTATATCGGCGGGGCGGCGATGGTTACCGGAAACTTCAGCGCCACCATAACGGTCGCCGGTACGGGCGGCCCCGCCACGAGCGGAACCATTTCAATTACCGTGAACGCCGACGGCGCGTATTCATCGGGGTGGAACAATTCGTTGACATATGTCATGAATCCGAACGCTGCGGGAATAACGGCCAATCTGGCGAATTTCCCCGTACTGATAAGATTGACAAGTACTAATTCAGCGATCTTCAGCGGTGCGATGGCCGGGGGGGCCGATCTGCGGTTCGCCAAAGGCAGCAATACCGCCGTGCACTATCCCTACCAGATCCAGCGATGGGATGCGACCCGTGATCTGGCGGAAGTCTGGGTGCTGGTGGACACGGTGTTTTACCAGCAGACGCAGCAGTCGCTCGTGATGTATTGGGGTAACAGCGGCGCATCGGCGGCGTCGAGCGGCCCGGCGGTGTTCAGTCCGGGCAATGGATTTCTTGCGGTCTGGCATGGGTCGGATACAAGCGATGCGACGGGGAACGGCAATACGCTCGCCACCAAATACGGGAACCCTGCCAAAACCAACGGATTGATTGACTCGTGCTATAATCTCACGGGAGCACAATATCTTTCGACAAGCGCGGGAAACCTTCTGGGATCGCCTCAAATTGTTACCGAGTCATGCTGGGCGGATGTCACAACGGCGGGTTATTCCGAACTGATGTCGATGGGCGATTGCCTTGATTTGCGTTATACAAATCCCGGCATCGATGGATTTGTGCAGTGCCCCGGTGGAACGTGGCCCAGTGTGACCAATACCGCGACCTATACCGGGGCATGGGACCATTTCGCCTGGGTCGTCAACCCGGGCAGCGCTTCCGCAGTGTATGCCAATGGAGTATCGGTTGGAACGGTCATTCCCACGGCGGGGTCGGCGATCACGTATAACCATGGGACCACGGTAGGAATTGGCGCGGATATGTTTACCGGTGGTGTAGCGCAATATTACCTGACCGGCTATATCAATGAAGCCCGTGTCGAAAACGTTGCTCGCAGCGCTAACTGGGTTCTGCTGAATTATAAGAGCCAGTTGGCTGCTCAGACTTTTGTGGCGTCAGCGGGCACGGCGCCGACATCACTGACGTATACCAACACTTCGCAGACCTTTACCCAGATTACCCCGATTACCAGTATGGTTCCTACCGTCGGCGGCAGTCCGACTGCACCGTTGACCTATTCGGTTACATCCGGCGCTCTGCCTGCGGGAGTGGCGCTCAATCCCACTACCGGGTATATCAGCGGTGCGCCGATGGTGTCGGGAGCCTTCAGCGCTACTATTACGGTGACTAACGTAGCAGGCAGCGCCGTAGCGGTGATCTCCGGCACGGTGAATGTCGACGCTACCTATTCGAGCTCGTGGAGCAACTCCATCGATTTTTTCATGAATCCGAACGCCACGGGAATAACGACCAACCAGATTGATTTCCCCGTGTTGATCAGATTGACAAGTGCTAATGCCGCGGCGGTTTTCACCGGTGCGCAACCCGGGGGGGCCGATCTGCGGTTCGCCAAGGGCGGCAATCTCAACGTACACTATCCCTACCAGATTCAGCGCTGGAACGCGACGAATGATCTGGCGGAAATCTGGGTGCTGGTGGATACGGTGTTTTCCGGGTCGACCTCGCAGGACATCAAGATGTATTGGGGTAACAGCGGGGCGCTGGCGGCGTCGAGCGGGCCCGCGGTTTTTAATGCCGGCTCGGGATACGCGGCGGTGTGGCACCTTTCGGACCAATCGGATGCGTGCGGCAACCTGCCTCTGAACGGCGCGCCTCTGGGCGCGACATCAAATCCGACGACGAAAGTACCTGGAATAATCGACTCGGCGTACACCTTTAACGGTACGAGTAATTACTTCTTCACGTCCGATTCGACATCGACGAATGCCAGTGCGTGTAACTTTTCAAATGGAGGGCCATTTACCCTCTCCGCCTGGGCGTATTTTACCGGGACGAATAACGAACATGCAATTCTGGACAAGGGTAACCTCAATTGGGAGCTGAAAATGTTGAATTCCGCTCCCGATTGGGGCGGGTTGCAATACGTATCGGGCACCGGGTTTGAATATTGTCAATCCGCCAACGCCGTCAGCAGTAATGCCTGGCATCAGCTATTCTTTGTCCGGTCGCTTCAGGGCACATCGCCGGCATATGCGGAGTCGGTGTATGTAGACGGCAGTTTAGCTTCCAGTACGGTGACGTTGTCCGCCAGTGGCAACGCCTCGGTTACGACCCATGCGATTGCCATCGGGAATCGTCCCGAACAGGGCGTCTACTGGTGGGCTGGCAACCTGGATGAAGCCGAAGTTTCGACCGTTGGCCGCTCGCATGACTGGATCAAGCTGAGTTATGCGAACCAGCAGGCGAGCCAGACGTTGCTGGTTTTGCCGTCGACCCCCACGCTCTCCCTCCCGGCCAATAATGCCGGCGGCGTGTCCTTATCTCTCACCCTCAGCTGGAATAGCGTGAGCAACGCATCGACCTACGCGATTCGCGTATCGACGTCGACGAGTTTTACGACGACGGTAACGAGCCAGACGGGTGTTGCGGGTCTGTCCGCATCGGTAAGCGGTCTCGCGGGCGGCACGACCTACTACTGGGAGGCGAATGCAACCAATGGAAACGGGGCGAGCTCATGGTCGAACATCTGGAGCTTTACAACGGTCATCTCGACGCCGGGAGCGCCGACGCTTGCCTTGCCTTCGAACAATGCGGTCAACCAGTCTACCTCGCCGACTCTGAGCTGGAGCACGGTGGCGGGCGCGGCGACGTATAACGTGCTGGTATCGACGTCGACGAGTTTTACGACGACGGTAACGAGCCAGACGGGTGCTGCAGGTCTGTCCGCATCGGTAAGCGGCCTTGCGAACAGCACGCCGTACTACTGGGAAGTAAGCGCGACGAATGCGGGAGGCACAAGCGCGTGGTCGAGTGTGTGGAGCTTTACAACGGTCATCTCGACGCCGGGAGCGCCGACGCTTGCCGCGCCGACGAACAACGCGGTCAACCAGTCAACCTCATTGACCCTGAGCTGGGGCACGATAGCGGGTGCGACATCATATAACGTCCTCGTATCCACGTCAACAAGTTTTGCGACGACGGTAACGAGCCAGACGAGCCTTACGACGCTCTCCGCAACGGTAAGCGGTCTTGCGAACAACACGCCGTACTACTGGGAAGTGAACGCGACGAATGTGGACGGTACGGGCGCGTGGTCAAGCATTTGGAGTTTTACAACGATCATCGCATTGCCGGGAGCGCCGGTGCTTGCATCACCTTCGAACAACGTGACGAACCAGTTGACCGCAGTGACCCTGAACTGGAGCACGGCAACGGGTGCGACATCGTATAACGTTCTGGTATCGACGTCGGCAAGCTTTACGACGACGGTATCGAGCCAGAGTGGTGTTGCCGGCCTGTCGGCATCGGTAAGCGGTCTTGCGAACAGCACACCGTACTACTGGGAAGTGAGCGCGACGAATGCGGGAGGCACAAGCGCGTGGTCGAGTGTGTGGAGCTTTACGACGATCATCGCGACGCCGGTGGCGCCGTATCTTGCGTTGCCGTTAAACAATGCGGTTAACCAATCGACCTCGCCGACCCTGAGTTGGAGCACGGTGGCGGGTGCGACATCATATAATGTCCTCGTATCCACGTCAACAAGTTTTGCGACGACGGTATCGAGCCAGACGGGCCTTACGGCGCTCTCCGCAACGGTAAGCGGTCTTGCGAACAGCACGCCGTACTACTGGGAAGTGAACGCGACGAATGCGGACGGCGCGGGCGCGTGGTCAAGCATCTGGAGCTTTACAACGATCGTCGCGACGTCGGGAGCGCCGACGCTTGTCTCGCCGACGGACAGCGCGACGAGCCAGGCCACCTCGCCGACTTTGAGCTGGAGCACGGTAACGGGTGGGACATCGTATAATATTCTTGTGTCAAGCGTATCGAACTTTGGTTCGACGGTATCGAGCCAGACCGGTCTTACGACGCTCTCCGCAACGGTAAGCGGTCTTGCGAACGCCACGCTATACTACTGGGAAGTGAGCGCGACGAATGCGGGCGGAACCGGCTCGTGGTCGAGCGTGTGGAGTTTCACGACGGTTGTTTCCGCGCCGGGAGCTCCCGCTCTCTCGTCCCCGACAAGCGGTCCCCAGCCGATATCCGGGTTGACCCTGAGCTGGGCATCGAACTCCGCCGGGGGCCCGGTGACTTCCTACCAGCTGCAGGTGACGACCGATGCCAGTTTCACTACGACGGTATATAACTGGAGCAACGTATCAACGATATCCCAGGTGTTGCCGGCGCTCATCGGCGGCATATCCTATTACTGGGAGGTTGGGGCAACCGGTCCTGGCGGCGGCCCTGTCTGGGCGGGCCCCTGGACTTTTACCACCGTGGTCGCGGCGCCGCCTCTTGCGTCTCCAACAAACGGCTCGGCCGGCCAGTCGCCGACGTTAAGCCTCTCCTGGGGCAGCGTGAACGGCGCGGTCTCGTACGGTGTGCAGGTATCGACCGATATCGCTTTTGGCAGCACGGTGTTCGGTCAATCGGGCCTGACCGCGCTTTCCAGCGGCGCTGTTATCGGTCTCTCCGGCGGCACGACCTATTACTGGGAAGTAAACGCGGTGAACGCGAGCGGAACCGGCGCCTGGTCCGTTGCCTGGAGTTTCACTACCAGTGTGACGCAGGTGATACCGCTCAATATCGCATGGAACATGAAGTCGCTGAATGTCATTCCTCCGTACGACACGTCGGCGGTATTCGGCACCGATCCGGCTGGCTTCTTGTTTGTGAAAGATAACGCCGGCGACCTGTACTGCCCGTACTGGGGCCAGGATGACCTCCATTATGTTCAGGTGGGCCAGGGGTACCAGTTATATACCAACGTACCCGATACCATAAACGTGCAGGGAATACCGGTGAATTATGCCAACACGCCGATAGCGCTCTCCTCAGGTTGGAACATGATCGCGTACCTGCCGCCGACGGATGACTCTATAGCGCATGCGATGGCGTCAATTGTCGATTCGGTGATTATCATCAAGAACAATTCCGGTCGTACCTACTGGCCGTCGCTTGA
>Ga0181538_10004663_pt1 | contig 12650 bp, 13 predicted proteins | sample PEATcosm2014_Bin_40_FD_119773 | JGI IMG/M metagenome (GOLD analysis project Ga0181538, IMG submission 119773) | Peatland microbial communities from MTU Mesocosm Facility, Houghton, MI, USA - PEATcosm2014_Bin23_30_metaG | ecosystem: Environmental > Terrestrial > Soil > Wetlands > Peat | place...
CTCCCGCGGCAGCAGATGCACAAGGCGATGAATCACCATCAGGATCTCCTCCGGCGTCGATTCCTCCCCCCTCCCCGCCAGAAAATCCGCGCACACCAGTTCCAGACAGTACCCCCGCGATTTCTCCGTCCCCACCATCCGCGCCGCCACCAAAAGCGCCCTCTCCACCGTCGGCAACTGGCTCTCGTACAGCTTGAAATAAACCATCTCGTAGGGCTCGTACTCTTCTCCCGTCAGGTGCTTGTAGACCTCCTGCTTCAGTTCCTGCTTACTCGATTGCTTCGCTTTGTCCAACCAGGCTGCACTGTTGAACCCCCTGCCTTCATGGCGCGCCACCTTCGCTAGTTCCAGCGCCTTCGCCCACCCCAGGTCCTCAATCTCCGGCGTCGGAATCTGCTTCAGATGATCGTGAATCGACATCAGGTAGTACGCCTTGCGCCGGCCGTCGGGAAACTTCGCTTCCAAATAATGGTCGAAGCTCTTGTACCCCAGCCGCCAGTACCCCTGCTCCCGCACCTCGCACAGGTGCTTCCCCAGCTCCGCAAACTTCTGGTCCTTATGCTCCTCCATCCGCTGCTCCCAACACAGAATCTCATCGATCCTGGCCAGTACCTGTTGTGCCTTCGCCTTATCCATGCACCGCCAGCTCCTCGACCTTCACCAGGTTCTCCTCCACTAACGCCTTCTTCCTCAGGCACAGCCCCCGAAAGGCGCAGTTCATGCACTGGTTGTTGGGGTAGCGAATCCCCGAACGCGGGTAAAAGTGATTGGCTTCGATCTCGCTCGCCAGCAGGTCCAGGGTCTCCTCAAAGGCCTTCCACTGCCGCTTGCGAATGCGCGCAGGCAGGTACTGGATCTCCGGCTGCTTCTTGCGGACGAAGTTCACCAGGCACACCTGCTGGCACTGTGCCGCCCAGGAGTAGCAGACCAACTGGGGATCGAGTTCCAGCACTCGCCCCAGATTCTCCGGGTAGGATTGCGTGGTGGTTTTCCACTCGATCAGGCCATGGCGGCCATCCACGTACCCGACGGCATCCACATAGGCGAGAAAATGCTTCTGGCTGAGCGGCAAGGGGCGGCGGAACTTGACCTGAAAGGCCGTGCGGCCATCGTCGATCAGCACCCGCTGGTCTTGGCGGAACTGTTCCAGCAGCGCCTGGCCCTGCTCGAGCATCTTCTCCCAACTGTCGCCGTTCGAGTACTCGAGGGGCATGTCCTTAACTCCCGTCCAGCGCTGGGTGAAGAACTGCACCGAGTCGGACACCAAGAACTGGGCCTCGACCGAGCTTTGAAACACCCGGCCGAAGACCAGGCTGGCTTTGTCTTCCATCTCCTGCCAGCCCTCCAGATAGTGGTACTTGTACTTGAGCGGGCACTGCAGGTAGGTCGAAAGCTGCGTGTAGCTGTAATGGTCCATGGTTTCCTTTTCCTTACTCCCCCTATGCAACGAGTTGGCTAACCGCCTCCCCGAGGTTCAGCAGAAGTGCCTCCCCAGACGTTCACCCCCCGGTCGGCCGCCTTATGCAACTGGCTTGCACGGACAAGAAATAGAGCCCCCGGCTGAGGATTCCCGTCTTCGGCATCTCTTCCGAAACCGCATCCGTCATCTGCGCAACCCGGTGCACAGTCCGTTGGCCTGGCACTCGCACAGCTTCGTGGACGCCAAGCACAACTGGTGCGCGGACTGCGGCAGGGTTGCCACCACGGCTGAAATCAGAGCGGGGATGCACCGTGCGTACGAGGTCGGGTTGGGGCAGAAGAAGTTCAACCGGGGCAAGAGCAAGCTCAAGGAACTTGCCAGGACGTTCATGCATCTCTCCCCTGCCACTGGCGCATCGACGGCACAGGGGGGCGTATCAGTGAGTGGGGTTGAGGCCGCTTCGGGATGGAGGGAAATTGCATGAAAGAACAGATGGCAAGAATCCACATGGCGAGCGAGCAACTCACTGCCGTTTGTAACGAACTGGACCGACTGGCGAGGCGAATTGAGAGCATTCGCAAAGTGGTGTTGACTTCTGCCGCCAACGCGGCAGCGGCCGCTACGACCGCTGCCGCTGCTCCCGGGCCACAGTCCCCCGCCCGTGGCACTTCAAGTCCGCCGACTATTTAAAAAGAACTGCCGTCAGTTCCAGGCCTAACAACCAGGCCAGAGGTAATAGCGAAAGTGAAAGCTGCCCTGAGGCTAGCGGGAAGTGAAGCGAAACACTACTCGGCTGTTGGAGGGGGGAAGGACATCCGCCTTTTCAATTGCAAGCGGAAGCTGACGTACGTGCGTCGGGAGGAGCTACGGTGGGAGGAGGGAAACAGGAGGTTAGCTAGGCGCGGAGGAGAAGACGAACAGAATCACTGAGCGGCGCTTGGCGTTTGCGGCGTGGAGGTCAGCAAGTCAGTAACGCGGGGTCCGAACTGCTGGTATCACAAGTGTGAGGTCGTGGCCGACTCTAAAGACAACGCATTGACCCAAACGGTCCCGCCCACCTTGTTGTCGAACTTCAGAGAGGGTCGGCGAATCACCTGCACCTCCAGAAGTCGGGTAGCGCGTGGAACCACCAGGTTGTGCTGGACCGGTGTCCAGGGATTGGTATCGGTGAAATTCCCAAATACGAGGTCGAGGCGCGAGGGCACTTCGGCATCGGCAATTCGAAAACGCAGGCCTTCATCCGTGGTCACGCCTTCGGTGCGGATCATTGCTTGGAAGCGATACAGCCCGGGTTTCACATATGCTAGCTGGGATGCGAGCGGGACGCCGAGGTTCTGCGTGCCGGCGAAAGCGATGCGCAGAGCACACCTGCTGGGTTGGGTGAAATCGCGGTCCACCTCCACGCCCAGGGTGCGGGCCAGGTTCCAGTCAAACGGGCTGGACACCGGCTCCGATAGGAAATCGCCGTTGAACAAGTAGTTGGGCTTGCCGTAGTCGCCTGCACGCTTTCCCAAGTACTCGGCCCAGGCGGATGCCGCCCACTCGGGGTGCCCCTGCCGGATGAGAAATGCTACGTATTCCCCTGCCAACACCTCATCGACATGTCGGCGTTCACTGACCCATTGCCAAGACCGCTGCTCATCCTGCAGACGACCGGATTGCATGAGGAAACGCAACCAGGACTTCGCCGCCCGGTCAGTGTCAGGGATTCCGAACTGCAGCACGTTATCGACCCGATCCGCCAGTCTCGCATACTCGCTAAAGACGATAGTATCGTAGCCCGGGGTCAGCGCGAGGATCCGGGCGGTGATCGGAAGCGCTGCCTGCGTATTGCCGATCTCAAAATAGAAGTTGGCGGCACGAAGGAGGAGGGCCGGGAAGTGCGGCGCCAGGGCCAGCACTCGCTGGTGGCAATACTCAGCCCGGTCCCGCTGCCCGGAAGCCAAGTAAGCTTCGCCTAGGTCGGACCAACGATAGGCATTCTGAGGGTCACGCCGGAGTGCGATCTCGAATGTATCGACGGCCTTGGCGGCGTTATCGATGCCTGCCCCGTCGAGCTGCTGGTGCCCGCGCACAAGCAGGGTCGCATTGGTGCAAAGCAGTGCTCGGCACAGGGCGCGATCGACCGTTTCGCTGGTCTGCCAGATCGTTTCCGACAGGATGCCAGCGCCGCTGTAAGCAGCTAACACTGCGCCAAGTATGAAGGTCAGGACTCGCAAGGTGGCACGCTCCTCGGCGGGGTTGTTCCTTCGCGAGCTATCGTTGGTACGGCAACACCGGCCTCTGTATGTTTGCGCTACCGGCAGTGATATCAGCTCACGATCCGTTTGCCGAGTTTACGACCGGCGTCTTGCTCGGCAATCCACGCATAGGTCTTGGCCATCCCCTCACGTAACGGTGTGCGCGGTTCCCAATGCAGGATGCTCTGGATCAAGGTATTGTCGCTGTTGCGGCCCGTCACGCCACGCGGCGCAGTCGCGTCATATTCGCGGAGTAGCTTGGTGCCACCGATGGCTTCCACGATATCCACCAGTTCGTTAATCGAGACCAAGTCGCCCGACCCCAAATTGATGGGCTGGGCAATCAAGTCGTCGCAATGCGTAATCATGTCGATGCCTTTCACGCAATCGTCGATATACATGAAGCTGCGAGTGGCCGTGCCATCGCCCCAGATGATGATCTTTCTGTATCCCTTGTCCTTGGCTTCGATCACTCTGCGCGCATCACCGCCGGGGCCTTTTCCCGGCCGCCGTCCCGGGTCCCGAAGGGCCCATACACATTGTGGAAGCGGGCACTAAAGGTCTTCATGCCGCCCTCGGCCATGGCGGTGTAGTCGTCCGACTCTTTGAGGGAGCGATCGTTTGGATCTTTCTGCAAGTCCGTGTTGTGGGCGCAAGCGGAAGAAGAGTAGAAATACCGTTCCGCGCCGGCGCGATTTGCCGCTTCAATCAAGTTGGTGTTGATCAGGCCGCTGCGCAAGCACTCAATCCTGAAGCGCTCAATGAATCTCATACCGCCCATGTCGGCAGCCAAATTATAGAGTGCCCACACGCCTTCACAGGCACGAACACAGTCTTGCTGTTCGCTCAAATCCAGACACAGGCTGTCGACGCCCGGTACAAGCTGGTACCACTCGGACAACGGCTTCCTGTCGATCGCGCGGATGCGCGTGAACCCGCGCTCCTTGAGATATCGCGTAAGGGCCCCCCGATAAATCCGCCCGCTCCCGCGATGACAATCAAACGGTTTCTGCTGGGCTCGGTGTGGCCCTTGCCCCACGATGACTGTTTCATGCCTCTACTCCTTCCTGAAGCAGAATTCGTTGCTAGCTCCACGCCGGACTCATGGTCGCGTCCAGCTCATCCTTTCGGGTCGATCACGCTCGCTCGCGAGCCATGGGTGTCGCAGAGATCGTCCGGTAAGAATCTAATATCGTGCCGCAACCTCAACTGCTTCTCCAGCAATCATTTTATGGCTCGCTTCGCGATGCCCGCCATTCACGCGGATCCCCGGCACACGGTTTCCCAATGTCGCCCCGGCAATCCACGCCAGCAGCATGGCATTGGCGGGGATATAAAGATTGAAATCCGCCAGGCTGTGCAGCATAATCGCGGCGAGCGCGCCCGTACAGGCCAGAGCGAAGTACCGCTCCTCCTGATCGCGCGACGCGACCACTCCTCGCAACGCTGCTCGGACTACACCGAACGCCAGCGCACCCACAATCAGGCAACCCGCCAGCCCAAGTTCTGCCGGCACCTGAAGATAATCGTTGTGCGCGAAGTTATCCGTAACGAGCGGCGCGGAGATCTTGAACCGCAAGAACGCGGTTTCATAGCCACCCAGGCCGCAGCCAATAAAACCATAGGCTTTGATCAACGGAAGCGTCTCGGTCCACAACTTGGTCCGTCCCTCAGCAATGAGTCCCTGCATAGTGGCGACCTGGGCGAAGCGCACGATCAGTTTGCCGGGCAGCAGCAGGACGCTGGCGAGCACGGTGCCGCCCAGCACAGCAGCCGCGCACCAGGATCGTTTTTTGGAGCGCGCTATCCAACCCAGGCGACTACCTCCGGCCAGCAGGCCCATTATGAACAGCGCGAACAACGCAGAGATGAAACCCATGCGCGACAGGGAAAACACGATGCCGAGCAGCATTGTCACCGCGGTGGCCCACACGCCGCACGCCACAAGGGGCCTCGCCAGCCCCGATTGCGTTCCCGAGCGTTTACGACGCAGCACCACTACGGGGTACATAATCGCGAACGGCAGCGCCATTTCCAAGAAGCCGGCATAGTGGTTATGGTTCGCGTAGGTCCCGAACCGGGGTTGTTCGCCTGGCCCGCCGTAGTTCTGGTACAGGCCCAACCCCAGCGACTGCCAGAGGCCCAGGGCCGCTTGCAGTGTGCCGATGGCGATAATGGGCGCCACCATTGGCCAACGGCGATCTGCGCAGCGCGAAGTCAACTCGCGCGTAAGAAGGAACATCACTACGTACCCGCACACCAGCAGGAATTGCCGGAACGTGTTGATGGGAGAAACACTGAGCGAGGCGAAGTGGAGTTGAGCGCCGATGGAGGCGAGAGTGTCCACGGCTGCCGCTCGTTCGGGCGAGAGGACGCGCAGCGCAGCCAGCGGTAGGGGGATGACCTGCAGTAACACATAGGTAGGCAGGAGGACTGCCGCCCAGCACAGTGCGGGCGCAGGAGGGGGCGCCCAATCGCGACGTGCGCGGCCCACGCCTTGCGCAATGGCCAGTAGGCCCAAAACGAACAGCCAGATGTGCTGATCGCTGCGAACCACGCCTCCCCACTGGAACACGGCGTACCCCAGCACCATTCCGAGCGCGATTGTGACGGCCCTGTTCATGGGCAAAGCTCTGGGTGAAGTTGGAACTGGCTATTCGTGGCCTCTTCGAGACGATGCAGGCTACCTTCTATCAAACCACAGGGCTGTCCCCTGTCCAAAGCGACAACTAACGAAAAGTCATTTTGGACACAGTGAGATGATGGCTCGCGCTGTGGCGGACTAATGTTCCTATCCCTTAACCCCGCGCCAAGGCTTGCTATTGAGGTAGGGTGCCAGCATAGCGATGCTCGCACCTAAGCTGTCGATTCCACAGTCGAAAATGGAGGCATGTCTTCCCGGGGCGAACCGCTGGTGCAGTTCATCGCTGAGCGAGTACGCGAAGGCGGCCGCAATGCAAAGCGCGGCGTGGCGGGGTCGCCAGAGCCTTTGCTCATCGCTGCCCGCACGGGTATAGAGCAGCAAAGCGAAAATGCCGTATTCGGTGACGTGGGCCAGCTTGCGCAACATGACGTTAAGCAGCTCAAATGCCTGCGGCGACAGGCGCAAGTGAACCAGTCGGAGACCCAGCGCGAGCAGCCGCCCTGACCAATGCGGCCCGAAGCTCGGGGTGGAAAGCCAAAAGATCAAGCCCGCCCACCCTAGGGCCGCGGCCCACCAGAGAAGAAAGAGTAGTTTACGACGGCAGGTTATCAAGTTAATCCCATTGTCCTGGCAGTGGTGACCCCAGAGAATTCCACAGATACAGTGTCAGGAGTAAGGGCGAAATCTGAAATCCGAGAGTCGTAACTGGAAGCTCCAAACTCGAGAATGAGCCTGCCTGTTCCCTGCTCCGCATTCCCTATTTCCTGGCTGGTGTCAAGTGTCAGAAGCGTAGAGCCGTCCTTTAGAGCCTCCCCTGACAGACTCTCAACCACTCCAGGTGCGGGCATCAGGGCGTGCCCGTGCGTCGCGAACCCCCGTAGACAGTCCTCACGCCGCGCGACGAGCGTTCTGCTGGGGGTGTTCAGTGCGAGGATTTTCCTGATGCGTGTTGAATTTCTTCACGCCCAGCAGTTCCAGCGCAACGTTCCACGCGAAGTCTGATCCCAAAATTGCGTAGCGGCGCCAGAGGCGGCGGGGCTCATTAGCGACGCGGAAGAGCCATTCCAGCCCATGCTCACGCATCCAATCGGGCGCTTGCCGAGCGGTTCCGGCGAGGAAGTCGAATGCGGCGCCCACTCCGGCCAGTACCGGCACTCCCAAGCGTGCCCGCTCCTCGAACATCCAACGCTCCTGCTTGGGCGTGCTCAGGCCCACCCACACGATATCCGGCGCAGCCGCCCGGATCCGGTGCTCCACAGCCAGCTTTTCTTCACTGGTCAGCAGGCGGTACGGCGGCGAGTAGGTTCCGACGGTGCGCACGGCATAGAACCGCTTCAAGCGCCGGGCCAGGGTCTCGGCCACGCCCGGCGCGCCCCCGTAGAAGTAGTGCCGGTAGATGGGACCAGTGTTGACGCAGAAGGTTTTCAGCAGTTCCGGCCCATAGACGCGGCGGCGCATCTTGTAACCGTGCCAGCGCCCCAGCCACACCAGCGGCATGCCGTCGGGCACCACCAGGTCGGCCGCGTCCAGCACCTGCATGAACGCCGGGTCGCGTCGCGCCTCGGTAACGCCGTGCATGCCCGTGAAGGCAACAAAACGACCGACCGACCGCTCCGCAATCCAGTGCTCCATCTGCGCAATCGCGTCCGGAATCTGCACCGCGTCCACGCGCACGCCCAACACCGTAAAGGCGGAGTCTGCCGCAGCCACCTCCGGTTCGAACACTAATTCGTGAGGCGTGAAATCGTTTGTCCTTTTATGTAAACGCATACAAGGAACAGCACACGGGGAACGGGAAAAGCGGCGCAGGAACACCAATCAACCACGCCGGGGAGAAGAATCTGCGGGACAGGGACGAGCCCACCCGTGGTGCGGGCATCCTTTTTACAGCGATACGGTGACGGATCCAAGTTCTGCCCAGTCACGCCGACCCTTCTTCCCCGCGCGGATTGCCTTACTGGCATTGCGGGTTGCTGGGTGGGCAGGTGTTGCTTCGCGGCGCTGGGCTGCCGCTCTCTGCCACGGCAATGGCCGCTGCCGTTGCTCCAGCCGCAGCCGCCCCCGCTATCACCGGTACTTTCGACTTGCCTCCGAGCTTGAGTTTGGACGTCTCCACTCGCACGTTCGAGCCACTGGCTTTGGTGAGGTGGACTTTTCCCGAGCGCACGTGCACCACCGTGGAACCGTTCTCGCCTTTGAGCTGGATGCTCGTATTTGCGTCAATGGCAACGCGACTTCCGTCATTCAGAGAAAGCACTGCTCCCGCACCCGCCGCCGTGGAAATCACGTCTCCGGAAACCACGGGCACGGACCCGGCGGTGGGCGGCACCGTCTTGCCGTCGAGTGTGATCGGCCCTACGCTGATCACCGTGCCGAGCGGCGTACCAGCCGTCAGGACCCCGGCAGAAATCATCATAAGGAACAGACAGCAACTTAGATACTTCATGGGGACCTCCTAGAGAATTTAATCACGTGAGACACCGACAACCGTGGAACAAGGACGACGAACAAACGACAAAGTTTAAACAGGCCACGCCCGAGATTCATCCCCAGGCATTTGGCCCAGGTTAGCTGTCCACCTTGCACGCGTATACGACGCGAGAATCTTACTGACCAGACCCGAGAAGATCCACCGGACGAGCAGAATCATTAGAAACTTCGAGTTCCATCCGTCACGCTGTTACGCAGTCCTCAGTAACTCCTCGCAACCGTTCTTGCTTGGCGGCTAACCACACCAGCGGCATGCCGTCTGCCACCACCAGATCGGTTGCATTTAGGATCCGCTTGAACCCCTCATCCCGCCGCGCCTCCCTGATCCCATGCATTCCCGTGAATGCGATCGAGTGCCCCGCCGACCGCGTCACAATCCAGTGCTCCATCCGCGCTATAACGTCCGGAATCTGCACCGCATCCACCCGCACCCCCAGCACCTTGAAGGCGGAAGTCGCCTGAGCGGGCTCGCGTTCCGCGATTAGTTGGTCCGCAATCGATAAATTGTCCATGAATTTTCAGGCTGCATGACGAGCATTGGTCGGGTAGTGGATGTCCGTCGGCCTCTCAGCCATTCGCTGATCTTGCCAGTAAAACGCAACCAGGCTGTTAGGCAAGCCAGGCAATCCCGCCTTGTAGATATGTGCTACCGGGAATAGGGCCGAAAGTTGATTGGCGGAAAGTAGGTTTATCTCCTAATACTGGCGCAGGAGCCGGGCGAGCCACGGACGAGTGCACGCTGGGCAGCCGTGGGCAGGAACTGGTAGAAAGGAAGCAGGGTGTGGGGCTCGATCGGGAAGCGCCTGTTTGGAGTTGCGACGAAAGACCCTTTACGTCCTGCGCGGCGGATCTCGCTTGCGAACAGCTCTTGCCTGTCCAAGCCTCCCTCGTGTTCAATGACCGCGTTCGAGAACACCCAGTCGAACGAATGCGATTTGAACGGTAGCGCGCGGCCATTGCCAGCAACCCAAAGAACCTTCCGGGGAGACTTCGACCGGTCTACCCTCAAGTTCACCCTTACGACCGTGGCAAATGAGTCGTATGGGCGCTGGAATTCCGCCTTGAATCCGGGTGTTCCACCCACGTCGAGTAGCTTCTCTCTCGCGTTGGTCATGGCGAACTTAAAGAATAGGTCTATTTCTCGCGCCCTGGCGCAAGCATGAATTTGCGCCAGAAGTGCCAAAAGGCGTTGACGATGCATGCGCGGTTTACCTTTACTCGAACAACAAAGTATTTCCGAACAATTGAGTCTTTGTCGGTGTCAGGCTGGCTGGTGCTGGTCAATGGCTCGTCGGTAGATTTCCGTGAGCATGGCGTAGTTCCGCTCGGCTGTGTACTTGGCCTCATACTCAGCGCGTGCCGCCCGGCCCATGACCGTCATTTCCTCGGGGTGGGCCGAGGCCCATACGATCTTCGCGGCAAGATCGTCGGGATCTCCTGGCGAAAAGTGTAATCCGGTTCTTCCGTCGGCCACGATCTCCTGTATGGCACCGATACGTGAGGCGATAACCGGCACGCCGCAGGCGAAGGCCTCAGCGGCCACGCGACCGAAGGTCTCATACCATTCGCTGGGAAACACCAGGAAGCGATTACGCTTAATATATGTAAATGTTTGCTGATGGTTCAGGCGTCCATGAAAGAAGATGTTCGCAAGCCTATGCTGGCGTGCGTAGGCTTCCAGTTGGGCACGAAGCGGCCCGTCACCGACTACGTGCAGGGGGAATCGGGCGTCGATCTGTCGCCAGGCAGCCAGCAGTGTGGCCACGCCCTTTTCTGGAGAGAGCCGCCCCACGAACAAGGCCCCCGCTTGCGGAGACTTGTCGTCCGCTACGGATAATGCAGCTGGGTCAGCCATGGGGTCCGGGTAGACAAAATTCGGTTTAACCACAATCTTCTCAGCTGGGAGCCCAGCATCGATGAACTTGGCACGGGCGAACTCGCTGAGCGCGATGTAGCAGTCCACCAGCTTGCCCCAGGTGCCCAGCCAACGATGCGTGGAGAGCATCAGCGCCACGGCCGCGGTCGCCGTGCGCGAGCGGCGATAGCAACCGCGCCGCACCCCGCGCCACAGGCTGTGACTCAAGCACTCCTCGCAGATTCGGCCTTCCCTTTGAAAGGTCGCACATGGACAAAGAAGACGGTAATTCCGGAGGGTTTGGACCACGGGCACACCCGCCTCCTGGCAGGCGTAGTAGACGGCGGGCGAGATCAGGGGAAACGTGTTGTCAAAGTGCGCCACGTCGGCTTTTCTGCCGCGCAACAGGGCGCGGACGTGCCGATAACTGTCCCATGCCCAGACCGTCCGCAAGCCCAGCGAGGCCATTTCAGTCAGGCTGTACGCCGCGATTTCGTCGTTGTCCCGGATATATTCGATCACGGAATGGCCCACTCGCTTGAGCAAGTCCTGTTCGGTGCGCACCGACTCGTCCTCCCCACCTGGCTGCTGGTATAAGTCGTGTGCTTTGAACACGGTGTACTTCATGGTCTGAGGGTGCGGCGGTCCGGCCAAGTCCCAAGTGCGCGTGTCGCGGGTCGGCTTCTGGTGTCGCCCCTTCAGAGGGTTATAGTCTCGGATAACGCTATGATAGATTTCGATCAGTCTGGAGTAGTTGCGTTCGGCGGTGTACTTGGCTTCGTACTCGACCCGGGCCGCGCGGCCCATCGCGGCCATCTCCTCACGATGAGCCCAAGCCCATTCAACTTTTGCGGCGAGATCTTGGGGATCGGCTGCTGCAAAATGTAACCCGGTCCGCCCCTCGCCTACGATTTCCTGAGCCACACCCACATCGGAGGCGATCACTGGCACGCCGCACGCAAATGCCTCTGCCGCAACGAACCCGAAGGTCTCGTAATATCCCTCGGAGGGCCAGACCAGAAAGCGCGCCCCCTGTATCAGTCCTGCCAATTCATTACTAGCCAATCTCGGGAGTAGCGCGACCGATCTCTTGGACTCCTGGGCAAGCTGCCGGACTTCGGCTGACAGCGGACCCTCGCCCCGCACTTTTAGCGGGACGTGGGGCAGATTCCGCCACGCTCGCACAAGCGTGTCGATGCCCTTCTCCGGCGCAAGCCGGCCAACGAACAGCGCGTACGCGCCGTCGCCGCGCCGCGTTCCGTGATCCTCAACAAAATGGGGTTTCACCGCGATCTTCCGTTCCGGCAGGCCTGCCCCGATGAACTTCTTGCGGTAAAAAGTTGTGGCCACGATGTAGCAGTCCACCAGGTTGTTCCATGTGCCCAAGCGACGGTGCGTGGCCAGCATGAGGGCCACCGCGGCCGTAGCCGCGCACGAGTTGCGGTAGCAACGATGGGCCATCGACCGCCAGAGTCCTCGCGCGCAGCATTCCTCGCAGACACGCCCCGCACGCCAGAGTGTCGCGTTCGGGCAGAGCAGTCTGGGATTGTCCAGCGACTGGACCACCGGGACGCCCGCTTCCCGACAGGCGTAGTACGCAGCGGGCGAGACGAGGGGGAAGGTGTTGTGGAAGTGAACCACGTCCGGCTTGACCCCGTCTAGAGCCTTTCGAATGGCCGCCTTGCTGTCCCACGCCCAAACGGTCCGCGCCCCCAGCGCAGCCCACTGCGGCAATTTGTAGGACGCGATCTCGTCGTTAAACCTGACGTATTCTGCCACTTCGTGGCCGGCAGAAACAAGCGCATCCCGTTCCCGGCGATGCACCTCGTCTTCCCCGCCTGGTATGCAGTACCGATTATGAACCATTAAGATTTTCATAGCAGTCGCTCATGCCCGTCGGCTGACGGGCACCCAGAAACCATGAAAATACGCTCCAACAAGAACGGTACAACGAACGGTTCGTGGCGGCGTAGACTGGGTAAGGAACCGCGCTGGGTCAAG
>Ga0181538_10004666_pt1 | contig 12645 bp, 6 predicted proteins | sample PEATcosm2014_Bin_40_FD_119773 | JGI IMG/M metagenome (GOLD analysis project Ga0181538, IMG submission 119773) | Peatland microbial communities from MTU Mesocosm Facility, Houghton, MI, USA - PEATcosm2014_Bin23_30_metaG | ecosystem: Environmental > Terrestrial > Soil > Wetlands > Peat | place...
AGCGATAACGATCTGGACGAGGGGTATGGAATCGCGAGGGGAATAGCCCTGCAGCTGAAAGGGTCGAAGCGGGTGAGCGACGTGCTGATTCCCCAGGATATCGATTATCCCGGGCTGGAATTGAATATCGACCGCAAGCAAGCCAGCTTGCTCGGATTGAGCCCGAAAAACGTGGTGGACAACGTGATCACGGCGCTGACTTCCGACGGCATGATCGCCCCCAGCTACTGGATCGATCCGAAAAGTGGAAACAACTACATGCTGACGGTGCAGTATTTCAACGAAAAAATCGGCTCGATGACCATGTCGGATTTTCGCAACATCCCGCTGCGCGCCGCCACTTCCGCGTCGTATACGCCGCTGCAATCGGTTGCCAAAATAGAGCCGATCAACACACCGACCGAGGCGGACCATTACCAGATTCGCCGCGTAATCGACGTCTACGTGATGCCCAACAGTGAGGACCTGAGTGGAGTGAGTTCGGAGGTAAATCAAGTATTGAAAGAACTGAAGCTGCCGAAAAACGCGCTCGTGCGCGTGCAAGGCGCGGTGGTAGGCATGCATGAGTCGTTCTTCCGCTTTGGAGTCGGGCTGATCCTTTCCATCATCCTGGTGTATCTGATCCTGATGGCGCAGTTTCGGTCATTCATTGACCCGTTTATTATTTTGACCGCCATACCACCGGGGCTTGCTGGAGTGGTCGTGTTCCTCTGGATGACGCACACGACTTTGAACATCATGTCGCTAATGGGCGTGATCATGATGACAGGGATCGTGGTATCCAACAGCATCTTGATTGTGGAGTTCTCGGGGATACTGCACGAGCGTGGATTGGGATTGAAGGAGGCTGTAGTGGAAGCGTGTAAGGTGCGGTTGCGACCGATTCTGATGACTTCGCTGGCGACGTTGTTGGGATTGCTGCCGATGGCCCTGGGGATTGAAGAAGGCAGCGAACAGTATGCGCCGCTGGCGCGCGCGGTGATCGGCGGACTGGGAGTATCCGTGGTCGTGACGGTGTTTTTAGTGCCTGCGGTGTACCTGGTGATTCATGGAAGAAAGCCGGCAACGGATATGGAGGTGGCCTCGTGAGGTGGATGATAGTGATGACCCTGGCGCTGATGGGGGCACTGGCAATGGCACCGCGCGCAACCGCGCAGCAAGCACCCGCATCTCCGGCGACTCCACCCATGGGGTCAGCGTCGACGGCAAGTCCCGGCAGCGGCCGGCCATTGACCTTACAAGAAGCAGAAACGACTGCTATCAAAAGCAATCCACAAATCACGGTGGGAAAACTGCAGGCTCTGGAAGCGAGAGAGTTCGTACGGGAAGCGCGATCGGCGATGCTGCCGCAAGCGAATCTAAGTGTGACTGCCGTGGACTCCGATCCGGGCACCCGGATTTCCGCAGGATACCTGACAAATCCGACCGTCTATCCGAGAGCAGCGGCCGGGGCTTCGGTGAGCCAATTGATTACGGATTTCGGTAGAACGCAAAACCTGGTCTCGAGTTCAGTTTTTGCCGCCAAAGCGCAGGACGAGAACGCCATCGCCACGCAGCAACAAATCGTCCTGGCCGTGGACGAAGCGTTTTACAACGTACTGGAAACGAAAGCGCTGCTTCTGGTCGCGGAGGAGACGGTCAAGGCCCGGCAGAATCTTGTGGATCAGATTCAGGCGTTGACGGATGCCAAGTTGCGATCGGACATTGACCTGAGTTTCAGCAAAGTGGACCTGGCACGTGCAAAACTGCTTCTGCTGGAAACGCAGAACAATTCTGAGGCGTCACTCTCCACGCTATCCGCCATTTTGGGGTTTCCCGACAGGCAGGATTTTGCGGTTGCGGAGCCCGCGTCACAAGCCACGGCTCCGGCGGTGGATCCTGCTCCTTTGATTCAGGAAGCCTTGAATCAGCGGCCGGAAGTGAGGGCAATGCAAAACGATGTGACGGCAGCGAGCAAATTCGGTAAAGCGGAACACGACCTGTGGTGGCCGACGGTAAGCGCCAATGGCGTGGTGGGGTCCGCGCCGGTTCGCGACGACCATATCTCCAACTGGTATGGCGCGGTGGGTGTGAACATCAACATCCCGGTGTTCAACGGATTCTTGTTTAACGCACGAGCCAAGAGCGCCGACCTGGAAACGGAATTGAGGCGCAAGAAGCTGCAGGATTTGCAGGACAATGTGGCGCGCGACGTGCGGAATAGCTGGCTGGATACGCAAAAAGCGTACGAACGCTTGTCGGTGACGAAGCAACTGAGGGAGCAAGCAGCGCTGGCGCTGGAGCTTGCAAGCGCACGCTACAAGCTGGGGTTGAGCTCGATTGTGGAGTTCAGCCAGGCGGAATTGCAGGAGACCGACGCGGAACTGCAGGACACTGACGCGCATTATCAGTATTTGGTGACGCAGATTGTGCTTGCGTACCAGATGGGTCTAACACGCTAAGTGGCGCCTCTTGAACCGGGTGGTCCGTTCACAAAGACTTGCGACTTTTTGAACGATTGAGCGAACGCTTCAGAAGAGGACCAGTTCCTGTTGGATCATCCCAGTCACTTCGGCTGAAGCATCGTGCGTGAGCATGTTGATTTCGCTGCGCAAGCCAAACTCGGGGAGATAGATTCCCGGCTCGATGGAGAAGCAGGTATTCGGAATCACTTCCCTTTCGTCGTGCACTTCGAAGTTGTCCATGTGGGCGCCGTTGCCGTGAACTTCCGTGCCGATGGAGTGGCCAACGCGATTATTCAGGTAGGGTGCATATCCGGCGGCGGCAAGCACATCGCGCGCGGCTTTATCTACTTCCCAGCCGGCGAGTTTCCTTCCAGCGGCGAGAGTGTGCTGAACTTTCTGAATGCCGGCATCACGCGAACGGCGAACGATTTCAAATATTTCGCGTACGCGTTCAGGAGCCTGCGCTCCGGCGAAGCCGGTCCAACTGATGTCGTAATAAACGGCGTCCGGCACATTCTTCTTGGCCCAAATGTCGAGGAGAACGAAATCGCCGCGGCGGATGGGCGAGTTGTGTTCGGCCGTGGGCGAATAATGCGGGTTGCTGCTGTTGGCGTTGACGGCGACCAGCGGCGGAGCGTCCGCGACAAGATTATCTCTGCGGAAGGCTTCCACGAGCCATTGCTGAATTTCGAATTCAGTGGTTCCTCCCGCGCTTACCCTGCGGCCCATTTCCTGGAAGGCGGCCGTGGTGATGCGATCCACGGAGTCGCGCGCGGCAAAGTGTGTGGCGATCTGCTGCGGCGTCCAGACCGCTTCGAGTTTTGCGATCAAGTCGGCGGAAGTCACAACGTTTACGCCCATGCCACGCACAAGATCCACCGTACCCGCATCCACCAGGGAAATCGTGAAGATGAGGTTGTTGGGAGAGAACTGCATGGCGACGTTCCTTGCCGAACCCAGCAGTTCCTTGAGTTTGGCGGAGAGTTCGACTCCGGCAGCGTATTCGCGTTTCTCTCCAGGCAGTGAGTCCAGATGAAAGGCTTCAATACGATGAACAAGCTTTACGGGGAGGCCGTGAGCCGGAACGAAATAAAACCAGCGCCGCGTAACCATCAGCGATTCCGGCAAACCGAGGATGCGATACGCGATGGGATCACGATGGTGATGATCGCAGAACAACCAGGCATCAATGCCGCGATTTTGAAGCTCTTGCTGAATCGTCTGGATAGAATGCATGCGATTCCCTCCCGGGAGAGTAGCGGCCAACAAGTTTCGGATGGTTGATTACACCTCGACAAGGGCCGGGGCGAAGTCCGTTTGTTCGGTGCGGGCGATGATTTCGTCCTGAAGCGCCTTGGTGAGGTCGCAGAAATAATCGCTGTAACCAGCAACCCTGACAATCAGGTCGCCATGCTGCTCGGGATGCTGCTGAGCTTCCCGGAGGGTTGCCGCGTCCACCACGTTGAATTGAATGTGGTGACCGCCGAGTTTGAAATAGGCACGTACCAGGTGAGCAAGGTGATCAATGCCATCCGGGCCCTGCACGAGAGAGGGGGTGAACTTCTGATTGAGCAGGGTGCCGCCCGTTCGGGCATGATCCATCTTGGCAGCGGACTGGAGCACGGCGGTGGGGCCGAGCCTGTCCGCACCTTGCGCTGGAGAGATGCCATCGGAATGCGATTCCCAGGCTTTTCTACCATCGGGCGTCGCGCCGGTGACAGAACCGAAATAAACATGGCATGTGGTTGAGAGATAGTTCACGCGATAGAAGCCGCCCTTTGTATTCGGACGGCCGTTGATTTCGTCATAGAAAGCGGCGAAGACGGACTTAAGGATGTCGTCAGCGTAATCATTGTCGTTGCCGTATTTGGGAGTTTTGTTCCATAAACGCAGGCGCAATCCCTCGGCGTTATGGAAATCATCGCGCAATGCGCGGAGCAGATCGTCCATGGTAAGGGTTTGGCGGTCGAAGACGTGGAACTTTATGGCGGCAAGAGAATCGGTGCAGGTGCCGGGCGCAACGCCCATGATGTAAGTGGTGTTGTAGCGGGGGCCACCGTCGTTGTAGTCCATGCCCTTTGCGATGCAGTCCTCGACGAACAAGGAGAGAAAGGGTGCGGGCATGTAATCCGCATAGAGACGCTCAATTACGTTGTTGCCGCGGATTTTAATCTCGATGAAGTGGTGAAGTTGTTGGCGAAATGCGGCGAACACTTCATCGTAAGTCTGGAAGTGGCGGGGATCTCCGGTCTCCGCGCCAATTTTCTTGCCGGTACGCGGATCCACGCCGTTGTTCAAGGTAATCTCCAAGACTTTCGGGAGATTGAAATAGCCGGTGAGGATGTAGGCTTCCTTGCCGAAAGCGCCTGTTTCGACGCAACCGGAGATGCCGCCGCAGCGCGCGTCCTCCAGCGACTTGCCCTGGCGAAGCAGTTCCTCCACGACCATGTCGGCGTTAAAGATGGAAGGCTGGCCCCAGCCCTTGCGCACGATCTCCAAGCCGCGTTTCAAAAAGCGATCGGGGTTTTTCCTACTAAGCTGAAGGTTGGAGGAAGGCTGTAGCAGGCGCATTTCGTCGATTACTTCCAGGACGAGATAGGTCAAATCGTTGACGCCGTCCGAGCCGTCGGGTTTAAGGCCACCAGTATTGATGTTGGCGAAATCCGTGTACGTCCCGCTCTCGGCTGCGGTAACGCCCACCTTGGGAGGTGCAGGCTGATTGTTGAACTTGATCCAGAAACATTGCAGGAGTTCGCGAGCCTGCTCCTTCGTCAGCAAACCGATGTTGAGGTCATGGGAGAAGAAGGGAAAAAGGTTTTGATCCAGGCGGCCGGGATTGAAGGAATCCCAGGTATTGAGTTCGGTGACGACGCCAAGGTGAACGAACCAGTAGGACTGCAGGGCTTCCCAGAAATTTCGCGGTGGGTTGCCCGGCACGTGGCGGCAGATTCTGGCGATGGCTTTGAGTTCCGCCTGTCGATCCGCATTTTTCTGACGGGCAGCGAGAGAATCCGCTAGTGCAGCGTGACGCAGCGCATAGTCAATCACGGCGTCGGCGCAGATGACCATGGCCTTCAATTCCTGCTGTTTCTCATACGCTCGGGGATCATTGCGGAAGTCCAGCACTTCGAGAGCGTGTTCGACGTCGGCTTTCAAGCCGAGCAGGCCTTTGGAGTAGAGGAGCGTTCCCAGAACCGTGTGGCCGGGAGCGCGCTGCTCCATGAATTCGGTGAAGATACCCGCTTCATAGGCATCCTTCCATTCTGGGGTCATTTCCCGGAAGAGGAGATCGCGCATAGAGCGGCCGCGCCAAAACGGTATGACCCGGTCCTTTTGAATCCGGCGCGCTTCTTCGTTCACGGTATAGGAGATCTTCTCGCGCGTATCCAGGACGTCGAGGTCTTCCATGCTGTGGCAGCACAACTCCGGGAAAGAAGGCGTGGCCTTTGGGCCGGGGCCGCGCTCGCCAACGATCAATTCGCCTTCACCGATGAAGACGGACTTTCGCTGCATGAGGAACTGAAAGGCCAGGGCGCGCCGGAGAGGGACGGAGGTCTCGGTGCACTGCTCGTAAAACTCCGTGATCAGAGCGGCGCGCTCGATGGAGAGCCAGGGCTTCAGTTGCAAACTTTCCTGGCGTAGACGGGCAACACGTTCGTTCATGGATTAGCCCCCAATTCGAATTTCAAATCCGCGGCTGGAGAAACGGGCCGCAATCTCTTGCATCTTTTCAGGCGTGGGAGGATTCAGGTCTCCCATGCGGCAGGTGAGCGACAAACGGTGATACTTCTCGATGCCGGTGGCATGAAACGGGAGCAGGTCAACCTTGCGAAGACCAATCTTCCCGAGAAACTGGAAGCTCTGTTCAAGGTTCTGGTCATCGTCGTTAATGCCGGGGATCACAGGGATGCGGGCGACGACCGAGGCACGTTCGGAAGCAAGAATCGCGAGGTTTTCGAGAATGGAAGAGTTGCTGACGCCCACAACGCGCTGATGACGCGTGTCGTCCACCAATTTGAGGTCGAAGAGAAAGAGGTCCACATAAGGCAGGACGCGGCGCAAGACGGCGGAGGGCGCATAACCGCATGTATCCAAGACCGTGTGGATCCCTTCTGTCTTGCACGCTGCCAGAGCAGATTCCAGAAACCGGGGCTGGGCCAGCGGCTCGCCTCCCGAAAAGGTGACGCCGCCGCCGGATTCGTCGAAGAAGGCGACATCGCGGCGAATTTTCTCGACGAGTTCACCGACCTGGATTGGCGTGCCAACCAACTTGCGCGCTTCCGCGGGACAAGCTTCGGCGCAGGCGCCGCAAAACGTGCAACGGGCAGGGTTGCGCTGAGGGCCATTGTTCCAACGAAGTGCGCCGGATTCGCAGACATAACAGCACGTCTGGCAACGGATGCAGCGGCCGGAAACGAACATCGCTTCGGGTTGATAGGACTGGCTTTCGGGGTTATGGCACCAAGGACAACTCAGTGGGCAACCCTTCAAGAAAACAGTGGTTCGGATGCCGGGACCATCATGAAGGGAGAACCGCATGATGTTGAAGACGAGGCCCGAGGTCGTCTGGGGAGAATCGACCGAGATAGAGTCCAGGAAAAGCAAAAGACGACCCACCGGAGCGAAGGGTATGGGAGAAGAAAATCTGTATACAGTATACACAATTAAAGAGAAATGCGGAAGGGCAAGTGGACGGAGTGGGGCCAACCGGTAAGGTTGGGCGGGAGTTGAGAAAGAGGCGTCTTGTCAGGAAAAGATGGTTCGTATACTTTATACGTGAATTTGGCTCCTTGTTAGAACCCGCATTTCAAGAATAGGGGGATCGATGCACCCACGAATTGCAAGAGTTTGCAGCTTTGCCGCAGTTCTGTTCGCGCTCGTGTGCAGCCCGCTGGCAGTGATGGCACAAACCACGAACGCGCCGGAGGGCAAAGATTTACGAGAGATGATAGCGCAATTCAGCGCGGACCAAAGGAGCCTGCTGCGAACGTACAGGATCCCCACGGCGAGTTCTCGCCAGGAACGGATGGCGCAGTTTTATAAGGATTCCCTGGCGGCGCTGAAGCGGGTGGACTTTGATGATTTGAACCAGGACGGCAAGATTGATTACGTGGCCTTTCAACATTATTTGACCCACCAGTTGCATGGGCTTACGCAGCAGAGCCAGCAGTACGAGGAAATGGAGCCGCTACTTCCCTTTGCAAAGACAATTGCGCAACTGGAGGATTCAAGGAGGCGCATGGAAACTCCCAAAGGAGAGCAGTGCGCTTCGACTCTTGCGGGGATGGTGAAAGAGATTGCGCGGGTGCGTAAGGCCGAGGAGGCAGGATTGGCCGAAGGGGATAAAGCAAAGGCAACGAGCGCGCCCGGGCTGCAGCCCATACGAGCGAAACGCACGGTGGCGCGACGTGCTGCACGTACCACCAACAGCCTGCGTAAGTCATTGCAGGAATGGTACCAAAACTACTCCGGGTACGACCCTAACTTCACCTGGTGGGTGAACGAGCCTTACAAGGAAGCAGATAAAGCGTTGGAAGGATATGAAACATTTCTGACGGAGAAGCTGGTGGGAATCAAAGCCGATGACAAGAGCACGATCATTGGAGACCCGGTAGGCCGGGAAGCCCTGACGGATGAACTGTCGTACGCGATGATCCCGTACACGCCAGAGGAGTTGATCGCCATCGGCAAGAAGGAGATGGAGTGGTGCACGAAGGAAATGCTGAAGGCCTCGAATGAAATGGGTTACGGAGATGACTGGCACAAAGCGCTGGAGCATGTGAAGGAGATGCACGTCGAGCCGGGCGAACAGCCGGAGCTGATTCGCAAGCTGGCAGTAGAAGCAATCGAATACGTGGAGAAGCACGACCTGGTGACAGTACCGCCGCTGGCCGAGGAAGACTGGCGAATGGAGATGATGAGCCCGGAGCGCCAACTCGTAAATCCGTTTTTTACGGGCGGCGAAGTGATCAGCGTGTCCTATCCAACGGACACCATGACGTTTGAACAGCGCATGATGAGCATGCGCGGGAACAATATTCCCTTTGCGCGGGCCACGGTATTCCACGAACTCATTCCCGGGCATCATTTGCAGGGGTACATGTCGCAGCGCTATCGCAGTTACAGGCAGATCTTTGAAACGGCCTTCTGGGGCGAAGGAAATGCGCTGTATTGGGAAATGCTGTTCTGGGATATGGGATTCGCCAAGACGCCGGAAGAAAAGGTGGGGATGCTCTTCTGGCGGATGCACCGCTGCGCGCGGATTATTTTCTCGCTGAGTTTCCACCTGGGGCTGATGACGCCCGACGAATGCGTAGATTATCTCGTCAAGAATGTTGGGCATGAACTGGATAACGCCACTGCGGAAGTTCGGCGGTCCTTTGACGGATCTTACGGGCCGCTGTATCAGGCGGCATATATGTTGGGGGCATTACAATTTCGCGCACTGCGGAAAGAAACGGTATCGGCGGGGCACATGAGTAATCGCGAGTATCACGACGCGATCTTGATGCAGAACGCCATTCCCGTGGAACTGCTACGGGCAAAGCTGTTGAACCTGCCACTGACGCGGGACTACCAAACGAACTGGAAATTCTATGAAGACAAGCCGAATGCCCAATAGTACAGACAATAGCAATTAGAAAAGGGAGAGCGCCATGAACCGAAGGAGATTCCTGAGAGACTTGGCGGTGGCGACCGCTGGGGTCCAGAGCTTAGCGGCGAAAGCCTCTGCGACGGGGCTGGAGAGTGATGAGGCTGTCTTTCTGGCGGAACCGGCGCCAGCCATCAACACCAGGAATGCGCCGAGTGTCGAAGGGCACACACTTCTTGCGGAGTTCAAGATCGGGGAAGCAAAGTGGAAGGCTTACGAGGATTTGCGCACGCGAAACGGAGTGATCACGTTTCTTTCCGCGTCGGGCCAGTGGCGAGTACTTTCCAAATATGTGGAAGCCACATTTGACGAGAGCGATCCTGCTTACCTGGGAATCAGCCTGGATGACATCGGCGTATCGGGTCCGGATTTGCTCGCGGATCGTCTGCTACAAGGAGGAGGCGATCCCAATCCTGAACAAGTGCGGTCGGCAGTTCCCCTGCTGGAATCGAGAATCAGCAAGCGCGAGGAGTGGGGAGGACGGCTGCCTTGGAACACGTTTGTGGGAACGAAAGAATGTTACGACGCGATGCCGGTGATGTCCCGCGGAAGTACGCGAACTTACCATCCAGACCAGCACTTTCCGGAACTCGATTCGAAGGCCACACAAAAGCGTTATGAGGGAATTCTGGGCGGATGGATGCCTGCGGTGCGCAAGGTCTTCCCTCTTTCGGAAACGAGCTACATTGAAATTGTGGTGTTCGGCGATGTGTTGGCTAAAGACAAATTCATCGTGCAGACCTGGCATCGCAGCGCGCGAATCGAGAACGGAAAGATTACGTCTGTGTTCTACGCGTACAGCTATCCGGCATTTCCGCCGAGCCGCGTGGAACCACCCGCCGAAGAGTTTTACAGGGGATTGCTGGAGTTTGCCGAGTATTGGGACCGGCAGTTGCAGGATTTTGCACCGACATCGCTTCCCGATGAAGCGTGGACGAACATGAGCAAGCACGCCGTGGCGCGCGAATTAATGGTGCGGCCCGGCGGGGTATACCCCAAATATGGCGCGGTGGACCGCGACTACTATGGATCGGAATACGACGGCTTTCAGGACATCTTCACCAGCAGCGTGAACACGAATCTGGAGTGGGGGCGGTTCGAGGCGGCGCGGGCGATTATCGACAATTACTTCACGGATTTTGTGGATGCTAAGGGTAACGTGAATATGCGCGGACCGGAAACCGCGCAGTACGGCCTGACACTGAACTTGCTGGCGCGATATTTCCATTACACGAAAGATAGCGCGCTGCTGCTGAAACACAGGGGCAAGATCGAAGCCACGGCGGAACTGCTTTCCGAATTGCACGAGATCAGTTTGAAGCTGCCAAAGGACGATCCCGGCTACGGAATCATCCATGGGTGGAGCGAATCCGATTCCTCACTGCACCCAAAACCTATGACGTGGTGGCTGCCGTACTACAGCAACAGCGCGTTTGCCGCGCGAGGATTGAAAGACATCAGTCAGGCGTGGACCGAAATCAACCGGGCAAAGCCCACGGCGGGACTGGAGAAACGCGCGGGGGAGTGGTCCAGGCGGTCGAAAGTGTTGCAAGGGACGCTAGTAGAGACGATGCGAAAGAACGTCAAGAACGACATGACACCGGCGTATATCGGACCATATGCGGGATCGCCGGGAACATTTCGCGAAACATTTAAGAAGGGAGAGACTCCCCTGCAATTGTGGGCGCACCGGCCGTATGCGGAATTGCTGCAGGCAGACATGTTGCCACCGGATCTGGCTAACACGGTGATTGATTGCATGCGCGGGTATGGCGCGACCACGTTAGGAGTAGTAGCCAACGTAGGGCCGGCACTGCCGAAGAGCCGCGCCATTCTCGGCTTCATATCGTATGCCTACGCGCAAATGCTGCTGCGGCTTGATCGTATCGAGGAGTACCTGCTTTTTCTCTATTCGCACCGCTATCACGACCATACGCCGGGGAGTTGGACTGCGGGCGAGGTTTCCGGTCTTGAGGGAGACAGCTCGCTTTTCTGTATACCGGCGCAACAGACAATTCCGCTGTTGGTGCGATGGATGCTGGTGCTGGAAGATTCGGATGAAGACAAACTGTACCTGGCGAAGGGAGTGCCTCGCGAGTGGGTGGGGTCGGGCAAGGAGATCAAGATTGAAAAGGCGCCGACGCGGTGGGGGCGAATCAGTTTCAAGATGGCCACGAATCCAGGGACGAAGCGAGTGATCGCCTCGGTCACTCTGGCGAACGGTGCGGCACCAAAAGAAGTGCATGTGAAACTGCGCGTCCCCGCCAATTACAAAATCGAGAGCGTAACAGTGAATGGACATCATGCGAGCCTGGGTGGAGTCCACAAGGACACTGTGATTATTACGCCAGGCAATGCTCGAGCTTTTGAGGTGGTTGGAGAATACAGCTGAAGCGGATTGGCTCGGCCAAAGGCGCCCGCCTCAGAAGGTGGCCGCTACAACGGCAGTTTCCAGCAGTCCGTCACATTTCGGGGGCTTTAATCTCATAATTGACTGGCGGAGTGAACCCGAGCAGGTTCTGGACAAAATAATCCCAACGGCGGCGTATGAGGTAGTTATTCCTTTCACCGTGGGCCATATTTGGTACGAAGAGCATGTCAAAGGATTTGTTGGCCTTCATCAAGGCATCCACGAAGCGCATTGATCCCGCAGGGTGAACGTTGTCGTCCACATCGCCATGTTCGATCAAGAGATGGCCCGCAAGACGCCCGGCCATGGTGACATTCGATTGGGCGACGTAGTCATCCTGAATCGGATAACCCTGGTAGAGTTCGTTCCACCATGTTTTGTCCAGCCGGGGATCATGATCGCCGGAAATGGTGACGCCAACTTTGTAAAATTCAGGGAAGACGAGCATGGCGTGAGCCGCGCCGTAACCACCGGCGGAGGTACCGTAGATCCCCACGCGATCCACATCCATGTAGGAATACTTGGCGGCCATTTGCTTGATAAGGGCCACATGATCTTCGAAAGCGCCCCCAAGATTGTGGTAGGAAAACTCATGGAAGGCGCGCGAACGGCCGGTGGTTCCGCGACCGTCCATCATGACAACGATGGCGCCAAGTTCCGCCATGGCCTGCAGTCCTCCGCGAAAAATGGAGCCGCCAAAAGTCTTGGGAGTAAAGAAATCCTGCGGACCGGTATAGATTTGTTCGATGATGGGGTATTTTTTTGAAGCGTCGAAATTCGAAGGGCGCCAGATGAGCCCGTAGAGATCGGATTTCCCATCGGCGCTCTTTCCCTTGAATGGTTCGGGATACTTCCATCCGGTGGCGAGCAAGTCGGTGGCATCTCCCTTGACGAGGACGCGGATTTCGGAGCCGTCCTTAGTGCGGCGAAGAATGGAAGCGCCGGGCAGATCGGGGCGGGAAAAGCTGTCGACATAGAAGGCAAAATCCGGAGAAACACTGGCGGAATGCGAAGCGTTCTCGGGAGAAAGCAGGGTAAGGCCTTTGCCGTCAAAACCGACACAGTAGAGATGAGTCTGGTAGGGGTCTTCGTCCTTCTCGCGGCCGCCCGCCAGAAAGTAGACCTTGCGGTTTTTTTCG